>AR_comb_assmDRAFT_10026110_pt1 | contig 11255 bp, 8 predicted proteins | sample ArasoioldDNA_FD_10543 | JGI IMG/M metagenome (IMG submission 10543) | reverse complement strand
GCCGTTGTCGAAGGTCATCGGCGGCCGCCCGCTCAACCCGCGCCGGGCGATCCAGTTTGCGACGCAGGTCGCCGATGCGCTTGCCGACGCTCATGCGGCCGGCATCATCCATCGCGACATCAAGCCGGACAACATCGTCATCACCCCGAAAGGCAACGCCAAGGTCCTCGACTTCGGGCTCGCCGTCTGGACGGCCGGCGGCGCCGCGAGGGTGCAGGCGGCGACCACCATCGAGACCGGGCTCGGCGCGGCGCTCGGGACCCTCGCATATATGTCGCCGGAACAGGCACGCGGCGAAGCTGTTGACGAGCGGACCGACATCTTCTCGCTCGGCGTCGCGTTGTACGAAATGTTGACGGGATCGAGACCATTCCAGGGTGCCACTCCAGCGGCGCTGGTCCTCCAGGTCGTTCAGAAGCCCGTGCCGCCGCCGTCAAGCGTTAATCACGAGGTGCCCCGCGAGCTGGACGCTCTCGTCGCCCGCGCGCTCGAGAAAGATCCGGCCGCCCGGTTCGACAGTGCGGCGACCTTCGCGGCCGAACTGCGGGCCGTGGAACACGCTCTTCAGGCCCGGCCAGCGCGGACCGAGATCATCGTCGAGCCCGCGGCCGTGACGAGACCTCGTCCCTCGCGCCTTCCATGGGCGCTGGCGCTGCTGATGATCGCGGGCGCAGCCGCGTTGTGGTTCGAACGCGACGCGATCGACCGGCTCTGGCGTGGATCGATCGCTCCGGTTCCGTCGCCGACGATCGCGGTCATCCCGCTCGAGATAGAAGACGTACGGAGCGCGATGGCTTTAGCCGAGCGTCCGGCTTCGCAAGCCGATATTGCCGCAAGAACTTCAGCCGAGCGACAAGATCAATATTTCGCGGACGGCCTGACTGAAGACTTGATCAGCCGTCTCGGGCAGACCGCCGGAATCAAGGTGCTCGGCCGTTCGGCGACTCGCGACTATCGTGGTCGATCGCCCGCCGACCTGGCCCGCGAGCTTCACGCCGGCGTGGTGCTGACTGGCACCGTACGGCCGCAAGACGAAGCCGTCAAGGTATCGCTCGAGCTGATCGACCCTTCCGACGGTGTCGCGCTGTGGACGGGTCAATACACGCGCGAGCTGAAGGACATTTTTGCGGTCCAGGCCCAGGTCGCCGCGGACGTCGCTCGCGTCCTGCGCCTCAAGCTGCAGCCGACCGCGGCAAGCGAGCGGGCGGCCGCCAGGATGGTGGACCGCCGCGCCTACGACACGTACCTTCGCGGCCGGCAGGCTGCTGCGGCGCGGCAACTCGCTGCGGCGCAGCAACTCTTCGAAAACGCGATTGGAATGGACGATGGGCTCGCCGAAGCGCACGCGGGGCTTGCAGAAGTCCTGTATCTCGAATCTGTGTTTGCAGGTGCAGTCGACGATCCGGCGCGACGCACCAGGCTCAAGCAGGCGGCTGAGCGCTCGTACGAACTCGCGCCCGATCTCCCGCAGGCGAATCTCGCCAACGCGCTCGCGTCGGAGTCATTTGACGGTGCACTTGGGTATCTGAAACGGGCGATAGGTTTCGATCCCTCGTATTCCGAGGCCTACCATCAGATCGGCGATCAGATCGCGGACTTCGATCCGGAGCGGGCGATCCGGTTCTACCAACAGGCCCTCGCGCTCGATCCACGCATGGACATCAACCATGCCGACATCACCAGCTGCTTGTCGATGCTCGGTCGTTTCGACGAAGCGCGCGCGGAGCTCGGAGCCGCAAGCAACGCGTCGAACTGGAAGGCGCCGCTCCGCATGGCGATCGATCTCGATCAGCGCGATTACCAGAGCGCGCTCAAAACGCTCGAACAGGGACTGATGAAAGATGCGCCGGTGTTCGCACTCGGCTACGTCGCCGTGCTGCGAATGGTCAATCGCCGCGACGACGCGTTCCGCGAAGCCACGCGGCTCGTCCAGACGCAACCTGGTTACTGTGAAGCCAAGGCGGCTCTGGCTGGACTCCGGACGGAGCGCGGTCAGGCCGGGGTGGCCAGACAACTCGTCGCGCCCGCGCTGCGCGCAGGCACTGCACCCGACGTAGGCCCGTCCGCGCTGCGATGTGCCGTCACGTCAGCGGCGGCGATTGGCGATGCCGGTGGCGCCGCGGCGATGATCGACCGCATCGCAGGAGACGAACGGCTGCTTCGCTACTGGGCGTTCGAGATCATGGGCGTGACCGGATCCAAAACGCTGCGGCGCAACATGTTTCCCTGGACTGCGGTGCATGATCAGCCGGATTTTGTCGCCGCGCACGAGCGGCTCGACGGTGCATACGCCGCCACGCGTCAGAAGATCGGCACACTGCTCAGCGACGTGACACCTTAGCGAGCCCCCAGCAGTCCTGCGAGCCTTGCAACGTCGATATTGCTGCCGCTGACGATGACTGCCGTATGCCGTCCGCGGACGGGTACGCGTCCAGCCAGCAGCGCAGCCACGCCGACGGCGCCGGCGCCTTCGACGATGAGGTGCTCGATCGCTGCGAGCTGCGCGATCGCACCGCCGATTTCCTCCTCGGTCACCGTCACGATGTCGTCCACGAACTGCTGAATGAGATCGAAGGTGATGGTGCCGGGATCGGGATTGCCGGCGAGGCCATCCGCGAGCGTCGGGCCCGGAACGATTTCGACCAGCCGGCCCGCTTGGCGGCTCGTTTGGAACGCGCACGATGCCGCGGCTTCGACGCCAACGACGCGGCAACCCGGGCGGATGGCTTTCGCGACTGCCGCGACGCCGCCAACGAGCCCGCCGCCGCCGATCGGCACCACAAGCGTGTCGAAATCGGGTCCGTCCTCGAAGACCTCGAGCGCGATGGTCGAAGCGCCGGCCACGACGTCCGGATCGTTATAGGGTGAAATGAACAACGCGCCGGAATCCCGCGCGCACGCCTTCGCCATCCGCTCGGCATCGTCGTAGTCGCGTCCCTCGGCTCGCAGCGTGGCGCCGAGTTCGCGGATCGCCCCGAGCTTGGTTTGTGGCGCCTCGACAGCGGTAAAAACGACGAGCGGCAGATCAAACGTCCGCGCGGCAAGCGCAAGCGAGCGTCCATGATTGCCGGCGGACGCCGTGACGATCTCGCGACCGTTCGCCAACCCGCGCTCGCGCAGGGCGACGACCGCGTTGAAGGCGCCTCTCGACTTGAACGAATGCTGGACCTGCAGCGATTCGAGCTTCAGCATCACCGACGCGCCGGCAGCCTTCGACAGCCACGCGGAAGAAACGAGTGGCGTCCGTCTGACGTAGGGCGCAATCCGGCGCTTCGCCAGCAGCGCATCGATGCCGTGAGCGGTCATTGCTCAGGATCGTTGAAGAATCGCCGGCAGCTGCTGGGTGAACGCCGAGCGGGCGAGCACGTCCTGGACGCCGGCCGCGCGTGCCGCCTCGATGACGTCTGTCTGCACGTGTGATGCGTAGCCGAGCGTCGGAATCGACGCGAGCGAAGCGTCCGCCTTCATCGCGCCAACGATCGCCAGCGGCTGCGTGCGCGGGTTGTTGAGATCGAGGATGACCAGGGCTGGGGCTGTCTTCCGCATTTCGGCCAGCGCGCTCTCGGCGGAACGCGCGAACGCCACCGTTACGCCGAGCTGCGAGGCGGTGGTCCGGATTTTGGACGTGAACATCAGATCGTCGAGAACGGCTAGGATCATGAGAGCCCATGATAATTGAGACGCGCGCCGTCGGTCCTTTCTTCAAGAACGGCTTCGTGGTGGGATGCGAGAGCACCCGCGATGCCGTCCTCATCGATCCAGGCGACGAAGTCGATCAATTGCTGGCCTTTGCCGCACGCGAGAAGCTCGCCATCCGCCACATCCTCCTCACGCATGCGCACGTCGATCACGTCACCGGGGTCGCGGCCGCGAAAAAGGCGACCGGCGCACCCGTGTATCTGCACCGCGACGATCTGTTCCTGTACGAGCGGGCGGTCGAGATGGGAGCGCTGTTCGGACTGCAAGTGGAGCCGCAGCCGCCGATCGACGTGTACTACGCTCACGGTCAGAAGATCGGCTTCGGCGGTTACGAGGCCATCTGGCACCACACACCAGGCCACTGTCCCGGCGGCGTGTGTCTCCAGATCGGCAAGGCAGGGAAAGGCGGCACCGATCTCTTCGTCGGCGACACGCTGTTTGCCGGATCGATCGGCCGGACCGACCTGCCCGGCGCCGACCACGGGGTGCTCCTCGCGTCGATCCGCAACGTGCTGTTTCCGCTCGGTGACGACTCCGTGGTCTATCCCGGGCATGGTTCCAATACGACAATCGGCGAGGAACGCAGGAATAATCCGTTCCTCGCCGACTGACACGTGGAAACTCTCAAAAGCTCAAGTTTCAACTCTCAGGATCTCCTGAGACTTGAGATTTGAGCGTTGAGATTTTCCGCTTTCAGGAATCCTGAGACTTGAGCGTTGAGAGCTGAGCCTTGATCAGGCGAAGCTCGACCCGTCCGACCCGAAGCTTGTCTCCCGCTGCGATTGACGCTTTCGAAATGCGTTTGCCGTTGACGAACGTCCCATTGGTGCTCTTGAGGTCCACGACGTCGAGTCCCCGGTCCGTCGCGGTGAGTCGACAGTGAAGGCGTGACACGAGCGCGGCGTCGACGATGAAATCCGCGCGCGGCGCCCGGCCCACGGTCTTGACCGCGCCGGCGGCCAGGCGGAACGTCCACGCATCGTCGGCCGCTGCGCTTTGCAAAACCCACATGCGCAATATCTTAGCCGCAGCCGGGCTATTTTGAACTTCCCCTGGGCGGTTCTCGTCAGAGACCGTATGAAGTCCGCCACAAAATCGAGGAAAACCCTGTACATCGGTGCCGCGGCCGTGCTCGTCGTTGCCCTTGCCGTCGGCCTTGCCACGCTCAAGGGCGCGTCCGCCAACGTCGACTCTGCCAAGATCGCGACGGCCGAGCGCGGCACGATGGTCAAATCGGTCGTGGCGACCGGAAAAATCGAGCCCATCACCAAGGTCGAAATCAAATCCAAGGCAAACGGCATCATCCAGGCGCTTCGCGTCGACGTCGACAGCGTGGTCAAGGAAGGCGACGTGCTCGTCGAGCTCGATCGGGATCAGCTGGCCGCGACGCTTCGCGGCGCCGAGGCCAACCTGCTGGCCGCCCGCGCGTCGCTCGAGGCGGCTGAGGCGCAGCTGAAGAAGAACCACGTCGAGGCGGAAGGACCCGATGCGGAATTCGCGCGTCGTGCGTACGAGAGAGCGCGCAGTTTGTACACGCAGAACCTGATCGCGCAATCCGCACTCGAAGACGCGCAGAGCCTGCAGGACGTCGCCGAAAACCGCCGCCGCGCCGCTCAGTCGCAGCTGGCCGTCAGCGAGGCGAAGGTGGCGGAAGCACGGGCGCAGGTGGCGCAGGCGAAGGCAGCCGCCGATCGCGCCGCCGAGGACGTCGCCAATGCGACGATCCGGGCGCCGATCAAGGCAACGGTCCTGTCGCGAGACGTGGAAATCGGCAGCCCCGTGTCGTCGATTCTCAACCTTGGCGCCAACGCGACGCTCGTGATGACGCTCGGCGACATCGATCACGTGTTCGTGCGCGGCAAGGTCGACGAAGCCGACATCGGCCGCGTGCGCCTCAATCAGTCGGCGCGGATTCGCGTCGAAACGTTCAAGGACAAGACCTTCAACGGCCGCGTCACGCAAATTTCACCGATGGGCGTCGAGAAAGACAACGTCACGAACTTCGAAGTCCGGGTGTCGATCGACAACCCCGGCAAGGAACTCAAAGCCAACATGACGGCGAACGCCGAGATCGTGCTCGAAGAGCACGCGGACGCGCTCATCGTCCCCGAGGCCGCGGTGACGTACGACACGCAGAAGAACCCGTTCGTGGACGTTATCGCGCCCGACACGAAGACCGGCCGTAAGAAGGTGGCCGTAAAAGTCGGGATCGGCAACGGAACGAAGGTGGAAATCCTCGAAGGGTTGAAGCCCGGCGACAAGGTCGTCCTGCCCTCATAAGGAGCGCGAGGCCTAGCCGAGCGACGCGATAATCATGCGCGAAGCCGTTGTCCAGACGCTGCAGAACCTGCGCGCCAACAAGCTCCGCAGCTTCCTCACGATGTTCGGCATTCTCTGGGGCATGGTGTCGGTCGTTGTCCTGTCAGCGACGGGCGAGGGTTTTCGCCGTGGCAACGACAAGGTCCTGCTCGAACTGGGCAAAAACATCGGCATCATCTGGGGCGGCAGAACCAGCATGCAGGCCGGCGGCGAACGCGCCGGCCGTCAGATTTTTCTCACCATCGGCGACGCTCGTGCAATCGCTGAAGAATCATCGATGGTCGCCGTCGTCAGCCCCGAGCTGATGCGGAACGCCGTCAAGGTCAAGAGCGCGTACAACTCCGCGTCGTCGCAGGTCAGCGGCATGGAGCCGCAATACCAGGAGATCCGCACGATCGAGCTGGAGTACGGCCGGCTCTTCACCTGGCACGACGAGGAACAGGTGTCACGCGTCGCAATCGTCGGCTACGACATGGCCGAGCAGCTGTTCGGCAAGCGGAAGATTCTCGGTGAGACCATCGCACTCAACGGCACGCCGTACACCGTCATCGGCAAGATCAGAAAAAAGAACCAGGACAGCAATTACAGCGGTCCCGACAACAACAAGATCTTCGTGCCGTACGCCGCGATGGCGCAGGACCTGCCCCGTCTCGACGCCGAGGCCGGCACGCTCTCGAACATCATCGTCGCGCCGCGGCCGTGGGTCGTCGATCAGCTGCCTGGCGTGCTCGACAACCGCACCGGCCGCATCGAAGACATCGACTGGCCGCTCCAGCAGAACGTCCGCGCCGTTCTGGCCCGCCGCCACAGCTTCGATCCCGCGGATCAGCAGGCTTTGGCGATGTGGGACACCTCGCTCCAGACGCTGATGTTCGGCCGCATGATCGGCCACATGAAGCTCTTCTTCACGGTCGTCGGCATTGTGACGCTGGTGCTTGGCGGCATCGGCGTGATGAACATCATGCTCGTCGCGGTTCGCGAGCGCACCCGCGAAATCGGTGTCCGCAAGGCGCTTGGCGCGACGACAAGCGTGATCCAGCGTCAGTTTTTCCTGGAGGGCCTGCTGCTGACGCTCTTCAGCGGCGGCGCCGGGATGGCGTTCGCACTGGGACTCTGCCAGCTCGTCAACCTGCTGCCGATGCCAGAACGCTTCTCGGGGATGATCCTTTCGTGGCAGGCAGGGTCGTTCGCCCTGCTTACGCTCGTTGTCATCGGCATCGTCACGTCCACGTATCCCGCCCGCCGCGCCGCGGAGCTGCCGCCGGTCGAGGCACTCCGCTTCGAGATGTAGGGAAATGCGCGAGATCTTCGCCGAAGCGTTTCTCGGGCTCTATCATCACCGCTTCCGCGCGGCGTTGTCGATGCTCGGCATCTCGTGGGGGATCATCTCTGTCGTGGTGCTGCTCGCGTACGGCAACGGGTTCGGCGGCGCGCTCGACGCGGGATTTCGCGGTGCGTTTTCGGACGGCACAGTCGTCGTGTTTCCTGGTCAGACCAGCATGCAGGCTGGCGGAGAGCGGGCGGGCAAGCGCATCCGCGTCACGTCGGACGACGTCCAGGCGATTGGCGAGCTGCCGCTCGTCAAGAACATCAGCCCGGAATTCATGAAGGAGTTCCCGATCACGTATGGCGACAAGCAATCGAGCCATCTGATTCGGGCCGTTGCCGCGAGTTACGGACAAATGCGCGCCGAGCGGCCGCAGCCTGGCGGCCGGTTTCTCGAGGACGAGGACATCAGGCTGCGCCGGCGCGTGGCATTCATCGGTCCCGAGGTCCAGCGAAAGTTGTTTGGCAACACGCCGCCGGTCGGCGAGACCATTCGCATCGCGGGCCAGCCTTACGAAGTCGTCGGCGTCCTCGAAGAAAAGGTGCAGCTGTCGAACTACAACCGCCCGGACAAGTACTGCATCTTCATTCCCTGGACGACCTTTGGCGGATTGGCAGACAACCGCTACGTCGGAACGTTCGTCTGGCAGGCTGTGACGCCGATGCTCGAGCCGAAAGCCACGCTCCAGGTGCGCGAGCTGCTCGCGAAACGCTATCGCTACAACCCGGCGGACGAGCGCGCGCTGAACATGTTCGGCTCCGAGAAAACCAACGAGATCGCCAGCGGGATCGTTGGCGGACTGAAGATCGTCCTGACATTCATCGGCGTCCTGACACTCGCCATCGGTGGCGTGGGCATCATGAACATCATGTTCGTGAACGTCCAGGAACGGACCCGCGAGATCGGCGTTCGCAAGGCCCTCGGCGCGCGGCGCCGCACGATCCTCACGCAGTTTCTTCTGGAGGGCCTGGCCACGACGTTCGCGGGCGGCGTTATGGGCATCTCGATTTCGGCTGCTCTCGTGTGGCTGCTGAGCCCGCGCCCGTTCCTTGCCGAGCTCCTCGACGACGCCAGCCGCGTGACCGACATCCACCTGGCGCTGACCGTCCCATTGGTGGGAATCACGACGACGATTCTGATGATCGTCGGCCTGATTAGCGGCCTGCTTCCGGCCATCAAAGCCTCGCGCCTCGACCCGATCGAAGCGCTCCGATACGAATAGCGTCGGAGTTGTCCCTTGCGTTGCGGCGGCAGTCCCGAGACTTTGTTGGGAGGTCGCCGTCCACGCCTCAGGACCGCGCGAGAAGACTCAGGGGTTCAGGCCAGCTCACGGAGCTGGCCGGCCACCGGCCATGAGCGTCATCGTTGCGCGGTCCGGCGACCGGACACGAAGTCGAGGTGCAGCTGCCGCAATGCAGGGGACAAGGATTCAGACACGAGTCAGACAGAATTCAGACGCTGTCGATTGCGGTTCGCGGGTCGATCACGCATCTTGAGGCCGTCATCTTCAAGGAGTCGCTCCGATCATGTCCGATCAGTCGTTTTTTCTGTCTCGCCGCTCGCTGCTGGTGTCGTGGCCTCTCTTGATGGCGCCTTCGTTAGCCGCCGGTGAACCGGCCGTTCAACAGGCCGGCGGCGCTCCAGCTGGCGCGGGCGGCCTCGGAGAGTCGTTTCCAACCCAGAACCAGGATCTCGTCAAGGAAATGGTCACGGTCGCCCACGGCAACGTCGCCAGGGTCAAGGAACTCGTCGGCCGTCACCAGACGCTCGCCAAGGCCGCCTACGACTGGGGCTTCGGTGACTGGGAGTCGGCCCTTGGCGCCGCATCACACGTCGGAAACCGCGAAATTGCGGAGTTCCTGCTGGCGAACGGCGCGCGGCCGTCGATTTTTTCCGCGGCGATGCTGGGCCAACTCGACGTCGTGAAGGCATTTGCCGCCGCGTCGTCGGGTGTTCAACGCATCAAAGGTCCCCACAGCATCACACTGCTCCGGCATGCGATGGCCGGAGGCGCGCAGGCCAAGCCGGTCGTCGAGTACCTCACGCAGCTCGGCGGCGCCGACGAACGGCCGACGGAAATGCCTCTGACGGAGGCGGATCGTACTGCGGTGATCGGCGCGTATCCGTTCGGAGCGGCCGCGGCGGATCGCATGGAGATCGCGTTGGTGCGCGACAGCCTCCAAATATCGCGTCCGGGACACGTGGGGCGGGCGATGACGCACCTCGGAGGGCTCGAGTTCTATCCGGCGGGCGCTGAAAACGTGCGGATTCGATTCGAGAAGGCGGCTGCGAACGTCACCCTGTCCATCCACGATCCTGACGTCGTGGTCAAAGCTGCGAAAGCGTCAGGCGCCTGACGCGCCGAGAATCTAACGCGCCAGCGCCTTCTGTTCGACGGCTGCGCGAACACGCCCGGCGACGTCGGCCTGAAGGCCGGCCTCGCCGGCCTCCGCCAGTTGGGCCACGTCCACCCACACGTGCGACTGATCCTTTGCGCGAATCAGGTGCGCGCGAACGATCGTGTTGTCGTCGAGTGACTGAACCTGACCGATGACGATGTAATCGGCGCGGACGGCATCGCGGACCTTGGCGATGTCGCGAAATGGACGCTCGGTCCGGAGCACAGCGGCGTTGCCGATGACCGCGAGCGCTGGTTGGGCGGTGAGCTCGGTGACGACGGCGTCGGTGAGGCCTTGCGCGAAACGGCCCATTTCCGGGCGTCCCGTTTCGTTGTCGAAGAGAATCACCGCCACGCGGACGCGATCGGTGCGCAGCTGGTAGGCTGCAATCGCCACAATCGCCAGGACGATCGGCGCAGCGACGACCCAGGCTGGATGAAGCGCGATGGCTTTAGCCAAGCGTTCACGTTGCGGCGTTTCCGAGCGCTCGGCTGAAGCCTTCGCGCTCCATTCGGCGGCGGCGGACGCGGTCGCGTTGGGAGCGTCTTCGATCGTGCCGATAAACCGATAACCGCGCTTGGGGACCGTTTCGATGAACGCCGGCTGATCGGCATCGTCGCCAAGCGCTTCGCGGAGCTTGGCGACCGCGGTGTTCAAGCCGGCCGCCGCGTCGACGAACGTCGCCGTGCCCCACAGCTTTTCCGTGAGCTCCGCGCGCGTCACGACGTCGCCAGGCCGCTCGAGCAGCGCCGTCAGCAGGCGAAAAGGCAGATCCTGGATCGGAATGAGATCGCCGCCGCGGCGCAGCTGGCCTGACGCGACATCCGCTTCGAAGCCGCCAAACCGTATGCGCCCGTTCAGCATACGGCCCGCACCGCGCGAATGATCGAATCCGCGGAGACGTCGATGTCCCGTTCCCGCGTGGACCAGTTCGAGACCGAGACGCGCATGGCCTCCATGTCGTGCCACCGCGTCCCGCCGAGCCAGCACACGCGTTCTTCCTGGACGCGGCGCAACGCCTCCTTCGTGGCGTCATCCGCGGCGCCAGACGGCGGCGTCACGCGAACGAGAACTTGATTCAGCACGACCTCATTGAGAATCGTGATGGCCGGATCCGCGCGAAGACGATCGGCCATTCGCCGGGCCAGCCGGCAGCAGCGCTCGATCATCTCGATCAGGCCCTGACGACCCAGCTCGCGCAGTGCGGCGTAGACTGCAAAGCCGCGCGCGCGGCGCGACGACTCTGGTACCCAGTCCATGTTTTCCCGCGGTTCGTCGGGTGACCGGACCAGGTACGCCGCGCTCATGCTCATCGCCGCACGATGAGCCGCGGGATGGTTCGTGAACACCAGGCCGGAATCGTACGGGACGTTCAGCCACTTGTGCGCATCGGTCGCCCAGGAATCCGCGCGCTCGACGCCGCGCGTCTGCGGCTTCAGCGTCGGACTTGCAGCAGCCCACAGACCGAAGGCGCCGTCCACGTGCACCCACGCGCCGGCCCTGTGCGCGGC
>AR_comb_assmDRAFT_10258247_pt1 | contig 11259 bp, 7 predicted proteins | sample ArasoioldDNA_FD_10543 | JGI IMG/M metagenome (IMG submission 10543) | reverse complement strand
TTTATCGCGAGTATGAGACCGACCTGTCGAAGATCAACGACGATCGCATCAAGCTCGTTAAAGAGTACGCAGCGAGCTATGAAACGCTGACGGACGAGATCGCCGATCGGCTGGCCCGCGGCGCCCTCGACCTGGAACAGCGGCGGAATGCGTTGAAGGCGAGCTACTACGACCGCTTCAAGACGGCGCTCTCGGCGAAGACGGCGGCGCGCTTCCTCCAGGTCGAGAACCAGATTCTCCTGCTGCTCGATCTTCAGATTGCGGCCTCGTTGCCGGTTGCGCAGTGACGTCGAAAGGATGACCGCGATGCGAAAGCCATGGCTTCAGTTCGCGACGTGGGCTGCCGTGATCGTGCTGGGGAGCGCCTCGCTCTTCGCCGATCGCGTGAAGCTCCGGTCTGGCAAGATGGTCGAAGGATCGTTCATGGCCGCCGATTCGAAGAGCATCAGGGTGCTCATGACGAACGGTTCGGTCGCCGAGATTCCCATCGACGAGGTCAGCGCGGTGGAGTTCAGCGCGCGGAAGGCCCCGCCGCCGCCCCCGCCTGATCCTGCGAAGGCGCCCGCGCCGATCACCATTCCGAGCGGAACCGTGCTCAGCGTTCTGCTGGCGGAAGCGATCGACGTCGACGCGGCCCAGATCGGGCAGACGTTCAAGGGGTTTCTCGACGACCCGGTGATGATCGGCGGCAAAGTCGTCGTGCCGCGCAAGGCCGCGGTCGCTCTCCAGGCGGCGAAGGTGGAGCAGGCCGGCAAGATGAAAGGCGCCGACGCGATCTCGCTGAAGGCGAACTCGATCGCGTTTGGCGGGCGAAAGTACGAAATCGCGACGAGCTACTCCGAGTCCAAGGGTTCCGGTGAAGGCAAGAAGACCGCGCGGAAAGTGGCGGGCGGTGCCGGCCTCGGGGCGGCGATTGGTGGAATTGCCGGCGGCTGGACCGGCGCCGCGATCGGTGCTGCCGCCGGCACCGCGACCGGCGCGATCATGGCGAGCCAGGGCACCGAACACCTGAAGCTGCCCGCAGAGACGCGGCTGCAATTCACGCTGAGTGCGGCGGTGACCGTCCAGCCATGAAGTAAACGCACGATCGGGCGGGAATTTCCCGCCTCCCGCCGGATTTTTCCCACGCCGGGCGCCGGACGCCCGGCGGGTGCCGTTGCTATCCCATTGAACCCCGCGAATTTGCAGGCCTGCGGGGCACCCACGCCGCTGGCATGTGCCGTGCGATTTCCAGAGTCAGGCGGTGACCCATGGCGGCGACGCTGCGGACACGTATCGCTCGTGCGGTGAAGCACGCGCTCCTCGAGCGCGATCGGGCCGAGATGCAGGCGGTCGATCGACTGGTTTCTCTGATGGCACCGGGACCCCAACCTCGATCGAAGTCGTTGCGCCGGCGGAACACCAGGCAGCGCGGACGCGAAACCCGCTAGGACCCATCATGCGTTCCAACGCGTGGACCGGCTTTCAGACGGTGGTGTGCCCCGTCGATTTTTCCGCGGCGTCGCGCGCGGCATTACGCCACGCCGCGGCGGTGGCGGTTCGCGGGAACGCGCGGCTCGTCGTTCTTCACGTGAACGATCCCTTGCTCACGACGGCTGCCGCCGTCGCGTTGCGCGATCGCGCGTTCGCCAGGCGAACTGGCGTCGAGCTCAGGCGATTTGTCGACGCGGTGCTCGGCCTGCGGCTCCGGGATCGTCTCCGCGCGACAACGCGCGTTGCGGTGGGCGCCGCCGCCGACGGCATCCTGATCGCGGCAGCACGGGAGCGAGCCGATCTCATCGTCATGGGTACGCACGGGTTGGCCGGCGCGAGCCGTTTGTTCATGGGATCGACGACGCTCAGCGTTCTGGAGCGCACGAGGGTTCCCGTGCTCGCGGTCCCTTCGTCGGCCGGGCGTTCGCGATCCAAGCGAAGCGGCTGGCCGCATGGTCCCGTGGTGGCAGCAATAGAGCTGGATCAACAGGCACCCGAGGAGATCGCCGTCAGCGCGGAAGTGGCGCGCTGGTTCGGGCGTCCGCTCGTGCTCGTGCACGTGGTGAAAGAGTTCGCGACGCCGTCTTGGCTGCGTGGATCGCTCGCGGTCAGACGTCGACGGTTGGCGCGCGCGAAAGACGATCTGGAAAATCTGGCCCGCTTTGCCAGGCCGCTGGTCGAGACGCACACGCTCGTGGTCGTGGGTCATCCCGCAACGAAGATCGCCGCCGCGGCATCGGCCGCGAAGTCGGAACTCCTGATCACCCGCCTTCGCCACCGGCGCGAATGGTTCGGAGCGCGGCGGGGATCCGTCTCTTACCACGTCCTCTCCCACGCCGCTGTCCCGGTCCTGGCGTGTCCACCGCGATGGCGACCTCGCTGACGGAGCGCGGCGAGACGCGTTTGCGAAGCGGACTCTCGGATGCCGAAGCGGCGGTCCGACTCCAGCGTGATGGATTCAACGAATTGCCGGCGGCGCGCCCGCGCAGCTCGATCGCGATCGCAATGGACGTTGTCCGAGAGCCGATGTTCATGTTGCTCGTCGCGGCGGGCGGGGTGTACCTGCTGCTCGGGGATCCCGAAGAAGCGATTGCGCTGCTCGCCGCGGTCTTTTTGATCATCGGCATCACGCTCTACCAGGAAAGCAAGACCGAACGCGCGCTGGACGCGCTGCGCGATCTCTCCAGCCCTCGCGCGCTCGTCATCCGAGATGGCGTCCGCAAGCGGATCGCGGCTCGTGAAGTCGTGTGTGGCGATGTGATCGTGCTGCGCGAAGGCGATCGTGTGCCAGCCGACGCTCTCGTGGAGTCGTCCTCGAACCTGCACATCGACGAGTCGCTCCTGACAGGGGAGTCCGTTCCGGTTCACAAGCGGAAAAACCCCGGCAGTGGCCAGGACCGAGGCGCCGCGACGGACCAAGCCTCTGCAACCGTGTATTCAGGGACGATGGTCGTGCGCGGGGAGAGCACAGCTCGCGTCGTGGCGATTGGCAACGCCACCGAGATCGGACGAATCGGCGCCGCTCTCAACGTGCTCGAAACCGGTCGAACGGTTCTCCAGCGTGAAGTCGATCGCGTCGTGGCAGTCCTCGCCGCGGCCGGACTGGCTGCGTGCTTCATGGTCGGCGTCGCGTACGGCATCTCGCGGCAGCAGTGGCTCGACGGTGCGCTCGCGGGTCTGACGCTTGCGATTTCGATGGTGCCCGAGGAATTCCCGGTTGTCCTGACAGTCTTCCTGGCACTCGGCGCCTGGCGGATTTCGCGAAGCCGCGTCCTCACGCGGCGGATTCCGGCCGTGGAGGCGCTCGGGTCGGCAACCGTGCTCTGCGTCGACAAGACTGGAACGTTGACGCTGAACAGGATGACGGTCGCGGAACTCGTGACGCGCGGGGAACATCATTCGCTGTCCGAGCCGAGCGGCACCTTACAGTCCGATTCTCGGCGACTCATCGAGATCGCGGCGCTGGCGAGCCGGCCCGACGCTTTCGATCCGATGGAACGCGCCATTGCCGACTGCGCGCGAACCGTCGGCGTCGAGATGCCAGACCGCGCGTGCCTGGTCCGCGAGTACCCGCTGACCGATCGGTTGCTGGCCGTGACGCACGTGTGGCGGGACCCCAACGGCACGGGCTGCGAGGTGACGGCGAAGGGGGCGCCCGAAACGATTGCCGCGCTCTGCGGCCTGTCCGAACAGTCGCACGCCCGGCTGCGTGACGACGTCGAGGCGATCGCCCGTGACGGGCTACGGGTCATCGGTGTCGCGCGGGCCACGTGGGCTGGAAGCCTGCCTGACGACGTCGCGGAGTTTCCCTTCACATTCGCGGGGTTGATCGGGTTCGCCGACCCGGTGCGCCCTGGTGTGACAGCGGCGATTGAGGAATGCCGCGCCGCGCGCATCCGCGTCGTGATGATCACCGGCGATCACGCCACGACTGCGCTGAATATCGCCAGGCAGATCGGGCTCGCCCGAGTGACACATTGTCTGACCGGGCGTGAACTATCGACCCTGACCGACGATCAGCTCCAGCGTTCGGTCCGGGACACTGACGTGTTCGCGCGAATCACGCCCGACCAGAAGCTGCGCCTCGTGACGGCGTTCAAGGCGAACGGCGAGGTCGTCGCGATGACGGGCGACGGCGTCAACGACGCTCCCGCGTTGAAAGCCGCGGACATCGGCATCGCGATGGGCGGTCGGGGAACCGACGTCGCGCGCGAAGCCGCGTCGCTGGTGCTCCTGGACGACGATTTCTCGTCGATCGTGCGCGCGGTGCGGCTTGGGCGACGGATCTACAGCAACATCGAGAAGGCGACCGCGTACGTCCTCGCCATCCACGTGCCAATCGCCGGCATCGCGCTCCTCCCGATCGTCATGGGTTGGCCGCTCATCCTGATGCCCGTGCACGTCATCTTCATGGAGCTCATCATCGATCCCGCGTCGTCCATTGCGTTCGAAATGGAGCCGGGTGAACAGGATCTGATGCAGCGGCCGCCGCGGAATCCTCGGCAACGGCTCTTTACCGCGCGGATGATCATCCGGTCGATCCTGCAGGGGCTCGGCGCGTGTCTCGTGTCGGCGGCGGTTCTCGCGGCGAGCGTTCGGGCCGGCATGACCGAGCTCGACGTGAGGACACTGACGTTCGCGACGTTGATTCTGGCGAATCTGGCGCTGATCGCGACGAACCGATCGCTCACGCGTCCTTTCCAGGCGACGCTGCGGGACTCCAATCCCGCGCTGATGGTTATTGCAGCCGCTGCCATCGCGGTGCTCGCGGCCATCGTCTATGTCCCATGGCTGCGCGATCTGTTTCACCTGACGATCGTGCACGCGGACGATGCCGTCGTGATCTTCGCGGCGACTGTGGCGGCATTCGCGTGGATGGAAGGGGTCAAAAGACTCTCCCGGCCTGGATCGCGACACGTGACATAAACTGCTTGCTCATGAGCCCGGCGAAGGAGCAGGAAAGCACGACCCCGGTTGTCGTATTCGATCGTGTGTCGTTTGCGTTCGACGATCACGAAGTGCTCCGGGACGTCAGCTTCCGTGTGCCGAAGGGGAGCATGCGCATCCTTCTCGGCGCGAGCGGCGCAGGCAAGTCGGTCATCCTCAAGCTAATCCTCGGCCTGTTCCGTCCGACCTCCGGCAACATCCTTGTGAATGGTCAGGCCATCAACCAGATGCGCGAGCAGGAGCTGCTGAAACTGCGCGCGGACATCGGCATGCTGTTTCAGGAAAGCGCGTTGTTCGACTCGCTGACGGTGGCGGAGAACGTCGGATATCGCCTGTACGAAGAAACGGACATGCCGCTCCCGGACGTCCGCGGGCGAATTGACGAAGTACTCGGGTTCATCGGGTTGGCCGAGTTCGTCGACCGGATGCCGTCGGAATTGTCCGGAGGGCAGCGGCGGCGCGTCGCGATTGCCCGTGCGATGGCATCCAGGCCGAATCTGCTGCTCTTCGACGATCCCACGACGGGCCTCGATCCGATTATCGCGACGTCGGTTGACGACGAGATCGTGAAGCTGCGCGACCTGGAGCAGGTGACGTCGATTCTCGTCACGCATCAGATTCGCGACGCGTACTACGTCGCGACACACCACGCATCACGGTCGAACGGCCGCATCCAGATCGCACCCGTGCAGGAAGCGGAGGCCCAACCGGCCCGCTTCATGGTCCTGCATGAGGGGCAGATTCAATTCGAGGGCAGCGCCGAGGAACTGCTGGCAGCCCGCGAACCGTACCTGAAGGAATTCCTGTTCATGACGTTGCCGCCCTGGTAGGTCGCGCGGAAGGGTGTGCGCGAAGACCACAGGCCACGAAGATCGAAAATTCTGTCCAAGCAGTCTTCGTGACCTTCGTGCTTTCGTGGCTTCTTTGTGTCTCGACATCGACGTAACAGCCACTCGGATCACGACGGCGGCGCCGATGCGGCACCGGCCGCCCCGGAGACCAGATGCACCGTCCGCGTCGGGAAGGCAAAGCTCGCGCCCGCGCGCTCGACGACGCCCATGAATTCGAGCAGCACTTCTTCGCGACAGCGTTGGAAGTCACCCCAGGTCGGCACGCGGAACCACGCCATGACTTCGATGTCGAGCGAGCTCTGCGCAAATTCCTTGAATTTCACGGTCACGCTGTCCGGCCAGATGAGCGGATGCTCGCGCAGCACGCGCTCGAAGCCGCCAAGTACGTGTTCCATCTGCGTTCGGCTCGTGCCATAGGTCAGCCCGACGGTCGTCGCGAATCGCATCCGATCGCGGACCTCGAATGACTCCAGCCGCTCGTCGGCCAGCTTGCCGTTGGGAATGCTCACGATCGTGCGATCGAGCGTGCGGAACCGCGTCGACCGCAGGCCGATGTCTTCAACCGTGCCGACGAAGTCCTGGACTTTCACGAAGTCGCCGATCCGGAACGGCTGGTCGACGGCCAGCGCCAGCGATCCGAACAGGTTTTCAATCGTCTTCTGCGCGCCGAACGCGATCGCGAGACCGCCGATGCCGATGCCGGCGAGTGCGGTGGTGACGGGAAAGCCGAGCGCGTCGAGGATGGCGACAGCCCCGAGGGAAACCACTGCGCCCTGCCAGATCTTCGATCCGATCGAGACGAGGTTGCGGTACGACGCGCTGCTGGCGGCCCACGATCGACTCATGGCCCAGGCGAAGAGAACGCCGCTCGATCGCCAGAGGGCCCAAACGGCCGCGAAGGCGACGCCGACTCTCAGGAACGGCGCGACGGCCACGAGGGCGGGACGCGGCAGTTCCAGGAGAATCCAGCCCAGGGTGAAGGCCCCGATTCCGAGTGCCAGCGTGAAGGGCGGACCGAAGCCTGTGACGATGCGGTCATCCCACGGGCTGCGGGTGCGCGCCGTCACGGACGCCATGAGCGGTTTGCCAACGGCGTGGACGGCGAGCGCGAGTAACCAGGAGCTCAGGATGAGGATAGGAACGACGATCCACTGCCAATACCTCAGACCCATCGGGCCCTGGCGAAGCAGGGAGGGCATTCCGGCGGCGACGATTAAGTTGCGCAGCCACTGAGTGCGCATCGACAAAAACCAGTCGTCGATATGCGCCACCGTCTGGCTGTCGAAGACCCAGTAGACGCCGTGGTTCTCGGTCGTTCGCTCCAGCCTGACGGGTTCCGCTTCGACCTGGGCGATTTCCTCGAGGTCCGTCGGAAGGTCGTCGTCGAGCCGCCCTTCCGGCGCGGAAGAAACCTGATCGGGATTGAACCGGTACCGGCTTTCGAGCACTGTCGCTAAGCGCCGCGCGAGCTGCGGTCCGCGCGCACGATCCTCGTTGGTCAACGACAGGAAGCGCGCGGCGTCTTCCCAACGGCGGTCTCGCGCCGCGTCGAGAAACACTCGAACGGCCGCACGCGGCGATTCACGCGGAATGGCTGCAGGCGTCACGGACGCCGGCGGCTGTGATGGTGCCGACCGAAGAACACTCGGGACCTGCGGCCGCGCGATCGACGAGAACCCAATCAGCAAGCCGACCGTCAGCACCCACGCCGGCGGAGGACATCGAAGGATCTTCTGCATGACTTCATCCTGAAAGATAGTCCAGTGCCGCGGTGCGTCGACACCTGTTCTCTTTGATAGGAGTGGCCCCCGACGGACCTCAGCGGTAAGTTGATTCAATCAGGTCCGGACCGGAGCTCGAGCCACAAGCCGGGCGTCCCGGCCTAGCCTTTACGCGGACGCCCGGGGATGGCGATCGGTCCCGCAGCCTGCACCGCGGTCCAGATCCGGCGGCCGACACGGTCGGCTTCGGCAACCAGCCGGTCTTCGTCCACTGTCAGAACCTTCCGATTCCGCATGACGAACTGACCGTCGATCATCACCGACTCGATGTCGGCGGGCTGACCGTTGTGGATCCATGCCGACACGATGCGGCCGGCGGGAACGAGATGGGCCCGCTGCGTGTCGACGACGAGCAGGTCTGCCTTCTTGCCGACCTCGAGCGAGCCAATGAGTTTGTCCTGACGCACGGCTCGCGCGCCGCCGAGAGTCGCGTCCTCGAGCATGTCCTCCGGCTGCGGCCGCACGCCAGGGAACGCGTCCGTCCGCCTGATGCGCTCGGTGATCAGCGCGACGCGCATGACCTCGAAGAGATCGTTGGTGTTGTTGTCGGTACCGTTGGCGATCGGACAGCCCGCGGCGCGCAGCGCAGGGATCGGCGGGATGACGCCGCGGTTGGCGGCCATCGCCGCCTGATGCGAGATGATCGTGCCGGACTTGCCGAGCAGCGCGACGTCGGCATCGTCGACGTACCGGCAGTGCGCGGCAAAGAGTCGCGGGCCGAGGAAGCCATGCCTCGCGAGAAACGCCGGTGGCGAAACCCCGTGGTGCCGAGTCATGAACTCCACTTCGGCGCGGCTCTGCGACAGGTGGATGGTGTAGCCGACGTCGTGCTTTTCTGCGAATTCACGGACGGCGGTCAGCAGTTCCGGCGACGCGGTCTCGGCGAGCGCAGCCGCCGGAAATACGTTGATCCGTCCCTGGTTCTTGCCGTGCCACGCGGTGAAGAGATCGTTGATCTTCTGCATGCCCTCGTCCCGGAACTTCGCCGAGAAGCGCGGTGCCACGCTTCTGGCGAGCCCTTCGGGAGACATCGGGCCGGCGACGTTTTCGCTGTCGCGAACTGATTCGGCGAATACGCAACGCAAGCCAGTCTGCGCCAGCGCGGCTGCCGACCGGCTGATGTTCCCGGTGTTCTCGACGATCGTTGTGGTGCCCGTGCGAATGGCTTCGAGCGCGCCGATCGTGACCATCAACGTTTCTTCCTCGCCGCGAAGCAGGCTGGAAGGCTGAACGGCGAGGCGAGCGGAGTTCGGAAAGCCGAAGTCTTCGTTGAAGCCGCGCCCGAGCGTCTGCGCGAGATGCGCGTGGCAATTCACGAGTCCGGGGAAGAGCGCCTTGCCGCGGCCGTCGTACACCTCGGCTCGCGGGAACGTCCTCTCAATCTGATCGCTCGGACCGATGGCGGCGATCTTGTCGCCGTCAACAGCGAGCGCCACGTCGTTCTGAACGGCGTCAACGGTCACGACCGTCGTGTGCGCGAAGACGACTATTCTTCCAGCCGCCGGCGTCTGCGCGCCGGCGCGTGGCTCGAGGAGCAGCGCCGCCGCGCCGGCTCCGGCCCCGGCGAGCAGCTCGCGGCGAGTGAGATTCGAGGGCGATTTCGGCATGGCGCAGTCTGCCGCCTCTGCCGCGGCGCGTCAAGGAATCCGGTGACCGAATGCGAGGAGCCACACTGTGAGCGCGCTCTCTCCGAGAAGACCGGGCGCGACGATCGGTCCGGAGAGATTACCGCCGAGCGGCAGGGCGAGGAGAGCCGAGAGGCCGAACGTCAGCCAGCCAAGGCCTCCGATCGCCATCAGTACGCCTAGAATGCGCGGTACGAACGTCGATCGATATGCCAGGTAGCCGCTGAGCACGCAGTAGACGCCGAAGAACAGCAGTGGGTTGATGTTGGATGGGACCAGGCGCAGCGGAGCGACGGCTGAAATTCCGCAGCCCGCGAAGCTGACGCATGCCGCGGCCAGCGAGGCTGTCTTGCCGACCGTCTTGAAGACACCGTAGAACAGGACGGTGACTACTACGTAGCATGCCGCGGCGAAGAGGATGACCGTGAATGCGGCCCGGCCACGAAGAAAGAGCGCCGACGCGCCCGCCACGATATTGAGGAGGTAGAAAACGCCCGCAAGCCTTCCGCGATGCACGGCTTATTCGGATCGCAGCGCTTGCAGGACGTCGACGCGCGACGCGCGGGCCGCCGGCATCAGCGATGCGACGAGAGCGGCGGCGACCAGCACGATGGCCGCGGCCGCCACCGGCAGTGGACCGGGCATTCTGACGTCAGCGAAGAACTTTGTCGCGAGGCTTGCAAACGAGAATCCGCCCGCGGCGCCGACAGCGACGCCGATGGCGGCGATCACGGCGCCTTCGGACAGCACTCGCGCCAGCAGTTGCCGCGGCGCCGAACCGACCGCCAGTCGAATACCGAACTCACGCGTGCGTGCGCTCACCGAGAATGCGAGGACGCCCGCCACGCCGACCACTGCGATCAGTAGCGCGATCCCTGCGAAGCCCGAGAACACGAATGCGTTCAGTCGTTCCGGCGACAGCACCTCCGCACGCACATCGTCGAGCGTCGCGGGACGTTCGACCGGTTGATCGGGTGAGAGATCGCGGATAACGCGAGTCACCGGTGCGACCATCGCATACGGGTCGCTCATGGTTCGCACGAACAAACGGCCGCCCGCTCCGACCATCTGTCCCAAGGGCTGATATACGGTCATGACTGGCTTCGGTACGACGTTCTCGTCGTCCACGTCTGCGACGATGCCGACGATCCGGCGCGGCTGGGGCTTGCCGAAGAGCGAATCGGTCCACCACAGATGGCGGTTCACCGCCTCGCCGTTCGGAAACAGGCGCTGGGCGACGCTCTGGCTGACGATGGCCACCTGTTCGGTGCCGACACGATCGTCGTCGGTGAAGTCGCGGCCCGCAATCAGCGGGATTCCGAGCGCGGCGAAGAAACGCGGTGAGACCGGACGGAGACCCGCGTTCGGATCTTCCTCCCCGTCCGCCGGCGTGTAGCCCTCCACGGTGAATTGGAAATTTGGTCCTTTGCCGGCGTCGCGCCACGGCACGACCATGCCGACTGCAACGGTCTCGACGCCTGGCAGCTGAGCGATCCGTTGCGATGCTTCCTGATAGAAGCTGGCGACCTTTGCGCCGCCGGTGCCCGTCGCCGGGCTCGGTACATCGAATGCGAGTACGTGTCGCATGTCATAGCCGGTCGCGGTCGTCTGCATTGTGACGAGAGTCGCCAGGAGCATGCCCGCGCCCGCGAGCAGCACGAACGAGAACGCGATCTGCGTCGTCGCGAAAATGCGCAGGCGTCGATTGGTGCCCGGCGTTATCCGGACACCGCCAGTCGCGAGTCCCAGGCCCGCTGGGGCGTGTGGGGACGGCAGGCGCGGAACGTATGCGAGAAGTGCGGCTGAAGCCATCGCGAGGCCCGCGCCGATCCACAGCACGCTCGTGTCCACGCTGACGCCAATCGCGCGAACGCTGAAGCGCGCGGCGAATCCCGCGACGAGCGCAACGAACGGCCGCGCCAGCAGCACGCCGAGCACGGCTCCCGCCCCGCACAGCAGCACGCTTTCGGCCAGCAGCGTCCGGCGGAGCGCTCCGTGGCCGGCGCCCAGCGCAGCTCGTACTGCCAGCTCGCCTTCGCGCCGAACCGAGCGGGCCAGGATGAGATTCGCCACATTCGAGCA
>AR_comb_assmDRAFT_10100417_pt1 | contig 11261 bp, 12 predicted proteins | sample ArasoioldDNA_FD_10543 | JGI IMG/M metagenome (IMG submission 10543) | reverse complement strand
CCCAACGATCACGTCAACATGGGACAGTCCACCAACGACGTGTTCCCGACGGCGACGCGTCTGGCGCTGCTACTCGGGCATCAGTGGCTGGTGGACGCGGCGCACGCGCTCGCCAGCTCGCTCGCGCGCAAGGCCGACATGTTCGCGTCGGTGCTGAAAGTCGGCCGCACGCACTTGCAGGACGCGGTGCCGATTACGCTCGGCCAGGAGTTCAGCGGCTACGCCGGCTGCATCGATCGCGCGGCACACGATATCGAACTCGCGTCTGAAGGACTGAAGGAGTTGAACCTCGGCGCGACCGCCGTCGGCACGGGACTCAACGCCGGAGACGACTTCACCGAGCGCGCCGTCGCCAACATCGGAGTCCACACCGGCATCGACGTCACAGCGGCGCCGAATCGCTTTCGCGTCACACAGAGCATGGGCGATGTGCTCGCCTACTCGGGTGCGATGCGGCGTCTGGCCGTGGAGCTGTCGAAGATCGCGAGCGACCTGCGGCTCCTCAGTTCTGGTCCGCGCGCGGGGTTGGCCGAGATCGTGTTGCCGGCAGTACAGCCCGGGTCATCGATCATGCCTGGGAAAGTCAATCCGTCCGTGCCCGAGATGGTGAACCAGGTGTGCTATCAGGTGTACGGCTGCGATACGACGGTGTGTGTCGCGTCAGATGCCGGACAGCTCGAACTGAACGTGATGATGCCCGTGATCGCGTGGAACGCGATACACTCGTCGACCATTCTCCGGAACGCGATGATCGCTCTGCGCACCCGAACGGTGGACGGCATCGAGGCCGACGTCCAGCGCTGCCGCGAGCTGCTCGAACGCAGCACGGCGGTCGCCACGGCGCTCAGTCCGTACATCGGCTATGCCAAGACTGCGGAGATCGCCAAGGTCGCCGTCGCTACCGGGCGCTCGATTCGCGAGCTGGTGCTCGAGTACGGATTGATGAATGCCGCCGATCTCGATCGCATCCTGTCAGTGGAAGCGATGACGCGGCCGGGCATCGCGGGGAAAGAACGGTCATGAGCGCGCGATTGATGGCGGGTCTCAAGACGCGCCGCTGCATCATGGCTGCGCTGGTCGCATGTGTGTTCGTAGGGACGGATCTTCAGATCCGCCTGGATGCTCAAAGCCAACAACCGCAACCACGTCACGGGCGCCTGTTCCCCCCTCAGGATCTCGGACTCCTCGAGCAGCCGGATCGCACGCTCTGGCAGAAGCCGGAGCAGATCATGGACGCCGTGCGCGTTGCCGATGGGTCGACCGTCGCCGACATCGGTGCGGGCGCCGGCTGGTTCACGATCCGTCTCGCACAACGAGTTGGACCGAAGGGCAAGGTCTACGCGCAGGACGTGCAGCGTGTCATGCTGGACGGAATCAAGCGGCGCGTTCAGCGGGAAGGTCTTGAGAACGTCGCCACGGTGCAGGCGCACGGTAACGATCCGATGCTTCCCTCGAAAACGCTGGACGCGATCCTGATGGTGGACGCTTACCAGGAAGTCGAAAACCGCGTCGACTATCTGCGCAACCTGGCGAACGCGCTGAAGCCGACCGGCCTCATCGGTATCGTCAACTGGAAACCGGGCCGGGGCGGGCCCGGACCTGACCCCAATGAACGGGTCGCGCAGTCCCTCGTCGAGAGCGATGCGGCCGCGGCGGGCCTGAAGGTCATCGCCCACGAGGACTTGCCTTACCAGTACTTGCTGGTGTTGTCGCGTTAGTTCGTGGTTCGTAGTTAGTGGTTCGTGGTTGGTGGGGTGGTCTAGAATTGACCTTCATGACGGCGACGACTTCCGACACATTGCTGCGTGTGCTCACAGTGCGCGGAGACTCGACTGCCACTCCGCGCGGCATTCAGATCGCGTCGGTGCTCTTCATCACCGCACTGACTGCCGCTGCCGCACAGATCAGCGTGCCGCTGCCCTTTACCACCGTCCCGCTGACGCTGCAGCCGATGGTCGTGCTGGTGGGAAGTCTCGCGCTGGGCTCGCGGCTCGGCGCTGTGAGTCAGATTCTGTATCTCGCCGCCGGCATTGCTGGTCTGCCGGTGTTTGCCGCATCGGCGACGCTGCCGCCGGGAGCGCTTCGTCTGCTCGGACCGACGGGCGGTTATCTGATGGCGTACCCGTTGGCCGCGTTTGTCACAGGCTATCTCGCCGAGCGAGGATTCGATCGGCGCTACGTCACGTCTGTGCTCGCGATGCTCGGCGGCCTGGCGATCATCTTCGCGTCAGGCGTGCTGTGGCTCGGGCTCTTCGCACGCACGCTCACGGGCAGCACACCCGTTGGCATGCAAGCCGCGCTTGCCACCGGACTCTACCCGTTTCTGCTGCCGGACATGATCAAGCTCGCGATCGCCGCCGGTTTCGTGCCGGCGCTGTGGCGTGTCGTCGGGCGCCACGCTCGCTGAAGAGTCAATGCGCATCGCGCTGACGATCGCCGGAAGTGATTCCGGCGCCGGCGCAGGTATTCAAGCCGATCTCAAGACGTTTGCCGCACACGGTCTGTACGGCACGTCCGCCATCACCGCCGTCACCGCGCAGAACACGCTCGGCGTCACCATGTTCGAAGCGGTGTCTGCCGATCTGGTGACCGCGCAGATCGAAGCCGTCGTCGCCGACATCGGCGCGCATGCGGCCAAGACCGGGATGCTCGCCAATGCGGCGATCGTCGAAGCTGTCGCCGCGGCGGTCAAAGACCTCGAGATTCCATTCCTCGTCGTTGATCCGGTGATGATTGCGAAAGGCGGCGACCGGTTGATCGACGAGGAAGCCGTCGGCAGTCTCAAGACCGAGTTGCTGCGCGAAGCCTTTCTCGTGACACCCAACATTCCCGAGGCAGAAGCGCTGAGCGGCATTCGCATCACGAGCGACGCCGATCGACATGAGGCCGCGCGTCGCATCGGTGCACTGGGCGCCACCGCGGTGTTAATCAAGGGCGGCCACTATCCATCCGACGACATCGTGGACCTGCTGTTCGAGCACGGCGAATTCGTGGAGTTCCGTCATCCGCGTGTGCCCGGTCGTCACACGCACGGCACCGGGTGCACGTTTGCGGCGGCGATTACGTCGCACCTGGCGTTGGGACGCACCCTCCGCGAGGCCATCCCACGTGCGCAGCGGTACATTGCGGATGCGATTCGGCATGCGCCGGATCTCGGCAAGGGACACGGGCCGATGCAGCACTTCGTTCAAGTGGAAAAGTAAAAAGTGCCGTCGCTATACTGAGCGTATGTCGGTCCCGCTCGTGGCAGTCACCAGCCAGGTGCTTGATCTGCAGGGTCTCGTCGATGAGCTCGCCAAGACCGGTTCGGGCGACGGCGCGATCACGCCGTTCGTCGGGCTGGTGCGCGATCACAATCAGGGACGCCGCGTCGAATACCTCGAATACGAAGCCTACGATGCACTGGCCGTTCGTGCGCTCAATCGCATCGTCGATGAGGCGCGGCAGGCGTGGCCAGACACACGTGTCGCGGTGCATCACCGGACGGGACGTCTGGACATTGGCGAAGCAAGCATCATCATCGCCGCGGCGTCACCGCACCGTGCACACGCGTTCGCGGCGTGCCGATACACCATCGAGCGCGTCAAACAGATCGTGCCAATCTGGAAACACGAGCATTTCGCCGGCGGGGATGTGTGGCTCGAAGGCGCCACCGCCGATCCAGAGGATGAGGCTGCACGGGAGACGGCCTATCGAATCGCATGCGCGTAACGATCCGACTGTTTGCGCGGCTCAGGGATTTGGCGGGCTCGGGTGAGCTCGTCCGGGACGTTCCACACCCGGCGACCGTCCAAACAGTGTGGAGGACGCTCGTGACGGAGATGCCCGCGCTCGGCGAATACGAGCGAACCATGTCCGTCGCGGTCAACGCCGACTACTCGCGGATGACTGCGTCAGTCAGCGAGGGCGACGAAGTCGCCTTCCTGCCGCCCGTTTCCGGCGGCTAATACGCTACGATCTGTCGTGTCCGCCTTCAGGCGGACCTCGATCGTCCGGCTAAAGCCGGACACCACATCGCATGTTCGACAAACTGACGACCGTCGAATCCCGTTACGAAGAGCTGATGGCCCGCGTCGGCACGGTAGAAGTGCAGGCCGATCCGGCTGAGTTCAAGAAAGCGCGCAAGGCGCTTTCGGAGCTCGAGCCGCTGGTCGAGAAATTCCGCGAATACAAGACCGTCGAGCAGGATATCGCCGGGGCCCAGGAACTGGCCAAGGGCACCGACGCCGAGATGCGCGAGCTCGCGCAAGAGGAACTGACGACGCTCACGGTGAAACGCGAGGCGCTGCTCCAGGAACTGAAGGTCCTCCTCATTCCGAAGGACCCGAACGACGAGAAGAACGTCCTCCTCGAAATCCGCGCCGGCACTGGCGGAGACGAGGCCGCGCTGTTTGCGGGCGACTTGTTCCGGATGTATACGCGCTACGCCGAACGGCAGGGCTGGAAGCTGGACGTCATGTCGAGCAGCGACACCGGCGGCGGCGGCCTGAAGGAAGCGATCGTCTCAATCGAGGGCCGCGGCGTCTACAGCCGGTTGAAGTACGAGAGCGGCGTGCATCGCGTGCAGCGCGTGCCGGACACCGAAGCGAGCGGACGTATCCACACGTCCACAGCCACCGTTGCCGTGCTGCCGGAAGCCGAGGACGTGGACATCCAGATCAACGAGAAGGATCTCCGCATCGACACGTTCTGTTCGAGCGGGCCTGGCGGTCAGAGCGTGAACACCACGTACTCAGCCGTTCGGCTGACGCACATCCCCAGCGGCGTCGTCGTGTCGCAGCAGGACGAGAAGTCGCAAATCAAGAACCGGGCAAAAGCGATGAAGGTGCTGCGCGCCCGTCTCTACGAAATGGAGATGCAGAAGCAGCAGGACGCCATCGCGAAGGATCGCCGCAGCCAGGTGGGCACCGGCGAACGATCCGAAAAGATTCGCACCTATAACTTCCCGCAGAGCCGCATCACCGACCATCGCATCAACTTCACGACGCATCAGCTCCACGACGTGCTCGAAGGTGATATCAGCGAGCTGCTCGATCAGGTGTCGTCGTTCTACAACGCCCAGAAGCTCAAGGAAGTCACCACCGTGGATCCCGGAGAGCCGGGCCCGACCAGGCACTGACGCGGACACATCATTGGCTCACCACGCACTCTCCCTGCACGAGAAGCTGGCCGGGGCACGCGCACAGCTCGTCTCCGCCGGAATCGCGCCGGCTGAAGCCGCGGTCGATGTGCCGCTGTTCGCCTGTACCATCCTCGGGTGGGATCGTGTGAGGCTGCTTACCGAGCGCGGTGGCGAACCTCCAGCGACGCTCGAGCCGATGTTCTCTCAATGGATCGCGCGTCGCATCGCCCGTGAGCCGGCGGCCTACATCGTCGGCGTCCGGGAGTTCTGGGGCATCGATTTCGCCGTCACACCGGCGGTCCTCATTCCGCGTCCCGAAACGGAATTCATCGTCGAAGAAGCACTCGAGATTCTGAACAGCTTCGAGCTGGAGGCGCCGAAGATCGCCGATATCGGCACCGGTTGCGGCAACATCGCCGTCAGCCTGGCCCACGAGGTCACCGATGCTCGCATTACGGCGACCGACGTTTCACGCGAGGCGCTGGCCATCGCCGCCGGCAACGCAGAGCGCTACAAGGTCGACGATCGGATCAATTTCGTCACGACCTCGTATCTCGATGACGTTGACGACACGTTCGATCTGATTGCCGCCAACCCGCCGTACGTCAAGGACACGGACAAGCCGGGCCTCGCCCCCGACGTGCAGCACGAACCTGACGTCGCATTGTTTGGCGGCGCGAATGGGCTTCGTGACGTCACAGGCGTGCTCGACACGGCCGTCGAGAAACTGCATCGCGGCGGTTGGCTGGTGATGGAGTTTGGATACGGTCAAGAGAGCGACGTTCAGCAACTCGTCGAGGCACGGCCGTCGCTGCGCCTCGAGCGAGTCCGCGCTGACCTGCAGGGCATTCCACGTACAGCGGTCATCGAACGTGTGTAACGCGCAGGCCCCAGCCTGCGCCGACAGCGGACAACGAAGATGAGCGATTGTCTTTTCTGCAAGATCATCAACGGCCAGATCCCGGGACAGTTCGTGCACCAGGACGATCATCTGGTCGCGATCAAGGACATCAACCCGCAGGCGCCGCTGCACGTGCTGATCATCCCGCGCAAGCACGTCGCCACGCTGAACGATCTCACATCAGGAGATGATGGTCTTGTAGGCGAGATGCATCGCGCTGCTGCACAGATCGCGAAAGAACACGGGTACGCCGATCGCGGTTATCGGACCGTCTTCAACACGAATCGTGAAGCGGGCCAGACGGTGTTCCACATTCATCTGCATCTGCTGGCGGGACGCGGCCTCATGTGGCCACCCGGATAACTCGCTAATGTCAGTTCTCCGTCGGTCGCTCGACGCTGGATATCACCATCACCTCCACCGGCCCACGCCGTGAAACAAGGCGCAGCCCGGTCTGCTCCTGCAGAGCGGTGAAGATTGATACGCCGTCTATGGCGTCCGTTCGCTCTGCAAAGTTCCGCGGTCTTACGTAATCGAGGGTGAAGTCGTACGCGGCCGGCAGGTCAGTCTGATCGACGACGATCGCATCGACCAGTTGCTGCAGTCGTCGCGCCAGAACAGGGATACGGACGCCGGTCCCTACCAGGTGCTCGAGACCGCCGGTGTCGGGCATTGATAACAGCCCGCAGTACGGGCGCACATCGTCTGCGGCTTTGGGCTCCGGTCCCCTCGGGGCGCACGTGCCGCTGTTGACGCGTAACGCGTTTGGCCGCGCGACTCGGAGATCGTACAGCTGCATCTCCCGCATCTCCCGCCGCAGCACGAGTTTGAACCGATCCGCCAGGAGCGCCTGGATCCGCACAGCAATTTCCTGTGCTGTCGCGATCCGGTCTCGACTTTGCGCCACCGGCGCCGCCTGCACGTCGTAGCGGTCCTCGTCGATCCATGAAGGTCCACCGACGATCTGAAAACGCTCGTAGCTGAAATCGTAAGCAGCCTGGACCAACTGCCGAACGGTCGCGTTGGCCGCGCGGAACTGCCCACCGGGAAAGATCTGAAATTGCGCCCCGCCTCCGCCGGACGCGTTCTTCCGCACCGACGCGACGTCGAACGTCGTCGGCGCCGCAGCCGCGGCCTGCGCATGTAGAACATTCAGTGAGGAACAGGCAGCGATGAGGAGGAGCAGCGCGAGTCGTGTCGCCGACGCCACCCATGTATTCGACATTGTGTTATCTTTATAACACATGACGTACGCGGTGTGACCCCTCGCACGTGTGCACCTCGCCGTTGTTACAGCAGTGCCGGCAGCTCGTTCATCGATCGGATCACCGGCACATCGGTCTGCGGCGCCGGATCGTCCGAGCGATGCACGAGCACGCCGCGCATGCCTACACGTCGTGCGCCGTCAATGTCGTGTGACAGGCTGTCGCCGACCATCATCGACTCGCTCGCCTGAACGCCGGCAAGCGTCAGGGCCGCAGTGAAGATACTCGGGTGTGGCTTCATGTAGCCGTGCTCGGATGACGACACGGCGGCGGCGATGAGCCCATCGAGCTCAAAATGCTGTTGGAACGACTCGAGTGGTCGATGCGAGTTCGAAATCAGTCCGAGCTTCAGTCCACGCCTCGACAGCTCCCGCAGCACGGGCTCGACATCGTCGTAGAGAAAGAAGTGCTGGTTCTCCGCCCACTCGTCGTAGATCTCCCGCGCGCAGTCGGCGACGGCTGGACCGGTTCCACCCATCTCCTGGATGATGCGGCCGGTATAGCGGACGAAGATTTCACCGTCGTAAACATGTTGCTGCGCCTCGTCCAGGACCGACGAGGCGGCACGAACCGCGTGGCCGAAGCGCGATTCGTCAACCGCTATCCCGTGTCGCGCGCAGAAGCGCGCGTAGCCCTCACCCTGAAACGTGGGACCGGGATAGATCAGCGTGAAATCGACGTCGAAGAAGATTGCGCTGATCGGTTGGGCATTCACGAAATGGGTCCGTCGTACGGCCCGGCGACGACGAGAGTGGCTTTCGAGGGATCGACGGCGCGCCGCGCCGCCTCGTGCACCTCGTCCCGCGTGACTGCCTGCAGCAGACCGGGCACACGGACATCGTAGTCCAGCCCGAGCCCGTAGAACTCCGCAGCCTGGAGAAACGCCGCGATACCTGCGTTGGTCTCGAGCGTTCGCGGGAGCGAGCCGACGAGGTACTGCTTCGACTCGGTCAACTCCTGTTCCGTCGGGCCGTCCGCGGCGAGGCTCGTCAGCTCCGCATCGATCGACGCGACGGCGCGAGCGATATTTGCCGCACTCACCCCGGCGCGCACCATCAACGGCCCCGGCACCAGGTTCGCGTCGAGCGCGCTGTACACGTAGTAGGCCATACCCTGCCGCTCGCGAATGCTGTCACCGAGCCGGCCACCCATCGAATACTGACCCATGATGTGGTTCATCAACCAGAAGGCGTAGTACGCAGGGTCGTTTCGCGCGATGGCGATGAACCCGTAGGCAATGTCGGCCTGCGCCTTGTTCATCATCGGGATGACACGAGCACGGCGCGATGGCGACATCGCCGGCATCGCGATGTCGATCGCATCGGCTGGTGACGCCATCCAGCCGTCAAACGCCTGCTCGACTGCAGCGGAGGCGCGCTCGGGCTCGACGTCGCCCACCATGGCGAGCGACACGCTTGCGGGTCTCACATGCGCCTGATGAAACGCGCGCAGCGCAGCACTGTCGATCCGCTCGACGGCGGGCACTGTCCCGCGAAGCTTCCGGCCGTACGGATGGTGCTCGCCGTACAACGATTCCATGAGGCCGTCCACCGCGACAGCCGCGGGATTGTCTTCGTCCTGCCTGATCAACGTGATCGCCTCGGTGCGGCGCGACTCCACCTCCGCGGCCGGAAACGAGGGATGCATGATGATGTCGGCGAACTGCGTGAGCACGCGTTCGAAATCCTCGGCCAGGCACGTGCACGTCAGCGACAGCGTCTGCCGAGTGACCGAGGTCGCGAGAGACACGCCGCGGCTGTCGAGCTCTTCGGCAATTTGATCTGCCGATCGCCTCGTCGTGCCACGGTCGAGTGTTTTCGACAGGAAGTGCGCCAGACCGCTGCCATCCGGCGGGTCGCACACGGCACCGGCACGGATTGAGGCATTGATCGTAACCGCGGGCGTGACCGGCGTGTGCTTCGAGATGACGGTCAAACCGTTGGCCAGCACATGGCGCGACGGCGCCAGCCCGCGCGCGGCGGTGGTCGGCATCACACTCATTCGGCGGAAGGCGAGAACCAACCGATCGTACGGCTCATCCGGCTCAGCCGCTTCGCGGCGACCTGCGCGACCTGATCGAGCGTGACCGATTCAATGCGGCCAGGCAGTGCAGGGAAATCCTGCCAGCGTCCAACCGTTGCAAAGTAGCCGAGCTGATGGGCGATGTTGGTGATGCTGTCGTTCTCGAAGACGAGTCGCGCACGCAACTGTGTCTTGGCTTTCGTCAACTCCTGCGCCGTGACGCCCTCGCGGGCGACGCGATCAATGGCGCCAACCGCGGCCTCCTCGACGCGTTCGAGCGGAGTGCCCTCGGTCGCCGTTGCCGAAATGGTGTAGACGAACGGCTCATTCGTCGGAACGATGCTGCCACCGATGCTGGATGCGAGCCCGGTATTGACGAGTGCCTGATACAGCCGCGCGCTCCGTTGCGGCGGCGGCGTTTTGAAGCTGGCCCACAGGTTTACGCCTTTCGCGCCCGTCAGCACGGTATCGAGCACCAGCAGCGGCACGAATTCAGAGTCGTCGCCCGCTGGTGCGTGATGCGCAATCTTCAGATACGCGGTCGTTCCGGCTTTCGAGATCGTGATGCGGCGCTGGCCGAGTTGTTCGGGCTCCTTCGTCTTCGCCCGGCGCCCGACGTCGCTTGACGGAATCCTGGCGAACCGTTTCACCACATCACGCATCGCGGCATCGGCGTCGATGTCGCCGACGATGACGAGCGTGGCATTGTTGGGGACGTAGAAGCGGCGATAGTGTCCGTAGAGATCGTCGCGTGTCATCGTCTGCAGATCGGACAGCCAGCCGATCGTCGGATGACGATAGGTGTGCGCGTGGAACGCGGTCGCGGTCAGCTCCTGATCGAGCAGCGTGTCAGGATCGTTTTCTCCGCCCTGCAGCTCCGAAATGATGATCGTGCGCTCTGCCTCGCAGTCAGCCGGGTCATAGAGGCACGAGCCCATCCGCTCGGACTCGATGAAGAGCATGTGGTCGAGCGCGTCGCGAGTGGCCGTCTCGGTGTAGGTGGTCTGGTCGATCCAGGTGTAACCGTTCCAGTAGCCGCCGTACTGCTCGATGATGCCTTTGACCTTTTCGCGAGGAATGTTTGTCGAGCCCCGGAAGTTCATATGCTCGACCCAATGCGACACGCCAGTGAAACCGGGCCCTTCGTCCTTCGAGCCAACTCGGTACCATCCCCAGACGGTCGCCAGCGGCGCGGTATGGACCTCCTGAATCAGGACACGGAGACCATTGTCGAGCACGTGCTCGCGGACGGTTGAAGCGCCCCCTGCTTGCTCTTCGACCGTAGAGGCCATCAGGGAATTATAAGGGCCGGGCTACAATCAAGAGATTCGCGCCTGCACGATGTTTCAAGCAGACGGCCTCAAGTTACTTATGCCTGAGTGGAAAGACACCGTTAATCTGCCCCGGACTGATTTCCCAATGAAGGCCAGCCTTCAAACGGCCGAGCCTGAAGCCATTGCGCGCTGGGAGGCCATGGACCTCTACGGGCAGATTCGGGACAAGCGCCGCGGAGCGCCGAAGTTCGTCTTCCACGACGGGCCGCCCTACGCGAACGGGCAGATTCATCTCGGCACGGCGCTCAACAAGATCCTGAAGGACTTCGTCATCAAGTCGCGCACGATGGCGGGCTTCGACGTGCCGTATCTGCCTGGCTACGACTGCCATGGTCTGCCGATCGAGCTGAAGGTCGATCGCGAGCTGGGGCCGAAGAAGCGCGAGATGTCGGTGGCGGAGATCCGTCGTGCGTGCCGTGAGTACGCTGGCCGCTATACCGACGTGATGACGGCCGAGTTCAAGCGGCTGATGGTGTTCGGCGACTGGGACCATTACTACCTGACGATGAACCCCCGGTATCAGGCCGACATCGCACGGTCGCTCGGCAAGTTCGTCGAACGGGGCCTGGTCTACAAGGGCAAGAAGCCGGTGCACTGGTGCATCCACTGCCGCACGG
>AR_comb_assmDRAFT_10046933_pt1 | contig 11262 bp, 13 predicted proteins | sample ArasoioldDNA_FD_10543 | JGI IMG/M metagenome (IMG submission 10543) | reverse complement strand
GTCATGCGGGATTGAGCACGGCGGTAGTGCTCGTGCACTCTCTTACTTGCATGGCCCACTCACGGAGCTTGTAATAGCCAGGAGATCCAACTCCGCCAAAGAAAAGCATTTGGATCTTGGCTATCCGTTTGTTGGTGGGAGCGTTGGTGACATTGGCGGTAACCCATAGCGGCCACGTTGCCGAGGCCGTGCGCCCTCGTTGGATGAGCGTCCCGTCCGTGTCATAAGCCTGCCATTCACCCGTGCCGGGATATCCCCAATTCATCCAAACTTGCTCTACGTCAATAAAGTTCATCGTAAAGCTAAAGTTGATCCATCGGTAAGCCTGAGTGGAGTACGGGCCGGTATTGAGGTTGTAGTCCACGGCAAAGAGCCAGTTGTTCGCATTGGATTGGTTGGCCCAATTGTCAACGCTCGTGAGGATGCCCGAGGCCGAATGGCCCACGCCCGGTATGTTCCATTGCTCGTTGCCATAGCCGAACGTGCGTAGCCGCGTGTTGTAAACGTAGTGGTTGACCTTTGGGAGCGTTGTAAGGCTCACCGATGCTGACGCGGAATGGCCGCCCGCATTCACGGCGCGCACGTAGAGCTTATAAGCATGGCTCTCCGCCAGGCCCGACCAAGTACGCGTTAGCGCCGTACCGATATTGGAGTAGTTGACGCCATCGCCGCTCCACTCATAGGACGTTGCGCCGCTCGATGCGTTCCACGCGAAATCGGCGGAGCTATAGCCGATGCGGGTAACCCTGAGGCTCCCTGGCGTCGGCGGCGCCGCGGGTGCTGGCGCATCGGGCGTGCGCACGACCAAGCTCACCGTGCTCGATTGGAGCCCGCCCGTATCTTGCGCCCGCACCGTTACCGTGACGTTGGTGCTGTCGGGTGCGCCCGTGATCGTTGCCGTGCGGGCGCCTTGATTGACGCTCAACGTTCCCGCGCTCGTTGTCACTACCCAAGTAGAGAAATCGGCGGGCGGGCTCGCGTATTGCCAAGCCACGGAGAACGATGCCCGTACAACGCTCGTATCATCGAGGCCCGTTGCTGGCGGCGGAGCTTGGTTGGCGATCGAGAAATTAACGGTATTGCTCGCGGGGCCTGGCCCGCCCGCGTTGAGCGGCACGATGAATGCGGCATGGCTCGTGCTCTCGGAGAACGTGCCCGACCACGAGAGGCCCGACACTTGCGCAACGGTCGTGCCATCAACGTGAATCTCATAAGCGGTAGCGCCCGTGCTCGCGGTCCACGAAAGGGTTGCCTTGAGAACGCTCACGGAGGCCGCTGAGAGCACGGGCGCCGTTGTCGGCACCGTTGGCGCGGGCGGAGCGCTAGCGAGCCTTGTAGCGAACCACAAGGCCCCATCAAAGGCATCGAGCGGAGGAGTAGTGCCGTAGTAAAGGATTCCGATGCCCGCGGAGTCGCTCGCGATTACCTCATCATCGGTGAGCCCGCCAGGCCCCGTGCTCGCGTAGCTCCACTCCGGTATCCCGTTGCCGCTCACGATCAATTGGGCGCCCGCTTGCCTAGCGTCGCTCACGGGCAAGCCCTCGTTGCGTACCCATACGAGCGAGCCATCGGCGGCCACGGTGAGCACCCGCCCGACGTACCTCGGATCTCGATACGGGATCTCGCTACCGGGGATAAATATTTGCGGCGGAGGAGGAGCTAGCTCGGAGCCGTCAACGTAAAACGTGAGATCATCCGCGAGGAGGAGCCGCTCCGCCATCGAGCTAGCTCGTTTCCAAGGTGGTCACCCGCCGTTGCAAATCCGCATTGGCGGATTCCGCGGCGGTAAGCCGATCATCGGTGCCGGGAGCGATCGGGCCTGGCGTCATCGGATCGGGTTGCCCAAGCTCGGAAAGCACGTCCGTTGGCGCGTAGAAATCTCCCGGCACGGTATCGGGATCAATATCGCTCATTAATGCGGGCCTCCTGCCTCGACAATGCTTAAACAAGGTTGGGTAACAGTGACAACGGGCTTACCAACGTACGTAGCGCCGCGCCAGACAAACTCAATATCATCGATCTCGTTTACTCCGCCCGCAAACGCGGTGATGACCAATGGCGTTATGCCGCTCGATACGCGTGCGCCAAAAAGATTGCCTGTCCATCCCGTACCGGCGCGACGGATGAGCCCGCTTATTGCCGCCGTTGTATTTGTCTTGCGTACGTAAACCTGAGAATCCCAAAGGCTCAGGCTCCCTGTCTTGATGTACGCAACGCCCGACCAAGCAAAGAGGTACGTATACCCGAGCCGCAAGCCCACCGTTTTAAGCTCGGTAAAATCCGAGGCCTTGATAACCACGATCTCCCGCCAAGCGTTAGCGGTATTGGGAAGATCTACGTCCGGTTGCTTGGCAACGTTGGTATTCCATCCCTTTTGCCCAAGCTCACCGCGAGGCCCGAGCGGCTCCCAATCGGCTCCGTTGCTGGCGTTGGGATAGGCCGTGCATTTGTATAGCTGTTGCACGTCAAGGCAATACGCAAGCGAGCCCTTGACGGGTTGCCACGAGCCGAGCCAGGAGCCGCCGAACAATTGTGAGCGCGTGGAGAATTGTTGGATGATCCGATCGAGGATGCTCTTTCCCCAAGTTGACGTAATGACGTTGTTGGTATTCACGTCAGAGTCAGGCAGCATTGTCACCGTAACCACTCCTCTCCACGGCGCCCGTTGCGGCGGCCCGCTCTAGCTCTCGCGTTGCACCGAGGCCCGAGATGGTCACTACCGCCGTGCTCGTGACGTACTCAAAGAGCCATTGCCCGAAATGGTGAGAGCCGCTCATCCGAGCAGGATCGGGCGTAATCGTGAGATGGATTCCCTCGATCATTACCTCAAGGTTGAGCGTATTAAGCCGCTCACGGCGGAGGATCTTGATATGGTCACCGATGCGGAGCCCGCCCGTGATGGCCCAAAGCCGATCATCCAAATGCGGATAAACCTCAAGCCGCCGAGCCGAGAGGTACGCATCATCAAGCGCATCGAGGTAGTAAGCCGCCAGCGCATCGGCCTCCGCTTGCGTGCGAAAACGGAGCCCGCCGAGCGTGAGCACCGAGGGAGCGAAATTACCGGCCTTGCTCGATCCGATCGGCGGCCACGCTAGCGATAGCTCAACGCCATCGGTATTGCGCACGCTCGGTGCGGGCTCGTTGGCGAGAGCTACGGCACCAACGGGCGCCGTCCCGTCGTACTCCCACTCAAGATCGGAGTACGGTAGCTCTCCCGTTTGAGGAGTGTCGCAATAGTCGCCAAAGAGCGGCACGCTCGCTTGCGCGGGCCTGGCGCCAATGGCGGGTATCGGGCCGCTCTGGCGCCAATTCCGATTGAGGTAGACAAAGCCGCCGTTGGCATCGACAAAGGCCTTGCCGCCATCGCTCAACGCGGTGAGCAATATCTCCTCCGCAATGCTCCCGCGGGTAGTGAGGCCCGTCTCAATACCCGTGTTCGTGACCTTGGAGCCGAGGAGGGTAGTGCTCGATCCTTGTAGGTAGATCGGGTTTGCCTTGGGCCAATTGGCTCGGAGGAGGAGCCGCCGTAAGCGATTGGGCACCATCTCCGCGATCGGGCCAGGAGTCCACTCAACCGCGGCGTTGGCGCTAAAGCGCCGCCAATCATCGGAGGCCGTGACGTGCACTACGTCATCAAGCGCGCTCCACTCTTGTACCCATCCCTCGATCTGCCCGAGGAAGTAGTACCAAGTGCTTACGCCATCGGTAGCCGTCACCCGCACGGTATTGCCGCTCGCAAGCATCGGGATCGGCTTGCCGTCGCCAGGATCGATGAATTGCGACCATTGCCCGTCGCGGTTGTCTAGATCCAATTGCAGTACGCCAACCTCGACTCCGCCCGCAACGTCGGCGGCCTGGCGGCCTCGGGAGATATCGAGCCCGCGCACGTCACAAGTAATATCGGTCCATTGGCTTGAGTGAGAGAGCCCGCCGTCCCAATGGCCCGCATCCCATTTGCCGAGATCCCAACCCTCATTAGGGACCACGGAGTAGCGCCATAGCGCAACGGAGATCCACGGCTCAGGCACGGCGGATAGCTCCTCGCGCCAGCGGCATGGCACCGTTGCGCGTTGCCCACCGTTGCAATTGCCCAACGATGCGAGAATCGGCATTAGCGCCGGGAGGCACCGTAACGTTGATAACGGTCCGCGGTGCTCCCGCGCTCATCGGCACGGCACCGAGGCCGGTAACGCCCGGCGCGGCGGGCGCTCCGAATACGGCGGAGCTAGTGCTCGTTGGGTTAAAGGCCTCACCGTGCATCCCGAAGAATCCCGAGCCGCCCTTAGCTTGGATCGAGAGCACCATTGTTCTATTCCGAGCAAGGATCTCAAGCCGATTGGCGGCCTCCGCGTAGCTACCCTCATCGATCGCGGCAATGATCGTTTTCACGCTCGGTGCGGGCACGAAATCACTAATAGCTTGCAACGCGAGCAGGAGATCCCGCTTGGTTTGTTGCACCTTATCGTTGTAATCGTGCATCTTGTCGCCCGCGTCATCGGCTCCCTTTACCGCCGCATCCCAAGCGGCCTTGCCTTGCACGGCAAGATCCAAAACGTCTTGGTTGAGGCTCGCTACTTGATCTTGGAGATCGAGCCGCCCGAGCGCCGCGTTGATGAGATCGCTAGAGCTTTGGATATTGAGAGCCTCACGGCCAACGGCCTGCGCCGCTTGATCGGCGGCATCGGCTAGATCCTGCTCGGCCTGAGCCTCCTCCTCGGCGGCCTTTTGTGCCTCCTCGCTCGCTTGCACAAATCCCTTATCGGAGCGGGCCTTATTGTCGGCGGCCTCCGCCGCGGCATTGAGTGAGTGGCCGCTCTCATCAACTTGCTTGGCGGCATCGGCGGAGGCCTGGCCCGTCTCATCGATGGCCTTGGGTAGCGGTACAAACTCATCGTAGAAATGCCCGAGGCCCGGTATCGAGCCAACCACGGCCTCCCCAAATCCGCGCACGTACTCACCCGCGTTGCGGGCGTTTTTCATCGTATTAAAGCCTTTGCCGAAATTGGAGAGCGGCTCGGCAACGCCCGAGATCACGCCCTCAAGCCCTTTGAGCGGCCCTGTCGCCTTGGTAAAGGCATCGTTGAGATCGGCTACGAGCCCGAGCACGGTAGTGAGCGGCCCCGCCAGATCTCCGCCGAGCGTGAGCCCGAGGCTCTTGGCCTCATCTTGGAGCTTGTCTAGAGCCTCGTGCAATTGCTCCGCGGTTTTGGCCTCTGACTCCGTGATGCGTTGCCCATCGGTAACGGCGCCCGTGAGCTTCTCGATCTCCTCCCTCGTGAGCCCGAGGAGCCTGGCGTTGGCCTGCCATCCCTTGCCGAATATTTGCGCCGCCATTGCCGCCCGAGCGGCGGGATCGGGGATGGCGTGCAATGCATCGACAACGTTGAGAAACGTGCCGTAAACATCCTCACTGCCATCCTTGGTGCGGGCAATCTGGATACCGAGCGCGGCGAACTTTTCGGGCGTCGCGCCAATGGTTTTGTTCATCCGCCCGAGCGCGGACTCAAGTGAATCCGAGGAGCCGCCGAGATCGTGGGTTACCTCGATTAGCTCCGAGGCCTTTTCCACGCTCACGCCCGTGGCCTCGGAGAACTTGGTTGACGCCCTCGCCAGGCTTACAAAGCTCTCCACGGCCTTGCCCGCCATGCCGACAACGGCGGTACCGAGCGCCGCCACACCGCCCGCCGAGCCGAGCGCCATATTGCCGAGGCCCGAGGCCGCCTTACCCGCCTTGGCAAACGCTCCCTCCGTTTGCTGTATCTCTTGCTTGAGGTTGCCGAGCGGCTTGGTTTTCTTGGTGATGAAATCAATAATTATGTCTATGCGTTGCGTAAAGGCCATTGCCGCTAGCCCACTCCGAATAGGCGCGCAAGCTCACGCGCAATAGCCGCATCCGCCGCGGGCCCCGCGACAACGCGCACGGCCTCATTGGAGATGGCGTACGTATGCAAGCCGCGGCTTGGCCCGTAGTGAGATCGAGCCCGAGCGCCCTCGGGCGTGGCAAGAGCCTTGTGCCCACTCTTACGCTTCGGGCGGATGGTGCCGCTCGATCGGCGGCCTCGATCCGCCAGGAGCCAGAGGCCAACGGGCTTAAAGCGGAGGAGGATGCCCTCGGAGATCAGGTCGTAGCCCGCTCGTAGGGCCTTGTGCCCGCCGCGGAAATGGCTCATGGCCCGATCAGGCCCGAGCGTGCTCTCTGGCCCTCTGAGCGCCGCTCGCTTGGTGACGTTGCCTACGTAACGTTGCACGCGGCGGAGCGACTCTCCGCTAGCTACCGATCCGATCCGATCGATAGCTACCTCAAGCTCTCCCCATCCCGACAACGCTCACGCAACCTGGAAAGTGTTCTCCTCGGATGCCTCCGCGGCCACGAGCGCGGGCGCCGTCACGGCGGGCTTGCCCGCACAAGGCCAAACGGCGGTAGCCGTGAGCGGCACGCCCGCGTCTCCGCCGTAGCTCCCGGCAACTACGTACGCCTGGCCCTCGCAAAGCGGAGTGGCCTGATCGGTGAGCGAGAGCGAGAACCAAACAAGCTCCGTATCGTGATCGAACGCATATTGAGACAAGCTCGGCGGAGTGCCCGCCGCGGATAGGGTCCAATCTTGCAACCAAGTGAGCGCAAGCTCCCATCCGGTCGCGGCGGGTACCTGCGACTCTCCCTCGCAAAACGTTGCGGGCACCGTTTGCGAATTGGGCGCGGCATTCACGGCGGCGCTCGATACTTGACATTGGAAATCGGGCGCCGTTGCCAATCCCGCTTGCGTGTCCGCAATCTTGAGGTTGGCATCGGTGATGACAATTACGGTGCGAGCCATTGGCTCTCCTCTCCTAGCAAGGCGCGGCGGCCTCGACACTAAATACAACGGCGGGATACTCAAGGCCACCAACGGACACGGAGCGCGGGAATGCGCTCAACGCCCATCCGTTAGCGATCGAGCGCAACGCGGTCCACGCATCCCACTCAAGATCGTCAATATGCATTTGAGCCGATGCGTTGTCTCCTCGATCTCCAACGAGCGTGACCTCAACGCCAAAAACGAGGAGGCCCGTTGAGGCTCGTTGACTGTTATCGATCGAGACAAAGCCAACGGCAAAGTACGGCGGCTCGTAGCTCTCCTCGGGGAGCACGTCATAGACGGGCGCACCGAGCGGGGTCACGGCGGCGGCTACTTGCTGGCGGAGATCACGCACGGGCGTAACCATCACGCGAACCAAAACGCTAGATCGTTATTGAGCAAGGCCTCAACGTCGGGATCGACGGAGACAATGCGCACCACTCCGAGATCTCCCCATCCCGCCGAGCCCTCGGGAGATTGGCGCCGCTTGTAGTAGCGGCTTGCTTGGATGAGTACCGCTTGCTCGATCCGCGGTGCCCATCCATCCGCCAACGGATTTACCCAAACTCCGAGCCGCTCAGAAATCAAATCCTGAGCGGCTCCGAGACATTCAGTCAGGAGCGCATCAACGCTGGCGCCGCGAACAGTGATATTGCACCATTGCGCGAGATCATCAATCGTCATAGCGCTCGGCACGGCTAGCGCTCCCGTGCCTCAACGTCGGCGCTCGTGATGGGCTCCTCGGGCTCGGGCTCCTCCGCGGGCGTTACGTCAACGTCCGCGCTCGTGATGGGAGCTTGCTCCTCGGGCTCTTTGCGCGGCTTGCGCTCGGGCTCGGGCTCGGGCTCGCGAGATTGCTTGGTAGGCATCGGCTACCTCCTAGGCGATGACGTGAGAGAACGCGGTGGGTTGCAGGATCACTGTGCACGCGTAGCCGTAATAGCCAACCTGCCATCCGAGGAGGTTTACCTCAAAGGCTCGGATCGAGCCCTTGCGATCCTCATAGGCCTCCGCGTACTTGCTGGCGCCCATGATGAGCGTTTGCGCCGGGAGTTGAGGCCCGACCACGAGCGGGAGCCCGAGCACGTTGCCCGCAAACGAAGTGACTCCGCTCATCGAGCCCGCCGCGTTGGTAGGCCCAAGGCCGGGGAACACTTGCCGCCCATCGGGCGCCGTGAGCGCGACCATCTGAGCCCAAACGTCAACGGAGGCCCAAAGCCGATCGGGCATGGCCTTACCGCCGTTGTAGACCTGAGATGCGGCCTGGCCTAGTCCCGTCAACCAAGCCTTTGAGTCGCTCGGAGTAGCGCCGCCAGGCACGACAGGAGCCGGGATGGTTTGCGTAACGGCATCGAGCACGTTGCTGGCAACGGCCTCGGTAGCAATCGCGTACTGATCTCCGAGATCCCCGATGGCAATCGACAGGATCGAGGGATCGGTCCAATCAATGTCTTGCACCGAGATATCAAGCGCGCCGCCGTACGTTGCCTTGGTGAGCGTGATCGAATCGATCACCATCTTTTGCGAGGCAACCTCGCTTTTCTCCGTGGCCTGCGCCGCAACTTGCGTATGTTGCGTGATGCGCGGACGTTGGAACGTCTTACCGCTGGCGGGCATCGGGCGGCTCGTGAATGACGCGAAAACGGGCCGCGAGGCATCGAGCACGTTGATGACGTCACCAACGATCGGCACGGGCAGGATGCCCGCGTTATCCGCGGTGGTCTGGTTCGCAAGCGCCCGCGTGATCTCCTGAGAGCGGGCAATACGAGCGGCGGCATCCCGCCGATCAACGTCCGTGCGCCGCGGCACGTCTCCGTTGCAATGCGCGTAGATCAGATCACGGACGTAGTGACCAGGGCTCGGAAACATCGAGCGGAGCACGGCCTCGGAGCGCTCCTCGGGATGAGTGACGGCGGCGCTCCGCACCGTGGCAAGAGCGTCCGCGGTGGCGGCAAAGCCTGCCTCCTGCCTTACGAGATCATCGATGCGCGGGCGTAGCTCCTCGCTCCGCGAGAGCATCTCGGTAACGTTGGCGGCCTCCGATTCGGTGAGATCCCGATCGGCCTCGGCGGCGGCATTTTGGATGGCCTCGATACGCGTCCGCGTATCGGCAAACTCGGAGCGCAAGCGCTCCAAAAGGGCGTTGGGCATCGTTCTCCTCGATTGTCACGCTCTACGGGATAAGGCCCGAGCGGGTTGCGCTCGGCTACCGGGCGTGGCACGAGGGAGCTTGGCTCCGTGTTTCCGCGGCCTTGGCTCAGATCATCAAACCTCCGCCGAGCGGAGCACGTCAAGCCTGGCCCGCAAAGAATCGAGCCGCGGCGTTGCCTCTGGCGTGCTCTCAGAGGCCCCTAATTCGCTCCGTACTGCGAGCACGCCCGCATCCGCGTACTGCGGCACGGTCGTGAAAGCAACGCGGCGTAGAGCGGCCTCGGAGCGCTCGATCCCACCGAGGATCTTGCGGCTATTAAATACCTGAGCCTCGATGCTGGCGCCGCGGATCACGCCATCACGGAGTAGCTCAACGAGATCCCTGCCCGTGCTCGTATCGGAGATGCGGCCCTCAAGCATGAAAGAGGCCCCATCCTCCCAAGCGCGGCGGCTCGCGCCCACGGGGAGCAAGCGAGGCAAGCCCGGTACGTCGTGCTCATAGGAGAGCGGTACGCCCGCATCCTTGCCGTGCGTGAGGCTCCGCGTGAACGCGCCCGAGCGCCAAACCTCGTTGTAGAAATGCTCCCCATCATCGGAGACGCGGTACTCCGTGCCGTAGCTCAGGAGCCGAATCGTCACGGTGCGCCCGTCTCCGAGCACCCGTAGATCATCCATCGGCATCGATCGGAAAATATTTGTCGCGCTCACGCGGTAGCTCCTCCCTCGATTAGTTGCAACGCGCCCGCCGCTTGCAACGGTGCTGGCGTTTCATTGGGCCTGAGGATTGCTGGCGTCGGCGGAGCTTGCGGAGCTTGCAACGGCTCGGCCTCATCCGCTCGCGGATCGTTGTAGCGAGGCCGATGCTCGGTATCGCGGGCCTCGTTGAGTGTCTCGACTCCGATGCGGAGCCCGATCTCGTGCGCTTGGTAGCGCTCAAGCGTCGTGCCGCGTAGAAAGCCGTCGTAGACGTACCGAGCCGTGAGCGCCCGCGGTATCCATTTGCTCACCGTTTGCTCGATGCGTGCGCTCCAACCCATGAGCGAATCAGAGGCAAAAGCCGTATGCACGCTCTCAACGTTGCCGTACATCATCGAGGTACCCGCGGGCGCTCCGATCATCATCGGATGCACGCCAAATATCCAACAAACCTCGGTAGCTCCGAGCTTGCGGGCCTCGACGTAAGCCATATCCTCGGGAGAGAACGCGATCGGCTTAAACGTGATCGTGCGCGGCACTACGGCGGGCGTGCGGGAGCCGCTAAACGCGTCCATCCATCGAGCCTTGAGATCCGCCGCTTGCTCCTGGCCTAGCTCGGGACGATCAACGGTGATGATCCCGCTCGGCACGCCCGAGCTAGTGAACGAATCGAGCGCGTATTGATCGAGCGCCAGGAGGGTTGAGAGGCCGCGCCTATGGGCCTCGATCACGCCAACGCCGCGCACCGAGCCAGGAGGAGTGATCCCGCGGATATGCATGATCTCGCCAGGCCCGTACTCAATATCGCCTACGGAGTACCTCGGGAGCCCGCTCTTATCAACGTCAACCCAAACCTCATCGGGATTGAGGAGCACGAATTGGCGCGGGTAGCCGGTAGCGGGATCGTTGTCGGCGGGCAAGGCAAACGCGTCACCGCGGAGCAGGAGCGACCAAACGGCACCGAAATGCCAATCGTGGTACGTGATGAGCGGCCACGGCTCCACGAGCACGGTGGGCGTTGGCGTCATCCTCGCTTGCTCCCCATCGGGAGACTCCTCGTAAGCAAGCATCGGCAAGCTGGCAATCGAATCGGCAACGAGCATGGCGCAACGCCAAGCCGCGGGTATCCCCATCACGCTCCAATCTGATGCGTAGGGGATCGAGGCCGCCATTGGTTGCGGGCTCGGATAGCCGTTGCGTTGGAGAGCTTTGAGGCCCTCCCAATAACCTCCCCATCCCCAAGCGGAGCCGAATCCGTTGCCCGCAAACGCGGCGGGCTTACGCGGAGCTTTGAGCCCGAGCATCGCTCTCCTCCCTCTCTCCCTCTTGTGCCGCCGCGTGCCGCTCAAGCGCCAGGCCTCCCGCCAGCACGAGCAAGCCGCCCGCCAACGGCACGAGCCACCAATAGAGCGCACCGAGCCCAACGAGGATCAATGCGGCTCCGATCACTTGCATGAGCGCGGCGCCAAATCTCATCACCATATGGCTAGCTCCGTAGCGGGTTGCTCGGAGTATCCCCAATAGGCGAGCGTGGCCGCCACTACCGGGGAGATATGGCTTGCGCCCTTGCGGCTCCACG
>AR_comb_assmDRAFT_10252332_pt1 | contig 11264 bp, 8 predicted proteins | sample ArasoioldDNA_FD_10543 | JGI IMG/M metagenome (IMG submission 10543) | reverse complement strand
AAGACGACGAGGAACGAGCTGCTCGGTTCGATCGATCCGATCGGCAGCCGGCTCCGGTTGCGTTCGCTCTCATGCAGTGTCATCGGCCTGCTCGAATCGAAAGGCAAGAGCCAATTCGGGCAGGATCGCGACGATACCGTGGTCATTCCGCTGCGGACGATGCAGCGCAGGCTGAGCGGAAGCGAAGACGTCGATCAGGTGCAGCTCTCGGTCAGCAACAGCGTGTCCACGGAAAAAGCGCAGCAGGATATCACCCGCCTGCTGCGCGAGCGGCGGCGTCTGGCGCGTGAAGCAGACGACGACTTCAACATCATGGACCAGCAGGAGATCGCCAACACGCTGGGGGGCGCGACGCGGACACTGACGGCCCTGCTCGCGGCGGTCGCGGCCATCAGCCTCCTGGTCGGCGGCATCGGGATCATGAACATCATGCTGGTCTCGGTCACCGAACGGACGCGCGAGATCGGCATCCGGCTGGCGATCGGCGCGTTCGAACGCGACGTGCTGACGCAGTTCCTGATCGAAGCCGTCGTGCTCTCGCTGTTCGGAGGAACGATCGGTATCTCAATCGCGCTGGCGGCGTCGTACGCAGCGGCTCGAGCGCTCTCACTCCCGTTCGCGCTCGACTACAGCATTGTCGCGATGGCCTTCATGTTCTCTGCGGCAGTGGGGATCGTCTTTGGCTTTTTTCCGGCACGGCGAGCGGCGAGTCTCAACCCGATCGAAGCCCTTCGACATGAGTGACCCGACGCGATCCAATTCTCGTTCCCCTCGACGCCTTTACACGCTGCTGACGATCGTTACCGTGATCGCCACCGCCGCGGCCTGCAGCGTTCGACGTCCCTATGAGGCGCCGGTTCCGACCGCGCCGACAGCGTGGTCGGCGGAGGTGCCCCCACTCGCTGACGCGGAAAGTCTGTCGCGATGGTGGGAGACCTTCGGCGATGCGCAGCTCACCGAGCTCGTGCGACGCGCCGTTGCCGGCAATCTCGACGTGCGCACGGCGATTTCCCGAGTCCGTGAAGCGCGGGCGACGATGCGCTCCACGCGGACCCAGCTGCAGCCGTCGGCCGACGCGAGCGGTTCCGCGCGGGCAACCAGGAACAGCAGCCAGGCTGGGATCGGTGGCACCACGGATTTGTACAGCCTTGGTATCGACGCGAGCTGGGAGCTCGACGTGTTTGGCGGTATCCGCAGTACGGTCGACGCCGCGCAAGCCACATCCGAGGCGCGTGAGGCTGACCTTCAGGACGTACTCGTTACCCTGACAGCCGACGTCGCGCTAAATTACGTGGACATTCGTTCACTGCAGCGGCGCATCGAGATTGCACAGTCGAATATCAACCTGCAGCAAGAGACGCTCGAGCTCACGCAGTTTCGCGCGCAGGCGGGGCTTGCGACAGACCTGGACGTTCAACAGGCGCTCTCGAACGTGGAGAGCACGCGTGCCCAGATCGCATCGCTCGAGAGTCAGGTCGCACAATCCATCCATGCGATTGCGATCCTGCTCGGACAGCCGCCAGCCGAGTTGAACGCAGAATTCACCGCGGCGGGTCCCATCCCTGAGGCACCCATCGAGGCGACGCTCGGCCTCCCGGCCGACGCGCTTCGTCGTCGTCCCGACGTGCGCAGCGCAGAACGGCAGCTCGCGGCGCAGGCGGCGCAGGTCAACGTGGCGCGCGCAGATCTCTATCCGAGCTTCAGACTTGCCGGATCGATCGGACTCGAATCGTTGTCGATCGCCCGACTGCTCGTGCCGGGAGCGGGCTTCTGGAGCGCGAATCCCTCGGTGAGCACACGGCTGTTCAACCGGCGGCAGCTCCGGGAGAACGTGCTCGTTCAGGGCGAGCGTCAGGAGCAGTCAGCACGCAACTATGAAACGGTGGTCCTGCGTGCATTGCAGGAAGTCGAGGACAGCCTGACCGCGCTTGCCCAAGAGCAGGTACGTCGCGGCCACCTGGCCTCAGCCGCCAGTGCGGCGCAACAGGCCGCCGACCTGTCACTTCAGCTCTATAACACTGGTCTGCGCGACTTCCGAGATGTTCTCGACGCGCAGCGCTCACTCCTCACGCTGCAGGATACGCTCGCATCGAGCAATGCGACGGTATCGAGTGAGCTGGTGCGGCTCTACAAGGCGCTCGGTGGCGGATGGAGCGCAGCGACGATGCTTCCTGGAAATGTGACGACAGAGCCCTGACGACTCAGGTGGCCTCGCCGGCCCCTCGCGGAACGAGCAGCACCGCCACGAACGCCAGCGCGGTGTAGGTGGCCATCATCAGAAACAGCGGTCGATATCCGCCGAACAGATCGAAGAGGCTCCCGTTCAGCGGATCGCCGATCGCGCCGCCGAGCGCCATCGAGAGCAGGAACAGCGCGGCCAGCACTCCGCGATGCTGACGGGGAATCGGCTCGACGAACAACGGGAAGGCGTTCGCCATCGGCAGCGTCCAGCAGGCCGAGGCCAGCGCGAGCAGCGGCGTGGCCACACTCATCGAGTTCACTCGATCGAGGGCGACGAGCACGCCCGCCATCAGCGCGAAGCCCAGGAGCATCGTGGTGCGGCGGCCGACTCGCATGCCGATCGCCCCTGCTGGCAGCGCGCCGATGACGCCGCCCATTGCCCACGCGATCATCCCGGTGGTGACCGCTTCCGGGCCGACGCCGAAGCGCTCCGTACCGTGCAGCGAGTACCACGTCGTGAACGACTGGAATGTGAGCTGCAACAGAAACGACGCCACAAATACGGAACGCAACCCCGGCACCGAGCCAGTGATGGCCGCCCGCACCACATCGACCAGCAATCGGAGTGACGGCTCGTCGGCCTGCGCGGTCATGCTCGACCGTGTGCGCAGGCCGGCAACGATCGCCATGTTGACGATGAGCACCGTGACCGCGGCCGCCAGAAACGCCGGTCTCATGCCGAACACCTGTCCCAGCATCAGAAAGGCGATCGCACCGACGCACATCTGGAACGTCCCTGATGCTGCCGCCAGCGAACGGAAGCGAGACGGCACCGCGTCGGCGAGCAGTGCCTGAAACGGCGCGCGAGGTAAGTTGGTGCCGGTGTGCAGGACGACGAGCGCAGCCACTAAGCCGGTGAGCCCCGCGGCTCCGGCCCAAGGCATCACGGCCATTCCAACTGATGACAGCAACAGACCGGCGACGACCAGCGGCAACCGCCCGTGACGACTGGCGCTGCGATCCGATGCAGCCCCGGCCCATGGAACCAGCAGAAGCAGCATCACGTTGTCGATCGTCATCACGATGCCGATCGCCGTCCGACGATCGCCGAGGACCTCTTGTACGAGCGGCGGAATGAAGGCGCTCACCAAAGGACCGGTGATGCCGTTGAACAGACCGCCGAGGCCGATGAGCGCCAGAAGGAGATAGGGCGTTCGCTCGGCGCGACTGTCGGCCGCTGTGTCCAGAACGACAGGAGCAGCGGGTGAAGCGCTCATCGCTTCAGAAGATCCACTTCACGCCGAACTGCATCAGTCGCGGCGCCCCTGCGGACAGGATCTTGCCGAAGCTCGGTGAATTCAGATCGCCCACCGGCAACCCGAGGTTCACGTGATTGAGCACGTTGAACACCTCGGCGCGGATCTGCAGACGCGTGGCCGACGAGACCTGGAAGTCGCGCACGAGCGAGACGTCCACGTCCGCATAGGATGGCCCTCGCGCGATGTTGCGCCCCGCGTTGCCGAACTGTCCGGCCTGCGTGGCCAGATTCAAACGCTCGAACGCCGATCGGCTCAGCCACTCGTCTACCGTGTGCGGACCGGCGTTCGGATCACCGAGCAGATTCGGGCGGCTCGCAGGGAAACCCGAGATCGGCGGGCTGTTGGCCTGCAGCGCGACGTTTGCGGAGTCGGACACGGTGAATGGTGTTCCGGAGTTGTAAGACGCGATGCCGTTGACTTGCCACCCGCCGAGGACTGCCTGCGCAGCGGAGGGAAGATCGTTGGAGATCCGCGGCAGCCAACTGACACTCGCCACCAGTCGATGGCGCGCGTCGAAGAGAGACGGTCCCCATTCGGCTTCGAGATCGAACGGATTCTGCGCCAGATCGTTTTCGCCGGCGAGCGGTTTGGCCGCCGAGCCGGACAGATTCATCGCCGACAAGTGGTCCATCGACTTCGACAACCAGTACGACACGTTGAATCCGATGGCGTCACCGAAGCGTCGCGACACGCTGAACTGTCCGGCGTCATAGCGCGATCGCGCCACGCTCTTGAGCATCGCTATCGTGGAGAAGTCGCACGGGCTGACGCCGTCCGCCGGGCAGTTGGCGTAGACGCGTCGGCGATCGGCGTTCTGAGCCGTCGCGCCGGGACCGAACGCCGCAGGGTTCGCTTCGACGTTGCGCGGCAAATGCGTGGCCGCTGCGCCAACGTAACGGACCTCCACCAGGTACTTGTCGAAGAGCGAGCGCTGCACGCCGACGTTCCAGTTCTGCACCTGCGGCGGCTTCGCGTCTACGTCGAGCGTGAACAGGGTGGAGGGAGGCACGAAGGTGTTGGCCGATGGATACACGCGGCCGGCGAAGGGGTTCTGGAAATTCAACCCCGCGCCGCTGTACTGAACGAACTGCGCGGCCGGGATCGCGCTGATCGCCACCTGTGACGCCGTACCCGATCCGTTCTGGAACTGATCGTAGAAGAGGCCGTAGCTCCCTCGCACCGCCCATGTGCCCGTGCCGGTGGGATCCCACGCGAGTCCGAGTCGCGGCATGAACGCATTCGCGCTCTGCGCGATGCCGCGCGGCAGGCCGTTGTCGCCGGGGAACAGCAGGCCCTTCGGTGCGTCTGGCCTCACCTGCGACTGCACGCCAGGCACAAACGCGTTCAGTCGATCGTCGACCTCGGTGAACGGGTTGATGCGCTCGTAGCGAAGACCATAGTTCAGCGTCACACGCGATGTGATGCGCCATTCATCCTGTGCGTACGCGCCGAGGCCCCACACATCGATGCCGCGCTCGAAATTGCCGAGACCCTGATAAAACACGACCGGTGCGCCGAGCATCAGGTTCGCCACCGCATTGTTGGTGGGGAACGTGCTGGCGAATACGAAGAATGCGTTCGGCGCGATCGCCTGACGCATGTCGATGCCGCTGTGCCGGTACTCGCCACCCACCTTGATCAGATGTGTGGCCCGGCTCCAGGTCATGCCGTCCTGAATTTCGACGGTTGACTGCGTCGTGTTGCGCGGCCCGGTGATCGCACCGCCGATCGGCGAGTAGCCGGCAATGTTGAAGAAGGTCGGACCCTGGCCGAAGTCGTTCGACGACTCGAAGCCGAAGCCGAGCGCGCTCGGCGGCGTCTGGTTGAGCCGCTGGTCGAACAAGAACTTGTGACGCAAATACGTCACTCGCGCCGAGTTGGTCATCGTCGGCGAGAGGATGCGCGTGCTCGAGACCGTCGCCAGGTGCGTCGCCAGATCGTCGCGCGTGGGGAAGCCCGGCGCATCGGTGCCGCGAACCGATACCGGGTTGATGTTGTGGCCCCCCGAATAGGAGTAGCGCGCAAACAACTGATCGTTGGCCGAGCTATTGATGTCAATGCGCCCGCCCACCTGATCGAGGACGTTGTCGGTGACAACCGTCTCGCGATAGAGCGAGGAGCCAACGTTCGCCCGCGGATACATGTTCAGCACGTTCAGCGCGACGGGGTTGATCGCAGGTGCCGGAATCCGGTTGTCCGCGAAGGGCACGCCGCCAGCTGCGAAGTTGATCAGCGGCGTTCCCAGATCGGAGAAGTCGCCGGTGCGCTGACGATCGGTCGGCACAGTGGCCGTCGTCGTGTACCCCTGTTTGTTGCGGAAGCCTTCGTAATACCCAAAGAACAGCACGCGATTCTGCGCGATCGGTCCGCCCATCGTGCCGCCGAACTGATTCTGCTTCAGCGGCTCGACAGCCTCGGAAAAGAAGTTGCGCGCATCGAACGCGTCGTTGCGGACGAACTCGTAGAGGTTCCCATGGAACTGATTGGTGCCCGATCGAGTGACGACGCTCGTGGTGGCGCCACCGGTGCCGCCGTATTCGGGCGGCGCGCTCTGCGTAAGGATGCGGAACTCGGCGATCGCTTCGACTGGAAGCTTGAGCGCGTATCCCCCGTCCATGCGGTTCAGATTCTGCCCACCGTCAACGAGGTACATGTTCGATTCAGGACGCATGCCGTTGACGGCGTAGGCTTGTCCCTGACGGAGACTGCCGCCGGCAGTCGCCACACCGGCGGTGAGCGGCGCCACACCGGTTTGCAAGAGCCCGAGTTGCGTAAAGTTGCGCCCGTTGAGCGGCAGATCCACGAGCTCGCGTCCCGTGACGACGCGTCCGAGTGCGTTGGTAGTCGTATCTACGAGCTGCGCGCCGCCTTCCACGGTCACCGTCTCTGCGACGGTCGTCACGTCCATCTGCAGATTGAGGCGCAGCGTCTGACTCAGGTTCACCTGAACGCCCTCGCGAACCAGAGTCGCGAACTGTGGTGCGTCGGTGGTGATGGTGTACTCACCGACCGGCAGCAGGAGCAGCCGGTAAAAGCCGTCGGAGCCAGCGGTCGCGGTCTTCGTAAACCCCGTCTTAGCGTTGCGGGCGGTGACGCGGGCGGCAGCGATGACGCTCGCGGACTTGTCGGTGACGGTGCCCTCGATCGAGCCGGTCGTTTCCTGTGCGAGGGTTGGTGTCACCACCAGCAGATACGCGAGCAGCGTGAACAGTGCGGCTTTCTTCGTCATCGATTCTGTCCCTGCAAAGTAGAAGCGGCGTAACCGTTCTCGGCCACGAGCGCGGCGCGTTGGCGATAGAAATCGGGATCGTCCGGTGCCCACGTGGCCAGGCCGTCAACGTAGCGATTGAACATGCAGAACGCGGCGGCGATGAGCACGGTGTCGTGGATCTCGAGATCGGTGGCACCGCGCTGTCGCGCACGCGCGATATCGTCGTCGGTCACCCGCTTGCCACCCTCAGCGACGTGGCCGGCGATCGCGAGCAGCGCCTTCAGCTTGTCGGACACCGCGGCGTGCTGGACATCGCGCTTGACGTTGACGACGAGTTGTTCGTCGCCGCCGAGATGATGTGCGGCGATCGCGCCGTGAATGGTCTGGCAGTAGCGGCAGTCGTTCTGTGCGGAGACGAATGTCGCGATCAGCTCGCGCTCACCGGGCGACAGCGTGTGCGGCCCGCGCAGGAGCACGTCGACGAGCTCGTTGAGCGGCTTGGCGGTATCCGGGCGAAACGCCATCGGTCCGCGGATCCCGGGCAATCCTTCAGGCAGTGAGATGTGTGGCATGTGTTGCGGTCAATCGCGGATGTAGCCGCGCTCAGCGAGTGCCTTACCCTGACGACGGTGGGCGTCCTGCGACATCTCAGGCACGCCGGTCGCCGTAATCCAGCGGTTATAGAAGTTGAAAAGCGCGCAGGTCGTGATCGCAAAGTAGATCGCTTCGTCGTCCCAGCCCGCGGCGCGCAAGGTGTCGATGTCGGCTGCGCTCGTGGATGGCAGCGTCGTAGTCATCTTGCCGACGAATCGCAGCAAGAGCTTCGTTTTGTCGTCGAGCGGTGCGCGATCGAGATCGCGAAGGGCTGTCCACACCAGGTCGGCGTCGCCGTACAACTCGCTGGCGGCCGCCACGTGCGCCTGGGTGCAGAACGCGCACTGGTTCTGGAACGACGTATACGCCGCGATCAGCTCACGCAGCGCCGGGCTGATCGTTGCCGGTTGACGCAGCACGCCCTGCGTGAAGCGCCCCATGTGGATCGTGAACGACTGCTGGAACGCGAAGAGGTCCCAGATCTTCGAGTACTCGGCCCCTTGTGCACGGGCTGCGGCAATCAGGTCGTGATAGGTGCCGGGCTGATGACGGTTCTCGACATCGGGAAGATAGAGAGCAGTCTCTCTACCTGTTGGTGCGGACATAACCTTCCTTTGCCATCCGCTGGCCCATCATGTCGTAGGCCTGCTCGTCGGTCGGTGTCAGCGTCGCGAGGCCGTCCACGTAGCGGTTGAACATGCAGAATGCGGCGGCGATGAGGACGGCGTCGTGGATCTCGCGATCGGTCGCGCCTTCGCGGCGCGCTCGCTCGACATCGGCCGTTGTGACTTGTTTGCCGCTCTCCTGCACCTTGCCAGCAATGGCCAGCAGCGCTTTGAGCTTCGGCGACACTGGCGCCGATTCGTAGTCACGCTTGACGGCGTCCACGGTCTCGTAACGGCCGTCCATGTGATGAGCGGCGGCCGCACGATGGCTGGCGTGGCAGAAATGGCAGTCGTTGCGGTCGGAGACGAACGCCGCAATCATTTCGCGCTCGCCGCTCGTCAGCGTGTTCGAGCCGCGCAGCAGTACTTCGGCGAGCTCGCGCATCGGCTTCGCCGTCTCGGGGCGGAATGCGAACCCGCTGGTGATACCAGGCAGGCCGTCAGGCAGAACAATGTGTGGCACGTGTCCTCGTGATGGGAAGCCCGGATTCTAGGCAGGGCATTGACCCCGCTCAATAGCCCGAAGCCACTAGGACTCCGCTGAGTAGTACAGACGTACTAGAGTCAGCAGCCCAGGCTCCGGCTACAATCCCGCCCCGTGCACGCCCAGTTGAATGCGATCGTCAACGACCTGCAGGCAGCGGAGGAGCGGTTCAACGTGCTCCGTCGCTGGCTCCCGCGCGATGCGTGGAGCGCTCGTCAGGCTCCGGGACAATGGTCGCCTGTTGAATGCGTGACGCATCTCAACCTGACATCTCACGCGATGCTGCCCCTGTTGCACGCTGGACTACGCGAAGCGGATCATGTCCAGAACCATCTGCCCACGAGATATCGGCGAGGCGTTGTCGGCTGGATGGTGTGGACATTGATTGCGCCATCCAACGGACTGCGGACGCGAACGATTCCCGCGTTCGTGCCCTCAGGTGATGAGTTGTTCGAGTCGGTCATGGCCGACTTCACGCGTCTGCAGTCGGAGATCATCGCGTGCGTCCGCGCCGCAGATGGTCTGCCGATCGATCGCGTGACGCTGCGGTCCCCCTTCGACGGCCGCGTGCGGTGCAACCTGTATGCGGCGTTGACGCTTATTCCGCGCCATCAGCACCGGCACGCGTTGCAGGCCGAGCGGGCCGCTGGCCTGCCCGTCCTCGAACGGTCAGCCCTCGCTGTGTAGGCGTCCGCGATACCAGAGCGCGGTTCGCGCTACCAGCGTCCAGCCGGCGATCCAGCCGCGTGCGCCAAGAAACAACAGACTGAAGACGGGCATGCCGATTCGTCCGCGAGGGTCGAAGCGTGCGTGTAGCGCGTTCATGAAAAACGCAAAGAACGTGTAGATGTATGTGGCCGCCTGAAGGCCGAGTCCCCAACGGATCGGATGCCGATAGATGGCCTGCTCGATGTGGGCGTTGAAGGAATGCCCGAGCCTGAAGACGTGTTGGCTGTAGAGACGACGGCGGCGTGTGGGGATTCGATCGCCGTCGGCATGCAGGATGGCGTCGGTCGCGTGGCGCGCGTGGCGAATACCGGATGTCACTCCGTTGCCGGTCAAGGGATCGGGCATCGCTGCGGCTTCGCCGACCATGAGCCAGTTGCCTCCACACACTCTCTTCGTGACGTAAGGCTGGAACGATGTGCGCTCGACCTTTAGGACGGGCGCGCCTGCCAGCAGAGAGTGAAACCGTGTGTGGCGTGATAACTCGTCGCGGAGAATCTCTTCGACCGAGCGTCCCACACGTTGTCGGTCGCGCAGCGCATCCGCGGATATGACGTAGCCGATGCTGGTCCGCTGTGGCGATATCGGGATGTCCCATACCCAGCTGAGATATCCGTCACGGTTGTCCACGAAGAACGCCGTCCCGTCGTGCAGCGGCAGGGTATCGAAGTACGTCCAGAGACACACTTTCCGTTGGCCGTAGGTTACCGTTGGGATGCCGAAGGCACGCGATAACACGCGCGACGTGCCGCTGGCGTCGAGATACCAACGGGCCTCCACACTCCGCCCGCCCGTGGTCGAACATTCGATCACCCGATCGCCGGCCGCATGGACATCCGTCACGCGCTCCCAGATGAAATCGGTCCCGAGTGCGCGGGCGCGCTGGTACAGCCGCGCATCGAGCGCCGTCCTATCCACATGAAACGTCATCGTTTGAAATCGAAGCGGGGACCGGCCGATGATCGGTGGGGGAGTCGCCTGCCACTCCTCTTTCCCGATCTCGTACACGACGATCTTCTTCTTGTGGGTGGCCGCGCCGTCGCTGAGGAGGCGGTCCAGATCGATGCCAATGCTGCGGAGCAGACGCGGACTCGACCAGTCGAGGGATTCGCCGACCCTGTTGCGGGGGTACGGCTGTGGATCGAGGCAGATCACGCGCATTCCGGCGGTGCGCATCAGCACGCTCGCGGCTAACCCGGCGATGCCTGCCCCGATGATCGCCACGTCATAGCGCGGGTGCACCGGAGCAGCGTATCTCAACGCTCGATTCCTTGACACTCGCGGTCGAAAAGTCCATAGTCCGCCCATTCTCGCCATAGAGAGAATCCGTTCGTAACCGGGTGGGGGTTGTGGAGGTTCTCGCTCATGAATCGACTGTTGATCCGAGTATTGGTCGTGATGGCTCTCGTCGGCGCAGGAGCCAGTGTGGCGACCGCGCAAAGCCTCGCCGGAACGGTGCGCGACACCTCCGGTGCCGTGCTCCCGGGTGTGACGGTGGAAGCGTCGAGCCCGGCGCTGATCACCAAGGTCCGCAGCGGCGTCACCGACGAAACCGGGCAGTATCGAATTCCCGATCTGCCACCGGGCACGTACAAGGTCACCTTCTCGCTGTCTGGCTTTGCCACGGTCGTACGTGAAGGCCTTGAGCTGTCGGGCGGTGGCGTGATGACCGTCGGTGCCGACATGCGAGTGGGTGCGCTCGAAGAATCGATCACCGTGACCGGCGAGTCACCGGTGGTGGACGTCCAGACCGCGCGCCAGCAGACGGTCATCGACGGAGACATCGTGCGCGCGCTTCCCGCGTCGCGAAGCTACGGCAACTACATCGCCGCCATTCCGGCGATTCAAGGCACCGCGGCCGGGGGCGGCGCATCAACGATCAACAACTTCTTCTCGGTACGCGGTGGCCGCAGCACGGAAGGCCTCATTCAGTTGGACGGGATGAACGTCGGGGCGCCGGGCAACGGTGGTGGCGTGTCCGGCTACTTATATGACATGTCGAACTCTGCGGAAGTGCAGGTCTCCATCTCGGGCGGCCTCGGCGAGGCCGATCGCGGCGGCCCGGCCTTCAACATCATCCCGAA
>AR_comb_assmDRAFT_10179188_pt1 | contig 11265 bp, 11 predicted proteins | sample ArasoioldDNA_FD_10543 | JGI IMG/M metagenome (IMG submission 10543) | reverse complement strand
AGCTAGCGCGACCCGGAATCCAGGAAATTCAAATACATCTGGATACCGGCCTTCGCTGGTATGACGCAAAGGAGACCAAAGACTAATTCAACGAATTTCTGAGACACCGCACTAGAGTCGCCGTTTTCGTTTCTAGCTTGGAGACCGCTCGACGCTGATACGATTTCAGCGCGCTTGTTCTGATCACCATTGACGTACCAGGTTCCGGTTAAGGTCACTCCGGCGAATATCTCGCGGCCGCGTTGAAAAACTCCTTCACAGGAAGCGCTTAGCGAGGATATGATGGCGATCAATAAAACGGCATGGTGTTCTTAATGTTCATGCTCGGACCTCGATGTCAGATTATTTGTGTCTCTAAAACCGATAGGTGCGCCGAGAGTGTGTAGTCAAGGGCCGGCAAGACTAAGCTCCGGTTTTTAATAAGTTCATTTGCTGGCCGGCAAGAATTTGCTATCATGAGCCGACATGGCAGCCGGTTTGATCCAAAAAGGAAGCATCGTCGAAAAGCCTTGGGGGCACGAGCTCATATGGGCGCACACCTCGCGCTACGTCGGCAAAGTGCTGCATATTAAAAAGGCAGAATCTTTGAGCTATCAGTATCATGTCGTGAAAGATGAAAGCATTCGTCTCCTCTCGGGCGTCATGGAGATGGACATTGAAAAGGATGGCCAGCGCGAGAAGCTTCGAATGCATCCCGGAGATTGCTTGCATATTACGCCGGGCATGAAACATCGAATGATTGCCGTCGAAGAGTGCGATGTCTTGGAAGTCTCGACCCCGGAGCTCGACGATGTGGTGCGTTTAGAAGACCGCTACGGCCGGGTGCCGCAAGCAACAGGCAAATAGCCTCATTCATGGAAGCGCATATCAGTCTGCCGACACGCTTGATTGAACGGAAGCTGATCTCCAGTGAGGAGCTCGAGCGGGTGATCAAAGTTCAGCAAGAACAGCAGACGCCGCTCACTCGCCTGGTTGTCGAATTGGGGTTTCTCTCTGAAGAAGATCTCCTGCCGGTTTTGCGCGACCACTTTGAGTTGCCTTTGGTCTCGCTGAAGGATTTTCCTCCGACGGCGTTGGCCATCGATCTTCCTCCCGGGATCGGGGATTTTTTTAAGCTGGCGCGTATGGTTCCAGTCAAAATTGACGGGCGCGAGCTCGTTGTCGCCACCACCGATCCGTTCGACGTATCTCATTTACATGCACTTGAGCTTGCCGTCGGATTGAACGTGCGGCCGGTATTGGCTCGTGAGAAGGAAATCGCAGCGCGGATCGATGCGCTTTACAGTAGCGGCTATGCCGCCGATGGTCGTCAGACCGCGACAGAGGCAACCGAGGCTATTGGCGAGGACGAAGACGTCGCGCACCTGCGTGACATGGCCTCTGAAGTTCCCGTGATCCGAATGGTGAACCAAATGCTCGTGCGGGCATTGGAAAGCCGAGCCTCCGACGTCCATATCGAACCCTTCGAGAACCAACTCAAGGTTCGCTATCGGATCGATGGCATTCTCCACGAAGTCGAGTCGCCGCCGCGCCAGCTAAAAGCCGCGGTCATTTCGCGTCTAAAGATTCTCGCTCAGCTCAACATCGCTGAGCGGCGATTACCGCAGGACGGCCGGATCAAGACTCGGTTAGCCGGCAAAGACGTCGATCTGCGTATCGCCACGGTGCCCACCCTATACGGGGAAAGCGTCGTGATCCGGCTCTTGGAACGAGGACAGATCTTTACCGATCTCGACACTCTGGGGTTTCCACCCGCGCTTCTGGCAAAATTCAGCGAAATGATCTCAAAACCCCACGGAATGCTCCTGGTGACGGGACCCACCGGGAGCGGTAAGACAACGACGCTCTATGGCGCGCTGCAAAAGATTAACGATCCCGGCAAAAAGATCATAACCATCGAAGACCCGGTGGAGTATCAATTGAGCGGCGTCAATCAGATCTATGTCAAGCCGCAAATCGGATTGACCTTTGCCAACGGGCTACGCTCGATCGTCCGGCAGGATCCGGATGTCATCATGGTCGGTGAAATCCGTGACTCGGAAACCGCCGAGATCGCCGTCCAGGCTGCGCTGACAGGCCACCTGGTGCTTTCGACTTTGCACACCAATGATGCTGCCGGCGCGATTTCGCGGTTACTGGAAATGGGAGTTCAGGATTATCTTCTCTCGTCGTCTTTGTTGGGAGTGCTGGCGCAAAGATTGGTTCGCCGCCTTTGCCCGCAATGCCGCAGAGAAGTGCCGTTTGCCGGCCTGGAGGGGGCCGACGGTGAATTGGATTTGCTCAACGGCAATGCGATTGAAAATGTTTGGGAAGCGGTGGGATGCGAGCGCTGTAACTCTACCGGATACCTTGGTCGGATCGGTATCTTTGAGCTCCTCCCTGTCACATCAGAAATTTGCAAGATTATCGTGCAGCGCGCAGATGCCGGCGCAATTCGCAATGTGGCCGTACGCCAGGGGATGCGGCTTCTGCGGGAAGACGGTTGGGACAAAGTTCGCAAAGGGATTACGACATTGTCGGAGCTCTTGCGGGTCACGCGAGAAGAGGCCTAACAATTTTAGATTTTCGATTTCGGATTTTCGATTTTTCGAACAGCACGCCACAGCTTAGTCAGATGTAACGTCAGTACAATCCGCAGTAAAAACTTTCAGTCCGAAATCGCTCAATCAACGCTGAATTAGATGGCATTTTTTCAATATCGCGCTGCTGATCAGGCCGGCAAGCTGATCGAAGGTGTCATGGAAGCCGACGTGGAGCAGAGCGTGGTGGCGCGACTTCGGGAAATGGGTTGTGTGCCGCTCCGCATTGCGCTACCTACCGGCAGGCCAGCGACAACGATACGCAACCCGTTGCCGCTCGGTTCACGGCGCAAGATCAGTCAACAACAATTGCTTCAGTTTACCAGAGAGCTGGCAACTCTCCTCGGAGCGGGTTTGCCGCTTGACCGCAGTCTTTCGATTCTCGGGGGTCTGATTGAAGGCGGCGAATTCAGCAAGGTTCTGCACTCCCTCGTCGAGGCGGTCCGAGCGGGCAAATCATTGGCCGCATCCATGGCAGAGCATCCCGAAGTCTTTCCCAAAATCTACGTGAATATGATTCGTGCAGGAGAAGCCGGCGGTATTTTGGAGGGAGTGCTTCGATATTTGACCGAATACCTGGAAAGCACAGTCGCTCTCAAAGAGGACATTAAATCGGCCCTGATTTATCCGATTATATTGGCCAGCGCGGCGAGCCTCTCGCTGCTGGTTTTATTCGTGTTCGTCATTCCAAAGTTCGCCACGATTTTCCGCGAAAACGGCAGGGCATTGCCTGTGATCACGAAGATCATCATCGACCTTAGCCAAATTCTCGCACAGTACGGCTGGGCGATTTTCCTGGTACTTTGCGCCGCTATCGTCGGCGCCCTGTTCTACATCAGAAGCCCCGAAGGGCGTGGCGAATGGGATCGGATCTGCTTGCGCAGCTGGTTGCTCGGCGACCTGGTGCGCAAATTCGAAACCGCGCGATTTTGCCGCACACTCGCGGCATTGCTGAAAGGGGGCGTGCCCGTACTCGAAGCGCTCGGAACCGTGCAAGGGGTCATCGGCAATCGTTTGCTGGCGCGGGCTATCAGTCAAGTTCAGGCCCGCGTACGCGAAGGTAAGGGAATGGCTCGTCCTCTTAACGAAAGCGGTGTGTTTCCGCGATTGGCTTTGAACATGATCACCGTCGGCGAGGAAACTGGGAAGTTGGACAACATGCTTGCCGAAGTTGCGAACTACTACGATCAAGAGGTGAAGCGAGCCACCAAGAGACTCACTTCACTGCTCGAACCTGTGCTCATTCTCGGAATGGGTCTCATCATCGGAATTGTCGTGATCTCGATGCTGATGGCGATTTTCAGTATCAATGATTTGCCTTTTTAACGGCCCGCGGCATCGAAGCGAGGCCCTGGATTTGAATGGAAACAATTCGGACTGATAAGTTTTTAGCTCGAAACTCCTCTGCCGGGTTTACGCTCATCGAGCTTATTGTGGTGGTAGTCATCATCGGCCTGCTTGCCGGTTTGGTCGTGCCGCAGTTTATCAAACAGGAAGAAAAGGCGACGGCGAAGGCGACGAAAGCGCAAATCGAGCTTTTCGGAACCGCGCTGGATACTTTCCGGCTCGATGTGGGGCGCTATCCGACGACACAGGAAGGTCTGGCCGCCCTGACGCAGAGACCCGCGAGCGCGGACCGCTGGGACGGGCCTTATCTCAAGAAAGAGGTGCCGCCCGACCCCTGGGGCAAGCCTTATATCTACAAGAGCCCCGGCGACCATGGTCCCTACGATATCGTTTCCTATGGGGCTGACGGCGCACCTGGCGGCGAGGACAACAATCGTGATGTTACCAGTTGGGAAAGGTGATGGCGGTTTTTCCCTACTCGAGCTCATCCTAGTGCTCCTCCTGATTGGCGTTAGTATGATGATCGTACTGCCCAACATTCAAAAGGGCTTAGAAGACCGAGAGGTAAGGCTTTCTGCATTGCGGTTGGCCGCCGCGGCACGCGACTTGAGAAGTCGCGCCGTCTCCGACGGTCAGGCCAAGCAGTTGGAGATAAATCCGTCCGGTAACAACTACCGAGTCGCGCGCGCTACAGAGGTGCAACTGCCGCCAGAAGTAAGGTTCGATGTTATCGACGGCGGCGAAACTCTGGATCGCGGCAGCAAGAGATTCTATTTTTTTCCTAACGGCAGCAGTCTCGACGGTAAAATTGTGCTCGCCGACGAGCGCAAAACGATCTCCTATCTCATTCGTTTCGAAGCTCTCACCGGTAGAATCGAAGTGTTACGGGGAAACTGATAGTGCGCCGTAGCCGCCTGTCAAGCAAAGCTTTTACCTTGCTCGAGGTCCTGGTCGCATTGACCATTCTCGGGCTTGGTGTGGTGACGTTGTTACAAATTTTTTCTTTGGGCTTGCGCTTGGTAGCCCGCAGCGCAACGCGCACGGAATCGGCTGTAAGCGCTGCCGCGGTCATGGATGAGTTGCTGGCGCGAGGAAAGTTGCCGGAAGTTCCTGAATCCGGCAAGCTCCCGGGTTCCATCAGCTGGAAAGCGGAGGTGCAAACCCGGCGAGATTCACCCTCGACTCTTGGGTTATCCAGCAACTGGGAGCTGAAGGAAATTACCATTGGTTTATCATCTGACGGCATCCGGCAGCCAAGCAGCGAGCTCAAGACTTTGCGCCTCGCCAAGAAAGCGAATCCATGAGGTGTAAGTGCCGAGTAAGTAGGCTCCCAAAGTCGAGGCCGCCGCTGGCCAGGAACGGGCGCGGTGGATCCGCCGGCTTTACGTTGATCGAAGTCGTGCTGGCGTTGTCAATTTTCGCGCTAATGGGAGCGATTCTTTACGGCGCTTTTGCTCTGGGACAAAGCGCGGTCATGAAATCACAAAAGAGCGCCGCCGAAAGTCAGAAGCGGAGGTCTGGCGGCGATCTTGTCGGAAGTTACATTCATTCGGCTTTTCCCTATCGGGATTCGCCTCAAGACGCCGCGCCGTTTTTCGATGGGGAGCCTAACACCGTCACGTTCGTGTCGGCGTATTCCCATGCAATGGGAGGGCGCGGCATGGCGAAAATTCAGATTTCCGCCGATGAAGGGGCAAATGGCCGAGCTAGTTTGAGATTGCAGGAGACTACTCCGGTGCGCCTCAGCGACAGCGGCGCCGCTGGTCAGAGTCAAGCGCTGGTACTGGAGGAAAGCATCAAACAGTTGCGCATCGACTATTTGAACCCGCAGATCGAGGACGACACTTGGGAGGAGAGCTGGGACGCTCGCGAGCGACGATCGCTCCCGCGTGCTGTGCGGTTTACATATCTGGACGACCAGGGCATCAAAATCAGCAGAACTTACCCAATTATGTTGATGGTCCTGAAGCCATGAAAACTCGCGCGGCTTTCGGCAACCTGGGGAGCGAAGACGGAGTCGCTCTGATTCTTGTGTTATGGGTTTTTATCTTCCTGTTTGTGGTCGCTTTCGAGTTCAGCACTGGGGCGCGCGAGGAAGGCACCGCAGCCCAACGGTTCAGTGAGGATACCACCGGCTATTATCTCGCGCTCGCCGGCTTCGAGAGCGGCTTGTACGAGTTTCTGAACCAACAGAGCGGCGCCGCGTCCCAGGTCCGGCAAAACACGAACGAAGACCTGTTCGACGGAGAGTTTCGGGAGCAGAAGCTTGGCCCAGGTACGCTACGCGTCCGAATGATCGACGAGAGCGGCAAGATCAATATCAATCGGGCGAATGAAGACATGCTGAGACGCATTTTTCTGAACCTCGGCATTGATCCGGGTCGCGCTGATGTTTTAGTCGATTCGATTATGGATTGGCGTGATTCTGACGATTTGCATCGGCCAAACGGCGCTGAAAACGATTATTATCAATCTTTAACACCGCCCTATACCGCAAAGAACGGTGCGCTCGATACGGTTGAAGATTTGCTGTGGATTCGGGGAATGACACCTGCTCTGTTTTATGGTGATTCGGAACAGGATAATGAAGATGTGAAGGATGGGTCAAAGCGTGTTCCGTTGCGCGATCTCTTTACGGTGGATAGTCCAATCGATCGAGTCAATTTGCGCACGGCTTCGGCCGAGGTCATTCATGCGTTGGTGGGCATTCCTCTCGAGAAATGCCGAAGCTTCGTTGAAGAACGAAAAAAATTATCGGAAAAAACCATTGCCGACTTGTTACCGCTCCTGGGAATCGGCGCGGCCGATAACATGATGCAGATGTTTATTTTTACCAACCCCTCGGTGGTCGCGGTGGAAGCCGAAGGACTCGCGGCGGACTCTCGAAGCGGCCGCCGGGTCAAAGGAATAGTCCGGCTGGGGGGCGCGCAGGGATTCGAGTTGCTCCGTTGGCTGGATCGCGACATCGCACTACCACAAAATTTGCGCTTGGGTTACAATATGCCGACAAATCGCACAATGGCATCAAATGGGTTTTAACTGCCGACGATGATTGCACTGCGTAATCTGCAGCAGATTTCACGCGCGGATTTTCTGACCGGCGTTGGGTTATATTTCCTCAGCGACCGGCTGGTGATGGCGCGTTTGCGCAAGAATCTGATGCAAGTGTCAGTGTTGGAGCAGGAAATCCGGGAATTCCCTGAATCCGACAATCGACAGGCCATTTCGGAACTGACGGGTTGGGTCGCTGAAGATGTGAGGGAAATCGCCCTCAAGGCGGCAAGTGATTCTCGGGAGCGGGCGCTACGACAGGCGCTGGTCTCGCTCTTGCCGCATCTCAATCCGGCGCGCGACGCGGTTTATCTTTGTCTCCCCCCAGAAAAATCAGTGGTGCAAGAAGTGCTGTTACCGCTTGCCGCGCAAGAAAACATCGCGCAGGTTCTCGAATACGAGCTCGAGAGGCAACTGCCATTCAAGCGCGATGATGTTTACTACGACTTTATTCCCGTGGGGAAAAAAGGGGAAAGGTTCAGCGTGTATTTATTTGCGCTGCCCAAAAGAAATGTCGATACGCTACTGAATCTGCTCGATTCGCTGGACATTAAAGTCGCCGGCGTGGAGACCACGATTACGGCTCTGGCCAATTATCTCCTATTCAGCGACGCATCGAATGCCGGCGCAGTCGGAATCGTGACCGCACGCCCGCGGCATTGGGAAATGATCGCCTTTAAGAAGCGCACGGACGGATGGCAGCCGGACACGCAATTGCTGTTCTGCAATCAATTGCCCGGAGCCGAGTGGGCTCAAGCTACCGGTAAAGAACTGCTGCAAGAGAATATGAGTCTGATCCCGAAGGTCTTTCGCTGTGGTGACTTGTCGGCGTTGAATGGCTTGGCACACGAGCATCTGGCGGGTGCCGAAGATCTCGCCGAGCTCGGCACTAGTCGCCTCAAGGGAATGACGGCCCGGCTCGAAGCCGAGACCTTGCCCGCGATCGGCGCAGCTTTGCGCGGCGTGCGGGAAGCTTCGTTCAGCGCAAACTTATTGCGCCATGAAGGCAACGACCGTGATCGCAACATGGGTTTGTCGTTGCTGAATTTCTTGTTGCTGGGTTTGTTCGTCGTTGCCTTGGCAGTCTGGGGAGTGAGCCATCCGATCAAAGATGAGCTACGGTTACGGCAGTTGCAAAACGAAAATCGCAAGCTCGAGCCAGCCGTCAGCGCACTCCAGCGCGAGGAGAGCCAGCTTGAACAGTTGCGAAAGCAAGCGAGACTCCTTGCCGATCTCGAGCAGCGCCGCGGGGAAACTCTTCGAGTGCTCGATGAGCTCTCAAAAATCGTTCCGAACACGGTTTATTTGTCGAATCTGCGTTATCGAGCGGGCTCCTTAGAGCTGCAAGGGAGTGCGGAAAATGCCTCGGCATTGGTTCCGCTCCTGGAGCGCTCGCCGGTATTCGAAAACGTCGGCTTCAACGCGCCGTCCAACCGTGGCCGCGATAACCGTGAGACGTTCTCGCTCAAGGCCGATTTGGAAAAGCCTACCCCCGGTGCTGGTGCCACGAATAAAGCACCCACGAGTGCTCCGTCGAAGGAAAGCAAAGCAGCTCGATGAAAGCTTTTTGGCAAAGAATTTCTACGCGCGAGCGTAGTTTAATAGCTCTGACTGCGTTCGTTCTCCTGGTGTTTGTAGCAAAATATGCGGTGATCACACCGTTTCTGCAGCGGCGCGACTGGGTCAAGCGACAGCTTGAAAGCCAGCCGCAATTGTTGACGAAAAATCTTCGCTATGTCGGCCAAAAGGAAGCCCTGATGGCCGCGCTCGAAGCCGCGCGTGTGGAAACCAAGGCGCAGGAACCAAAGCTTCTGACCGGCGATACGCCGTCGGTGAGCGCTTCGGACCTGCAGGAGACCGTGCAAGCATTAGCCAGCCGCGAGGGTACGCAGGTTATCACCACGCGTGTGCTCAATCCGGAACCGGCAGGAACTTTCTCGAAAATCGGCATTCAGATGGAGATCGGAGGACAAATTCAGCAGGTGGCCAACCTCGTCAAAGGTATCGAGAGCTCCCCTAAGTTGCTGGTGATCGATGAGATTAACGTGCGTTCGCTCTTCCGTCCGATTGGATTTCCCCAGTCTCCAGGCGTGCCGCAGCTGCCTGCGCAGAATTTGCGCGTGAGTATTACGGTTGTGGGGTTTGCGCGCGCGCCGGGTGGAAAGCCCGAATCGCCCGCTAGTCCGACGCAGTCTTCATCGCGAGGTGTTTAACACAAGGGTCGTGGCGCGTGCGGCTGGTCGTTGTTCAAGCCCGTGCGCGGCCGAGCAAGTTCCTGAAACCAAGTTGCAAGCGAATTTTGAATTGACGCTTCTTCTTGGTGGGCGTAAATTAGGGTATTTATCGAAGTATCGATGGAGCAAGAGTCATTCTAACGCGATCTTCACTGCTGAGCATTTTGTTGGCAGTCGCCACTGGATTGGTTTGTTGGAGTACCTATCGTACATGGAACAATGATCCATGGATTCTGCCCGCGCCTGCAAAAGCCGTTTCGTTACCGATTTCTGATAAACCGGCTGCCACAGTCGCCAAGCCGCCGGTCAATATCGACGTCATCGTCAGCAAAAATTTGTTTGATCCGGAGCGTGGCGCCGGCGCAACTCGCGAAGCCGAAGAGAATTCGCGGTCGTCTCAGCGCATTCGTAATCTGATTCTTTTGGGCACGGTTATCATCGGTAACGACCGCACTGCCGTTGTTCAGGACTCAGCCCCGGCACCGGCTCAAGGCGCGGCTGTCCAAGCCGCGGCTCCGATGCGCCTGAAGCTCGGTGATGATTTTGAAGGTTACAAGCTCGCTGAAATTGCCGACAGACGAGTCGTCTTTACCAAAGACACTGCACGGGTAGAGGTTCTCCTCGACTATTTCCGTAAAGTCGAGGTGAGCACGCCGCGACCAGTGCCCCAAGGACAAATCGTTCCGCCGCCGCAAGCTGCCCCGGCGCCGCGTGTTTTACCCAACTTGCCGCGCCGCGGTCGAGTACCGGTGCCGGGAACTCCGGCACCGGAATGAAGTAGGAGGTATTATTTTGATCTCAGACAACCGCGTGAGTGATTTAATGGCAATGATCCTGGCAATTTTCGTGGCTGCTCCGCTGTTCGCGCAGCAAGCGCCAGATCCAAATTTGCCTAGTCCGAATGTTCCAACACCGGCAGCTCCGGCCCAACCTCCTGCGGCGCAGCAGGTGCCAACGCCGGTTGTACCACGTCGAATCCTTCCGCCGGGTCAAAATCCGACTCAGGCCCAAGGCCAGCAAGCTCAACCGGCTCCGCCGGAGACCGGGACACCGCCACCGTCCACCGCTCCTGCAGCCGAGAATATGCCCACCCCTTCTGCGCCGGCACAACGGAGGTTTTCTGCGGCACCGGCTCCCGGCGGGATGATCTCGTTGAATTTCAACCGCGCCGACTTGATCGAAATCATTCACATCATCGCGCAGCAATTGCGGCTCACCTACACGATTGATCCGGAGGTCAAAGGGACGGTGACGATCAATAGCGCGGAGCCTTTGCGGGCGGAAGACCTGCTGCCGGTATTTCACCAGATCCTGCGAATGAATGGCGCCGTCGCAGTGCGTACGGGCAACCTGTATCACATCATGCCCATCAAAGACGGCAAGGGTTTGGCGCGGCCGGTGGGGCAAAACAGGGAAGACAGCTTCGCGCTGCAAGTAATACCTGTGCGGTTTTTCTCGGTGGCGGAAATGAAACGAGTATTGACTCCGTTTCTGCAGCCGGGCGGAGACATCATTGAAAACCCGCGCGGTAATTTTCTGATCGTTATGGATTTGCCTTCGAATATTCAGCGACTGATGGAGATTGCCGACTTGATTGATGTGCAAGTGTTTGCCGGAACGCGCATGGAAATCTATCAGCCCAAAATCGCTAGCGCGGACGAGCTGGCTCAGGAAATGACCAAAGTCATGCAGTCCTTCGCCGCATCCGCGCCGCAGGCCGAAAATTTCGCGGCGGAGTTTATTCCTCTCCCACGCATCAACCAGCTGTTGGTGATCAGTCACAGTGAAGCGGCGTGGAGCTATGCTAAGCGTTGGCTGGATCGAATCGACGTGGTTGCAGAGGGTCCCGGCCGGCGAATTTTCATTTATCCGGTCGCGAACGGCAAGGCAGAAGACCTCGCGACGATATTGACCCAGGCCCTCGGGCTTCCTTCGACCGGCGGACCAAGGTCGACGCAAACCCTTCAGAGCTTGCACCGATCCAGCACCAGTACAACGTCGCAGACCGGTACATCTCCGTTCGGTACGGGCGGGATGCCTTCGACGTCCTCCTC
>AR_comb_assmDRAFT_10238475_pt1 | contig 11266 bp, 9 predicted proteins | sample ArasoioldDNA_FD_10543 | JGI IMG/M metagenome (IMG submission 10543) | reverse complement strand
GACCGAGACATTGACAAGACTACCAGAGAGGCTCGAAACATTCCTCGGTAAGTCGTTCGAGATGGGCACTGAGTTGAGCATTGGTGAATGGCAACGAATCGCACTTGCGCGCGCTTTTCTGCGGCAGGCGCCGATTATTCTTCTCGACGAACCAACCAGCGCACTTGATCCGTGGGCCGAGTCAAACTGGCTAGCTCGCTTCCGACGACGTGCTGGTCAACGCACCACCGTGATCATCACTCATCGTTTGTCTACCGCAATGCACGCTGATGTTATTTATGTACTTCGAAAAGGACGCGTCGTTGAATCGGGAACACATGGGGAACTCCTCGCGTTTGATGGCCTGTACGCTGAATCGTGGGAACACCAGGCGATGAAGCAGGAAACCAGATGAATCATCAGCTGGAAAATGACCTGTTGCTATGTATTGCGCGACGGGACCTCGACCCGACTCTCAGTGAACAACTCGCAACACTCCTCAACAAAACTCTGGACTGGAACTATCTGTTACAGACAGCTCAGCATCACGGCCTTGCACCATTGCTTCACAAACACTTGTCGTCTCTGCCTGAGTCTGCCAACCAAAGCTACTTGCACGCTATTGAAGACGACGCTTTTCGCAATACTCAAGAGGCCCTTTATCTCACCGGGCAACTTCTCAGACTCAACCGTAAATTCCGATCAGCAGAAATTCGAGTACTTGCGTTTAAAGGACCACTGCTTTCGGATTTGGTCTATGGCGATGTTTCGTTGCGACGAGCAGGCGACCTGGACCTGCTTATCGAACGACACAACTACAAAAGAGCGAAAGCGTTACTCGCGACAATGGGTTATCGAATGACGCCGGCGCTGACCGACAAACAAGAAGCATCGCACGTCGCATCACACTGTGAAATGCAATTTGTCAAAGACCAGGGGTTCTCAGTTGTAGATCTGCACTGGGAATTGGCGCCAAAGTCTTTTACGTTTGGCATGACAACCGACCACGTTTTCCAAAACTGTCAAACGATCAAGCTTTCCGGTGAGCCGTTCGAAACTTTTGGCAACGAGGACCTGGTTCTGTACCAATGCATGCATGCCGCCAAGCATCTATGGATGCGATTCGAATGGATCTCAGCACTTGCTGAGGTACTCCGTAAAAAGGACGTAGTTGACTGGGAAAAGCTCGTTGCGGAAGCCAAACAGATTCGTGGTGAACGAATGCTTGCCCTGGGCTTACGACTAGTCGATCGATTTTACGAAGTACCTGTGTCGCAATCAGTATTTGATTCGATAGATCGCAACGGTCTCATGCAGAAAATGGCCAACGACCTGGCAACTGATATTTTTCGCGTGCGAGTCACTCGCCCTGAATCGACCGAAACAGGTCTCTACAATTTCAGAGTGATGGACCGAAAACGCGACGCCGGCCGCTCATTGATGCGAGCAATCTTTCTTCCAACTCTCGCCGACTGGGAAATACTGAAACTGCCCTCGAGTCTGCATCTGCTCTACTACGTTTACCGGCCACTCAGACTGATGAGAATGTACGCGTCGACAATTCTTTCAAGGCCTCGAGCGGACGGCGCTGGCCGGGCAAATTCTCAAGTTGTGCATTCGGACGGAGCATGAGCTTGAGCACCCACGGTTCCGTAAAGTCTAATGGTAAATATAGACCACCATTAAAATGGGCTGGTGGAAAACGCTGGTTGGTATCTCAACTGGAAACGTTGTGGACCAAACGTCAACACCGTTGTTATATCGAGCCGTTTTGCGGAGGTTTGGCAGTCGTGTTGGGACTCGAACCGGAGCAGGCCGTTCTCAATGACGTCAATCCTCACCTGATAAATTTCTATAAGCAACTGCAAAAAGGCTTGACGCTCGAGATCGAGATGCGGAATGACGAAGAACTCTTTTACCGGCATCGTCAACGGTTTAATGAATTGATACTAAACGGTCAGGACAAGTCATCTGAAGCAGCACAACTCTTTTACTACCTGAACAGAACTTGCTTCAATGGCTTGTGCCGTTTCAATCAAAAAGGCGAATTCAATGTGCCGTTCGGAACTTTCAAACAGATAAGGTATGTGCCTGATTTTCTCTCTTATCGAAGCCTCTTTCGCGGCTGGAAGTTTTCAACCGGCGATTTTTCGTCGCTTGAACCAGGTGAAGACGATTTTATTTACGCCGATCCTCCTTACGACGTCGAGTTCACAACTTACAGTGCGGGAGGGTTTTCGTGGGAGGATCAGCAACGAGCGGCCCGCTGGTTAGCGGCTCACCGTGGTCCAGTCGTGATTTCGAACCAGAAAACGGACCGCATCGTCAAACTCTATCAGGAGTTAGGTTTTCGTCTTGAATATCTCGATGGACCACGGCGAATCAGCTGCACTGGCGATCGCTCCGCAGCAAAAGAAGTGCTGGCGCTGAAAAATTTGTGAATAGCACGATGGAACAAACCTGGATTCCCGATTTGATCTACGTCGACGGGAAGTTCGTCGCCGATACGGCGCTTCTCTGCAGCGGCGCAGAAATAGTTCGTCTCTGTCCGACCTCAGAAGTCTCCGGCGGATTCCGTTTAAAGAATCGGGCGCTTTTACCGGGATTGGTGAACGGTCACTCGCATGCTTTTCAGCGTGTTATCAGGGGGAGGACTGAGTACAAAACTCATAACACTGATAGCTTCTGGACCTGGCGAGAACAGATGTATGCAGCAGCCAACCGGCTGAGTCCAGAAGATCTCTACTGCGCTTCACGGATGGCATTTTTGGAGATGGCGTTGACGGGAATTACTGCTGTCGGCGAGTTCCATTACATCCACAACGGCCCGGATGGTTCGCCTTACGGTGATCCAAATCTACTTGCTAAACAAGTCATTAGAGCGGCAAACGACGTCGGAATTCGCATCGCTTTGTTGAGAGTGGCCTATGCGCGCGCCGGCTTTCAAAAAGATCCTAATCCTCTACAAGCCCGATTCATAGAAAGTTCGCCTGATGGTTATCTTAAGAACGTAGAGTTGCTGGCCAACGAACTTAAGAATCAGAACAGATTTGCATGGACGGGGATCGCGCCACATAGCATACGTGCCGTACCACTCGAATTTCTCAAGTCGATTGTCGAATTCGGTAATCAGAAACGAATGCCGATCCACATGCACGTGGCCGAACAGCCAGCCGAGGTATCAGCTTGCGTCGAAGAGTATCGACGCACCCCGGTAGCACTGCTCGAAACTGAAGGCTTGTTGAACGACCGATTTACTGCGGTGCATGCAATTCATGTGACGCCGAAATCAATACCAGCTTTTGCCGCTACCGGAGCTCTTGTTTGTGCGTGTCCAACGACTGAACGAAACCTGGGCGACGGTGTATTACCAGTTGACGGGTACTTGCAGAATGGAATGACTGTCTCGCTTGGCACTGACAGCCAGACGCAGATTGATTTGCTAGAGGACGCCCGGGAGCTTGAGTATCACTTGCGATTACAACGCATGGAACGAAACGTTCTGGCGACTCAAGTTAATGAGCGATCTTCGTTGGCCCGAACCTTATTCGAGTGCGCGACGATCAATGGCGCCACCAGCATTGGTTATTTATCAGGTAAGTTAACTTCAACGTTGCCAGCGGATTTCTTTACGGTGGATCTTGAAGATCCATCGATAGCAGGAGCAAACCCTGATACCCTGTTAACAAACATTATCTTCTCGACGTCGAGAGTTGCGGTCCGTGATGTGGTCGTGGCGGGCAAGCAAATCGTTAGCGATAGCAGACACAGCGATCAGGATGAAATTGTCCGACAATTCAAAGATCTACAGAATCGACTCTGGAATCAATAAATGACAGTTGAGAAAATTTTGGCAGAGCTGGTCGCCATCGACTCTGTTTCTACGCGATCCAACGAAGAGATCATTCAGTATCTCGAGAAATATTGCGAGGCGCAGGGTTTTAAACTAAAGCGTGTTTCCTACCTTGATGAAGTTGGAATCGAGAAGATCAATCTAATCGCGATCAAAGGTACGGAGTTCGCCGACGACTTGCAGGTTGAGTTGGCACTGGTGGGTCACACCGATACCGTTCCCTACGATCCGAACTGGAGCGAGGCAAGAAAACTAACTCTCAGCGATAACAAACTTTACGGACGAGGTGCTTGCGACACTAAGGGTTACATTGCCTCGGTATTAGCGGCGATACAGAATCTCGATCTCGAGCAACTGAAGAAACCACTCGCCCTCGTTTTCACGGCTGACGAAGAGATTGGGCTGCGGGGAGCAAAATTTCTCGCGCAACAAAAAGTGGTGAAGCCTCGGTTCAGCATAGTTGGAGAGCCAACCGCTCTTCGTCCGATTCGAGCCGGCAAAGGATACTCACTTACTGAGATAGTCGTGCGTGGGCGCGAGGCTCACAGCGCCTACCCGGCTCTCGGAGCTTCCGCAGTTTTCCGGGCTGCCCGGTTGATCTCAAGAATCGAAGCACTTGGACCAGCACTGCAACAAGATCAGCATCCTGCTTTTGATCCTCCCTACACCACACTGAATGTTGGATTGATTAAAGGTGGCACAGCCAAGAATGTCATCGCGGGAGAATGTCGTTTTACGCTTGAGTGGCGACCTGTACCATCTCAACCGTCGGGTCATGTTCTGGCATTGGTCAACCAGGCGATCAAAGAAGAGCAAGCGGCTGATCCAGACTTCGATTGCGAAGTGCTGGAAGGGCGCGCGGATTCCGGTTTTGAGACTTCCCCCGAATCAAGTCTGGTCCAGTTGCTGGAACAAGCAACCGGGAAGGAATCCGGTACCGTAGCGTTTGGCACTGAAGCAGCACAGATGAAATTGTTAGGCGGAGACGCAGTCGTAATTGGCCCAGGCGATATCCGCGAGGCTCATCGCACCGGTGAGTTTGTCCCCGTAGATGAATTGCACAAATGCGTCGACATCGTCGACCAAGCAATCCACTCCATCTGCCTGTAGGGGCGGCACTCCGTGGCCGCCCCATTCCTATTACAAACACTCACAATCGAGAGGAGGGCCTCCCTCCGTGGCCGCCCCATTCTTGTTACAAACACTCACAATCAAAGGCACTCGTCTCTCGCTGGGTACCCCATTCTTACTACAAACACTCACAATCGAGAGGAAGTCATCGCCCCTTTCAGAATCGAACACCCAAGATGGAAGGGGGGCGCCCACGGAGGGACGCCCCTACAAACTTCGGGAAATGTAAAGCTTGCGTTAAGCTAGGTGAGACAAGGCAACCAGCGCGCACGAGTTTCCATCGGAATTTCAGTAATCATTCATTTCAAGATCGGGTTCTCCCAAGTTATGAACAGCCTTATTAAAAACGCTCTCCTTTTTGCACTTCTGCTCTTTATTTCGCTTCCTTCAGCAGCTTTTGCTCAGGCCGAAAAACCCATTTCCAGCCAGGAGATGGTCAGCATGTTGTACCTCTTGCCTCGACACCCCGAAAAACGGGAAGAAATTGTTGAAGAGATACGAAGACGTGGGATTGGGTTCCCTTTGACCGACGGTATGCGCTCGTTAGTCGCAACAAAAACCGGCAACGACTCACTGCTCCGGCGGACCCTGGAAGAGGCCGAACGACGACGAGTAAATCCGACCGCTTCGGCCCTGCCGTCCAACACCGACGGTGATGACCTGTTGCAACGGACCCGCAATGTGACGCTGGCTGCCGCCGGCGCAATGCCTGACTTTCTCGTCAAACAGATCATCAGGCGCTCGGTCGCTTACGGTACAACGACCAACTGGATGCCGCAGGATAATCTGACGATTGCGGTTGGATACCGAGCGAATGCCGGCGAAGAGTACAAACTGCTCACCGTCAATGGGATGCCCGCACCGGACGAAGTGCGAGAAGGAAAAGACTATACGAAATATGTAAAGGGAACGACCTCGAGCGGCGTTGAATACATATCAGCGCTTGCTGATATCTTCAAACCCGAATCGAAGACTGAATTTCGCATGGTGGATACAGATGTGATCCAGTCACGTCGAACCGTGGTTTACGAATATTCGGTTGACAGAGAATCATCCCAACTAACTCTAAGCGTCGGCGACACCGGAGATCGCGCCGTCGTCGGTTCGCGCGGCCGACTCTGGATCGATCGAGAACTCGATCGGGTTTTGCGCTTTGAACAAATAGCTACCCAAATTCCTACAGAGTTTCCTATCACTGCTGCGAGCAGCGTCATTGATTATGATTGGGTCGACATTAACGAACACAAATATTTACTACCGACTCACTCAGAAATACTCATGACTACACGTCAACCAAAGTTTGTCTTACAGAGTCGCAACGACGTGAAGTTCCGAAACTATCAAAAGTTCGGCGCCGAGCTGAAGGTTGTGGACGAGGTCGGTGAGGACGATGAGCCAGCCGACGCACCGCCGCCACCTCCAAAGCCAAAATCGGACAAACCGGTTAAGCCACCTCAATAGTCGCTGAGATTGCGAGTCTTTCGCTTAAAAAGACCTGCTGATCTGCGTCCACAAATGTAGACCTGCCGAACCTTTTAGTGTGAACTGCTGTTCACACTAAAGCCCCGTGAATTTCCCCATCAAAGGCCCCAATAGCCGTTTTTCTTGGAAATTGATGATCGGTACGGTCATTGCTATTCAAAACTGTCCAAAGCAAGGAGATCGCCCCAAGAAATGAAGTCCAGGATTTTAGTTGTTGATGACGACAAGGCCATTACGCAGCAGCTCTATTGGTCGCTATGCAATGAATACGACGTAATCACCGCCAATGACATGCAGACGGCGATTCGGCGCGCAATGTTTTACAAGCCTGATATTTCGATTCTCGACCTGCAAATGCCGCCTGAAGAGAATTCGACCATGGTTGGAATGCAACTATTGGAATACCTCAAGGGCAATCTTCCCGGCATAAAGGTCCTGATCATGAGTTCTAATAACGATCAAGGTGTGCAGCGAGCATGTTATGCCGCAGGCGCAGACGAGTTTTTCGATAAGCCTTTTGAAGTTGAACACATGTTGGCAAGTATTTGCAGGTTAATGCCCGTTCATAGGTTAGAACTGTTCGCGCAGATCCTTTGAATTGAACACTTCCCACCCTTAAGTGTTCACTTAGAGCACCGGAGATGATTCCCACTTCATCAGAAGGTGTATCCAGGCCCCAATTCCGAATCCCCTTCGCGGAATTGGGGCCCTCTTTTCTTAGCTCCCGCATTAAAATGCGAGTCTTGGACTGACTTCTGCCTCGCCGTCTGCGATAATGCGACTTCTCCTGATGTAAAATTTTCGATTTCTGAACTTACCCCTGCCCAGTTACGTCTAAAAATGAGCGAAGGATTCGACAAAGTTAGGGGAGTAGTTGAACTCCCGGTTTTTCCGTTGCCTGTTGTGCTGTTTCCGAGTGTTCCTCTGCCGCTGCACATCTTTGAGCCGCGCTACCGTCAGATGCTCCAGGACATTCAAGTCACAAACAACATGTTTGGAGTCGCGTATTTCGATTCGAGCCAGAGTGATACGGAGCTTCCGGCAGCGGGCCATGTAGGTTGCGTCGCAGAGGTAAGTGAAGCTCAAACATTGCCTGATGGCCGCTCGAACATCCTGACGCTCGGCGTGATTCGCTATCGAATCGAGTCGTATGTTGAACGCGGGGATCCTTACCTGGTTGCTCGCGTTAACTATTTCGAGGATCTGGATGAAGACGAGGCACTGCTGGTTGAATCTACGAGGGAGGTGGCGGATACTTTTACTCGCATAGCTAAAGCAATTCGGGCGATGAATGATGAACGGGCCACCCTACCAGATATTTCAGATACTGATCCCCAACGGCTTTCGTTCCTCGTTTCGGCCGCACTGGAAATCGATGGTGAGATAAAACAAGAACTCCTCGAATTGCGCTCAACCTCCGAGCGTCTTGAAAGGCTCAGAGAAATGCTGGGCCAGGCAGTAAAGGGTTATGAAGAACGGGCTCGGATCCATCAACTGGCCAAGGGCAACGGACATAGCGGTAAAAAGATTGACATCGAATGAGCTCTAAACCTGGTGAGACAATCATAGTGAGGATTCTCTTTTTCGGCGGTGCGAGAGATGCTACCTCCGCGAGCGAGGTTGACTTGCACGTGCCTGTCGCAGCCACGGTGAAAGAAGTATTTGAGAAATTGACGGAGCGATTTCCTGAGCTTCAACGCTTTGGTCGTTCCTTACTATTTGCCGTAAACCGGGAATACGCCGGGGCCGACGTTACGCTAAAAACGAATGACGAAATAGCGATATTTCCTCCGGTGAGTGGTGGATGACAAACGGGATGGACGACATCAATCAAGCTCCGAACGGGGCATGCGATTACCGGTGCCCGCTCGACTTTTTCGAGCTAACCAAAGAACCAATTAATGTTGGTGCGGTGGCGAGACGAGTTATCCCCCGAGAATGTGGGGCAACGGTAACTCTTGATGGATACGCTCGAGAGTGGACCAAAGGACGAAAAACAGAACACCTGGTCTACGAAGCCTACGAACCAATGGCCCTCACCGAACTGCAGCGAATAGGCTCAGAAGCTCACAAGCATTTTGAGATTGCACATGTTGGAATTGTGCATCGTACGGGCCACTTAGAAATCGGTGACACGAGTGTCGTAATTAGTGTGAGTGCTCCGCACCGGCGAGCAGCTTTCGAAGCTTGCGAGTGGTTGATCACTGAATTAAAAAAGACGGTTCCGATTTGGAAAAAAGAAGTGTTCGCCGACGGCGAGGTCTGGGTCGAAGGTGACGCAGCGTCGTAGGGGCGGCACTCCGTGGCCGCCTCTCTCAATCACTCATAAGTCCGCAATCGCCCGACCCCCCTATTTCTGATCGGTCAATAAATCCGGTCTTAACCAGCCGGTGTTTCCTCCGTCTCATCCTCAGCCGCGGCCTCAACCAGTGAAGCGCTGGTCACCTTATCCGAGGCGTCAGTCTTAATCAGCCTCACACCTTGCGCGCTACGACCAGTCTTACGAATGTCCGCCGCTTCCAATCTGATCAACTTGCCCTGCTGGGTGATGATCATGATTTCTGCATCTTCTTCAACCGGAAACACTGCGACCACTTTTCCTGTCTTCTCGGTGGTCTTCATGTTGATAACACCTTTACCACCACGTGACTGCAAACGATAGGTAGTAATTGGCGTCTGCTTACCATAACCCTGTTCAGACACCGACAACATCCTTTCAGTATCTTCCGCAGAAACCGGGCAAACCGATACGACAAAATCGTCCGGCCTCAGATCAATTCCTCGCATACCGCGCGTGGCACGTCCCATCGGTCTTACGTTCTTTTCGTCGAACCGAATGGCCAACCCATTATGAGTGGCAATAAAAATTCGTTTCGTACCATCGGTGAGCACCACGTCGAGCAGCTGATCACCTTCGTCTACGTTGATGGCAATGATCCCGTTCGAGCGAATGTTTTGAAAGTCAGCCAACGATGTCTTCTTGATAACGCCTTTACGCGTAACCATCACGACATGACGACCTTCAGCAAATTCGCGCACCGGAACGACACCCGCCAGGCGTCGGTCGGATGGAATATTGATCAAATTCACAACGGCCTTTCCGCGAGCCGAAGCGGCCGCGTCCGGCACCTCGTGAACCTTGATCTTGTAGACCATGCCGTCGTCAGTAAAGATCATGAGATAGGCGTGCGTGGATGCGATGAACAGGTGCTCGACAAAGTCACCATTCTTTGCTGCCGCACCAAAGCGACCCTTGCCACCTCTTCCCTGTCTCTGGTAAGTGGTAATTGGTGTACGTTTGATGTAACCACTGTTAGTAACGGTGATTGCTACATCTTCATCGGCGATCAAGTCCTCGATCGAGAGCTCAACACCTTCATCTACAATTTCAGTGCGACGCTCATCACCAAAATCCTTCTTCACTTCCTCGAGCTCACCGGAAATAACTCTTCGCAACGAGCGTTCGTTTGAGAGGATCTCTTCCAGCTCAGCAATAAGCTTGATGATATTCTCGTATTCATCAGTAATCTTCTGACGCTCGAGGGCTGAAAGACGTCTCAACTGCAGGTCGAGAATCGCCTGCGCCTGGATATCACTGAATGCCAGACGCTCCATCTCTTTCTGAATTTTGCCCAGATGCGATTTTAACGACGCCTCTGCCGGTATTCCCTTCCACGTCTTCACCTCACCGATGGTGGTCCACTGTGCCGTTAACCATTGGCGTGCCTCTTCGACTGATCGCGAATTACGAATGAGAGTAACGATCGCGTCGAGAGCGTCAATAGCTTTGGTAAGCCCTTCGAGGATATGAGCTCGCGCCCTGGCTTTACGAAGCTCGTATTCAGTTCGCTTCTTAACAACCTCTCGGCGAAACTCGATAAAACACTCGAGCATCTGCTTGAGATTCAGGACACGAGGCTGGCCGTTTACGATCGCGAGGTTGATCACGCCAAATGACGACTGCATCGGCGTAAGCTTATAGAGCTTGTTGAGTACAACTTGCGGAACAGCATCGCGCTTAAGTTCGACGACGATGCGCATTCCAGTGCGATCAGACTCGTCACGCAAATCCGAAATGCCTTCGAGCTTCTTCTCGTTTGTCAGTTCTGCGATCCGCTCAATCAGGCGGGCTTTGTTTACCTGGAATGGAATCTCGGTGATTACAATTGCATCTCGCTCCTGAGAGCCACGACCAATACGATCGATGCCGGCGCGAGCTCGCAATTGAAGTACTCCACGTCCCTCGAGATACGACTTCTTGATCTCGCTGCGTCCGTAGATGAAACCACCTGTCGGAAAGTCTGGACCAGTAACGATCTTGGCCAATTCCTCGACCTTCAGCTCTGGGTCTTTGAGCAAAGCTAAAGTTGCATTTACGACCTCAGTAAGATTATGAGGTGGAATCTTGGTGGCCATTCCTACTGCGATACCGTCGGAACCATTTATCAAGAGGTTCGGAACGCGAGCAGGCAGGACTGTCGGCTCAGGTAATGACTCGTCGTAGTTAGGTTGAAACTCAACCGTCTCTTTTTCAATATCCGAGAGCACTTCGTTGGCAAGGCGCGCCATTCGGATTTCCGTGTAGCGCATCGCTGCTGCCGCGTCACCGTCGACTGAACCAAAATTTCCCTGGCCATCGATTAACGGATAGCGCATTGAGAAGTCCTGGGCCAAACGAACTATCGTGTCGTAGACCGGCATATCACCGTGCGGGTGATACTTACCGATAACATCCCCAACGATGCGTGCGCTTTTCTTGTAAGCCTTGTTGTAAGTGTTGCCAAGCTCGTGCATGGCCCATAACACACGCCGGTGGACTGG
>AR_comb_assmDRAFT_10046431_pt1 | contig 11266 bp, 10 predicted proteins | sample ArasoioldDNA_FD_10543 | JGI IMG/M metagenome (IMG submission 10543) | reverse complement strand
GGCTATTTTGCCATGGTCGATCCCACTGCCCTGTTCCTGCACGAGCATCCCGAGTTCGGCGTCTCCATGTACGATGAGCACAGTGATGGTAGCGGGGTCTGCTATGCCTCGCGCCTGCGCCCGGTGTTGAACATGCGTCCCAAGGAGCGCCTCTGGCAGCTCCCCGCCGATACCCACATCATCGACTGGCTCGATGCCAAGGATTTTACGTATGACGTGATTACTGAAGACGACCTGGATGCGGAGGGCATAGCCCTGCTGGCATCCTATCGCTGCGTCATGACGGGCACCCATCCAGAGTACCCCTCAAAGCGGATGCTCGATGCCTATGCCGCGTACCAAAACCAGGGCGGGCGCTTCATCTACCTCGGTGGCAACGGGTTCTACTGGCGCACGTCCTATCATCCCGAGCTGCCTGGCGTCATCGAAATGCGCCGGGCCGAGGACGGTATCCGCTCCTGGCAGGCCGAAGGGGGCGAGTACTATCACAGTTTCACTGGTGAGCTTGGGGGTATGTGGCGACGTATGGGACGCGCCCCGCAGTCAGTGGCTGGCACGGGTATGACGGCGCAGGGATTTGACGTCTCTACCTTTTACGAACGCACCCCGGAGAGTTTTGACCCACGCGTAGCGTTTATCTTCGAGGGCATTGGCACCACCGAGCGCATCGGCGATTTTGGCCTGATCGGCGGTGGTGCTGCCGGGTGGGAGATCGATCGTGCCGACCGTGCTCTGGGTACGCCACCCCACGCGCTCGTGGTGGCCACGGCCACACAGTTCTCGTCGGTCTATCACTGGGTGAAGGAGGAACTGACGCATACGCACTCGGCCAACACGGGTGAGACCTGCCCGTTCGTGCGCTGCGACATGGTGTTCTACGAGACCCCCAACGGTGGTGCCGTGTTCTCCACTAGCTCCATTGCCTGGGCGGGGGCTCTCGCCCACAATGGGTACCAGAACAATGTTTCACGCTTGGCTGAGAATGTGCTCAGGCGCTTCCTTGATCCGAGACCTTTCTGAAGAGACCAGCAGAGGAGCAAGCCATATGAGCCAACTGCTACACTGGCAGGTGGGGGTAGTGCGCATCACGCGGGTGCAGGAACTAGAAGCGCCAGGCATGCGCTTCATCGTGCCACAGGCGACGATCGACAACCTCGCCGGCATCCCCTGGCTGCCCCCATTTCTGGCGACCAACGGCGATGCGATGGGCAGTGTACATGCGCTAGTAGTGGAAGTCGCCGATCGGCGCATACTGGTGGACACGTGCATTGGCAATGACAAAGAACGACGCATTCCTTCCTGGAACAAGCGGCAAGGACCATTCCTGACGCAGCTCACTGAGGCAGGGTATCCGCCTGCGAGCATTGATACCGTTATCTGCACCCATTTACATACGGATCATATTGGTTGGAACACCCGACTGGTCGAGGGACGATGGATACCAACGTTTCCACGGGCACGTTATCTGGTCGCCCGTCCAGAATGGGAGCACTGGTCCCAGAGCGAGGATCGCTGGACACAAATCGTCATGGCCGATTCCGTGCGTCCGATTTTCGAGGTCGGCCTGGTCGACCTGGTCGATATACATCATACAGTCCACGAGACCATCCGGTTCGAGCCCACGCCAGGGCATACCCCAGGACACGTCTCTGTACACATAGCGTCACAGAGTGAGGAAGCCGTGATTACCGGGGATCTAGTGCACCATCCCTGCCAGTTTGCCCGCCCTGATTGGGGGTCGGCGGCGGACACTGATCCTGTCCAGGCTGACCGCACCCGCAAGGCATTCATGGCACGCTACGCCGATACGCCAACCCTGATCATTGGCACCCACTTTGCCGGGCCCACCGCCGGGCGCCTTGTCTGTGATGGCGAGGCATATCGCCTGGCGGTGTGAAGGAGGATGCGGCTCTTTTACAGCACCTGGACCTCGTCTCCGATGCGGAGCGTGCCACCCTGTAAAACTTTTCCCCACACCCCACCACGCAAGGCAGGGATAAGGATGCGTCGCAGGCCGGGCTGTAATTCGTCCATACGCTCGCATGGGGTCGTCTCGCCCCCAATGGCGAATCGGCAAGCACCAATCTGGAGACGGCGGCCTACAGTAGTGGGCAGGTTGATACCCTCGATGAGCACATTAGCGCGGCGTGTATACCAGGGCAGGTCTATGCCAAGTTCAGCGAGCACCTCCTGCCATTGCCCAATATCCAGGAATGTGACCTGTCGCAGGCCTGTACCCCGGTAGTCCTGCACGATCCCCTGTTGGAGGGTCACCTCGACGTGCTGATGCTCTTTCATCGGCGCTCGACTTGCGTCGCGGACGGCAATACCTTTCACGGTGCCCGGCGTGTGCATGGTAGCGAACCTTTCAGTGTAGGTTATGATATGTCATGTCGCTCAATGGGCTGAGGCTGGCAGAGTTCCGCAGCCTCAGCAATGACGTCAGCCAGGGCGACTACCCGCCTGGCTTCTTCCACATGGAGATTTTCGATTAACTTTCCCTCGACTAGGACCACCCCGCGGCCTGCGGCCACGGCTTGCGCATGTGCTGCAATGATCGTGCGCGCCCAGGCGACATCCTCAGGCACAGGAGAGAAAATCGCATTGGCCGTGGCAATGGTCTTAGGATGGATGAGCGTTTTGCCGTCAAAACCGAGTTCCACCGCCTGGTGACACACGTCGGCAAACCCGGCTTCATCCGCCAGATCGAGATGCACGCCATCAAGCGCGGCCAACCCATAGGCCCGTGCCGCGAGCACACATAGCCCCAAACTGGTGAGCAAGGGCAGACGCGCGCGGGTATGACGCGCGTGCAGGTCTTTCACAAGGTCAGACGTCCCCATCACCAGGGCCGCGACCTGGGGATGTGATGCCGCAATCTCCTCCGCATGCAAGATACCAAGCGGTGTCTCCAGCATACACCAGATCGCCAGGTGCTCCGAAGCCCCAGACGCCGTGAGCATATCCCACGTCTGGCGTACCAGAGCAGCGCTTTCCACTTTGGGGAGGAGCACAGCGTCAGCCCCGCAGCTCGCCACCGCCGCCAGATCCTCCGGCCCCCAGAGCGTGGCTAACCCATTCACCCGGACAATGAGCTCACGTCGACCATACCCTCCGATGCGCACCGCTGCGCAGACCTGCTGCCGTGCGGCAGCTTTTGCATCAGGGGCGACAGCATCCTCCAGATCAAAAATCAGCCCATCAGCCGCCAGCGTTTGAGCTTTTTCCAAAGCCCGCGCGTTCGACCCTGGCATATACAACACGCTCCGACGTGGCCGCACCTGACGCTCCATTTCTGCTCCCCCTCTTCTACGTGGTGTCACACAACTTCACATGGGGCTTGTGGCGTGCCTTTGGTACAATAGTGGCTGCGTGAGCCCTGTGCCGTTTCAAGAGGACGATACTTATGGAAGCACTCACCCCTGAGCACGTGCAGACGGCATTGCATGCCTTGCATCTCGGCGTCACCATCCGTTTTTTCCCGCATTCGACAGCGACATCGCAACTGGCGGCAGATGCCATCGGCTGCGAGGTAGGACAGATTGCCAAAAGCCTGTGCTTTATTGTGCATGACCAACCAATTCTGGTTATCGCCAGCGGCGATCAGCGCATCGACGACCGCAAGCTGGCGACGCTACTGGGTGTCACGCGCAAACAGGTCAAATTTGCGACACCGGCACAGTGCCTTGAGCATTTCGGTTATGCGCCTGGGGGTGTGCCGCCCATTGCACATCGCCGCAGGCCGCACGCGGTGTACCTCGACGCATCGCTCAAACGCTACACGCAGATTTACCCAGCCGGTGGCTCCAGCAATGCGATTTTTGGTGTCACGCTGGCGCAGCTCGCACAGATCAGCGGCGGCATATTTGCTGATGTGAGGCGGGACGTCTAAGTCAACTCCATCCCCGGTATGAGGCCAACCCTTCCAGATGTCCCGCTCTCCTCATCGGCTTTCGAGGACCTGTTAATGCGCCGTAGAGGCGTATTTATACCCCAGAGCTTCTTCCCAGCGCAGGTAGTTCATCATGTCAGCAAAATTACGGTCTGGACCCGACAGCACCACATCATTCGGCGGCGCCATGACACCAGCAAGCCCTTTTTCGACGGGCAGACCTGCCTTCTGCCAGGCAGCCATACCGCCATCCAGCACCGCAACGCTCTGATAGCCGAGTTCCTTCAGAGTTGCCCCAGCCAGAGTAGCACTGCGCCCGTCGAGGCACGTCACCGCCACAGGGGTCTCACGTGCAGGAGCCACCTCAGCAATACGCAGCTCCAGCCAGCCACGCGGCACCCAATGTGCGCCAGGCACATGCCCGCGGGCGAAGTCCTGGCTCGTGTCCACAAAGATGACTACAGGCGGTTTGGAGGCCTGCAAGGCCTGTGGCGATAGGAGAGACACCTGGCTGCGCGCCGTCTCGAGACCAAACGGCGGTGGTTCGGCAAGACCTGTCTCCAGGGCAAGCCCGCGAGCCGCCCAGGCTGCTGTGCCACCCTCGACCGCGTAGACCTCGTCAAAACCCATCTGGCGATACCAGGATGCAATGAGCGTGGCGCGGGCCATACGGTCACAGGCAAAGACAATCGGGCAGTTATGCACCACGGCCACATCGTCAGAGCGCTGCACAGCCTGTCCACCAGGGAACCAGCGGAAGCCAGGGATATGGCCAGCCGTGTACTCTTCCTGGGTACGTACATCGATGAGATACACTGTCTCCTGCTCGCGCCTGGCCAGCATCGCCTGGAGAGCCGCGCTGTCCAGGTAACGGACCCCATCTTCCTGCGCCAGCCTGGCGGCGTAGGCTTCGGCTGCAGCCACCCCCTCCGGCGAAGGGGGTGGTAAGGTGACGCGGTCAGCCCCCGTCTCCAGCTGGTATCCAGCGAGTAGCCAACCCGATGTGCCGTTTTTCAAGCCGTAGACGTTCTGCCGGCCCATACGTTGCAAAACTCTGGTACCGATGATGCTACGCGTACGGCCGGCACAGTTGACAATAATGGTCGCGTCGGGGGCGAGGTCCTTGGTGATGTCAGTGATCCGTAAGGCCAGTTCTCCCCCAGGCACGCTGCGCCCCCCAGGAATACAGAAGCGTTGATACTCCTCCGGCGTGCGCGTGTCCAGGATCACCAGCTTCTCACCCCGCGCGATACGCTCGTGCAGTTCCGTGGCCTCGAGTTCGGGCACATGGTGCACGACTTCCACCTTCTCGCCAAAGTCTTTGCTAGGGACATTGCTGCCCCACTCTGTGGGATAATCCCTGCTTACCCAACGGTTGATGCCACCGTCAAGCACGGACACCTGGCGATAGCCCATGCGCTCTACGGTCGCGGCGGCCAGAGGCACCCGGCGTCCATCGTCGTCACAGAGAATGACGTATGTGCCTTTGTATGGGACGGCCAGGGACAACTGAAATTCCAGGTGCCGGCGCGATATCAAGCTCGACCCAGCGATATGAGATGTGTTGTACTCGCCTGCTTCCCTGACATCAATAAAGGCGAACGGTGTATTGTCTAGCAGCAGACTTTTGAGAGCTTCAGGGGACATGCAGTCTACCATACGCGATTTCCTCCTGGAGTCGCTGTTGTGTCAAATCTCTTTGAACCACGGACTAAACGCGGTATTGTCTGGACGTAGCACAAGACATCCTGTGGTCTCTAGGTAATGCAGATGAAGAGCATATTACGCACTGCTTAGGGTTCTGTCAAATGCCATGCATATTGTTACCTATTCCCGCCCTTGCTCCTATACCTTAGCACTTCCTCAGCAATTCCTTAGGCTTTCTTCCCTGTCGTCTGCCCTTTGCAAAGGGTATACTATATTCGTTGTTGTGTGCCCCCGCACGTGGAGGCATACGGCGCCTGGAAGAATCCCCTCTCACGGTACAGAGAGCGTATGGAATGCCTTCATATCTCGCTTGATGCCCAGGCTGTTGGCACTATGGTGTTCCCCAGTGTGGCACCCAGCGTATCGTTCATCTCCACCGGCAGTCTCGTCAAGTCCTCGCACTGGTTGGCGAGAAACATGCCACCATTACCTGCCGCTGTGGGGCTGTCTTTCAGGCCCTTTTTGACTTGCGGTGCCACCCGCATAAAGCCGTCCAAAGGTAGGGTGTGTATCCTGCCCATCCACAGCCGAAGGAGAGGGATATGTCCACGAGGGAACTGATTGACGAACTGGATCGGTGTAAGACGGCACTCCAGGTCGTCGCCGAGATGCAGCACGACGGCATGGCAACACTGCTCGATCTCCTGCTCGAGTGCCTGGATGACGCGATCGGGCAGGTCCAAGCGCACATACAACAGTGCACCTGCCAGGACCTGTCCCGCGACCCGGATACCCCAGTCCCTCTGCACCGGGGTGCTCTCACCATGTACAAACGGTCAAAGCACGTTGTCTCAGAGGATTGACGCCTCGGTCCCTAAGGTGCGTCAGTGTGCCGGAGCATGCTTGATGGGTGAGCAGTACTCCCTGGTCTTACTCATCCTGCTCTCACTCAAGAGCCTCTGCCCAGGCGCGCTTGATGTGTTCCCATAGCAGTGCTTCGGCACAGCCCCACATGCGTCCTGACGATCGGTACCCCACACGCCCACATCTTAAGGGTCAATCCCTGCCAAGCATCTTGACTCACTGGAGGGAAACACGATATGATAGGCACCCTCCATGCAACCAGAGCCCGCTCCCGTTGCGCCAGTCTCGAAAATACACCAGCGATGTGCTCAGGTGGATGGTGGCAGGGAAGCTCACACTGCGTATAGAACACAATTTCACCCTACGTCACGCCGCGAACGCCCATGCGAGCCTAGAAGGGCACTAGACAACGGGTACAGTGTTGTTAATTTCCTCAATGGCACGGAGAAACCCATGGAAGTCACTTATGACCCCAACGTGTGTATCCACGCTGGGAACTGTGTCAAAAATCTCCCGGCGGTGTTCAAGGTCATCGACGGAAAGTTTGTGATTGACCAGCAAGGAGCGAGCGAAACGGCGATTCGCCAGACGGTGGCGGCGTGCCCATCTGGCGCTCTGCAGATCATCGAAGACAAGCCCTAGACGCGAGAGGGTCAGAATCGGCGTGGGGCCGGGCCGACGAGGACCTCTGTGTCGCCCGGCCTGGCAGGAGAGTCCTGCGCTTGGACAGCGGGAGACAATATGGCAAGCACGGGGAAATGATCCGATGCCTTTTGCTGAATCACCTGCGCATCAACTACCTGCCAGTGGGGCGAATGGTAGATAAAGTCAATGCGCGGGAGGATCCGAGTGTGTGGCGGTCCCCAATAGGTCCCAGTAAAGTACTGCTGCAAACTAACGGACAGCGCATCCGAAAAATACTGGCGCAGAAGCCGATCGGCCCCTGCGAAGGGTAGACTATTAAAATCACCGCCAAGAATGATGCTCTCACCTCCCAGACCGAGCAGCCAGGCACTTAACTCCTGGGCCTGCTTGGTGCGCAACGTGGCGGTAAAAAACTCCTGCCACAGGAAAAGGACTTTCTGCCACCGGGATGGATTTTTGGCATTGAGGGGATTGTCCAGGTGCACACTACAGGCCCAGAAGCGCCCAACTGGACTGTCGACTTGGGCTGCAAGTGCCACTTTGCCTTGGGGACTACTATCCCAAAATAACATGTGGGCAGGGCCAAGAGGCCAACGACTCAGAATGGCCACGCCGCCACGCTCTTTGGAGTAAGGCGCAAAGTGCCAATAGGAGAGCCCTAAGGCCTGGCTTAGCCCCATGACGTGGTGTGTATTGCGCACCTCCTGCAGCAAAATAAGATCAGGATGCTGGGGACGCATGACCGCCAGGGGAACGCGATCTTGCACGAACATCCCGAAGACATTATAGGTCATGACGCGAAGAGGAGACTCTGCTGCAGTGCCATATTGCGGAGTGACAACGACCAACAGGAGCCAGAGGATCATCACAAGCATATGGCTACCAGGCCATTGGGATCTGGTAGCCGGCCGATCATACCAGATGCAATGCAGTGTCATCACCCTCCCTCTTTCAAAGCTGGAGACACCCTCACCCCAACTCTCTCCAAGATGAGAGGATGTGGGAAAGCATCCATCACAATACCTGTAGTCACCCCTCGGGAGTTTTTCCCCACAGAGATTGGACCGCGTCGCGATCTACCATGCCCGCGGTGTTGCGCGGCAGAGACGTGGTAAACTCGACCCACTTGGGTCGCTTGTAGCGCGCGATACGACTGCCAACGTACTCACGCACTGCAGCAGCCGTGAGCCCTGGTGAGGCAGGCACTTCTACCACGGCCTTAATGGCCTCTCCCCATTGGATATCTGGCACGCCGAATACACAGACACCAGTGACCTCCCCCAGTTCCATAATGATCGCTTCCACCTCTGCTGGATAGACGTTTTCGCCCCCAGGTTTGATCAACGCCTTTTCCGGTTTGCGTTGCACGTAATAGAGATAACCATCCGCGTCAAAGCGACCCACATCGCCAGTGTGATGCCAGCCACCACGCAAGGTCTGAACTGTGATGTCAGGCTGGTTAAAGTAGCCTTGAAACACGACGGGACCACGCACCAGAATTTCCCCAGGCGTGCCCACGGGGACATCGCGATCTGCCTCATCCACAAGCCGTATCTGGCACAAGGGTATCACTTTGCCGGCACTGCCAGGACGGTCTACGACGCGCTGCAGCGTCACAAAACCACTCGTCTCAGTCTGGCCAAACCCGGTCCAGAACTGCGCCGAGGTCTGCGTGTGGAGGCGCGCAATCGCGTCTGGTCCCTCCAAACCGAAGACGTGCTTGAGACTCGCGAGCGTGCTACCCATTTGCGCCGCAGCATCCAGGAGTTGGGTGAGGACAGGAGGAAAACTGGTCACATAGGTAACGCAGTGTGTATCGATAAGCTGGACGGCCTGGTGCGCATCAAAACGCGTCATCACGACATTCACGCCGCCAGCGTGCATGGTGGCCAGAGCGGTGCCCAGGGCAGCAATGTGAAACAGTGGCAGGGCGAGAAGATTCGCGTCCACCTGCGTCAGGCCCATACAGGCCATGATCTGGAGATTGGCCATCAGGAAGTTGGTGTGCGTCAGCACCGCCCCACGCGGTATGATGTCCACTGCGGCAGTGGAGATAACCGCAAACGGGTCATCTGGTGCCACCACATAGGACTCCAGTTCCTCAGCAGCGTGGTACAGTGTCTCGAAAGGAGTGAAGCCCGGCGCATCCGTGCTGCCCAGAGTGTACCAGGAAGCGATAGCCCCTCTGGTGCGTGGCCAATCGGCCACCAGTGGCAGAGTGCTGTCATCAACCAGCAGCAGGCGCGGGGCAGCCCGCTCAACAATACGCCTGATCTCCTCAGTCGTCAGACGCCAGTTGATGGGGTAGGCAATCACACCCAGGCGAGCGCAGGCCCCGTATAGCTCAAGATAGGCAGGATGATTCTGCGCCAGAATACAGAGGCGCTCGCCCTTGACCAATGGCAGTGCTGCCAGCCCGGTGGCCAGGGCATCCACGCGTGCCAGGAAGTCACGAAAGGTGAGACGTCCCTGCGCATGAATGACCGCAGGACGATCACCGTAGATCAAGGCATTCCGTGACAGCATATCGTACAGCGTAAACTCGTGCACCTGCATAGCAGAAACTACCCCATGATCTTTGCGCTTCAGCGGATGGTTGTCTGCCCTGCCCCGCATGGGCCGGTTGCACGTCAGTATAGCAGAGTCGCGCCTGCTGCAACATCAGAACAGTATCGTAACTGGCCGCGGGGGAGGGGACGAGAGGACCTAGCCTTAGGGGCGGTGTGGGCGCTGACTTTCTCCACTTTCGGAGGTTTGGAGCCCGCGTAGCCCCTCCCAGCGCTGTGCACCACGGGGTTGGGCCCGTCCCCAGGGAGCCCCCGATGGGCGAGGTGGGTCGCTTTCGGCGTGGGAGGCCACGCTGGCACTGCATGCCTGCTCAAGCGCTCCATCATCGGCCCATGGCCTCAAGCACCGCCAATGCATCGTTGGCCATAGCAGCCTCCTCAAACCGTGAGAGACACGCGGAATGCACAAGAGTTTTGTCAACGTATTGAAGCTGAGCTTCCCATCAGGCACATGAGTGTCCCCGCCAGCTCCTGCCGCCCTCTCAGGTAGCCTGCGTCGTACCCGTGATCTCGGCCTCACTCTCGAAGCGATTCCTTCTCACCCCATGAGGGATGATTTCCCCGGGAAAGCGGGGGTTCTTAGAGCGCTCAGGAGTGGCGGGAGGGGTCATGTCTGGCTACCTATATCTCTACCAGCCAATGCATCACGCCGAATACATTGCCGAGATGCGTCTATCATGGCTCAGGATTGGGGATCGGCACATTGACAATGTCAGGCTGAAGGTTCTCATAGAGCGTCTTGACTTCTGCGGCACTCAGGGCGTAATTGTACACGCGCACATCGGCCGTTTGGCCCGCGAAGAAATTGGACCGCTTGAGATGATTGCCAATGCCAAAATCGCCCTCGGCGGACGCGAGGGCAGAAATGGGCGTCATATTACTAAAGGCGCCATCGAGATAGACTGTCAGGTTCGCGCCATCGTAGGTGCCCACCACATGATACCACTGATTCCCGCGGAGGGATGTGGCAATCTGGGCCGCCACCGGGCGGGCACCCGTGCGAGGTTTCTGATAGGCGGCTTGCTGAAAGGTCGAAGTCTCATGACTCCAGTTAAACCCCCAATTGTCGTCAGGGCCACTCCCATTGACGACCACCTGTTGATTGGTGGTCGCATCAGGAGCCGTCGTCCCCTTGATCCAGAGCGCCCAGGTATACGTGGACTGCGTAAATGGCCCTGGCACGCTCACACATTGCGAGCGGCCATCAAAGGTCAGGGCGGAGAGGCCCATCCGACCAGGACTCCAGGTGGGCGCATCGATGAGCGTCCCCGTATGCCCATTGCCAGTCGCATCGGCGGCGCTCGTGCCCGTCCCCTCGTCCAGTCGCCAGTGGGCAATCAAGGCATTGCTCGTGCCGCCGCGGCTCAATCCATCGCTGCTAAATCCATGGGCGCCTATATCCGGCCGAGTACCGGAGTACGGGAGCGAGACGTCTTGCCCATCGCTCCAGGATATGCGCCCCTTCACTGTGATGGTGTTTGTCCCATAATCGATGGCAGTGATCTGCACCGGGCTATTAGAGCCCACCTGAATCATGTCGCCCTCCACCAAGCCAAACCCATCCATAAAATACCCCGCGTCGGCGACCCTCAGGATGGTCCCACTGCCAGACCCGACTGTGGTCGTGAGCGCGGGGCCGCCGGCATCAATC
>AR_comb_assmDRAFT_10101566_pt1 | contig 11267 bp, 9 predicted proteins | sample ArasoioldDNA_FD_10543 | JGI IMG/M metagenome (IMG submission 10543) | reverse complement strand
TGGTACGTAACACAAGAAACAATGCCATTGACAACAGAAGAAGAACAGGGGTTGAAAACAACATGGCATAATAAGGTCATCACCAGGGTTCTTCTTACGTGCCGATCCCCAAAGCCGAGTGGCAGGTTCGAATTTATTTTTTCGAAGGAATGATCAAGGCTGAGGCATTTTTTCATCGAGGAGATTTTAAGGCTGTCTCTCGAGATCAATTGAAACAGGATCTGCTGAAATCAGTGTCATAAAACCAAACATCTCTTGCTGTGAGATGAATGTGCACTGAAGGGTTACCGTGTCGTCGGCAGAGGGATATTTCCCTTCAAACGCGTCGTCAGTATGCTTGTAAATGCCCTCGATCTTTACGGTTGACTTAGCGGTATCCGTGCCAGGAATTTTGAAGTAAAGCCGGGAGCTTCCATTTTCCCTGTTGAGTATTGCTGTTGTAAAGCCGTCTGCATGACCGCGCCAGTATCCCGCAGGAGACATTTGGTAGTCTTCGTCCTTTTGCTCACAAGCTGTTAATGATAAAACAGCCGCAAGCCCAGTAATAGCGATTGCTGTTCTTTGCATTTTTAAGCTTTTTATTCCAAATGAAAGACTTGCCTGCGGGAATTTACTTACCAATAAACTTTCCCGTGCATAGGTCTAAGGTCTTAGTGGTTAAAGTTTTGATGAGGCCGTCCCGTTACTATTATCTCGCTGCACAATGATAAGCACATTGCTCACGGCATTACCTTGTCCTTTTCCAAGCGGCTGCCTATTTTTTCCTACCGGGACGGCCTTTAAAAAATATTTCGATGGTCAGTTCTTTCTAATTGCATTGGCAACCGCTTAAAAGGACAAGGGCGTTCTCCCATCGGTGAACGCCCGTTTGTACAGTATGATACCTGAAACTTTTTGCCGAACAAGTGTTTACCTTTAAATAAAGAAACTGACCGTACAACACATGGTGCAACAAAGGACCTGGAATGTATTGCTGATCATGCTCCTGGCAGGTCGCCTGGCTGGGCAAGGCCTCGCCGAAAAAAATTTCGTTCGATATACTACCGCTGAGGGAATTAGTCACAACACGGTTACTGCGATTGAGCAAGACTCTATTGGCTACATCTGGGCGGCTACTTTTTCGGGACTCAATAGGTTTAATGGGACGCGCTTCGTGCAGTTTCATAGCAACGGCGACAGTCTTTCCATTGCGGCAGAGGATATGACTGGCATGACCTGGTTGGACTCACACCGCCTGGCTATTTTCACTGCTGGATTGCATATAGTGGACACGCGCACCGGCGCCACCCGAAATATTTTCATTCCCTATCATGATAAGCGATACCAATGGAAGTTCAATATCGTAATGACGGCGAAGGGGGACAGCGAAGGAAATATCTTTGTTGTCACCCGATCAGGTTTCTATCAATATGACAAGAACTACCAGCTGGTGTTCCGGTTTGATTATTACAAGGAAGACTCGGTACCGTATACACACTTCTTCTTTGGAAACACTTTCAGTCGTGATCTTTATGAATTTGATAAAAACAGGTTGCTGATTATCGGTGCCAATGGGCTTTACCTCTATGATAAGACAAAAAGAGAGTTGAGGAAAATGACGGCGGCGGATTCGCCTGTGATGGCAGAATTTCTGAACTATCCTTATGCATTTTATTCATTTTTTCAGCCACGCCCGGGAAGTTTATTCATTCAAAAATCAGATCATGATACAATCGTGTATGTTGACCTTGTGAGAAATCGAAAGGTTAATTCAATTCTCCCATTCAAGCGACTGGCAAATGAATTTCATTACCGATCCAAACTAATTGCTATTGACGATACCACGCTATACATGACAGGACAGTTCGCGGGATTTTATAAAATGCGTTTTTTCCCCGAAACGGGCTCTATTAAATTTTATGTTGAAAAATACTTCCCCTCTTACTTGTGTTACGACATTTTAAAAGATAAGGACAATACCTTGTGGGTAGCTACCAATAAGGGATTGTTTCACCAGGATCCCATGCTTTCACAGGTACAGTTCGCCTCGATTCCCAATTTTATCTCGGATTCAGTTCCAAATGCCCGGGTAAATGATATTAAGATCATTGGTGAAAATATCTACGTGGGAACATATGGTATCAGCGGGTTGCTGCTTTTCGATAAGCGGACATTTCAATTTAATAAACTGTATACGTACAAAGATGTTCAGCCATCTTCCGCGTTTGTCAACTGTCTGATGCCCATGGGCAACTCGTCCCTGCTATTGGGCACTGGCGGCCCCATGTACCGATTTGATATTGCTAATCGTCAATTCACTCAAATTGTTCCGGAAAATTGGGAGGAGGGGGACTGGACAAATAATTTTTTTAAGTCCAGGAACGGAAATATTTGGACCAGTTGTGAGCAAGTTTATTGCTATGATCCGCGCGTTGGTCAGTTCCGCGTGCAACCAGAGGAACTACACACGAGGATTTTGAGAACGAATTCTTTTGCCGAGGATGCAAAGGGTAATATTTGGCTGGCCGGCCAGGGATTGTGCCGTTATAATGTGGCATTGCGCAAGGCGGATAGATTAATTGACTCGTTTCCCTACACAAACATGCCGCAAATTTCCATTGGTGCCATGGTAACCGATGAGCAGAGTAACCTGTGGTTTGGAGTTTACAACAATGGGCTGACGTGTTATAATCCAGATAAAGGAACTTTTCGTCATTTCACCCGAGAGGATGGATTGCCTGCAAACAATATTACGACACTTATCATCGTGGGAAATCATCTCTGGATGGCTGCCACCTGTGGCATCGCCTGCATGGATCTGGGCACATTCAACATCGTTCGTTTTGGGAAAGAAGACGGTTTCCCGGACTTGCCAATTGTGTCGGGTGCTAAGTTTTATTTCGACAGTTCTGCTCAGCAATTGTATTTGGGCTTTACCAACTTCATTGCCAGATTCAATCCTTTTGAAATATTAAAAAAGAAAAAGCCGCCAAAATTGTTTTTTGAAAATCTCGCCTTTGGAGAGAAAGATAATTTTCTTCCTCAGGGCTACATGACCACTTCGTGGCAGAACAATAATGCGAGGATCACAATTGGCACGATTGATTTCGCCGATCTTAGCAGCCAGGGTTTTGCCTACCGAATCCTTAACGTTAACTCTAACGTACCGTGGCAGCAGCTCGGGAATCAACCTTCGTTCAGTGTTTCGGGCTTATCGCCGGGCCTTCACAGGGTGCAGGTGAAAGTTTTTTCCCTCAATAACCAGTGGCCTGAACAGGTAAAAGAAATGAGTATAATGGTACTGCCTCCATTCTGGAAGGCCGATTGGTTCATCATCCTGATGAGTGTTCTTGCATTGGTGGGTCTCTACTTCTTCATCAAATGGAGAATAAATGTGGCGAGAAAGAAGGAGATGGAAAAAACTCATATTGAAAAATTAAAAGCCGACGACTATAAGAACCAGTTTGAGCTGGAGCAGATCGCCAATTATTTTTCTTTTTCCCTCGCCAACAAAAAAACTGAAGATGAGGTTTTGTGGGATGTTGCCGCCAACCTGATTGGTCGAATGAAATACGTGGATTGCATTATTTACATGTGGAATAAGGATCGGACGAAGATGATTCAGAAGGCGGCCTACGGACCGAAAGGCAAGCCCGAACTGATTACTGAGCAAGTATTCGAGGTCGCGCCTGGTGAGGGCCTTGTTGGGCATACGGTTCTAACCCGTCTGCCGATAATTGTGAATGATACAAGAAAGGATAGTCGCTACCGGGTAGATGATGCATTTCGTTTAAGTGAAATCTGCGTTCCCATTATTCATAATGGCGAAATACTTGGCGTACTTGATTCTGAGCACCACCTTCCAAATTATTTTAGTGACAGAGATGTAAAAATACTGACCACTATCGGAACGCTCATTAGCAATAAACTGAAGCAAATAGAGTCGGAGCAATCTCTCGAAGTTAAGCGCCAAGAACTCGTCAACACCAATGAACAACTGGCCGAAGCAAGGCTTTCTGCATTGCAGGCACAAATGAATCCCCATTTTGTTTTCAATGCGCTGAACAGCATAAAAAGAATGATTCTTGATGGCGATAGTGAAAAGGCGTCAAGATACCTGAGCAAATTTGCATTGATGATCCGCATGACGCTGAATCATTCAAAAGATATTTTTGTGACACTAGATGAAAACATCGAATATCTGAAGGCCTATCTGGAGATGGAGCAGCTGAGATTTGATGATTCTTTCAGTTATACCATTTTTACCTCCGCAGAGATAGATGCCTCCGAGACAAGTTTTCCGTCACTGATGATACAACCTCTTGTTGAAAACGCGATCTGGCACGGGTTGTTGCCTGCGAGGCACGATAAAAAAATTATGATCAGGTTTACGCAATGTCAAAACACGATCACGTGCCTTATCGAAGACAATGGGATCGGCATCCGCGAATCGGAAAAACTCAAAAAAATGAATGGAGCTATCCATCATTCCCTTGGGCTGGAAAATTTAAAGAAGCGAATTAAGATCATGAACGAGAAATATGACACCGATTGCACCCTGGAAATCGTTGACCTGAAGGATGTGGAAAAAAATAAGAAGGGTACGCGAGTTACACTGCAGTTTAATATAATAAACACCTAAAAGTAATTATGAAAGCGATTTTAGTCGACGACGAACCGGATGGCATCCGGACTCTGAAAAAAATGCTTGAGTTGCATTGTCCCAATGTGGAAGTGACAGCTACATGCTCGAACGCTATAGCCGCAAAACATCAAATCAAGGAATTACAACCCGATGTTGTATTTCTTGATATACAAATGCCCGGGAAAAGCGGGTTAGAACTTCTCACCGAACTGCCGGCTAAAAATTTCGAAATCATATTTGTGACGGCGCATAACGAGTACATGTTGCAAGCTCTTCAATACAGCGCCGCTGATTACTTGCTGAAGCCAGTTGACGAAGACCGACTAATCGAAGCGGTGCAGCGTGTTGAACACAGGTTGGAGGCGGAAAAGAGAGAAGGGATGACAGACGTGTTGCTGCATAACCTTAGCAAAACAGGTAACCCTTCCGAGATGCGTCTTTGCCTGCCGACTCTAAAAGGGTTCATTGTCCTAAAACTGGATGAAATTATTTATTGTGAAGCCGAGCGCAGTTATACGGTGTTTCATCTCGAAAAAAACAAAACGGTCATCGTATCCAAACCATTGCTTGACTATGAGAATTTATTGAAGGACACCTCCTTTCTTCGTATTCACAAATCATTCCTGATCAACCTTCACCACGTAAGGGAATACCAGAGAGGAGAGGGCGGAATGGTGATCATGAGCGACGACGCCGAAATTGAAGTAAGTCGCAGGAAAAAAGATCAGTTCCTCTTAAAAATAAAAGAGGCTTTCCGGTACTGACCGTCCCTAAAAAGATGTTAGCTTAGTAAAAATTTGTTGTTATGATCATTGTTCACGACATCTTCGTTTGCAAACCAGGTAACGCATCCAAAATGGCAAAAATGTTCAAACAAGCGATGCAAGGAAACGAGGAGGTAGTTAATATTATGACCGACCTGAGCGGCTCTTTTAACAGGGTGATAATGGTGAGCAAATATGAAAATCTTGCCGCCTTCGAGGAAAGCTTTGAAAAATACAAACAAAACACTGACGAAGTGAAAAAGATGACTGAGGCCATGGCCGGTTATCAGGACATGTATCTCACGGGATCGAGGGAGATTTACCAGGTGTGGTAATTCAGTATCATTCTAGCACCATACAGCTAAAGCCATTTTCCGTTACAAGGCTGATCACTTTTTCCACAGCAAAGTCCTGTCCTTCGACGCGAAGGATTTTATCGCAATCATGCAAGTCGAAGTTGATCTTGCTGCCGGGAAAATGTTGAAGAAGCAAGGCGATTACATCCTTTGCGTAGCAAACTTCTTCAACATTTGTTTTAAAAACCTCAATCATTTTAGAAAACAATTATAATGTTCCAATCTGTTTGTTATAGCTCCGATCCAGATGTTGGTGTTTTTTGCGCATAAGACGGGTCCAATGGTACCAGGCATCTCATGTCACTTTCATTTAGATATATTTCCAGGCAGTAGCCTTTTTTGTCGATCCTTTGATCAGACAAAAGTTTCCTAAATGTTTTGCCAACGGACGTTTCATCCTTGCGCCAGTCCTTCAAAATATCGCTGGTGTAATTTCCTTTCCTGATTGTAAACGTTTCCAGGTTGAACTGCGTGGCCTCTCCTTCATTTAATTGATCGGCCGCAGCCTTGTAAATAATATTGCCACTTTTATCCGGATAGGAGATACCATAGAAAGTTCGGCGTTCCGTTGCCGGGAATAAAGAATGCAATTTCTTGTGAGCCATTTCCACACCCTGCGGAAATGAGGCTGCTGTTGTGCAAAGTACTTTTCGGTCTTTATCGATGAAATAATCTTGAGTTGACATAAAGTTGTGATTGAATTTAGATTTGGTAGAGAAGAGTGTCGTGCTTATTTCCTGGGATACGTGTAGTTCACCATCCATTTGATGCCAAACTTATCAGTGAAATCGCCATAGTAAGCGCCCCAAAACATATCACTTAACGCAGTTCCGACTTTTCCTCCCTTTGATAAACCGCTGAATAAGCGATCCGCCTCTTCTTTTGTATCAGGGCTTATGCAGATATAGAAATTATTTCCGGGCGTTACGTGATGACCCATTTCGTCGATCGCGTCTGTTGCCATAAGAAGATTGCCATTTCCAATGGGTAGCGACACGTGCATAATTTTGCTTCTTAATTCCGGAGACAACTTGCTTCCATCGGGCGTGTCACCGAACCGTTGCACCATGGCAAATTCGCCGCCGAATACTGACCTGTAAAAATTGAATGCCTCCTCGGTTGTTCCTGGAAAATTCAAATAGGGATTAATCGTTGCCATTTCTTAAAGTTTTAATTAAAAAATAATATTTTTCGAAACTCAATAGCTTAGTCAATTTTTCGCTCGAACAAAAAACCCACAACACCTGAGTAGTACCTTTTTGACTGAAGTAACCTAAGATGAAGTCTTTCACCCCCCGTTTTGAATAACGGAATGCCCTCACCCAACACGACTGGATTCAGGTTGATCCTGAACCTATCTATTAATCCTCGTTCCATAAGATTGTGCGCAAGACAAGGGCTGCCGAAAATAATCATATTCCGTCCAGGCTGGTGTTTGAGCCTCATGATTTCTTCGCTGATCTCGTCTTTGATCAGCGTTGTATTTGTCCACTCAACGCGTTCGAGTGTTGTCGAAAACACAATCTTCTTCACGCTTTCCATCCAAATGGCGTGCTCGAGCTCCCCGGATGTGCTATTTGAATTGGCGAGCACAGTTGGCCAGTAACTCTCCATCATTTGAAAAGTAGCGCGACCGAATAAAGCGATGTCTGCCGTCTTAGCAAGCGCATTCGATTCTTTAAAAATTTCGTCATCGATTGTGATCCAGTCGGTCTCTCCATTGGGGCCGGCAACAAAACCATCAAGCGACATATGGATTAACAAAATCACTTTTCGCTTGCCAGCGGGATTTGTTGCTTGTGTCCGTAGCGGAATGTTTGTCAGCTGGTGAATATGCCTTTGAGTATGGTAGATCACAAAATGAAGCAATTCATACTTTGTTATATTACCAAAAACGGGATGATCGAGTGCTTCGTAATTGTTGACTTGTGCAGCGGAGCGCTTCAATTCGAGAATAGAATTTCTTAAATGGGTTATTACCCATTCTCTTTCATAGATATTGCGCGTTGGCAATATAAACTCGGGTGATTGCAATTTCTTTTCAAAATTCAAAAACAGGTTTTTTAATCGTTGCACGCCTTCATCAACAGGCCGTGAGGGCGCTTTGCCTGGTTGTTTTAATGATTTTATGATGCCAATATTTGACCTGGTTACGTGTTCCGCAACCTGTGCCGCAGTCCAACTATTTTCAAAAGGTATTCTGTTGATGTCTTCCTGGCTAAAGGCCTCTACCAGCTCCAGGAAACACGAAGTGGTAATATCAATAGATTTGTTCAGCGCGTCTATGTTAAGTTTTTCTGCTAGCATAAGAAATCTTTCGGGGTGGTTAATTCAGCACCACTATCACATATTTGATAAATTAGATTCATGTATTTACTGGCGTATGCCAGGACAAACCTAAGACCGTCTATAAAAACCTACGGGGTGTAAATACGGCAATATCCGGGGTTGAGTGCGACATGCAGATTAATTATCTTTACGAAGTGAAAGAGAATGATTTTCTGCACCCGTCAGTAAAAAATAAACCCCAGCTATATGAAACATGTATCGATCCTGATTCCGCGTGGACATACGAGCCTTGTTAACATTGAAGGGACACACCAGATATTTACTGAGGTAAATAATCTTAGAGTTGAACGAGGAAATACGCCTCTGTTCAAAATTCAATTGGTGGGACTGGTGAAAGAGACTAGCCAGCCAAGTGGATTGTTTACAATCAAGCCCGATGTGTTGATTGGTGATGTGCCGAAGACCGATCTGATCATTGTTCCTGCGATGCATGGCGATCAAAAAAAAGCGGCGGAGTTGAATCATGAATTCATTCCATGGATCATCAAACAATACACTGACGGTTGCGAGATCGCGAGTTTCTGTATTGGTTCTTTTTTCCTTGGTGCAACCGGGTTATTGGACGGTAAACAGTGTACTACGCACTGGCGGTTTGTAAATGAATTCAGAAACATGTTCCCGCGGGCAAATGTTGTGGACGATAAAATAATGACAGAGGAGAATGGCATATATACAAGCGGAGGGGCCTATTCCTATCTAAACCTTCTTATCTATCTCATTGAAAAATATGCAGGGCGCGATATTGCCATTTTGATCTGTAAGGCATTTATGATTGACATCGACAAGGTCAGTCAATCACCATTTATTATTTTCCAGGGACAGAAAGAACATGATGATGAGCCGATAAGGAGGACGCAGGAGTTTATTGAAAAAAATTACCAGGAAAAAATTACGGTCGACCAACTAGCAACTATGCATGCGCTGAGCCGGAGAAATCTCGAGCGGAGGTTTAAGAAAGCAACGGCAAATACGGTGACGGAATATATACAGCGGGTAAAAATCGAAGCTGCAAAAAAATACTTTGAAACAAAAAGAGAAAATATCAACGAAGTCATGTATTCTGTTGGATATGCCGACACCAAAGCGTTTCGGACAACATTCAAGAAAATTACAGGCTTGTCGCCTATACAATACCGCAACAAGTATAATCGCGAACTAGCCTACAACTGAGTGGTCTTATTTTGTAGCTCCCTCAAAGAGGCTATTTTTGCAGCCGTCTATGCAGAGCGGAAACTCCCACTTGAAGCTACAGCAATTAGCCGCGGAATTAGAGGGTGAATTGTATGATGACATAACGATGCGAACCTTGTATGCTACCGACGCATCTGCATACCGGGAAATGCCCCTGGCAGTGGTTGTCCCCAAAACGGTCGGCGATATCAAAAAGCTCATTGCATTTGCCCGCGGGCACAAAACATCATTAATACCGAGGACGGCGGGGACTTCGCTCGCGGGGCAAGTTGTTGGCAACGGTATAGTTGTCGACGTGTCGAAATATTTTACGCAAATTCTCGAGGTGAACAAAGAAGAGAAATGGGCACGGGTGCAGCCAGGCGTTATCCGCGACGAACTGAACATGTACCTCAAGCCTCATGGTTTATTCTTTGGACCGGAAACCTCTACTGCGAATCGAGCAATGATCGGAGGCATGGTGGGAAATAATTCTTGCGGGTCCAATTCCATTGTCTACAGAAGCACACGTGAACATCTACGCGAAGTAAAAGCGGTGCTTAGCGATGGTTCCGAAGCGGAATTTAAATCGCTGTCCCTCGAGGATTTTCACAAGAAGTGTGAGACAAATGGTCTTGAGGGAAGTATTTATCAAACGGTGCGAAAATTATTAAGCAATTATGATAGGCAGGTTGAGATAAGGAAGCAATTTCCAAAGCAATCAGTTGAACGGAGAAATACCGGATATGCCGTCGACGTGCTGCTGGACACAGCCCCCTTCACTGCAGGAGGAGATGATTTTAATTTTTGTAAGCTGATAGCGGGTTCCGAGGGTACGCTTGCATTTGTCACCGAAATCAAACTTAACCTTGTTCCACTTCCTCCAAAAGAAATTGGCTTGCTGTGCGTACACTTTAACAGCATTGATGAAGCGCTCCGTGCCAATATTGTGGCGTTAAAATATAAACCCACCGCTAGTGAGTTGATCGACCATTATATTCTTGAGTGCACAAAAAATAATATTGAGCAGCGAAAGAACCGCTTCTTCGTGAAAGGGGAGCCTGGGGCAATCCTGGTTATCGAATTTTCCAAGAGTACAAGGGAGCAAATCACCGAGATTGCGAACAAGGTTGAGGCTGAGTTGCGCACGGTTGGTTTGGGTTATCATTTTCCGTTACTGTTTGGTGACGATTCGAAAAAGATATGGACGCTTCGAAAGGCCGGTCTTGGATTGCTGGGTAACTTACCTGGGAATGACAAAGCTGTTCCTGTTATCGAGGACACAGCGGTTGACGTATATGACTTGCCGGGATATATTCGTGAGTTTAATGAAATTCTTAAAAAACACGGGCTGTACTCCGTGCATTATGCGCATGCCGGGTCCGGGGAATTGCATCTGCGGCCCATCATCAATCTAAAAACCCGGGAAGGAAATCGATTGTTCCGCACTATTGCCGAGGAGATTGCCACTCTGGTTAAAAAGTACAATGGCTCATTAAGCGGAGAACATGGCGACGGAAGGTTGCGAGGTGAGTTTATCAGGCAAATGGTGGGAGACGAAAACTACGAGCTGCTGCGTACTATCAAACGAACGTGGGATCCACAAAACATCTTCAATCCCAATAAAATTGTGGATACGCCATCGATGAATACGATGTTGCGTTATACGCCAGGGCAGCAGACGCCAGCATTTAAGACAATTTTTCGTTTTTACAACCAGGATATTTTGCAGCATGCAGAACAATGCAATGGCTCTGGTGATTGTCGCAAAACACATTTGTCTGGTGGAACCATGTGTCCTTCGTTCATGGCTACTCGAAATGAAAAAGATACGACGCGTGCGAGAGCGAACATATTGCGCGAATTTTTGACACGATCTGAAAAAATAAATCGGTTTGATCACAAAGAGATACTCGATGTAATGGATCTCTGCCTTAGCTGCAAAGGATGCAAGTCTGAATGTCCATCAAATGTGGACGTGGCAAAACTGAAAGCCGAATTCTT
>AR_comb_assmDRAFT_10442190_pt1 | contig 11273 bp, 11 predicted proteins | sample ArasoioldDNA_FD_10543 | JGI IMG/M metagenome (IMG submission 10543) | reverse complement strand
GGGCAGTGCGCCGGGTAACGCCCGGTCAGGGTGACCTGAAGGACAGTGGCACAGAAAACACACAGCCGAACCCGCCGTAGCCCGTGAGGGCGAAGGCGGGTGGCAATGGTGAAAAGGTGCGGTAAGAGCGCACCGCGCTGCTGGCAACAGCGGTGGCAGGCAAAACCCCGCACGGAGCAAGACCAAATAGGGAGGCCTCGGCGTGCCGCGTTCGCGCAGGCGCGCCGGCTGGACGGCCCGTCCAGAGAGCCTCCGGGTCGGTCGCTTGATCCCGCCAGCAATGGCGGGGCTAGAGGAATGATCGTCACCCGCCGTAGCCCGCGAGGGCGAAGGTGGGGACAGAATTCGGCTTACGGCCCGCTGCGACGCTTTCTTTGAGGTTGATGGACCGATGGTGAAACGCGTAGTCGTCGTTCTCGGTGCCGCCGCACTGGCCACGCCGCTGCTTGTCGCGCAGCAGACGCCGGGGCAGGTCCGGCCGCGGCCGGCCCAGGGCCGCGCTCCCGAATTCAATCCGCCGACGATTCGCGACTACAAGCCCAAGTCCACGCTGGTCGTACCGCAGCACCCCGTACCTCGCGCCAAGTTCCCCGTCATCGACATTCACAGTCACCAGTCGACGCCGATTTCTCCGGGTGAATACGACCAGGTCATGAAAGGGATGGAAGCAAACAACCTCCAGATCCTGGTGAACCTCAGCGGCGGATCGGGCGATCGCCTCCGCCGCGGCATCGACGCCCTGAAGGCAAGCAGGTACAAGGACCGAATGGTGCTCTTCGCCAACGTCAATTTCCGGGACGTCGGGCCAGGCTGGGGAGCGCGGGCGGCCAAACAGCTCGAAGACGACATCAAGGCCGGTGCGATGGGCCTTAAGGTCTTCAAGGACCTCGGCATGTTCGACCGCAAAGCCGACGGCAGCCGGCTGAAAGTCGACGACCCTGAACTGGACGCGGTCTGGGAGACGTGCGCGCGCCTCAACGTGCCGGTCCTGATTCATATTGCCGAGCCGCAGGCGTTCTTCGATCCGCTCGATTACACCAACGAGCGCTGGCTTGAACTCTCGCTCTTTGCCGACCGCCGCCATCAGGAAGGCGTGCGGTTCGAAGAGTTGATGACAGAGCGCAACAACATGGTCCGGAAACATCCGCGGACCAGGTTCATCCTCGCGCACTTCGGCTGGCACGCGAACGACCTCGCGCGCGCTGGCAAGCTTCTTGACGATAACCCGAACGTGTTTTACGACGTCGCCGCCGTGTTGTACGACTTCGGCCGTCAACCGCGCGCCGCGCGCGAGTTCTTCCTGAAGTACCAGGACCGGATTCTCTTCGGCAAAGACAGCTATCAGCCCGACGAGTACCCGTACTACTGGCGCGTCTTCGAAACCAACGACGAGTACTTCGACTACTACCGTGACTATCACGCGTTCTGGAAGCTGTACGGAATCGGACTGCCAGACCAGGTCCTTCGGAAGCTCTACTATCAAAACGCGCTGAAGGTGACGCCTGGCCTCTCTCACGCGGGACTAACCAACTAACGATGCCCAACTACCTCGTCACCGGCGGCGCCGGCTTCATCGGATCCCAACTCGCAGAGGAGCTTTTGCGGCGCGGACATCGCGTCCGCATTGTCGACAGTCTCATCACCGGCAAGCGTCGCAATCTCGACGTGATCAAGGACGCCGAGTTCCAGGAAGGGGACCTTTCGGATCCGGCAGTGGCAGCGCGAGCCGTGGCCGGCATGGACTACGTGCTTCACCAGGCGGCGATTCCGTCGGTCCCACGGTCGGTCCAGGATCCGGCGACGTCGAATTGCGCCAACATCACCGCGACGTTGAACGTCCTCGTCGCGGCGCGCGATGCGGGCATCAAGCGGCTCGTCTACGCCGGTTCGTCCTCGGCCTACGGCAACACGCCGACGCTGCCCAAACGCGAGGACATGCCCACGAGTCCGTTGTCCCCGTATGCGCTGCAGAAGCTGGTCGGGGAGCAGTACTGCCAGCTCTTCACGACGCTTTACGGCCTCGAGACCGTGACGACGCGGTATTTCAACGTCTTTGGCCCGAGGCAGGATCCCGGATCGCCGTATTCGGGCGTGATCTCGCTGTTCGCCACCGCGCTGCTGGAGGGCCGTCAGCCCGTGATCTACGGGGACGGTGAGCAGACCCGCGACTTCACGTTTGTCGCCAACGTCGTCGACGGCGTGCTGCGATGCTGTGACGCGCCAAAGGTGGCGGGCGAAATGATGAATCTCGCGACCGGCGGCCGGATCTCGCTGAACGACCTGCTGAAGACGATGAACCAGATCCAGGGAACCAGTCTGAAGGCGACGTACCAACCGCCGCGCGCCGGCGACGTCAGGGATTCGCAGGCCGACATCACCAAAGCCCGAACGCTGCTGGGCTACACGCCGATTGTCAACTTCGAGGAAGGACTGCGGCGCACGCTCGAATGGTGCGCGCGCGAGGCATCAACTCAGGGCGCGTAATTCCGCGGCACGAACTCGAGCGCAATCGCCGTCCCGTTGATACCGTTTCCCCAGCGGGCATCGGGCTTCCACGTCAGGAACACACGTTCGGGCGCGGCGTGCGGTCCGCACGCGACGGCAAAGTCCTTCTCCGCAAGAAATGCCGTGAACTCGATGTCGGCGAAGCTGGCGGCCGTCGCAACTACCCGTCGGTCGCCGACGTCGACGGTAAACCGGACGTTCTCGATCGAGCAATCCACTCGCGTCAGCAAGCCCAGGACACGTTCTTCGTTGGGCCGGACCTTGCGCAGCAGGAACGCCGTCGAGCGATCGCGCGACTTGTCAGGCCGAACGACATCCGGGACTTCCATCGGCCGCGGGTCGACGTCCGCAGGCGGTGTTTCGACCGCGGCGTTCCTGGTGGCTATCTCGGCCGCCATCCGCGCGCGCTGCGCCGCGTGCTCGGCGACACGACGCTCGTAGTCGGCCAGCGTTTCGAGTCGCGCGGCGGCGGCGTTCGCAGATGTGCTATCGGACTTGACGGCGGCGATCGCACGCAGGATCTGGCGGGCATCGTCCAGCTTGTCCTGCAGGACGAGGATGTCTGCGTACCGCAGACGATGGCTCAATCGGCCCGGCGCGAGCACAATCGCGCGCTCGATCGAGGCGCGCGCATCATTGAGCGTCGCCGGTGAGAGCATCTGCACGTAGGCGAGGGCGGCCGCCGCGTCCGCCGAGCTGCCGTTCAACGCGACCGCGCGCTTTAACGTTTCGAGTGCCCGCACCTGCTCCGCCTCCACCGCTTGCGGGTCGGCATGGAGCATCGAGACGCCGCTCACGTACTGGATCAGGAAGTCGTCCGGTGCCAATTCGGCGGCGCGTGCGAATGCCTCGAGCGCCTGCGGCATCAATTGCTGATCCAGCCGGAGGAGACCCAGCGCAAGCTGACTCGTCGCGCCAGGTGCCTGCAGGGCAGCCCGTTCGATGCGCGGCGTTGCCTCTGAGGTGCGTTTCATTCGGAGCTGCGCGGTTCCGAGCCACGCCTCGACCTCGCCGGCCGTCATCGGGCGGCCTGGTGCCGGTTCCGCGACCGCCAGTTTCTCCGGCATCGTGATCCGCTGGGCCAGGAACGTCAGTCGGCGAACGTACACCTTCAGTTCCTTGTCGAACTCCTCTGGCGTTACGCCAAACGCCGAGCGGAACGCATCGACCGGCGCCCGCCCTTCGGCCACGGCCGTCACGTACGCGTTGACGGCGGCCTGGCCGTCGGGTCGAGTGGTCATCAGGTAATGTGCCGCAGCCCACGATTCGGCGTAGAAGATCGAGCGCGGCTGGCCCTCGTTGTACATCGGAGAGGACTGATCGACGGTGATCAGCTCACCGATCGGCAGGTACTTTTCCCGGAGCAGCAGGATGTGTTCCGGCTTCGGCCGTCCGATGACCGCCGTCTTGCCGCGATCGATGAGCGTGTAGGAGCCGTAGTACTCGGCGAGGCCTTCGTTGAGCCAGACCGGCATCCACCTGACGGCGTTCTGCACGAGCAGGTGCGTATATTCGTGAAACGCCACGGCTGACGACTCTTCGAACCCTTCGAGCGACAGGGCCATCACGTTGAGGTCGTCAGCCTGGCCCAGGTAACCCGCCAGCGAGATGGGTTTGCCGTTGTAGAGCGGCACGATCGGCACGAGCGACTTTCGCTGTCCGACGACGAAGACAATCGTCGGTACCGACGGGGGGCGGTCGGCGTCGTGAATCAGCCCGCCGACGACCGCGCGAAACTGTTCGATTTGGATGGCGATGTCGCGAAGGACGGGTGCGGGCTGATCGCCGATGACGGTCAGAACGCCGGAGCGCGTGAGATTCCATTTGGGCTCGGCCTGCGCCGCTCGCAGCGCGCAGAACGAGACCGCAAGTGCGATCGCGACAGAAATCCGGTTCATTCAGCGATTATTTTGGCACAGTCCCTCTGCGGTCTTCGGCCGATCCTCGAGGAACTCTCCGACCGCTGGAAACGCGCGTAGTCAAATTCCGATGGACGTTGGACCCGCCCGAACAGTCGCTTCACCGTGCCGTTCATAACCCCATTTACGCGCAACGGTTTTCAGTTCTGCTGGATTCCTCGCGCGCTGGACGCCGCCTTGCGATAGCTGCGAGCGGCTCCGGACCGGCGACATCGATCACGCGTCGGGCCCGACCTCCCCGCACTGAGCGAGGCCGGTTCCGGAGTCTCGGTCATCGGCGCGCGTGCATGACGCACGGCGTTTCCGCGCGGGCTCGTCCCGCGAATGGAGCACCACATGATTCGCAGTCTCGTTTCGGTCCTCGCGTTCGTCCTGTGTGTTGCCGCGGTGGCGGTTCCGACGGCAGCGTCCCAGGAGGGCAAGGCGCCGGCCAAGCCGTCCAGGGGAGCGGCGCCCAGCCAGATCGTCAACGTCAACACCGCGTCGGCGGCGGACTTCGAAGCACTCCCAGGCATCGGCCCGAAGCTGGCCGCGCGGATCATCGACTACCGGCAGAAGAACGGTCCGTTCAAGAAGCTCGAGGACTTGATGAATGTGCAGGGCCTGGGGGAAAAGAACTTCCTCAAGCTCAAGCCACAGCTCACCCTCAGCAGTACGAAAACGGCCGCGCAGCCCGAGCGGTGATCGGCGAGATGCGCGGGCCTGGCGGCGCCAGCGGGTTCTCGGCCATCGAACTTCTATTCGCGGCGGGGTTGGTTGCGACGTTGTCGGGCGTCGTCGTGCCACCGCTTCTTCGAACGCTGGACGACCATCGGGTGGCAGGCGCGGCGCGTTATATCGCGTCGCGCCTGCAGCGCGCCCGAATGGAAGCCGTGCTCCGATCAGCGAACGTCGCCGTCCGTTTCTCGGCGAGCGGCGAATTTGCAACCTACGTCGACGGAAACGGCAACGGTGTGCTGTCGGCGGACATCCGCGATGGTTCGGACCCACGGCTTGGCGCGCCCGAGCACCTGTCGTCGTCGTTCAGCGGCGTCGAGTTCGGCGTTCTCGACGGGTTGCCCCCAGTCGAATCGGGCGCCGCTCCGCCGGGAAGCGATCCCATCCACCTGGGAGGGAGCGACGCCGCATCGTTCACGCCGCTCGGGACGTCCAGTTCCGGGAGCGTTTACCTTCGAAGCCGCTCGCGCCAGGTGGTCGTGCGCATCTACGGGGACACAGGGAAAGTCCGGATTCTGCGATTCGACGAAGGACCACGCCAATGGACCGGGCTGTGACGGTCGGGCGCGAACGCCGCAGAGCCGTACGGATCAATTCGGCTGCCGAGCATGGGATCCGGTTCATCCGAATCAGGCCTGGCCACGGCGCCACCCTCATCGACGTCTCGGCCGCCGGTGCGTTGATTGAAACGCATCGGCGGCTCCTGCCGGGGAGTCTCGTGGAGATTCAGATGGAGACCGATCGTCACAAGACCAGCATCCGTGGCGTCGTCGTGCACTGCTGCGTGGCGCGTGTGGGACCGGCGTGCGTCGCCTACCGCGGAGCGATCGAGTTCGACCGACGGCTCCCGTGGTTCGCCGCCGACAACGGGTATTCGCTTCCCGGCGTGGAACCCGTGCCGGTCCTGACGGATCGGGCAGATGTTACCCATCCGACGATCTGATCATGCGCGGTTCTTCGCCGTTGTCCTCCGATTTCGGCTGCGAATGCGCATCGGATCTCGGTGGCACCGATGTTGGTTGGAGCGCGGTGTCAAGGAGCGACGACATGACCGCCCTCACTTCCGACACCGACACACCCGGCCGATCGCTGGTTCCCCGGCGATGCGACCGGCGCCAGGCGTATCACGACCTGCTGCGGGGCATCACCCGCGTCATCGATCGCCGCGAGGATCTGTCGGCGATGCGATCGGCGCTCGAGGATGGACTGCGCCGCATGCTGCCGATCCGAACCGCACAGCTCAAGGACCCCAGCAGTCGGTGGACGGCTCGGCCGGACCCAGGCGCCGGAGCGGAGTCAATCGCGCTGGATGTGCCGGGGTCCGAGCCGGCCGGCCCCGGCGTCCTCGAGACCACGTTCGATCCCGGATCGGCACTCGGCGACTGGGATTTGCAGGCGCTCGGCGTCGCCGCGCACGTCGGGGCGCTCGTGATGGAAATCGAACGCTCGCGGAGTCAGCTGGCGCGGGCCGGACTCTTGACGGCGATGCGGGCGCGGCAGGACGGGGCCGCGCCGCTCATTGGATCGACGGCTCCGATGCAGCAGCTCCGCGACACCATCGAGCGGGTGTCGGCGACGGACTTTACCGTTCTTCTCGAAGGCGAGAGCGGCGTGGGAAAAGAGCTGGTCGCCCGACAGATCCACGACCTCAGTCGACGCCGGAATGGCCCGTTCGTGGCCATCAATTGCGCGGCGCTGGTCGAAACGCTGCTCGAGGCCGAACTGTTTGGCATCGAGGATCGGATTGCGACTGGCGTGCGCGGCCGGCGAGGGAAGTTCGAAGCGGCGGATGGCGGAACGCTGTTTCTCGACGAGGTGTCGGATCTCTCCCCATCGGCGCAAGCCAAGTTACTGCGCGCGATCCAGGACCTGGCGGTCGAACGAGTGGGTAGCACCGGCGTACATCGTGTCGACATCCGCATCATCGCCGCGACCAATCGCCGCCTCATCGATCTTGTTCAACAAAGGGCGTTTCGGCCGGATTTGTACTACAGACTCAGCGGCGTCGACGTTCGTGTGCCGTGCCTGAGGGAACGCCGCGCCGACATCGCCGAGCTGGCGCGGTACTTCCTCGCGCGCCATCGCATGACGCGCCCGGTCCGGTTTTCGCCCGAAGCGCTCGATGCGCTCGTCTCGTACGAATGGCCTGGGAACGTCAGAGAGCTCGAACGGGTCATCGAGCGCCTCGTCACGTTGGCCGCTGGCGAAGTCATCGAGCTCGAGGATCTGCCGCCGCTCGTCGGGGGCGATCACTTGTCCGCGCTCGGACCGTCGTTGAAGCGGGACGAGCGCCTCAGGACCTGGATCAGGCGTTACGCACGACTCGTGCTGGAGCGGCGGCACGGCAACAAGCGCGAGACCGCCCGTGTTCTGGGCATCAGCTATCACACGCTGCAGGCGTATCTCCGAACTCCCGTGGACGACGAAGGGAGGTTCGAAAGCGACGGACCGGACGTGCCTCAGGAAGCGGGGATCGGCGCGCCGGGCGCCGCATGAAGCCGGGGTCTCCGGCAGAACTGGTTGACGAGACGGGCGGCGGATGCCGCGAGGTCGCGCGTTTGCCTTCAGTGGAAAGGCGTACGTATGAAGCACTATCGCGCGCATCGCAAGACCTGGTTCGTTGGCCTCGGCCTTCTGGCTGCGGCGGCGCTGCTGCCTATGCCATGGCGGCAGTTGCGCATCGACGCGGCCCAAGTAGCGGATCAGTCCACTGCGGTTCGGAAGGCAGTTGCGGGGGAACGGCTCGGCGCGAATCCGGGCCGCAAGGGCGAAACCTACTACGCGTTCGAGGCCGGAGCCGTTCGAGTGACGTCTCGGTTTGCCGATGCCGTCGCCGTCTCCGAACGAAGCTTCGACGGCGATTTGCACACAACCCTGACCGACGCATCTGGGGCTGAGATGGGACGGCTAAAATTCGATCGCATCGACGGAGCTCACGACATCGTGCAGTACGCGCCTCGCTCGGGAATGGCGCTCCAGGCGTTCAACGATCCGGCCGTCCGTCCAACGTTGCACGGAAACGCCCGTCAGGTCTATTCGTTCTGGAAAGACCAGGCCGATGGAAATCACGCGCTCCGGTGGCAGGACGGCCTGATGCGCCGGGCCGGGGCGGCCGCGCGCGACATCGAGCGCGAGACGCTGGAGGTTCAGACGGAATGGTCGAGCGGCCTGACCGCCAGAACGGTTCGCGGCGCTGCGCGCAACGACGCATTGCCGGGCCGCGTCCTTGGCAGGGAAGTGTTGATTACGCGCTTGTCCCGGGACGGGGCCGAGATGGGCATCGTGAACTGGTTTCCCGAAAGCCGCGTTTTGATGTGGAACCTGCCGGGCCTGACGAAAGGCTACATCGCACCCGAGCACCTCACGACAACCGCGGGGGCGTGGCCGTTCACGCCAGACATGGAGTGGTTGAACATCCAGATCGCGGCATTTCATCAGTTCAAAACGCAAATCGACAAGAACGGGTTCGTCGCGAAGCGCCAGCTGCGCTGGCCAGATCGGCTGCTCGCGCTTGTCGAACCGACGCTGCTGGCAAACGAGCCCGGCTGCGACGGATTCCACTGGCTGGACGGGACGGTCTTCCGCTACTGCTGCGACGTTCACGATCTCTGCTACTCGAAGGTGGGCTGCACGGCGAACACCTGGTGGAAGATCTGGGAAAGCTGGCGATGCGACTTCTGCAACACCTATGCGATCGCATGCTTCATGGACGGCGGCGCCAACTGGGACGATCGGCGCATCACCCGGTAGCGCGACGCTCTTTGTGAAATGGATGGGCGGCCGGTCTTGCCCGATAGGCCAGCACCGGCCGCCGTTTTTGGGCGGAGTGTTCCGATGACGGCGATAAGAAATATCGTGCTCGGAGCAGTGGCGTTCGCGGGCGCGCACGCGATCGAAGTCGCGCGTTGGCGCGAGTGGTTCGATCCGGACGGGCGCTACGGCGCCTGGTTTCTCAACGCGGGTGGCGCCGTCGCACTGACGCTCGGCATTCTGGCGCTCACGACTGCGGTCACGACCGCGAGCGCGCGTACCGCCCGTGACGCCGCGATACAGTCGCTGACGATTGCGTGCGGCGCAGCGGCAGCCATGGCCGTGACGCTGTTCGTCCTCGGCCCGGGCAATATTTTTCCCATCGTTCTCGCCGCGGGGACGGGTCTGTTCGTCCTCAGCTGCGTGGGGGGCGCATTTCTCGGATTGGCCGTCTCGACGCCGTGGCGCCGGAAGCGCGAGAACAGCCGTCCGTCATAGCCGCCCGACCAATCTCACCGCCCGTGCTCGCCTTGACCGGCCCGGACCGCCATAGTACCGTTACAAGTTCAACCTTTCACGCCGGCCCCGATGGAACAGGCTACCGCTGCACCACTCAAGAAGACGCCGCTCAACGCGCGCCATCGTGCCTCGGGCGCAAAAATGGTCGCGTTTGGCGGCTGGGACATGCCAATCGAGTACTCCGGCATTACCGCTGAACACATGGCGGTCCGCGAACGCGCGGGCCTGTTCGACGTCAGCCACATGGGCGAGATCGAGATCGCCGGCAAGGACGCCCTGGCTGCGGTCCAGCGGATTTCGTCCAACGACGCGAACAAGCTGCAAGTCGGTCAGGCCCAGTACTCGGGCCTCATGACGGATCGCGGGACGTTTGTCGACGACCTGCTCGTGTACCGCCTGGCGCCCGAACACTTCCTGCTCGTCGTCAACGCCGGAAACATCGCAAAGGATTACGCGTACATCGCCGAGCACATCAAGGCGGCGGGCGATGCCGTGGCCGTGGATGCCAGCTCGAGGTACGCGCTGCTTGCTGTCCAGGGGCCGCGCGCGCTGGACGTCCTGCAGACGCTGACGGAAGTCCCCCTCGCCGACATCAAGTACTACTGGTTTGCGCACGGCGAAGTCGCCAGCGTCCGCGCGACGATTTCCCGCACGGGCTACACCGGCGAAGACGGCTTCGAGGTCTTCGTTCCACCTCAGTCCGCCGAGCGTGTCTGGCAAGCAGTGCTGGACGCCGGGAAGGCATTCGACGTCATCCCCTGCGGACTGGGCGCGCGCGACACACTTCGTCTCGAAGCCGGAATGCGCCTGCACGGCAACGATATCGACGACACGACCACCGCTGTCGAGGCCGACCTGAACTGGATCGTGGGCTGGAAGAAACCCGATTTCCTCGGCGCATCGGTCCTGCGGCAGCAAAAGGCCGACGGCCCCCCGCGGCGGATTGTCGGGTTCGAGCTCGCCGAGCGCGGCATCGCCCGCCACGGCTACGACGTCTACGCGCCCGGTAGCGCGGCCGCCGCCGGCATCGTCACGAGCGGTACGCAGACACCGTTTCTGCGGAAGGCCATCGGCATGACCTACCTGCCGACCGCGCACACGGCGCCCGGTACCGAATTCGATATCGACATCCGCGGCCGCCGCACACGCGCGACGGTCGTCCCCATGCCGTTCTACAAGCGCGCCAAATAGGAGCGACGATGGCTGCTTATCCGCCGGGGCTGAAATACACCAAAGACCATGAGTGGATCGATCTCACCGGCGACAGCGGGAGAGTCGGCATCACCGACTACGCGCAGAACAGCCTCGGCGACGTGGTCTACATCGAGCTGCCCGAGGTCGGCGCGAAGCTGAAGCAGGGTCAGTCGTTCGGCACCATCGAATCGGTCAAGGCCGTGTCGGAGCTGTACTCGCCCGTCACCGGCGAAGTAACGGCCGTCAACGCCGACCTGAAGGACAAACCCGAGTCCGTCAACAAGGATCCGCATGGCAGCTGGATGATCACGATCAAGCTGGCAAACGCGTCCGAGGCGACCGGGCTGCTCGACGCCGCCCAGTATCAAGATCTGGTGAAATGAACGATACCGTTTTCGACTTCGAATCCTTCCAGTCCCGCCACATCGGTCCCGACGAAGCCGAACGCGATGCGATGCTCAAAGTGGTCGGCGCGCCCTCGCTCGACGCGCTGATCGACGAGGCGGTCCCCCCGCGCATCCGCCTGAAAACGCCTCTCGATTTGCCGGCGGGACAGAGCGAACATCGATTTCTGCGCGAACTGCGCGGGATCGCGGCAAGGAATCAGGTCTTTCGATCGTTCATCGGCCTCGGCTACTACGACTGCATCACCCCGAGCGTCATCGTCCG
>AR_comb_assmDRAFT_10033905_pt1 | contig 11273 bp, 11 predicted proteins | sample ArasoioldDNA_FD_10543 | JGI IMG/M metagenome (IMG submission 10543) | reverse complement strand
CGACGCCTCGACTCACCTTGCTGCTGCAATAGAAGCTGTTTCACAGAGCGACCTTTATTTCTCGTCGGGGATCTCAAATGTCGTGATGGACTCGATGATGAATTCCGGCGACTGGAAAGGCGACGAGATGTCGGATCCGCCGCTGACCGCTCGCGAAATAGATATTGTTAAACTTCTCGCCCAGGGTAAAAGCAACAAGGAAATAGCAACCGCTCTTTTCATAAGCGTGAGAACTGTAGAAACTCATCGACGCACCATACATCGTAAACTCGGTTTTAACTCACTTGCCGAACTTGTCAGATATGCGATCCGGCATCATCTTGTCCGGCCTTAAACCAGTATTTTTGCGTAGCAAATCACGCGCTTCGCCTGATACAAATCCCCGACCAAAATTGCGATAAATACCAAATCTAGGGTATTTCGATTTTCACCCCTTCTCTATACCATTCCTAAATAAGTCCGCAATCAGGCGCCACACAAAAAGCGCAAAAAGAGGTGAACCCGGTGCCCTCCTTGTGAATTTAACGGGGAATCAAACTGTCGAATGCGGCTGTCATTCAGTGATCAATGACCGAGGCGTCATTCGAAGAGGCGGAACAAGGGATGACAAAAAAGGCCGGGTTTCGCGAGAGAGGACCCCTCTGATCGTAACGTCAAATTTGTAGGCGGAGGATCACTGGAAATTTTCTCTGACAGGAGAAGTGTGTGGCAAGAAAACCAGGCATTTATGGCCTCTTCGAGGAAGGCGAAGAGTATTCGGCCCTCGCATTGCAGGTCAATAGAAGAGTTTCAAAAGTTTCGCTCGCCCTCGTCCTGAGCGTTTTCACGGGGCTTGTGATGTCGGGCACATCGCAGGGTGAGCGGTTAGGTCCCGGGACGACGATTGGTTTGTTTGCAGCTGTTGTCGTCTCGGGATTTTTGTATCGGAAACAATAGAAGGGCGGCCAAAGTATTTGATGTAGTGTCAATGAGCCGCGCTTGAACGCGGCTCTTTTTCGATTGAATGGCAAATGCTGTTTCCAGTTTGCAATAAGGGGGGAGTATGCAAAAGGGAGTTGTCAGACAGTTCTGGAGGGTTTTGGTCGGAGTGATCGTTTTCTGCCTTCTTACGCAATTCATGATGTGCCTGAGAAGTATTACGAGCAGTTTCCGAAAGGATGTGGCTGCGACAGATAAGCATTAGCATCTCCCGCGCTTTTGAACGTGAGATAGGACAAAGCGTTTTTGACAGATCGATCAAGGGTAGGTGTTGGTCTCCTTAAACTTTCGAGCAAGGGGTAGGAGAAACGTAAAGCAAGGGAAGGCGGTCGGGCCCGCCTTCCTATAAGCCTCGGGTTAGACATGGAGCATTTGGCCGCCATATTTGCGATTTCGTTGCTGGCCGCGATGGTGGTGTGCCTCGAACTTGGACGACGTTATGGTCTGAAAAACCTTGTCGATGAACCGGAAAAGGCAGCAACAGGCAAGCGGATCGTCGAGGGCGCATTCTTCGGGCTACTCAGTCTTCTGATCGCATTCAGTTTTTCGGGAGCAGTGTCGCGGTTTGATCACCGCCGAGAGCTCATCATCGAAGAAGCGAACGATATAGGCACGGCATATCTTAGGGTTGACACACTCGCTCCTGAGGTGCAGCCGCAGATGCGGGACCTGTTTCGGGCGTATCTCGATTCGCGCATGGCGGTTTATCATGCGATACCGGACCTCGAGGCGGCGAAGCAGGAGATCGCACGATCGACGGATCTGCAGAACCAGATATGGCACCTCGCCGTTGAATCGACGCGTGTTCCCGGTTCGCACCCCAACGCTGGAATGTTGCTGCTAAACGCGCTCAATACAATGATCGACATCTCGAACACGCGCGTGTGGGCGGCGCTAACACATCCGCCGGTGATCATCTACGGGCTTTTGTTTGTGATAGCCCTGATCTGCTCATTTATTGCAGGAGGCAGCCTCGCAGCCGCAAAGTCGCACACCTGGGTGCACGCGTTGGCGTTTGCGCTGCTTACATGCGTGAGCGTTTTCGTGATCCTCGAGATCGAATATCCGCGAATTGGTTTTATCGCTATTGAGAAATATGACGAGGCGCTGACCGATGTCAGAGCAAGTATGAAGTAGGTTTCGAAGCGAATTGACGGGGCGAATTTTGAAAAAGCGGGACCGCTCGAAAAATAAATATTTTCCAGCGATGCGATATGAATTCAAACACTCGAACAAACCGAAAGAAGGTAGTGATGATCGGGATTCTTCTCGCGATGCTTTTTTCGGTCATATGTGCATTGGCTCAGCCGCGCCGCAACAAGAGCAAAAAGGAGGCGGCGCAGAAACTTCAATCGCGGTTCGGTCTTACAAATCAGCAGATGCAGGAGTTGAGTCCCGTTATTCAACAGGAGATCAAAAAGCTTCAGAACGTATATGCCGCATACAACGACCAGGACGATGAAGAGTTCATGCTTGGTTGGAGCGACCCCGGCCTCTGGTTGAAGTTGAAAAACGATCGAAAGGAAATGGAAGCCGGGATGAAAGGCTCTTTCACTCCAACTCAGGCCGAAGCCATGCACAAAACGTGCTCGAAGATGGAAAACGAAATGCTCTCGATGCTTCTGGATGATCAGATCGCTTTGCTTAGCGACCAATTGGAGCTGCGTCCTGAGCAAAGCGACCAGGTAAGCGCGATCATCGCCAGGAGCAATAAGAAGAAGCAAGATCTCCTGTCTGTATCCACAGCGCAATCCGGCGCTGGGGCGTTTCAGGAAAGGGTGAACGCGATATCGGTGGACGCGGAGAATCAACTCGCAAAGGTCCTGACCCCCGAGCAGCAGACCGACTACCAGGATCTAAAGAGACGAGCGGATTCCAAGAGGCTGCGGTTTTGGGCCGCAGTCCCGTCCGGCGGCGACTCACCAACGCAAGGCGCGGACGTTGCGGGCAGCGGCACGCCGAGTCCGGCGGCAAATGGTCAGGGTAAAAAAGGGGGCGAATTTGTTATCGCTCCGATACCAGTGATCAACCCTACGCTGGAGAACGGATTAGCGATCGGCGGCGGATACATATTCCAACTGGACAAGAACGACCGCGTTTCCCGCCCATCGGTCGTCGGAGGGCTCTACTTTCGAACGAGCAACGGCAGCACGGGCCTTTTTGGCGGCGGATTGCTCCATTTGAAAGAGGACCGTTTTCGCGTTTCATTTGCGGCCGGGAAGGCTGACATAAACATTAACTTTTTCGGCATTGGAACAGCGGCGGGAGATTCAGGCATTTCCATACCGTTGACACTTAAAAGTAAGGTCCTTCTTCTCGAGGGCCTCGTTCGCCTCCACGGCAAGTGGTATCTCGGCCCCCGGTATCACATTCTGAAAATGACTGCTTCGATCAACTCTGAACGAGCCGATGTTTCGGGGAACGCAAGCCCCGTCATTCCGCCGCTCGATGTAAAACTTCGAACGGCCGCCATTGGACCACACCTTAAATACGATGGCTCTAATGATCAGTTTTATCCGACCGCCGGGACCATCTTTGACCTCAAGACCAGTTTCTATGGCAGCCTGGTCGGTGGAAACCGCACTTATCAGGCATACGAGCTTTCTTACAACAAATACACGAGCCTTAGTAAAAAACAAGTCCTGGCGCTGCGGTTGGCGGGATGCTCAGAATACGGCAAGCCGCCATTTTACGACCTTTGTACATTGGGACTCAGAGGTTATGAGGCAGGACAGTATCTCGACCGCAACATGATCTCAGGGCAGATAGAGTTTCGCCAGGATTTGTTTTGGCGTCTCGGGATAGTTGGTTTTGCGGGTGTAGGATCAGTCGCACGCGAGCTGGACAGGTTTGCCTCGGAAAAAGCATTACCCAGCGGTGGTGGGGGCATACGACTCCGGTTGACGAAGCGGAATCACGTTAATCTTCGGGCCGACTATGCTTGGGGCAGGAACAGCAGTGGTTTGTATTTGGGGGTAACCGAGGCTTTTTGACGAAAGGAATGGGCAACATGATTACGCCGTACACATTCGGAAAATCTCTCGCTTCAATATCGATCATTACGGCTGTCATATTTTTGCCGCTGGTGAATTTGACCATGCGGGCTCAGGCGACCCAACAAGCTCAAGACAGCCAGCTCTCGGAGAACCCTTTTCCCCGGACCTACCAACTGACAACCGGAACCGCTGTCTTGTATCCGCCGCAGGTCGCAAGCTGGGATGATCAGAAGCATGCTATTGCGTGGTCTGCGGTCTCTTACGAGAAAGCAGGAGCTAAAGAGCCCGCGCTAGGGACGATCAAGCTCGAGGCTGAGACTTCGGTTGCGCTTGATGACCGATTGGTAAAGTTAAGTCCGGCTAAGATCACTGAGATAAATTTCAGAACTCTGACGCGGGAGGAGACGCAGGGCTTATCAAATGAACTGCAGCGGTCGATCTCGCAAGAGGATCAAAGCCTTTCACTTGACCGCGTTCTCGCTGCGATCGACCGAAGCCAATTGAACCCTAAAAACACTAATGCCAATGGCCTGAGATCGGAGCCTCCGAAGATCTTCTACAGCTCTAAGCCTGCGATATTGGTTGGCTTTGACGGAGACCCCATATGGTGCCCGATCAAGGATGTAGATCTGAAATATGCGGTTAATACGAACTGGGACGTATTTCAGTATCCGCCAACTAAGACATTTTATCTTCGAAATGACACGAGCTGGCTTAAAGCTTCGAACATTGAAGGGCCGTGGAGTCCCGCCGGAATGCTTCCGCCGAGTTTTCTAAAGCTTCCTCCAGATGACAATTGGAAAGAAGTTAAGGCACATGTGCCCGGAAAAGCAGTTGCTCCAAACGCACTCCCGACGATCTTTGTATCAAAGGACCCCGCTGAGCTCATCGCGGTCCAGGGGCCGCCTAAGTATCAGCCGGTAACCGGCACATCGCTGCTCTGGGTTAGCAATACAGAAAGCGACCTGTTTCGCAATGGTCCAACAGGCCTGTTCTTTTACCTCGTTGCCGGACGATGGTTTTCGGCCGCCGATCTGAACGGGCCATGGATGTTTGCCACGCCAAATCTGCCGGCGGACTTTCAAAAGATCCCGGTCGAGCATGAGCGCTCGCGCGTTCTCGCGTCCGTACCCGGGTCCAATCAGGCGGCTGAGGCGGTGCTGCTCGCCTCAATTCCGCAGACCGCTCGCGTAAACGTAAAGGACCTTCAGGCTCCCGAAGTCATGTACCAGGGCGGCCAGCCGCAATTTCAGCGGATAGAGAATACCCAGCTCGAGCGCGCAGTAAACACCGACAAGGACATCGTTAAATACAACAACACGTTTTACATGTGTTATCAGGGCGTGTGGTTCGTCTCTTCGAGTCCTACCGGCCCATGGTCGGTGACGAAAGAGGTTCCATCAGCGATCTACGGGATACCGCCGAGCTCTGCGTCCTATCACACGACCTACGTTACCGAGGTTCAGGACGACAACCCCAACGACGATTGGGTGACTTTCGCCGCAGGCGCGGGCTACATGGGAATGATGATCGGTTGGGGCTGTGCCATTTGGGGCTCTGGTTGGTACTACCCGCCTTACTACTGGTACGGCGGTTTCTACCCACCCTACTATTGGTATCCCCGAACGTATGGATTCGCCGCCTGGTACAACCCATACACAGGGACTTTTGGACGAGGTGCCGCAGTTTACGGACCGTTCGGCGGAGCGGGCGCTTTTGCGGCATATAATCCGCGCACCGGTACTTATGCGCGGGGTGCGTCGATATACGGTCCATACGCATCACGCAGTTTCGCACAGGCTTACAACCCGCGAACTGGAACGTATGCGCAAACGCGGCAAACCAGGGGTATCTATGGAAATTGGGGGTCGAGCGCCGTCGTTCGCGGAGATAACTGGGTGCGAACCGGGCATATAACCAACCGTGTAACAGGCACGACCACACGCGGGATTAAAACAAGCGAGGGCGGTGGAGCTATTACGAGAAAAGGTGAGAATGGCCGCACAACAATTGGCAAGAGCGGGCGAACCGGAGATGTATATGCCGGTCATGACGGCAACGTATATCGAAAGCAGAACGGCGAATGGCAGAAATGGGATAACGGCGGCTGGAACGACGTGAACAAGCCTGAACCGAAGCGAAATAAAAACAGCAGTCGCGATACGCAAAAGATCGATCCCGGAACAATGGAACAGCTCGATCGCGACAGTTCCAAGCGAAAGGAAGGGAACACGCGGACAAAAGATCGGAATACGTACCAACAAAATCGCGGTGGCCGCAATTCTGCGGGTAGTTTTCGCGGCGGCGGATTCCGGGGCGGAGGCTTTCGGGGCGGCGGACGACGCAGATGAGATTCTCGAATGGAGGGTAGATGGACGCAGCAGCGATCCTGGTAATCGCATTGCAGGCCAGCATTTTTGTCTCAGTGCTTAGCTACGGGATGCAGTCCAGCGTTGCTGATTTCCTGTATTTGTTTCGCCGGCCGGGGATGCTCATCCGAGCGCTCATCTCTATGAACGTGGTGATGCCGCTATTTGTGGGCATCGTGGTTGTGTTGTTTAGGCTCGACACGGTTGTCGAGATCGCGCTTATCGCATTGGCCTGCTGCCCCGTTCCCCCTATCCTTCGCAGTCAGGCGCTCACATCCGACAGCCAGCGGTCGTTCGCTTTTGGATTGCTCGCCGCATCCGCGCTTCTTTCACTGATCATTATCCCAGTGATCTTTCGGATTTTTAACTCAGTCTTTCAACGACAAGAACATTTTTCGGCACTCGGTGTGCTGAAGGCGATCTTGATCACGGTGATCCTGCCTCTCGTCATCGGGATCGCGATGCATCACTTTGCCAGGGCTTTGTCCGACCGGTACGCCGTCCGGATCGGAAGGATCGGTTTTCTCCTACTGATCGTCGCCTTTTTGCCTATGCTTATTAGCCTGCTCGGTCCAATGTGGTCGCTCGTCGGAAACGGAACGATCATGGCTCTAATTGCCTTTGCATTGGTCGGCGTGACAGCGGGACATTTTCTTGGAGGGCAGGATCCTGCCGACCGTACTGTCCTTTCATTGGCGACTGCATCCCGACATCCCGCGATCGCTGTAGCCCTTACATCGGGAAATATGATCGAGGCACAACGGAAAAACGCCGCCGCGGCGATAGTCCTTTATTTACTGGTAAGCACGATCGTCGTCGGGCCATATCTCAACTGGCTCGGAACTTATGAGGCTGAAAAGGAGCGGCTTAGTGAAGCATAGGAACCGTGACAACAAAACGGAACCCAAGAGGATCCGTGATGACACCGGCCCTTACAGCCATAGATCGAAATTCTCACATGATGCGAACAGTTAGAGAAAAAAACGCTCCCTACCGATTAAGCGGTATTCGCCGGATCTCCCATGCGCGCAAGCGGCCGCTTAACCTTGCGGATTTCTTTGGCGAGGTTCCCGCAAATCCTGAATTATGCGAGCAGATCTTTCGCGCGTTTGCCAACATCGATGAGCGCACCGATAGAACGCTTACCGAGAACGAGGCGTTCGCTCATGGTGTGCTGGCTTTTATTTATATGTATCCGAGTGTCGAAATGGAGTGTGCTTTGGATCAGTATGCCTTTCCCCAAGCAACCGACGAGCCGTCGCTGGCAGAAGGATGGAACCAACTACGCGTAATGCGTCCGCGATCGGGCGAAGAAATATCGCACGAGGAATGTTCAGATCACCATGTGGTGATGTGCGGGGCTGCTTTGGACCTGAGCGAGGAACCGGTTTTGCTTTACACGCCGGATATTAACAGCCGCTATTTCTCTTACCAATTCATCGATGCACACGCAAACTCCTTTGCCTATATCGGAACGCGGGCGACACAGGGTCGCGAGGGGATCTTCGCGATCGTCGGACCTGGTTGGCGCGGCAAATTGTCCAAAGGATTGAGCTGGATCCAATCGCTAACACCCCAAAACTTGTTGGTGGGACGGATGTATGTTGCCGACCGGGACGAGGTCCCGACCGCTCGCGAGATATATTACCGTAGCACCCTCGCGCCCTTTAGTCGCTTTTCAAAGGAAATCGGCAATGACCTTTCTATTTTGCCGCCGCCCATTCCGCGGCGTTCCGATCTCTCGGGATCGAAGTGGTTTGAGATCGCGAACCGGGTTTTGAACGACAATCCTCCACCTGCCTGCGAAAACGACATGATCTCATTATTTGCGCATCTGGGGCTGGGCCCGGGCTTTGATTTTCGGGCTATATCGCTAAGCCCGGCTGTCCGATCCGGCCTGAAAAGGGCGATTCCCGTCGCCAGAAGCCAGATCAGTCAGTATTCGGAAAATATGGGTGAGTTAGTGAATGGATGGCGCTTGACGCATCTGAATCGTAGCATTCGCGAAACCAACTATATGGAACGCGCGGCGATCGCTTTTCAATGCCTGACGCAGGGATCTGCCGAAGAGATCATTTATGCAGACTGCAAAACGGACCTTCAAGGCCGGTTGCTGAGCGGATCAAAGCGATATCTCTTGCGCTTTACAAAAAGTAAGGAGCCGCCGGTGAAGGGTTTCTGGTCCCTTACCCTCGGCGGTTCGGCAATTCACTCGAACATCGGTAGCGAAAGTTCCGCAGCCAACGATGGCAAGAGCCGCCTTAAATACGAGATCGATGGCTCGTTGGAGATCTATGTGCAGGCGGAGAGTCCAGGTCTCGATAGAGAAAGTAACTGGCTTCCGTCGCCGCAAGGAAAGTTTTCGCTGAAATTGAGGATGTATATCCCTGGCGATGAGGTGGTAAGCGGAGTCTATCAACTTCCGGGAGTGGAGTGTCTGTAGCGTCGAATCATTGGTAATGAAACTACATGAATAAAAGAAATTGGAGATGAAGGAGATCGTATGAAGATCAAACCAATTTTACTTATGTTGTGGATCAGCGTTGCGGCCCTGAGCGTTTACGCTCAGTCCGAAAAATTTTCGGCCCTGGGTTATCTCCCGAGTGGCGCAGGGATGAGGATGGTCGGTGCGGGAAGCACAATGAACCTCGATCTGTACATCGACAGATATTCGACGAATCAGGAAGCAAATCTGCTCGCGGGCGCCCTGATCGAAGGCGGTAACGACGCTTTGCTCAAGAGTCTGGAAAAAGTGAAGCGCATTGGAAAGATACAGCTTACGGGCAGGGTGGGTTTCTACGATTTGAAGCTTATTCGGTCACGGCCCATTAGTGGCGGCGGACGCCAGATAATTGCCGTCACAGATCGTCCTATAAGCGGGTTTGAGATGTACGCGGGGAGCAGATCTCAGGACTACAACTTTGGAGTTATTCAGATCGTACTCAAACCTAATAGCAAGGGAAAGGAACGAGGCACGGGAACGATGATCTATGCTTCCAAGATCAAATTGATCAAAGGAAAAACTATCCAGATAGAGAATTATGGCGTCAGCCCACTGCAGTTGCGCAATGTTCGCAAATGGTAGGTCTTCGTAGTAAACACTAGAAAATGTGAGTTCCTGGGTAAACGCCGGGGGCGGTTCCTGAGTAGATCGTCGAAGCTGGTAAATACAAGAGAGTGGACGAAATCGCTCGCCGAAAGAATTATGCCTACAGATTCGATAATTTATAACATTCCCGCGGAACTTATCGAAGGATACCGCGGCCGGCGGATCATCGTCCGCGCATACGATCCTGCCAAACTCGTTAGCAGTCTATCGGGGCGAGGGCTTGAGAACCTGCATTTCGTCCAAATCCTTACACTTGCGGCCGATGCGACTGCGTTGGCGGCCTGGGGGGAAGGTGTTCCGATCGACTTGGTAATGTACGAACCGGAGGTCGAGCTCGCACGGCTTCACAATCACGCAAAACTCCTCAATAAACATCCTGTAAGAGTCTCAATTCCGGTCCGTCGAGGCTTGGCCGATGCCATAAAAGCCGCCATATCGCTGCAATTCGCTGTGCGGCTAACTGTTGGCCAGCCGCGGAGTGACGAGATCGCTCAGATGCTTGAATCGTTGAAAATATACCTGGAAAAATCTGCAGCCGCTCAGCCCGTCGAGTTTTATCAGAGCACTATGCAGGCAATTTTCCGCCACACGGATGAAAATCTTTGGGCGATTCAGGAAGAGGATCCCGCGAAGTATAGATACGTAACCTCCCAGGGACAAGAGATCATTTCGCCTCGATTTCTCGAAGCACGCCCCTATCCTGGAAAACGGCTTGATTCATTCGTTACAGACTTTCACCAATCGCTGATTAAGGAGCGTCGCGAGTGCTCTCATTGCGAGTTTGTGGATCATTGCATGGGCTATTTCAAGTGGCCCAACAAGGATTTTATCTGCGCGGGCGGCGTGCGAGAGCTTTTTTCCCGACTCAAAAATGCCGCCGGTGACCTGACGTACGACATGGAGGAATACGCTTCGATGAAAGGAGGAATGCGGTGATAGGGAATCTCTATCGTGAAAATATCTATGATCCCAACACTCCAGACATCAAGGTCCCGCGGCGCGTTATTAAGGGCGCGCCGCATCTTTGCGTTCCAAACTATTGCCGCCGCCACCGTCCCGCAGCGAGGATGGTGCAGGCTGTTGACACTCAACGTGTCATCTGGGATTTCGCTGCGTAACTTAGGCCGTCAGCATAAAAAGCAGCGGCTAACTTTATTCGAACACACAAAAAAGGGAGGAATGAAATGAAACACGTACTTACAGCTTTAACTGGCATTTTTGTCGTCGTCCTGGTTCTTTCGGTACCACGGATAAAGGCACAGGATGAAGACATGCATCAGCTCTTGAAGCAGTTGGAGGACGATACGGACCGCTTTAGCAAAGAGCTTAATAAGGCTTTGGATTCGAGTCCTCTGAACGGCACTAACACGGAAGACGAAATCAACGGCTACGTAAAGGCATTCGAGGAATCTACTGATCGTCTAAAGAAGGACTATGAAAAGGAGCAGGACCATCGTGTGGCGGCGCACGAGGTCGTTGCCAGGGCGAAAACCATAAATACTTTTTTAAAAAATCACCCGTTGAACGAGACGGTAACAACCGACTGGGTGACAGTTAGAACTGACCTTAATCGCATCGCCAAGTTAGCCAAGGTGAAACTTGAATTCTAGGACGCGCAGCAGGAGATCCCTTTAGGTTCTCGGGCGACAATCCACCCTCGGAGAGCGGCTATGGAAGACATCTTTAGAGTCGTGGCGCGATACATCGCGCTGTATTGGAGACAGTTGCTGTCCTTGTCATAGCATGCGGCGGCGTCCGGGCTGTCATCAACCCTTTGGTCGGTGGCAAGCTGATCCCGAAAAAAACCACTTTCAGGCCGAA
>AR_comb_assmDRAFT_10037595_pt1 | contig 11276 bp, 11 predicted proteins | sample ArasoioldDNA_FD_10543 | JGI IMG/M metagenome (IMG submission 10543) | reverse complement strand
GTCCGCATCCTTCGCGATCGTTTCGGTATTCCTCAAATTTATGCATCAACACCGCATGATCTTTTCTGCGCCCAGGGGTTCGTTCACGCACAAGATCGCTTTTGGCAAATGGATGTTTGGAGACATACCGGTGCCGGACGCCTATCGGAAATGTTTGGAAAATCGCAGATCGATACCGATAAATTTTTGCGAACTCTGGGATGGGACAGAATTGTCCGAGATGAGTTGAAACGTACCGATCAAACTTCAACGAATATTTTGAAATCATATGCAGAAGGTGTGAATGCCTATCTCAAAAATCGCGGAGGAAGTCAGATTTCATTTGAATATGTTCTTCTTTCAATGATCAATCGAAATTACAAAATAGAAAATTGGGAGCCGCCGCATTCCGCAACTTTCGCCAAGGTGATGTCATGGGATCTTTGCGAAAACATGTTTTCCGAAATAAACCGTTCACTACTTTTAAAAACTTTATCGATGGATCAAATCAATGAGCTCTATCCTCCTTATCCTGAAAATGGTCCATTTGTGGTTCCATATTCACCGCAATCGAATTTTCCGGCAGAATTGCCGATTGCGATTTTACGGGATCTAAAAATTCAGAAATCACTTCAAGAGTTAAATTCTTCTTTAGAAAATCTGCCGCATGGAATTGGAGTTCGCGGTGAAGCGATCGGCTCCAATAATTGGGTGATCTCAGGCATCAGAACAAACACTGGAAAGCCGTTCCTGGCGAACGATCCGCATCTTGGCGTTCAAATGCCTTCGATCTGGTATGAAACCGGATTGCATTGTGAGCCGGTGAGTGATCAATGTCCGTTTGATGTTTCCGGATTTTCATTTGCGGGAGTTCCGGGAATTATTCTTGGTCATAATTCGCGCATTGCATGGGCAATGACCAATGTGGGTGCGGATGTAATGGATCTTTACATCGAAAAAGTGAATCCACAAAATCCCAATCAATATTTTTATCAGAACGCCTGGCATGACATGAAACTAATTCAAGATCGGATCCGGGTTGGCGGGGCTGAGGATGTAGTATTTCCAATCCGCAGTACGCAACACGGACCGCTGATTTCAGATTCATTTAAATCGCTCGGTGATTTTCGAAACAAGACAGGTCAGGATGTTCCTGAACAATACGCAATTGCGTTGCGATGGACGGCATTGGAAGCATCAAATACTTTTCCTGCGATCTGGAAAATCAACATCGCGAAAAATTGGGATGAGTTTCGTGCCGCTGCCGCCAATTTCGATGTACCTTCACAAAATTTACTATACGCCGACATTGATGGAAATATCGGATATCAAACTCCTGGAATGATTCCAATCCGCGCGAAAGGTGATGGCCGTCTTCCGGTTCCAGGATGGACGAACGAATATGAATGGACCGGATACATTCCATTTGGAGAATTGCCCTCAATCAAAAATCCCGATCAAGGATTTATTGCTTCCGCCAATAATCAAGTAATTTCGTCGCGCTATCCTCACTTGCTTACAAATGATTGGGAAGCTCCGTTTCGTGCGGCACGGATTACGGAAATGATTAGCGGAAGTAAAAATAAAGTTGACAAAAATTTTATCGAATTAATGCAGGCCGATAACAAAAATGCAAAAGCAGCAATTGTTCTTCCTTATCTTTTGAATCTAAAGTTCAAAGATATTCATCTTCAAACAGCTTTAGAGATTCTGAAAAATTGGGATCAGCAAAACACCATTGATTCTTCTGTTGCTGCTTTGTTTGAAATCTTTTGGAAAAATTTGCTGGCCGAAACTTTTCATGATGATCTTCCGGAGCAATTTTGGCCAGGTGGTTCAGAACGATGGGCCTCCGTGATTCAGAATCTGATCAGTGATGAGCATAATCATTGGTGGGACAATAAAAAAACATCAGCCATTGAAACTCGTGATGATATTTTGCGAAGTGCATTTAAATTAGCGGTTCAAGAATTGGAAAAGTTGCAGGGAAATGATCCTGGTAAATGGCGATGGGGATCATTACATACAGTTACATTTCAGAACGAGACTTTGGGCGCATCTGGAATCAAAATTGTGGAGAAGATTTTGAACCGTGGACCTTTTGAATCCAGCGGTGGAATTGCGATGGTCAATGCAGCTTCGTACAATCCTAGAAATTCGTTTGAAGTTACCTCGCTTCCATCAATGCGCATGATTGTGGATTTTTCAGCGCTGGATCAATCGATAGCAATGAATACGACCGGCCAATCAGGGCATGCCTATCATGCAAACTATATTGATATGGCGGACCTGTGGCGGAAAGTTCAATATCATTCGTGGCAATTTAGTAAAGAAGCGACCCAGAAACAAACTACGGATACTTTAATTCTCAGGCCTTGATTTTTTTCAACACGAAGACACGAAATCACGAAGGTTCACTAATACAAAATATTTAGTGAACTTAGTGTCTTGGTGCCTTCGTGTTGAAATTGGCTACTTAATTTTCTTCAACGATCCCACTGCGCGCTTATCTTCGTCAGCGCGAACGCTCGGACGTTTCAAGCGGGCTTGTTTTACGCTGAGTTGCAACGCTTCCATCAGATCGCCGACTTTTGGCTTGGCTTTCGGTTTCACAATCGTCAACTTACGGCCTTTAATTTTCGCTTCCAACATTTCCTGGACCGCTTCAACGTAGTCACTCTTCAACTCTTCCGGTTCGAACGACTCCGTTAAGTTTTCAATTAACTCTTTTGCCAATACCAATTCTTTATCGCGCAGTTTTACATCTTCCGGAATTTTATTTTCATTTTCGCGAACTTCATCCGGATAAAGCATCATATGCAAAACTAATCCTTCCATTCCTGGTCGAATCAGCGCAAGGTATTCATGACTCCGCATTACCAGCTTTCCAATTGCGCACTTCTTGGTTTCTTCCATCGCTTTGCCCAGAAGCGCAAACGTTTTTTCACTATTACGATCCGCGCCCAGGTAATATGTTCGTTCAAAGTAAATCGGATCAATTTCGCTGATATCTGTGAATTGAATAATTTCAAGATTGCTGCTGGATTCCGGCCGAACAGTCTTCAGATCCTCTTCATCCACAGTGATGTAGCGATCTTTTTCATATTGATAACCTTTAACTAATTCGGAACGCTGCACAACACATTCACATACCGGGCAATAATTTTGTAATTGAATACGGCTGCCGCATTTTTCATGAAGTAAATTAAAGGAAATATCGTGGGAAGTTGTTGCCGAAAAAAGTTTTACAGGGATTGAGACTAAACCAAAACTAATTGTGCCTGTCCAAATTGATGTCGCCATAATGAATTAACTATATATCAGCACCCTCAATAGAGGTAGCCCAAATAACATGATCGCTGTCAAAATTTGTACTACAAAATCTCGTGTGAATAATTGACTGTTAATTGGAAGTTTGTATGGCAGCATCAAAAATTTCATCTACTTAAAATTGAGTCGTGAATAATGAATTCAAGGAGACGATCCCCATGAAGAGGATCTTAATTGTGGTTCCGATTATGGCATTTGCTCTGTTTTTTGTTTCTGCAAATGCGATGAGTTTAGCTCGAAGTTCTGATAGCCAGATTTCCGAATCGATCAAGCAGAATTTTAAAGTAGATGAAAAATTATCCGGCGCTGACATTGATGTTCATGTAAACAATGGTGTGGTCACTTTAAAGGGAAAAGTAATTGGCACAGCTGAAGCCAATCGCGCAGTAGCCATGGCGAAGGGTGTTCCTGGTGTCGTGCGGGTGGATTCAAAGTTGGAAATTGATCGAACGATAACCAATAGTGATGTAGAAGACACGTTAGATAACAAAGATAAAGCTATTAAAGAGCAGAATGAAAAGAACGAACCGAAGCGAAGCTTAGGTACGGTTATTGATGATGCAACGATCACCGCGGGCATTAATTTAAAGTTTGCCAAAGATGATCTGGTTCGCGCATATAAAATTGATGTTGATACTAAGGATGGAATGGTAACGCTCACCGGGACAGTAAAAAGTGAAGCTGAAGCGAAGCGCGCGATTTCCTTAGCGGAATCTGAGGAAGGAGTAAAGCACGTAAGTTCAGTATTGCAAGTTAAGCCTGATTAATTAGTTTTCTTGTACCATCCGAGCGAAAAAAGGCCGGTTCCAATTTTGAACCGGCCTTTTTGTTTTGTAGTTGTAAATGCTTGCCGATATTAGTAGCATTTGTTATCAAAGGGAAATAGCCTATGGCAGATGCCCTCCATTCCGAGACGTCAGCAAAGTTCAAGCCGTTATTTTATGCAGCCTTGACGGGCGCTGCTTATTATTTTGGCGCAAAACTAGGTTTTGCATTAAAACCAGGATTATTTCCGATCTCAACCCTCTGGCCTCCGAATGCAATTTTATTTGCGGCACTCTTGCTGGCTCCAATTCGCACCTGGTGGTTACTACTACTGGCAGTTCTGCCTGCCCATTTGATCGTCCAAATTCTTGACGGAGTTCCAGTTTTGCGTTCGTTTGGTTGGTTTTTCAGCAATATCGGCGAAGCATTACTGGGCGCCGTTTTGCTTCACAAATATTGCAAGGTCGACATTTGTTTTAATTCGCTTTCCGGTGTAGGCCGTTTCTTGCTTTTAGCAGTTATCGTTCCGCCATTTGTTACTAGCTTTCTGGATGCAGGTGTTGTAGCCGCTACAGGTTGGCAATCCGATTATTGGAAGCTCTGGGGAACTCGATTAGTTTCTAACATGCTGGCCATTCTAATCATCGTACCAGCAATATTAATCGTAGGCTTAAGAAGTTCGGATTGGTTTCGAAAAATCAATTGGGATCGATATATTGAAACGCTGGCACTTGGACTTTTCACGATCTTAATATCGTCATTTATCTTCCGACCAACATTTGTGTACGTGATTCCGGTGCTTGTCTTATTTCCTTTGCTTTGGGCGGTCTTAAGATTCGGGACTGCTGGCGTAAGTATTTCAATGCTAACCATTGCATTGATTACATTTTGGAACATAGTCCACAGCCGTGAACCATTGAGCCAGGAAGTTTTATCGCAACAAGTATTTAATTTGCAAATTTTTTTGACTGTGATGAGCATCACAATGATTTCGTTAGCAGCGGTATTGAACGAACGCCGGGGAATGACTGAAGCTTTACGAAAAAGCGAAGATCGTATGAGTATGGCTGCAGAATGGACCCAACTTGGTTTCTGGAGCTACGATTTCGTGACAGGCGAAACCTGGATTTCTGATCATTTGAACAAGATGTTAAATTTGGGCGATCGAATCGTAACCTGTACATTTCTTAATGAATTCATTCATCCTGATGATCGCCAACGAGGGACACAAATGTTTGAAGAATCAATCGCAAGGAAACAAGATTTTGAAGCTGAGTATCGTTTGATTCTTCCAGGAAATAAAGTTTGCTGGGTAAATAATCGGGCTCGCACAATTTTTCATCCTTCGGGTCAACCTCTATACACATCAGGAGTAGTTTTTGATTCTACTGAACGGAAAATGGCGGCAATCGAAGCTCAGACACAACGCGAAGAATTGATGCATCTTACGCGAGTCTCCATTCTTGGACAGCTTTCCGGCGCTCTTGCGCATGAATTAAATCAACCATTAGCGGCAATTTTAAGTAATGCACAGGCGGCACAAAGATTCTTGAAACAGAATGGATCTTCGGAGAATGATGAATTTCTGGAAATTCTCAAAGATATTGCGGACGCCGATAAACGCGCTGGCGCTGTAATACAAAGACTTCGCGTGCTACTAAAAAAGGGAGAAACGGAGTATCAAAGTTTGGATCTAAATGAAATTGTTAATGATGTACTTCGATTAACTCATAGCGATCTGTTAACGCAGAATGTGAATGTCACTACAAGTTTGGAAAAGACACTTCCAAAAATTAACGGTGATCTGGTTCAGTTGCAACAAGTAATGCTGAATCTGATATTGAATGCATGTGAAGCGATGACTCTCAACACTGCTTCCGATCGTGCTCTGACAGTGCGAACCGAACTAAATGATAACAATCAAGTGAGGCTTGCAATTGAAGATACCGGGCCAGGAATTGATCCGAATCTATTGGATAAAATCTTTGAGCCGTTTGTTACAACCAAACAGCAAGGGCTTGGTCTTGGGTTATCGATTTCTCAATCGATTTTATCGGCTCACAATGGAAGTCTTCTTGCACAGAATAATATTAATCAAGGCGCAACATTTTATATGGTATTACCGGTAGAAAAATCTTGAACATCCCATTTGAGTCCCGCAAATCCTATAATATTAAGAGAGAGAAAAGCCACATGAAGAATAGTATTGCGCATGTGGCAGTTGTAGATGATGAAGAATCTGTTCGAAAAGCACTTGCGAGATTACTCCGCTCGGCCGGTTTTGAAGTGGAATCGTTTGGTTCCGGTATTGAATATTTAAATTCTTTGCAAACTCAAAAACCTGATTGTCTTGTAATTGATTTGCATATGCCAGTTCTAAATGGTCTTGATGTTATAAATAAAATGTCTGAACAAGGATTTAAAATTCCGACAATCGTAATCACTGGTTATGATGGTATCGGAATGACACAACGGGTGCTTACTGCTGGAGCTTTAACCTGCCTGCACAAGCCGGTCGATGATGAGTTATTGATCTCGGCACTGATGTCCTGTACTGAAAAATAATCTGCGCGACAATCTTAAAATTGATCGCTGCATATCCAATCGAAAAGGAGAACTAACATGGCTTTTAAAACAAATCCCTTCAATTGGGTTGAAATTCCTGTAACCGATTTAAGCAGAGCGACAAAATTCTATGAATCCGTTTTTGATGTTGAACTGAATTTGCATGAGATGGGCCCGTCACTTGTTGGTGCACCATTGAAAATGGCAATGTTCCCTGGCGTAAAAGAAACCACCGGTGCGGGTGGAGCACTGGTGAAATCGGAAGGCTACACGCCTTCACATCAAGGAACGTTAATCTATTTTTCTGTGGACAATATTGAAAATGTACTCAAGAAAGTAGAACGAAGCGGCGGCAAAATGCTTGCACCAAAATCGAGTATTGGTGAATTCGGTTTTATCGGATTGTTTGAAGATCCGGAAGGAAATCGAATCGGACTTCACTCCATGAAATAGTTTTGTTTGGGGCGAGTCATCACGGCTCGCCCCTGACTTTCGTGCTTAGCTTGCAGGCTTATGATGAAAATGCCATAATTTCTTCCCACCAATTTTTTCTTCGTGCCACTTTTGCAATCTGAATGGTGAGTGTAGCTCAGTTGGTAGAGCGCTGGATTGTGGCTCCAGTGGTCGAGGGTTCAAGTCCCTTCACTCACCCCATTAACCTCGTCGTAAACCACAATTCAGCGCTCCACCTTAACGAATCGATCTTTCAAAATTATCGATGCTTTAACTAAAAGGAACTGACAAGAGGCAAAAGCTTGTCACGGCTGCATTTGCTCGAGCGCCTGCTGTATTGCCCGCTTGGTCATCTCTTCCATTTGTTCTATCAGACGTTGTTTTGTCTCAGCTACGGTGGCGCCAGTTCCCTGATGATCATGAACATATTCGGCCCTTCCCTTGGCGATGCCTGCATTAACGGCGTCCATGAACTCGCTCTCAATAACTTGAGGTAAATGATCCTCATTCTTTACAATTCCTTCATTAGCGGGATTCATGACATCCTTAGCTGATGGAGGAACCGCTTTCGGCTGTGCATCAAGAACCATGTTTAGATTCGCTTGCTGAAGGCTGCCTTCAAGTTTCATTTGGCCGATCCGGCTATTCTTTTCAAGATTGCTGAGAGTTTCGATCGGCTGGTTGGGAGCCGTTTGCGCTTCTGACACTTGCGGTTTCGACGATTGATCTTGAACCGCATCTTCCGGAGCTGTTGATTGAACGTGATTGAAACCTAATCCAACTGACTTTATATCCATTATTGTTCTCCTTTTGGTTTGCCCTCCTTGGCATTCCTTGTTTGATTACGTCTTTGCATCTTGCAAGCGGTTTGCCACGATTCACAGCGAGTAGAATTTGAAGTTCGTGGCTTGAGATGAAGGTAATTTTTTCAACCTCAAGGTTGAAAATTTAAACCAACAATCGGGATAAACATTGAATCCTGGAATAGGACTAGTGATCCGATTTGTAATAAACGCGGGTATAAACCAGATAAGCATAGACACTTGTAATAAATCAATTCCTCCACGAAGATAACTCTTAGTGTAATCTGCTGAAACTATGACTGCCGAAACTGTGAGCCGATTAAATCTGAGGCGATTTGCGCAACTCTCGATTTGGGCGGCTGTTTTTACCATCGGTTTAAAATCGGCCGCGTATCTGTTGACCGGTTCAATTGGATTATTGTCCGATGCTCTCGAATCGTTAGTAAATGTTATTGGAGCACTCATGGCTTTTTGGATGCTCACCATTGCTGCGCGTCCGGCCGATAAAGCACATGCATTCGGTTACAGCAAAGCTGAATATTTTTCCAGCGGAGCAGAAGGCGGATTAATTTTGATTGCAGCCGCAGGTATTGCATTAACATCCATTGAGCGGCTGATTTCTCCGAAACCGCTGGAAAAAGTTGGTATCGGCCTGGTAGTTTCCGCTATAGCTTCAGTTGTGAATTTCGTAATTGCGCGAATTTTAAAAAAAGCCGGGAAACAATATCATTCCATCACTCTTGAAGCGGATGCCCAACATTTGATGACAGATGTTTGGACATCTTTGGGTGTTATCGGTGGCGTTGGTGCTGTTGCACTTACCGGTTGGCAACGGCTCGATCCAATCATTGCTATTTTAGTTGCTTTCAATATTGTCAAATCAGGAATTCAAATTGTTAGAAGATCCGCTTTAGGACTCCTGGATCGATCTTTGCCGAGTGATGAGCACGATCTTATTTGGAAAACTCTAGAGCCTTTCAAAAAGAATGGAATCGAGATTCACGCATTAAAAACTAGGGATGCTGGAGCAAGAAAATTTGTTTCGTTTCATGTTGTAGTACCTGGTAATTGGACGGTCCACGAAGGACATCAATTCCTTGAAAAAATTGAAGCCGACATTTGTAAAGCACTTCCTAATGTTTCAGTGTTTACGCACCTAGAGTCACTGGATGATCCCGCCTCCTGGGACGACGAAGATCTTTCATAGCTCTCAAAAGTAAAGTTTCCCATCACTCACCCCATAAATCATTTCAAATTTCAGATTTTAGAATATTTATCAAAACCGCGAGCAATAGGGAATCGCAGAAGTCGATTCCCTATTTTTTTCGCCGAAAAAATTTACTCTACTGAGCGGGTTGTTCCATGATCGGAGTTTCGGTATGAAACTTTGGCATCCATTTCCCACCATGATTTTCATAGGTCGTGGAGTGGCGGGTTTTCATCGTCATGGTTTTGGCATCCATTGTTGCTGTGGAATTAGACATGTAGCTCAAAACTACTGTATCTTTGTCCAGATTAAATAATTGGAAATCGGACAGTGTGTATTCGGACATCTTCAATTTAGAAAGATTATCTACGAGCTGTTGTTTGTTATAAACGGCGCCGGTTGCATCAATATCCATAATTTCGTCTGACAGACCCGCAGAAAATGTTTTCATGTCGCTGTTTTTAATTGCTTCCCATAACGACTTTTCGTTGGCGCTAAGTTTGTCCAACATCGCATCCGCTGCAAAGCCGCTATACGAAATTATCGAAACACAAAGTACAAGCAAAGCAAATAAGATTTTTTTCATCGTTTCTCCTTTATCAGATGGGGGTACAGAGAACTATTATCTCACGGGAATATCGGCGCAAGTTAATCTAAAATATAATAGTTTACGTTCCTGAAAGAATTCTATGAAGAAAGTAATTCTATTCTGGTTTCTTTTGACTGCCGCAATTTATTTAGCCTTCGCCTTCGGCGCTGATGAAAAAGAAGTATCAAATAACTCAGGAATGAAAGATCTTACGTCATTAGAAATTTTGAAACAGGATTTTAATGTTCATCGAGACAAAGTCCGTATCGTGACTCTTCTTTCACCTACATGAGGGTTGTGCCGTCGGGGGTTCTCCGATATGCAACAGGTAATGAATTACTTTTCTGACAAGCCACTGCATCTGTTTGTAATTTGGTTGCCGGCGATATCGTCTGATACCCGCAATGATGCATTAGAAAGAGCAAATCAATTTTCAGATAGCCGTGTTTCATATTATTGGGATCCTGAAAAATTAACAGGAAAATCATGGGGTTCTGTTTTGGAATTAGGTATGAGCGCCTGGGATGTTTACTTGCTTTACACTTCAAATCAAAACTGGAATACAGATGTCCCATCACCATTATTCTGGATGCATCAATTGCAAGGAATTGAAAAGGGACCTTATCTTGATCACGATGAGTTTAAGCAAAAAGTTCAAGATTTGATTGCACAACTGCCGCAGAATAAGTCTTAAGTCTTCTTGCGTTGTTCGGCTTCATCAAGCCAACCACGTTTTAATTTTTCCGGTGGGACACTGGAAAGATATGGTTTGATGTCCAGCACTGGAGTGCCATCCAGCATATCAATTCCGCGAACTTGCAATTTGTTTCCATCGCGCGAAATCAATTCAACAACCGTTAATCCAATTGGATTCGGCCGATAAGGAGAACGTGTTGCAAATACACCATGAGGTTTGTTGTCAGAAGGCGGTGTGCCGACTAATTCCACGCTTTCAGAGCGATCAAACATCCAAATTACAAACAGGTGCGAAAAACCTTCGATGTCTAACAATCCTTCTGAATATTCAGGCAAAACTTCCAGAATTCCTTCGGCGGTATGCTGCGCACCCAAACCTTTGGGAATTTCGGAAGTATCTTTATAGGCACATCGGATGTATCCAATCGGTTTCATAATCCACTAAGATAAATATTATCATGACGAAAATCACTCCACTCATTCTTGGATCTGGTCGTTCCGGAAAAGCGATCGCAAAAAGTCTGGCGATGTTAAACATTTTGCATCCGGAACTTGAACTTGCGACTGCGATTTTTTTGAACCGCAATACATCATTAATCGATGAACGCAAAAAATATGAACGTGTTTTGCTTGGTATTTCGAATCCACACGGACTTCATGCGCAAGCAATTCTTGAAGCGGAACATGCCGGCGTTGACGCAATCATTTGCGAAAAACCGGCATGCGTCAATATGGAACAACTTCAAAAATTGCAACATGTAAAAACTCCAACTGCGATTCTTCATGCTTATCGCCAAATGTGGGGACCGCAATTGATAAAGGAGATGATTGAGAATGGAGAATTCGGAGAATTGATTACGATCGAAGGACGCTACTGGCATGCTTCTGC
>AR_comb_assmDRAFT_10368437_pt1 | contig 11277 bp, 9 predicted proteins | sample ArasoioldDNA_FD_10543 | JGI IMG/M metagenome (IMG submission 10543) | reverse complement strand
CGCTGGCGCGTGCGATGAGCACACTCCAGCCGCGGCAAGCCGAAGTTTTTGCCCTGCGATTTCTGGAAGGACTGAGTAACAAAGAAATTGCACAAATGCTGGGCATTTCACAGGTGCTGGTGGCTGTCATTGTTCACCGCACGCGGCAACAGCTCCGCAAGGAGCTTGCGAAGCACTTAGGAGATAGGTCATGAAAGACGATAAATTCGATCATTTGCTTTCGGAAATTCGAAATGAAGAGGTGGACCCGAAGGTTGTTTCTCAGGCCAGCGATCGGGTCTGGAAGTCTATTGCCGGCGCGACTCCAACCGCGGATCCGGGTGCGCATACTCTTCGAGGCTGTGAAGATTTCCAGGCACTGATCCCTGGATACTTGGGCCGGCAACTCGTGCCTGCGCGTGCGCTTCTTTTCGAGGATCACCTACACGCGTGCGTCGCCTGCCGCCACGCCTTAGAGCGAGCCAAGAATGGAGAATCACAGCGCGTCTGGCGTCTTGAGCCCCGGCGCACAAGTGTAATGCCTTGGCGGTGGGCGATGGGAGCGGCTGCAATCGCGGCCGTGGCGGTTGTTGCATTCGCATTCCTCAACGGCATGCTTCCGGGACAACACACAGTGCAAGCAGCTGTACAGACGGTGGATGGTTCACTCTATGCCGTGAATGGGAATGAGACGCGTGTAGTTCCTGCGGGTTACGAAGTCAGGAACGGAGAAGAGATCCGGACCGCAAAAGGATCGACAGCCGTCGTTCGTCTGCTGGATGGGTCGCTCGTGGAGATGGGACAGCGTTCCGAGCTTTCCGTCTCTCCTCAGTGGAGCGGCACGACGATTCGCCTGGGGAATGGTCAGGTGATCGTGCAGGCAGCCAAGCAACGCGCTGGAAGAAGGCTGTATGTCTCCACGGATGACGGGCTTGTGTCAGTGAAGGGAACGATCTTCTCTGTCAATCACGGCATCAAGGGATCGCGAGTGGCCGTGATTGAGGGCGTTGTTCGAGTTGACTTTAACTCCAATACGACGGACCTGCGGGCTGGAGAGCAAACAACATCGAGCGCTGCGGTCTCGAAAGTGCCGGTCCAAAACGAGATTGCATGGAGTCGGAACTCCGCGAAATATCTGGCACTGCTGGGCGACTTTGCGGTGCTGCAGAAACAGATTGCCGCGATTCCTGGCCCCGGATTGCGTTATAGCTCGGAACTTCTTCCAATCGTTCCCGATCACACGGTCGTATATGCCGCTATTCCGAATCTTTCAAACACAATCGGCGAAGCGAGCCGGCTTTTCCAGGACCGTCTGAAGCAGAGTCCAGAGCTTCGGGAATGGTGGAAACAGCAGCAGAAAGGCAAGGGCCCAAAGCTGGAGGAAGTGCTGGAACAGGTGAAGAATTTCAGCGGCTACCTTGGCGAAGAAGTTGTGTTCGCCGTGGCTAAAGAAGGAACAAACTATGCGGCTCCTGTTGTCCTAGCCAAAGTGGGGCAGCCTGGACTGGACAGTTTCCTGCAGAGCGAAAGCAAGAGGCTTAACACGAATCCGTCGCAGGTCGAGCTGCAGATCGTGCGCGACCCATGGTCGGTGACACAGGCGGCGGGCCACCCTCTGCTCGTATACGCAACCAATGAATTGATGGTTGCTACACCTGATCTGGCACAGTTGCAACTGACTGTAAAGCGCTCACAAGAAGGCGGTAGAAGCGCTTTTGCCGGGACGCCGTTCTACCAGCAGATTGTCCGGTCCTATGAACAGGGTGCCGAATGGCTATTCTGCGCGGATATGGAACAAATTGTCGCGGCCAACGTACAGGCTAATAGCAGGAACCACGACGTGCCAGCTGGGATGGAGACTGTGAAATACCTGACGATGGGCCATCGAGAAGTCGGGGGCAAACCCGAGAGTCACGCGGATTTGACCTTCGCTTCCGAACGGCAGGGCGTAGCATCGTGGCTCGCAGCGCCGGCTTCCATGGGATCTCTGGAGTTTGTTTCTCCCAATGCCAGCATGGTGACATCGGCAGTGATCAAGAATCCGAGAAGCATCATGGAAGAGATCTTCAAAATGGCGGGAAGCGGTGATCCAGAGTTCTCACAGCATCTTGCCGAATTCGAGTCCAAGACGGGCGTCAACGTACTGAACGACATGACGGCTCCGCTGGGAGGGGAAGTCACCATGGCATTCGATGGCCCCATGGTCCCTACACCACGCTGGAAGCTGATCATGGAGGTCTACGATCCGACAACCCTTCAGGCGACGATCGAGAAGCTCGTCGACAGCTTCAACCGCGAAAATAATCAAGGCCACTCTCTGCGGGTTACCAAGAAAGAAGTTGGTTCGCGGACTTACTTTGTGATCAGCAGTCCGAACCAACCGAACTACGAAGTGGACTACACCTTTGTCGACAGTTACCTGATCGCTGCACCGGATTTGGGAACGATCGCCCGCGCGATTCAATCTCGCGAGGCCGGGTTTACGCTTACGCATTCCCCAACGTTCCAGGCACTCGTGCCGAGTGACGGCTATACCAACTTCTCGGCGATCTTCTATCACAACATCGGTCCAGTCGTTGGACCGTTGGCCGACCAACTGAAAGCGAGCGGAGCACTGAATCCGCGACAGCAGCAATCGGTGGATGCACTCACTGCGAACTCCGCCCCGGGCATGATTTATGCCTACGGTGAGCGAGACCGGATCGTAGTGGCCAGCAACACCGGGTTCATGGGCTTTGACCTGGGAACACTATTAACGATGGGGCATAATGGGCCCTTCGGTCCTCTGATGTTCTTTGGGCAAACCTCGGGACATCCGATTCAACCCACTGAATGAGTACGTTGACACAAGCCGGAGCACCAGTTAGCAGCGAACAAGGCTCGCCGACTGGTATTCCGGCTGTGCCGCTCATTGATCTGCAGGGTCTCACCGTTCGTTTTGGGCACCGGGATATTCTTTCTAGCTTGACCGCCTCTCTCCGCGGGAGAGCCATTGGGCTACTGGGTCCAAACGGGGCAGGTAAATCCACACTGATCAATACACTCCTCGGCTTCCACAAGCCGGCAGCTGGTTCGGCGCGTGTCTTTGGACATGAGATCGGCCGGGACATCAAACTCATCCGAGGACTGGTCGGCTACATGCCGGAGAACGATGCGTTCATCTCAAAGATGAATGCGGTGTCGTTTGTTCAAATGATGGGGGAGCTTTCGGGTTTGCCATCGAGCGTGGCCCTGGAGCGCGCCCACGAAGCGCTGTTCTATGTTGGCCTAGCCGAAGCACGCTATCGAAAACTCGGAACGTACTCGCTTGGAATGAGACAACTCGCCAAACTGGCGCAGGCGATAGTTCACGGACCAAAGTTGCTGATTCTCGACGAGCCCACAAATGGCTTGGATCCCTCTGCCCGTCAACGCATGATCCGAATGATTCGCGAGATTCGGGATGGCCAGGAAATGCGCATTGTCCTCTGTTCCCACCTGCTGAGGGATGTCGAAGATACATGCGACGAAGTCCTGATCCTGAAACAAGGACGCATCGCCCACTATTCGAATCTCGATGAAGAGCGCCGTGCAAATAAGCGATTTCTGGAGCTTGAGACATACGGCGCGAACGGAGATTTCACTGCAGCCATCGAGAAACTTGGGTGCGAATGTGCAGTTGCGGCGAATCGCATGAAGATGGTGTTGGCCGATGGCATCGAGGCTCGCGACATTTTCAAGATCGCGGCCGAGCAGCAAGTCCGTATCCGTAGGATGAATTTCCGCCGAGACACGCTGGAAGACATTTTCCTGAAGGCTATGGAAAGTTGAACCGTCCTTCGTGCGACGAGGAGCAAGATGGCTGTCTACAGACGTAACTACCGACCTTATACGGGCGCACTTACTCCAGCGTGGACGCGATTCCTCGTTCTCTTTCGCTACTCGCGTCGCAACCTCTTTCGCTCAAAGCTTCTAACCGGTTTCTTTGTTCTCTGTTTCTTTTGGCCGCTCGGATGTCTGGCATGGATTTATGTCGCTCATAGCGTAAGCTTCCTGGCAAAATTCGGGCTACCGCCCCAAGTCGTTTCTATCGACAACAAGTTCTTCCTCCTCTTCATGTCTGTGCAGGGTGTGCTTGCATTCCTTCTAACGGCATTCGCAGGCCCCGGCCTGGTCTCTCCCGATCTCGCGAACGGAGCTCTACCGCTGTACTTCTGCCGACCTTTTTCCCGAGCCGAATACGTGTTGGGAAAGTCTTCTGTGCTGGCAATCCTCCTTTCGCAGATCACATGGATCCCCGGTCTGGTTCTTTTCGCGATTCAGGCCAGTTTCGCAGGAGCAGCTTGGACCTGGGACAACCTATGGATCGCGGGTAGTCTGATTGTTTCCTCACTGATCTGGATCGCCATCCTCTCATTGTTGGCCATGGCTCTGTCGGCTTGGGTGAAATGGAGAGTCGTAGCTGGCGCGCTCCTGCTGGCAGTAATGTTCTTTGGCGCAGGTTTTGGGGAAGCAATCAACGGGGTCCTGCGCATCCAAGGCGGCCATTTCTTTAATCTCGTGTACTTGGTGGCAACAGTCTGGACCAACCTGTTCCTAGTGGACGGTGATCGGGGCATCACCGCCGGTCAAGCCTGGATCGCTATCCTCGTATATTGCGGCGTCTGCCTCTGGCTGCTCATCCGTAAAGTACGCGCGTATGAGGTAGTGCGTTGAGCGATCGAATCATCTTCGAAGATGTGTCGAAGTTCTACGGCGAGATCCTTGGCGTCAACAAGGTAAGCCTCTCGATTCCTCCGGGCATTACAAGTTTGGTCGGCCCTAACGGTTCAGGAAAGACCACGTTGATGAACCTCATGACGGGCCTGGTGAAGCCGTCGCGCGGGCGGATTCAAGTATTGGGATACGGAACCGAGGTTCCCGAACAACTGTTCAAAATCGTGGGGTACTCCACGCAATTTGATGCCTTTCCAAAAGGCCTGACGGGATTTCAGTTCATCTATTCCTACCTCTGTCTGTCCGGAAGAGATCGCCAGGAAGCCGAAAAGCTCGCTTGGCAAGCAGTTGAGCGCGTGAACATGGTGGAGGCCGCGTCGCGGAATGTCGGAAGTTACAGCAAGGGAATGCGGCAAAGAATTCGGTTGGCGCAGGCCCTAGCGCACGATCCGAAAGTCCTGGTTCTCGATGAACCTCTGAACGGACTGGATCCACTCGCGCGCGCAGAGATGATTGCGTTGTTCCGCGCTGCCGCGGCGCAAGGCAGTTATGTGATCATCTCGAGTCACATTCTGCACGAAGTCGACGTGATTTCCGACCAGGTAATTTTGCTGAGCAATGGATACGTTGTTGCCGAGGGACAGATCCAGAGCGTGCGCAGCGAGATTCAGGAGCATCCCACGCAGATCCTTATCCGTTGTGACCGCCCGCGTGAACTTGCCTCGAAGATACTTGCATCGGAACACATCCTCGAAGTTTCTATTCACAACGATGGCCGCGGGCTGCTTTTGAAAACCCGGGATGCGGACCGTTTTTATCTTGCGATGAACGAGCTCGCGCTCAATGGAATTCAAGTCGAATCGATTGCTCCGGCGGATGACGATGTTCTATCCGTTTATGAGTATCTGATTGGCAGCGAAGAGGTAGTCCGATGAACCGAATCTGGTGGGCGCAGGTGAAGGCGGTCGTTCGTCTGGAGCTCAAGAAAACCTTTTTCGCCAAGCGCGGGCTCTGGATCTATGTGCTTGCCGCGTTACCAGTCGTTCTCTATATCGCATATGCAGTGGTGATGACTAACCAGCAGCACCAGACTTCCAGACTCGCCCGGCGCGGTGAGAAGACACTGTCGTACCAGGACCTGCTTGCGGCGAAAGCTGGCATGACGAAACAAGACGTCACCGCACTGCTCGGAAAGCCTCCTGTTACGTTTCACTGGACAGAAACCAGGCCGAAGGGGCCGGACACCAGCGAGGAAATTGCCCATGAAGACTATCAATATTCCGATGGAGTAAATGATCTGTATCTGGGATTGGTGAATGGCCAGGTCGAGCGCGTTCACATTCGTGAGGGCTTCAATCAAGGCCAGGACTCCACTATGTTCGCGGGCATTTTCCAGTTCTTCTTTCTCAGGTTAGCAGTCTTTTTTGGCTGCCTGGGAGTTTTCATGAACTTATTTCGAGGGGAGGTCCTCGACAAGAGCCTGCATTTCTATTTTCTCGCGCCGATCCGTCGCGAAGTTCTGATGGTGGGAAAATTTATTGCGGGGCTATTGGCTACATGTGTGATCTTCGTGACCAGCTTATTGCTGCAAACGGCTGCCTTCCTTTGGCACTTTAACCCGCAGGCAGAAAACACATATCTCTATCAAAATCACGGTCTCGAGCATACTGCGATTTATGTCGGCGTTACTGTGCTCGCATGCATCGGATATGGAAGCTTCTTTCTGGTAGCAGGCATGTTGTTCAAGAATCCAATTCTGCCCGCGGCCGGGATCTTGATTTGGGAATTCTTCAACCCGATCCTGCCGCCACTGCTCAAGCAATTCAGCGTTATCTATTACTTGAAGTCGCTATGCCCGGTGGACATCCTCGCGCCCCCGGGAGCACCACCTTTATTTGCTCTCCTTGTATCTAGCGCCGACCCGATTTCTGCGCCCGTGGCGGTTTGTGGACTTCTGATCGTCAGTGCGATCGCATTGACTATTTCCGGGGTTCAGGTCCGGCGCATGGAGATCAATTACTCCACCGAGTAGTGCACCAAGGCAGTTTCATTTTTCAACAGTCTCGAAGAAACTGCGCGACAAGGCCAGCGGAGTGTTCCAAGGTTACTTTTGTACACCCCTCATTACTTCTGTAAGGCTGATTTGTCTAAAGCCTTCACTACTATCAGGCGTAGATCGTTGGATCTGAGACTCCGTGGTCTCAGAAGGAAGGTTGTGCGGAAATGAGCCTTTCTCGGATTCTTGCTTGTTCTTTGCTGGGCGGTCTTCTTCTTGTGGGCGCAGCTTATTCGCTGCACGATGGTGGCGCTTCCTCAACTCCAGCGCCGGTTGCGACAGTAAACCAGGTGACGCATGACGGACTTGCCAAGAGCGCCGTATTTTCAGACGGCTCCTCGCTGTACATCTCAGAGGAAAAGGACGGCCATCAAGTCATCTCGAAAATCGTTCCTTCAACCGGTGAGCAATCGACCATTTCAACGCCGTTTTCCGATGTTCGCGCATTGGATGTTTCTCCCGATCATGCGAGCTTGCTGGCGTCCCCGGCCCATGCCGGACTGCGAAATCGTGAACTTTGGTCGATCCCGCTCGGACAAATCCCGTCCGCGCGCGTTGCTGACCTGGCCGTCGACGATGCAGCCTGGTCGCCCGACGGCGAGCAACTTGTCTTTGTCCAAGGAACTAAGATCTGCACGTCTTCTTCTAAAGGGGCCAACGTCAAGAAACTGGCCACCGTCAAAGGCAGACCGTTCAATCCCCGGTTCTCGCCCGACGGGAAACGAATTCGTTTCAGCCTAAGCGATGTGGAAACCAACACTACTTCCCTTTGGGAGATGGCGAATGACGGTTCCCACTTGCGCCAGATGCTGATCGATTGGAACAAAGCCCACAACGTTTGTTGCGGAGTCTGGAGCGTCGACGGACACTCCTATATCTTCCAAGCAACACAAAGCAGCCCCACGACGATTACGACACTGTGGGTATTACCTGAGAACAGCGAACAAACCACACCCAATCAATTGACGGATGGACCGATGTCGTTTGGCAATCCGTGGCCTGCGAACGAAAGCAACAAGATTTGGGCGCTGGGCGTGCAACCCACTGGGGAGGTCGTGAAATACGACGAAAAGAAGAGTGATTTTTCCAAGATTCTTTCCGGAGTTTCAGCGACTGACGTGGACTATTCGGTTGATGGAAAGTGGGTGACCTACGTTGCAGTTCCGGATGGCACATTATGGAGAAGCCGGGCGGATGGAAGCCAACGGTTGCAGCTTACGTTTGCACCAGAACGTGCCGCGCTGCCGCGCTGGGCTCCCAACAAGAAAGAGATCGCCTACGTCAGCATTCGGACGGGCCAACCATCGCAGATCCTGCTCATGTCGATAGCTGGCGGCAAGGCCTCACCCGTGTTCGCCGAAGACAGAGGCCAGATCGACGCAAACTGGTCGGCCGACGGCAAAAAGATGATGTTCGGACATGTGCATGGAACGTCAAACCTCAGTATCAGTCTGCTCGATCTAGCCGCGCACTCGGTTACAACCATTCCCGGCTCGGAAGGATTGTTCAGTCCGCGGTGGTCTCCTGATGGGCGCTATATTGTGGCTTTGTCTCCTGACTTCACAAAGGTGATGCTGTTCGATTTTCAGACTCAGAAATGGACCACGTGGCTGAATGAGCCCGCGGGTGCAGTCAGTTATCCGACTTGGTCCGCGGATAGCAAGTATCTCTACTTTGACGATCTCGTGACCGATGAGGAGTCGATACGCCGCGTAAAGATCGGGGAGGATCACACCGAGCGGGTATTCGGCATCCACGGCATTGATCGTTATGTTGGCCCATTCGGGTTATGGGTGGGTCGAGGTCCGGATGGTTCGTGGATGTTTGTGCGGGACCGCAGTACTCAAGAGGTGTACAGCTTGAACCTGGGGCTATCCCAATGAGCAACCTACTGCGAATTTTGTTTACGGATGGAATAAGAAGAGCGCGGACCTTGGTACAAGCGAGCTTGCTCGTCGGCCTCGTCGCCTCTATTGCAAGCACTCCATTGGCATCGCAAACCGAAGACGCTCCTGCCTCTGAGCGGAAAGTGGTCACGCGTGTCGAACCGAAGTATCCGCCTACGTTGGAGCGTCTCTACATCGGCGGAGTGGTTCGCTTGCAGGTTGACGTCGCCGCGAATGGTACGGTCGAAGGCGCTCAACTCATCGGCGGCAATCCAATCCTTGGGCAGTCGGCCATCGCGGCGGTAAAACAATGGAAATACACCCCGGCGAAGACAAAGACGAAAGTCGTCGAGCGACTGGAGTTCGATCCGCACCGTTAAAGGGACCGCGATGCTAGTCCGCTAGCACAACGAATACCGGTCCCGTCTCTTTCTCGATCTGTTGGGCCAGAGCATTGGCGCCTTCAACCGTCGGCTCCATGCCCACCAGAACTCGCCAGGTCTCATCTCCCTGACGGAATACCAACCGCGCCGATCCAAACTTATCTTCCATCTGTTGCCGCATTCGCTCCGCGTCCGAGCGCTGGGCAAACGGTTGAACTTGTACGGCATACATTTCCGCATCTCTTGTTGGCGGCATGCTCAGCACCGAGAGTCGGACATTCGCGATCCCTTGCATGGAAATGTTTTGCGCGGCGGCGTGCGAGAGGTCGATGATGCGTCCCTGCACAAATGGTCCTCGGTCGTTGATCCGGACATCGACGGTCCTGTTGTTAGAGAGATTTTCGACCCGAACGACTGTACCGAATGGAAACGTACGGTGGGCAGCCGTCAGCTTCTCCATGTCGTAAGTTTCTCCGTTCGCGGTGAGACGTCCATCGAATGGATGTCCATACCAACTGGCCACGCCCAGTTGGCTCGCGGCATCGGGTGGCTGCACCTTCTTCGAGCAGCCACTCGTAGTCAGCAATGCCGCTAGCGCACCTGCCAACAGTCCGCCGCAAAACCAGGCTATGACACGGTTGATCTGCATGCCGCCTACTTCAGGAACGTATCCAGAATGCTGCGATATTCAGGGTTCAGCTTCTGATAAGCCGGATCCTTTTCAACAGCGCCCAGAATCGTTTTCACGTCAGGCGGTGCGCTGACGGTAAGCATTACAGCTGCATCTTTGCGCACCATCGAAGTGGCGGGCGGATTTTGCAGGACGACCTTTGTCTTGCCGAAGATGTTCATCGTCGGCTGCTTCACCAACATCACCTTCAGCCCCATACTCTGCAGCGTATTGACCGCTTCCGTCAGGCCGCTATCAACGAGATTGGGCAAGGCAATGGGCAACTCCACTGTGAGATCGATGGGAGTATCAACCTTGACCTGCAATCCAGCCGCAGGATTCTGTGAGACCACGTATGCTCCGGGGATCACAGGCCCTTGAGTACTGAGAACGTTTCCGGGTTTCAGTTTTGCAGCCGACAGCAAGGCCTTTGCCTGATCAAGGTCCATCTGGGCCAAACTGGGCACGGGCACTTTTTTTGTGCACGCTGTAGTGCTCATGACGGCTGCGATCGCAACCAGGATCAAGAATGCGCGCACAAGTGGAGGTAAAGAGGACTGGCTCCCACTCCCGGGGGAGACAAATCCACTGAATGTTTCTACGACGAATACATCACGATGGTTGTTCATAGTACTCACTGCTTCCTGTTTGAAATAGAACTGCTCACTTACGGTTTAACTCTCGCAAACTCTAGAACTGAAATCTCAAGCCAACCTGAAAGGTCGAGAACGTCGTCGAGCGCGGATCATTAATGATGTGGTAGTTATAGTCAGCCTCGGCTCCGATTCTCTTCGAGAACTGGAACAGAAGCCCGCCTCCTACATTTCCGCCAACATAAGTAGACGCCCCGCCAAACTTATATCCGCCGACCCCGCCGTTCACGAACAACCGGAATGGAGAATTCGTCAAATAGCCTTTGGCGTTAAAAGAAAATTGGTAAACATTCGGATCCGCCGCAAACTTGTGCGAGAACCGGTGATAGCCGAAGATTCCGTCGAACGCGAGGTGATTTGTGGCCATGAACTCGAGACCGGTATTCAGGCTGAAGCCGAGATACGAATTCCCGCTCAACGATCGGAGGTTTGCACCAGCGTCGAGGAAGAGCGCAAGGCGTCCCCCGGTTGGATTGCAGCATGTAGTGAGCTGGTTTCCCGGACCCAGCGGTTGCGGAAGCTTGTCGGGCGGGACCGAATCACCGATCACCGCAATGACATTTTCGAAGTGAACTGCGACCGGCGGCGGAGTTGATCCCGTAAAGTTCACCGTCGCTGTATAAGTGCCATCAAGATTGTCTTTCGCCTTCACAGGAGTTTGCCCCGGAGCGACGAACCAGAAATAGTTGGCCCACCCCGGACCCATGCGTCCACACTTAGGATCGTTCTTCGTGCATCCCGGGCCTGGCTTCACGCGCGGGGTCATAACAATCGAGAGCGCTCCGCCATTGTCGTGACGCTGGACGGTGGAAGTGAATACTGTGTTGCCAGCGTCGGGAACGGAACGAACGTAAGCCGTTCGCAACTGTTGGCGTGAAAAGCGAACTTGACTCGGATCCGTACTCTCGATCGAGAACAGAAAGTTATAGTGCCCGGCAAGCGTCGCAGGGTACAG
>AR_comb_assmDRAFT_10040645_pt1 | contig 11278 bp, 9 predicted proteins | sample ArasoioldDNA_FD_10543 | JGI IMG/M metagenome (IMG submission 10543) | reverse complement strand
CCTCGGGACATACTCCTCGATACAGACGCCGATTATCAGCGTCTGTTGGAGCAGCATCACCGGTACGACGAAGAGTTGCAACGCATCCTCAAAGAACCCTACCTTAGTTCGGAAGATCTCCTGGAAGAAATCAAGCTGAAAAAGTTAAAGCTCCACTGTAAGGACGAGATGGAGCGGATTGCGTCACGTATCCAACGCACGCGCGCGCAACACGCCTGAACCGTAGCGCGCGCCTCCCGCCACGAAGTCAAGACGCTGTCCAATGCGGCGCGGAATTGTCCTTACTTGGATGGCAAGTTCGGGATTTGCCTGTGCGGCCTTATCTGCAGTGAGGTGTAGGGTGAAGTTCCTGCCGGCGCGCGCCTGGCTCGCCGCCCGCGCTGTGGTATCTTCATTAGCGCATGGTGAAAGAGGGCTACTATTTCGGCGTTCCACCCGTCCTTCTTGGCGGTTTCGCCGCCCTGTTTCATTGGTGGATTTTGGGATCGATCTTGATCGCCCTCGGACTTTTCTGCTTTTCCTTCTTCCGCGATCCGGAGCGGGCGATTCCCGAAAATCCCTCGGCAATCGTTTCGCCGGCCGACGGTCGCGTGGTTGTCATTACCGATGAACTTAACGCCGGCCGCCCCGGCATGCGCATCAGCATCTTCCTGGCCATCTGGAATGTGCACGTCAACCGCTCTCCAGCAGCCGGAGTAATCACCAAAGTGGACTATCGCCCCGGAAAATTTCTTGCCGCGTGGGATGCCAACGCTTCCACACAAAACGAACAGAACATTTTCACGTTGGCTACCGCGGCCGGAAATATCGAATTCAAGCAAATCGCCGGTCTCGTCGCCCGCCGCGTGGTCTCCTGGAAGAAACCTCAGGACGTTGTTGCCAAGGGCGAGCGCATCGGTCTTGTCCGTTTCGGTTCGCGGGTGGATCTCTGGGTTCCCGTCGGCTCGGAACTTCTGGTAAAAGTAGGAGACACGGTGCACGGCGGTTCCACCACGCTCGCCCGCTGGCCGGCCTCTGTACCTTCGTCACGCTCTGAAGAACCAGCGCACCTCGCGGAGACGCATAACTGACCATGGCTGAGATCGATCAGCACGAGATCCCTTTCGAAGGCCGCCGCTCCCGCACTCAGGCCCGGCTCCGCCGTGGCATCTTCCTCCTGCCGAGCCTTTTCACCGTTGGCAATCTTCTTTGCGGATACTACGCTTGCGTCGCCTCATTGATGGGCGCGCACGACGATTTCAACCGCGCCGCCAAGGCCATCGGCTTGGCCATTCTGTTCGATTCCCTTGACGGCCGCGTCGCCCGCATGACCGGCACTAACACCGAGTTCGGCGTTCAATTCGATTCTCTCGCCGATGTCGTCAGCTTTGGTATCGCTCCCGGCCTCCTCGCTTATGCCTGGGGAGTTCGTGGCCTCCCCGATTCGTCCTCGCAGGCTTCGCAAGTCGCGCAGTTTGGCTGGTGGTTTTGTCTCGCCTTCGTGGTCTGCTGCGCTTGGCGGCTGGCCCGTTTCAATGTTCAGGGCATGGCGCCCGGAGGCTCAAAATATTTTGTCGGTATGCCTACTCCCGCCGCTGCCGGCATGATTGCCGCCACCGTCCACTCGGTCCGCGGTTTCCCCGTTCAGGACTGGCGGTGGTCGGTCGCTTGGATCATGCTGGCCTTGTGTCTCGCAGCTCTGATGACCAGCACCATCCGCTTTTACAGTTTCAAGGACGTCCCATGGACCCGCAAGCAGCCTTCGCTAAATGTCGTCCTTCTGGCGCTGCTTGCCGCAGCCATTTGGCGGTGGTCCGAGATCGTCCTTCTCCTTATTGCCGGCTCCTATACGGCTACCGGCGTCGCGCTTCATCTCGTTCGCTTTCTTCGCCATCGCATTGTATCGCGTACTGCTTCTCCTTGAGCGCACTCTGACCCATGGCCACTCCTCTTGAATCGCGCCGTATGGTAATCGCCGGCGCATCGTCGCTCCTCGGCGCCGAGCTCAAATCCTTGCTCGAAGAAAGCCGTTTCGCGGCGTCCGACTTCCGGCTCGTTGACGAAGAAGCCGCCGCTGGCACGCTTACCGAAGCAGGCGGGGAAGCAGCTGTTATTCAGCCCGTTGAAGAGGACAGCTTTGACAGAGCCTGGATCATTTTCTTCACCGGCTCTGCTGCCTTCACAAGAGCAAACCTCACGCTGGCGAAACGCAGCGGCGCACACATCGTAGATCTCTCCGGTGAACTAGCTGGCCAAGTCGATGTCCACACATGGCTCCCGAAAATATCAACAGTAGCGGCTAAAGCGTACGCCGGCCCGTTCGTTATTCCGTCAGCACCAGCCGAAATCATCGCGCGCTTGGCCATTGCGGTCAGCTCGCTCGAACCCTCGGCCATAAGCGCGGTCGCCTTCCAGCCTGTCTCCGCCGCTGGCAAACATGGCATCGAAGAACTCGAATCTCAAACTGGCCAGCTTCTCTCTTTCCAGTCCGTCGGCAAGCTGGTCTTCGACGCACAAGTTGCGTACAGCATGCTGGACCGCTTCGGCCCCTCCAGCGGCCAATCGCTCAGCGCAGCGCTCGCCGCCATCCGCAGGGAAGTACAAGCCCTTCTGCCCTCCGCGCCAAAATCCCCATCCATACAACTTCTTCATGCTCCTGTTTTCTACGGCACGACGGTATCCGCCGCCGCCTTTTTCAATTCGAATTTGCCCGCCGCCGCCATCACCAAGCTCTGCGTCGAGGCTGGTTTCACGGTCACCGACGATTCCGCTCCTCCCAGCAATGTCAGCTCGGCCGGTGAAATCTCCCTGCAACTCGCCCCGCCTTCACCCGACCCCTCCGCCGCCGGCGCGTTCTGGTTCTGGGCTGCCGCTGACAACCTTCGCCTTCCCGCCGCGAACGCGGTAAAATTGGCCGACAAACTTTTGGATCAAACGCCGTCCGAATGAACCGCGCCTCCGCCACGCTCACATTCTTCGCTGCTTTCGCCCTCTGCGGCTGCGGTTATCACATCGCCGGCCACAACGACGCCCTGCCCAAAACGATTCACGTTATTGCGGTTCCTGCTCTAGAAAACAAGACCACCAGCTACCGCATCGAGCAGCGCCTTACCGCGGCCACCATTCATCAATTCCTGGCCACCACACCCTACAAGATCGTCTCCACCGATGGCGGTGCCGATGCCGTGCTGCGCGGCAAGGTCCTCACCGTCGAAGCAGTGCCGTTGCTTTTCGTCACCACACCTGCCACCACAACGCAAGCCTCCACGACGCGCGCCACCACCATGCTCGTCACCATGAGGTGCGAGGTCACCCTCAGTGAGGCTGCCACTGAGAAAATCCTCTATCACAACGACAACTTCGTTTTCCGTAACGAATACGAAATCTCCACCGACGTAAAGAGCTTCTTCGAAGAGCAAGATCCCGCGCTCGATCGCATGGCACAGGATTTCGCCGAACGCCTCGTTGCCGCCATCACGGAGAACTTCTGATGCCCTCCATCGGCCCCGAAGAACTCCTCGCCCGACTCAAAAAAGCCAAACCGATTCCAGCGCTCTTGCTCCTCGGCGAAGAAACGTACCTGCGCGATTCCTGCCGCGCCGCACTGATTGACGCGTACGTCTCCGACGCCGCACGCACCTGGGCCATCTCCCGCTTCTCAGCCGACCGCGGTGAAGTGCAATCGGCTATCGACCAGGCGCAAACACTGCCCATGCTCTCTCCGCAGCAGGTTGTCTTTCTTGAAGAAGTCGAAGCCATCGAGGAGTTCGGGGAAAAAAAACGAGAAGACGCCGTGAAACAACTGGAAGCGTATCTCGATGATCCCGCCTCTTTCACCGTGCTGGTGATCGAAGCGGCGCATCTTGACCAGCGCATGCGCCTGGGCAAAATTCTTGGCGAAAAGTCTCTGGTGGTTCAGGTAGGTCTCGGCGATAACCAGGATCAACGCAACGCCACCGCCGTCGCTCTCGCCAAATCGCTGGCCCGCGAGCAGGGAATTGACTTCGAAAAGGGTGCCGCCGAGGACCTCGCCGAATCCGTTGCCGCCGATCTCCAGCGTCTCAAAACCGAAATCGAAAAGCTCGCCACCTATCTCGGCGATAGAAAGACCATCCGCCGCGAAGAGGTCTCGCTCATGGTCATCTCGGAAAAGGCCGCCACCGTCTGGGAACTTGCCGATTTCCTCGCCGCTCGCCGTTCGAAGCCGGCTTTGGAATTCCTCGCACGCCTTCTTCGCGACGGCGATGAACCGCTTTCCATCGTCGGCGCACTCGCCTGGATGTACCGCAAGCTCATCGAAGCCAGCGAATTCAGGGGAGCGGTCAACGGCTGGCAAGCAGCGCGTTTTCTGCAAATGCGGCCCGATCAAGCCGAACTCGCCGTCCGCAACGCGCGCCAGATCTCCAAGCCGCGCCTCCTTGCAGGACTGCGGGCTCTCCAGCGTGCCGACGATCGCCTCAAGTCCGGCGAAAAAGACTCCCGCGCGGTCCTGGAATTCCTCATTACCGAACTCACCGCCCCAGACACCCGCGCTGCCGCAAAATAGCTAGGCTGAGGACCTGTCATCGCGAGACCGCATATGGTGCGGTCGAAAGGATCGCAACGTCGTGTCCGGAAAAACAAAAAAGGGCCGGACAATTCGTCCGGCCCTTCCAATGGAACTCTACAACGCTGAACTCTTGAACTGCTCTTTCTTACTTCGCCGCTGCCTTAGCCTTCAGGCCGTTGTACGCTACCGCCAGCCGCGACTTGTAGCGGTTTGCCGTGTTCTCGTGCAGCACGCCCTTGGTGATCGCCTTATCAATCTCGCTCAACGTCGGATGCAATAAATTCCCCGCCGCCGTCGCATCGCCCGCGCTGATTGCCCCGCGCAATTTCTTGATTGCCGTACGCACCCGCGTCCGGTTAGCCCGGTTCACTTCCGCACGTTGACGAGATTGTGCCGCGCGCTTTAAAACCGACTTTTTCTTTTTCTTTACTTTGGTAGCCTGTCCTTGGGCCATCTAGCAAGCGCTCCTTTAGCGTATCGCTCAAACCATTGATTTTAGGGGACGCATACCGCCCTGTCAATTCGCGCGAATCGATAACGCCGTAGGTGCCGCGGAAGTTAGCCCAGCCCGGAAGGGCTGGGTATTCTAGCGAGGAGAGCCCAAGCGCTGTAGGCGCGACACATCGCGTTCCCGCACGGTTCGTAACGCGTTCGACCGGGGACCGTCGCTACAATTAACCTGCCCATGACCTCCCCCGCCAAACTCGACGCCGCCACTCACGCCGCCAAACGCGACGATCTCCGCCTACTCATCAACTCCCGCCATGCCCTCCTCACCATCGAAACCACCGAAGAAGACCGCGTCGAACAACTCCTCTTTGAAGTTGCCAGCGATCTCGGCGTCCCTCTTTTCACCTGGAGCGTCACCCTCGGCCTGGCCCGTTTCCACGGTGCTCCCATCTACAACTCCGAGCCGCCCGAAGCCGCCCTGTCCAACATCGCCGCGGTCCAGGGCGACGGCATCTTCCTGCTCAAGGATTTCGCCCGCTACTGCGAAAACGACAAAGTTTGCCGCCGCTTGCGCGAACTTGCCGAACAATTCCGCACCGCCCGCCGCTCCATCGTCATCACTGCCGGAGCCATCAACCTCCCGCCAGAACTAGCTGGCGAATCCGCTCTGTTCGAACTCGGCCTGCCTGGCGCCGACGAACTTCTCGCCGGCGTCAAGCAAACTCTCGCCGATCTCAGCCGTGAATCCCGTATCGCCTCCACACTCGATTCAAACGACCTGCAAAAGCTCGCCACCAACCTTTCCGGCCTGCCCTTCGCGGAAGCGATGCGCACGCTGCGTCTGTGCGTTCTCGAGCAAGGCGGCGCCAATCTCGCCCTCCTCGATTCTGTTCTCGAAGCAAAAAGGGAACTCCTCCGCGGCGACGGCCTGCTCGAATCCATTCGCCGCGACAAATCTTTCGCCGACATCGCCGGCCTCGCTCGCCTCCGCGACTGGATCGCCAAGCGCAAAAGCGCGCTCACTCCCGAAGGCCAGCGCTTCGGCCTCGTTCCACCCAAAGGTATTCTCATCACCGGCGTCCAAGGCTGCGGCAAAAGTCTCGCCGCCCGCGCTGTCTCTGGCGAATGGGGATTCGAACTCGCTCGCCTCGATGCGGGCGCTCTCTACGACAAATTTGTCGGCGAATCCGAAAAGCGCCTCCGCAAAGCGCTCGACCTCGCTCAAAAAATGTCTCCTCTTGTCCTGTGGATCGACGAAATCGAAAAAGCCTTCGCCTCGGCCGGTTCTAGCGGCGATGCCGATGCTGGCCTCTCCCAGCGCCTCCTCGCCACCCTCCTTACCTGGATGCAGGACCGCGAATCCGGCGTCTTCCTCGCCGCCACTTCCAACAACATCGTCGCGCTCCCTCCCGAAATGCTTCGCAAAGGCCGCTTCGACGAAATCTTCTTCGTGGATCTGCCCGCGCCCGCCGTGCGAATCAATCTTTTCGCGCTTCACCTGAAAAAACGCAATCGTGACCCACAAACCTTCGATCTCGCAAAACTTTCTTCTGCCAGCGACGGGTTCTCCGGCGCAGAAATCGAACAATCCATCGCCTCCGCCCTGTACTCGGCATTCGCCGCCAAGCAGCAGCTCAACACCGAGATCGTTCTCGCCGAGCTCAAATCCACACCACCCCTAAGCGTCACCCGCGCCGAAGACGTTTCCGCCATCCGCCTCTGGGCCAAATCCCGCGCCGTCCCCGCCGACTGAACGACTCACGCTGATGCTCATCGACTCGCAGCGAGAAGTGGACTCCAATGAAAAACGCAATAACCGGTGGCTCGAACTCTTTTCTTGTACGGTAGTTGTGCCCGCGCTTTTGCTCGCGGTGCTCTGGATTCCCATGCGCGAGGCGGGGCTGGGCGCATCCGCGGACTTCGTTCAATTCTACGCGGCCGGGAAAATCGTCGTGAGCGGCCAGGGCGCCCGGCTCTACGACGCGAACCTTCAGTCGGACATCGAACGCCAGGTTGCTCAGCATGTCGAGCCCATCTTGTTCAATCACCCGCCATTCGAAGCGCTCGTGTATGCCCCGCTCGCGCATTTCGGTTTCTCCACCGCGTTTGCGATCTGGACCTTCCTCAATTTGTCGCTACTCGGTGCGGCTTTTTTTCTGCTTCGCGTATATGGCCCGCCCTTTAGCCTGGCCGAGCGTCTGCTCCTCCTCGCAGTCGCTTTTTATCCCGTTCTTGCCACAATGATTCAAGGGCAGGATTCCCTTTGGATTCTGCTGGCTTACGTCGCCGCTTTCCTAGCGCTCAAACGCGGCCACGACTTTTCATCCGGCATGTTCCTCGGGATCGCATTCATCAAGCCGCAGCTCGTCGTGCCCTTTGCCCTCCTCATGCTGCTGCGCGGAAGATGGAGATTCTTCCTCGGTCTCGTGCTCGCCGCCGCGATTCTGGCCGCAGTTTCCATCCTGGTCGTGGGACCGTCCGTCGCACTTCAATATCCGCCGATGCTCTTGCATATGAACGACCAGGCGCACGCCGCCACGTTTCATCTTTTTCCCGAGAGCATGCCCAATTTGCGCGGACTGTTTACGCTGGTATTTGGCGCTAGTCTTACGCCCTTTGTGCTCAGCGCCTTGCTTGCACTGGCCTCTCTCGCTGTTCTGATTCTTGCCTGGCGGTCTGTGGTACATTGGTCCTCGTTCGACCTCTCTTTCTCGCTCATGCTCGTCACCACTTTGCTGGTCAGTTTCCATCTACTGCTCCACGACCTCAGCCTGCTCATCCTTCCGGCTTTTCTATTCCTGAACTTTCTCCACATTCATCGAACGTCATGGGCAACGTCGAAAATTCTGCGTGTTACACCGTTTGTTTTACTTTTTCTGACCATTCTCATCATGCAATCGCTTCACCAGCGCAACTTTAGTCTTGCGGCAGTCGCCGTGGCCGGTTTCGCTCTCGCTATCGTCGCCACCGCATCCGAATCTCCGGCCAAGGTGTGATATATAGAGCTGCCGCGGCCTCTATTCTGACTTTCAGCGTGGGGTTGGTTATGAAACTTCGTCATCCGGTTGCGCTGTTTTGCATAACTCTCTGCGTCTTGTCTTGTGGCACGGCCGCACAAAATCCGCCGGAGCCCGGCCCGCTCGCCAAAGACGTCGCCAAACTCGAGGAGAAAACCGCGCGTCAAGAGAAGACCCTGCAGGACTGGCCCAACCTGGCGCGCTACCGCTACGCCAACGCCCAGCTTACTGCTTCCGCGCCGGGCACTCGGGCGAAGATCAACGACCAGCCGCGTGTCGTCTTCCTGGGCGACTCCATCACCGACGCTTGGCCCGAGCCGCGCTTCGGCGAATTCTTCCCCGGCAAGCCCTATGTCGGCCGCGGCATCAGCGGTCAAACCACTCCTCAAATGCTCGTTCGTTTTCGGCCCGACGTGATTGCTCTTCAACCCGCCGCCGTTGTCATTCTTGCCGGTACGAATGATCTCGCAGGCAACACCGGCCCCATGTCGCTCGAAGAGATCGAAGCCAACCTCGTCTCCATGTCTGAACTCGCTCATAGCAACAAAATCAGAGTCGTATTTGCCACCGTCCTCCCGGTCTATGACGGCGGACACCGCGCCGACGGTTCCACCATCATCATGTCGGACCGCCGCCCGCCAGAAAAAATCCTCGCTCTCAACCAATGGATCAAAACCTACTGCGCCGATCACGACGACATTTACCTCGACTACTTTTCTGCAATGGTTGACCCAAAAGGCTTCCTGAAAAGGGAGCTTAGCGAAGACGGCCTGCACCCCAATAAAGCCGGCTACGACCTCATGGCGCCCCTGGCCCAAGCCGCCATCGACAGAGCCCTCAAGAGAAAATAGCTTCTGTCCTGGATCCCTACAGGAGCTCCGCCGGCTGGAGTTCATGCAGTCAGCTGCGTTTATGCCGGTGTAGGTCCTTCTGAAACCGCCGGCGTATGAATTTCTTCGCCGTCTCCAAATCTGGTGGTGTAAAATCCCATCCGTTTTGCTCAGGTCATTCCGACGGTGGCTGCCCGGGAATCTTGTAAGGTTTCACAGCAAGGAGATGCTATGAACAGTCCTCGCGCGAAGAACGCACATGTAAATCCGTCGCGCCTCCTTCGACGGTTTGCGTTGATTCCGATTCTTCTTGTTTGTTGCGCAATCTCAAGTGGCGCGCAATCCGCCGCGCCTCTGCTCCTTCGCGATCCCTCCATCAGCAAAACGCAGATCGCGTTCGCCTATGCCGGCAGCATCTGGACCGCCAACCGCGACGGCAACGATCTCCGCAGGCTCACCACCGGCGGCCACGAATCCAACCCCGTCTTTTCGCCCGACGGTTCCCAGCTTGCCTTCACCGGTAATTACGACGGCAGCCGAAGCGTCTATGTCGTTTCCGCGAATGGTGGCGAACCGCGACGCCTCACGTATCACCCAAGCGACTACGATGCGGTGGGCTGGACACCCGACGGTAAGCGCATCCTCTTCGTCTCAGGCCGCACCGCCTTCGCCGGCGGTGTCACCCAACTCTTCACCGTTCCGGCCGAAGGTGGTTTCGCCACTCCCGTTCCGCTTGTACGCGCCTCCGACGGATCGTTTTCTCCCGACGGCACGCGTATCGCCTACGTTCCCAATGTGCAGTGGCAAGCGGCATGGAAGCGCTATCGCGGTGGCCAGACCAAGCCCATCTGGATCGCCGGCCTTTCGGACTCCAGTGTGCAAACCACCATCCCTCGCGACAACTCGAACGACTTCTCTCCCATGTGGATCGGGGACACCATCTACTTTCTTTCCGACCGCAGTGGCCCCACCACGCTCTTCGCTTATAACGTCAACTCCAAACAGGTCAAACAACTCGTTAAAAACAATGGCCTCGACATCAAGTCGGCCTCCGCCACCTCAGACGCGGTGGTCTATGAACAGTTCGGCTCGCTTCACATTCTCGATCCCAATTCGGGAACTGATCGCGCCCTCGACCTGCATCCTCTCGCCGACCTTACCGAAGTGCGCCCAGGTTTCCGCAAGGTCGCCCCCAAGGGCATTCAATCGGCTGTGATTTCGCCTTCGGGCCAGCGCGCCGCATTTGCCGCGCGCGGCGAGATTTTTACTGTGCCTGCCGAGAAAGGCGATCTTCGCGATATCACCAACACCACGGATATCGTCGAACGCGATCCCGCGTGGTCGCCCGACGGTAAGTCCATCGCCTATTTCTCCGATGAGTCGGGTGAATACGCCCTGCACATCCGCGATCAGAACGGCCTGGGCGAAGCCCGCAAAATTGACCTCGGCAAACCGCCGACGTTCTTCTATTCGCCGAAGTGGTCGCCGGACTCCAGGAAACTTGCCTACACCGACAAACGCCTGAACGTTTGGTACGTGGACGTCGAAAAGAAAGTTCCCGTCCGCATCGATTCCGATACCTACACCGATCCCGCGCACGGCCTGCAAGTGGCCTGGTCGCCCGATAGCCGCTGGCTCGCATACACCAGGCAACTCAAGAGCCACCTGCACGCCGTCTTTGCCTATTCGCTCGAGCAAAACAAAGCGTTCCAGCTCACCGATGGCATGAGCGACGCGCTGTATCCAGCTTTCGACAAAGAAGGGAAGTATGTGTATTTCACGGGCAGTACTGACGCGGCGCTGAACACCGGCTGGCTCGATATGACCAGCTTGCAGCGTCCGGTCACGCGCAGCGTTTACGTCATGGTCCTCAAGAAAGACGAAGTGTCTCCGCTGGCGCCCGAAAGCGACGAGGAGAAAGGCAAGGACGCCGAAAAGAGCGATAAAGACAAGAAAGAATCGGCCGACAAGGATAAGCAGAAAGAAAAAGCCAAGGACCAAAGCAAAGACAAAGAGAAGGACAAAGACAAGGACGCGGAGAAGCCCAAAGAACCCCCGAAAGTGGAGATCGACCTCGAAAACATTGGCCAGCGCGTCCTGGCCATGCCGATTCCTGCGCGCAACTATTACGGTCTGTTTGCGGGGAAGGCTGGAGTCCTCTTTCTCCTAGAAGGCCCGGCCCTCGACCCCATCGACTTCGACGATGGCGGCCCATCCAGCAAGGTTCACAAATTCGAGATGAAAACCCGCAAGACCGAACAGATTCTTGAAGGCGTCACCGCCTTCGATCTCTCCTTCGACGGAGAGAAGATGCTCTACGCCAAACAAACTCAATGGACCATTGGGCCCGCCGCCAAGCCAGCCGACGGTCCTCCGCAGCCCGGCCAGGGCGGTCCTCTGAAACTCGATTCCATGGAAGCCTACGTCGATCCGCGCGCCGAGTGGAAGCACAT
>AR_comb_assmDRAFT_10036000_pt1 | contig 11278 bp, 13 predicted proteins | sample ArasoioldDNA_FD_10543 | JGI IMG/M metagenome (IMG submission 10543) | reverse complement strand
CCGCCTCGGCGGCCGTCATGTCGGGGCTTCTTCCCGGTCTGCTCTCGGTGCGACTCGGTTCTACCTGCCTACCTTGTCGAATCACGCATTCTCACAGGTCAACCCGCGAATTCACGTACCAGGCGACCACCTCAACCGCGGAACGCAGGTCCCAGGCCGCCTGCCAACCCGCGCTCCGGCCTGCTTCCCAGCCGGCTTCCCAAGCCGCCTGGAATGCTCGGGCCTGGTCGGCCTGGGGTCACCGGCCACGCGGGAGCGGGCTCGGCGGGGTCCGAGGGGGGAGGGTTCGTGCCGCGACACCATCTACCCATAACCCAGCAAACCAAGGTGGTCAAGCAAACTCTTGGTGATGCGGATCGAGCGGTCGATGCCGTCGGCGCCACTCCTCGGGGCCGCCACGACTGCGAGGCGTCGCCACCGCACCCGGTGTCCTGGGCGCGACTGGACCACCGCACTCGGACGCGCCAGGCCTACTATCCTCGGCACGATGAAGGACCAGGAGCGTTCGGCTGGACCGCTCGAGATGGGGACGACCCGGGTCGAGGCGTTCAGCGACGGCGTCATGGCGGTGATCATCACGATCATGGCGTTCGAGTTGCGGGCCCCGCGTGGCGCGACCTTGGACGCCGTGCATGACCAACTGCCGGGCCTGCTGGTGTACGTGCTGAGCTTCACGATGATCGGGATCTACTGGAACAACCACCATCACCTGCTCCGGGCCGCCGAACGGATCAGCGGCGCGGCGATGTGGGCAAACCTGTTCCTGCTGTTCTGGCTGTCGCTCATCCCGGTGCTGACCGAATGGCTCCGGGACGAGTACCGCCACGCGCTCCCGGCTGCCGCATATGGCGCCGTGGCGCTCGCCGCGGGGTTCGCCTACGCGATCCTCGCTCGAGCGCTCATCAAGGCCAACGGCCGTGACTCGGCGCTGGCGGAGGCCATCGGGTCCGACGTCAAGGGGTATGCGTCGCTGGTGCTGTACGCCGCGGGGATTGGGCTTGCCTTCGTGAGCCCTTGGATCTCCTACGCGCTCTACGTGGCCGTGGCGGTGATGTGGTTCATTCCGGATCGCCGGTTCACCCGCTCATAGGGCCCCGTGGTGAACGGTGTGCCGGGCGCGACCGTAGCTGGGCAGGTGTGCGAGGGTGCCGTCCGGTCCAACTTGTGACGGTTCGAGACGTTGCCCGGAGATGCCTGCAATGATGATGGGCAATGCATCCGAACGAGGTGGAACCGTGTCACTGGGGCTGACGAACTGGGCCGGCAATCTCGCCTACAGCGCTGAGTCGGTCCACTACCCCACCTCTGTGGCTGAGGTGCAGGAACTGGTCAGCCGACTGCCGCGGGTCAAAGCTCTCGGGACCCGTCACTCGTTCAACACCATTGCCGATTCCCCAGGCGGTGCGCTCATCTCGCTGTCCGAGTTGGCGCCGGAGGTCACCATCGATGCCGATGCGATGTCGGTGTCGGTGACCGGTGGAACTCGCTATGGGGTCCTGGCGGCCGAGCTGCAGGCCCACGGCTACGCGCTGCACAACACCGGCTCCCTGCCGCACATCTCAGTGGCCGGCGCGACCGCGACCGGGACCCACGGCTCCGGCGACCGCAACGGCATCCTGTCAACTGCGGTGTCGGGCGTCGAACTGGTGACGGCCGACGGCTCATTGATGACGGTGGACCGCTCGAACCCGGATCTGAAGGCGCTCGCGGTTGGTCTGGGGGCCTTCGGCGTGATCACCCGAGTTGTGCTCGACATGCAGCCCACCTATCTGGTTCGCCAGGACGTGTACCGCAATGCGCCGTGGGACAGCGTGCTGGAGGCGTTCGATGAGGTGATGTCCAGCGCCTACAGCGTGAGCCTCATCGGGGACTTCGGCAGCCTGGTGGTCCGCGAGCTCTGGCAGAAAACCCGGGTCGAGTCGGTCCCAGACCATGATGAGCAGCCGGAGCCCGCGCCCGTGTCGCTGCACGGCGGCACCTGGTATGACGACGCCGAAGAGCCGCCCGACCACGCCCTCAACGTGCGCGCCGGCATTGCCGGCCCATGGTCGGATCGGTTGCCGCACTTCCGTCTGGATGCTCCGCCGTCGGCCGGCGGGGACGAGCTCCAGACCGAGTACTTCGTCGACCGGCGCCATGCCGTCGACGCCCTACAGATGCTTCGCTCCCTCGGTGACCGCATCTCGCCACATCTGCACGCAACCGAGATCCGCACCGTCGCCGCCGACGATCTGTGGCTCAGCCCCGCCTACGAGCGTGACAGCCTGTGCATCGGCTTCACCTGGCGCAAGCATCCAACCGAGGTCATGGCCCTGCTGGCTGACATCGAAGCCGCGCTCGCGACCTACGAGCCGCGACCACATTGGGGAAAGCTGTTCACCTTCAGCGATGCAGACCTGGCGCGGCGCTTCCCCCGGCTGCCGGACTTCCTCGAGCTGACAACGACCTATGACCCAACGGGCAAGTTCTCGAATGCCTTCATCGATGGGGGCCCCGGACGCGCCAGGTCTCCCTGAGCCCGATGATCGCCGCGGGTCCGTTCGTGAAGGGGGGCCGGGTCGTCTCGTCGGGGCCCCGTGACGTCGAAGCTGTTACACCGGCATGCGATGCTGCACGAGTCGCATGAGAAGACTAGAGGAGTCCGCATGAAGACGCCCCCGATCGTGTCGCCGGAGGAGTGGGAAGCTGCGCGCCAGGAACTGCTCGTGAAGGAAAAGCAGCTGACTCGCGCCCGTGATGCGCTCGCCGCCGAGCGTCGGCGGATGCCATGGCTGGCCGTGGACAAGGCGTACGAGTTCGACGGGCCCGACGGCATGGCGAGCCTGCTCGACCTCTTCGATGGCCGCCGTCAGTTGATCGTCTACCGCGCCTTCTACGGACCCGAGGTCACCACCTACGCGGAGGGTGGCTCGTATCCGGAGCGGGCGTGCGTGGGCTGCTCGTTCGTCGCCGACCAGGTCGCGCATCCCGCCCACCTGAACGCGCGGAACACGACGCTCGTGTTCGCCTCGCGCGCCCCCCAGGCCGAGATCCAGGGCCTGAAGGAGCGCCACGGATGGGAGCACATCCCCTGGTACACGATCACGGACGACTTCGACAAAGACTTCGACGTCGACGAGTGGCACGGCACCAACGCGTTTATCCGCGAGGACGACCGGATCTTCCGCACCTACCTCATCAACGCCCGCGGCGACGAGCAGATGGGGAACACCTGGAACTACCTCGACATCACTTCGCTCGGCCGCCAGGAGGAATGGGAGGACTCGCCGGAGGGTCACCCGCAAACACCCGCATACCAGTGGTGGAACTACCACGACGCCTACAGCGAGGGCAAGTGACACTGGTCCGACCCCAGCTTGACTGTCCACTCCGTGTCGTACCATCGCCTGCATGGCATACGACGAGAACCTTGCTGATCGCATACGTGAGCTGATCGCCGGCGAGGCCGATCTCACGGAACGGAAGATGTTCGGTGGGCTCGCGTTCCTGATCGGGGGCAACATGGCCGTGGCGGCAAGCGGCCAAGGTGGCGTGCTGGTTCGCGTCGACCCGGCGGAGTCGAGTGCACTTGTCGCGACGACGAGCGCCCAACCCATGGAGATGGGCGGCCGGCAGATGCAGGGATGGCTCCGAGTCGGCCCGGAAGACCTCCGCACCAAGCGCCACCTCGCCAAGTGGGTGGAGCTCGGCACGACCTACGCCCGCTCCCTCCCCGCCAAGCGGTAACCAACGCGAAGCCGGGACGCCCTGACGTCGACCGCTCTGCTGACGCCTGCTGGCGGGTCGACCCTGTCACGGGTGCGCACGCCGGCCACGAGACCGAGGTCGGAAGCCGATAGCACGCTTGTGGTGGCTCGGGAGGACCGTCCTACGGCGTCAGGGTTCGATGATCCCCTGCTTGTAGGCGAAGATGACCACCTGCACCCGGTCGCGGAGCCCCAGCTTGGACAGGATGCTGGAGGTGTGGGTTTTGACAGTCGCCTCGCTGAGGTACAACTCGGCGGCGATCTCGGCGTTGGACCGTCCCTCGGCCAGCAGGCGCAGCACCTCCAGCTCCCGCTGGGTGAGGCGATCCAGCTCCGGTGAGCGGGGAGCGCGCCGCTGGTGACGGGTGACCTCCTGGATGACCCGCCGGGTGACCGACGGCGACAGCAGCGCCTCCCCTTGGGACACGACCCGGACGGCGGTGAGGAGGTCCTCTGGTGGGGCCGTCTTCAGCAGGAACCCGCTGGCACCGACCTGCAGGGCCTCGAACACATAGTCGTCGCGCTCGAAGGTGGTGAGGATCAGCACCCGGGTCTGGTTGCCGCCCTGGCCGAGGATCCGCCGGGTGGCCTCCAGACCGTCCAGCCCCGGCATCTGAATATCCATCAGCACCACGGCCGGGCGGTGCCGGCGGACCGCGTCGATAGCCTGCTGGCCGTCCTCGGCCTCGGCCACGACCTCGATGCCGGGTTCGGTCTCCAGAATCAGCCGGAACCCCCTGCGGACCAGCGCCTGGTCGTCGGCCAGGACCACCGTGATCGTCATGATCCGCCGCTCCTGAGCACTGCGTGGACCCGGAAGCCGCCACCGGGACGGGCCCCGGCCTCTAGGCGGCCTCCGTACAGGCGCACCCGCTCTTGCATGCCGACCAGCCCTTTCCCTCCGGTCCCCTGCCGAGCCGGTGGCGGGCCCTGTCCGTCGTCGACCACCTCGACCTCGACCGCCCCGTTGTCGTAGCGGACTGTGACGGCGGCCTGTGCGGGACCGGCATGCTTGAGAGTGTTGGTGAGCGCCTCCTGGATGATGCGGTAGGCCGACAGCTCGACGCCTGCGGGCAGCTGCTGTGGCTCTCCTGTGGTGGTGAGCTTGACGGGTAGGCCGGTCTGGCGCATGTGCTCGACCAGCTCCGGCAACCGCTGCAGGCTTGGCTGGGGGGCCAGGTCGTCCCCTTCCTCCTGACGGCGCAGGACCCCGACCAGCTGCTGGAGGTCGGCGATGGCCTGGCGGCTGGCCGTCTCCACCGACCCGATGGCGGCCACGGCCTCGGGAGGGTCGCGGTCGAACAGCCGCCGCGCCACCCCGGCCTGCACGCCCATCACGCTCACATGGTGGGCGACCACGTCGTGCAACTCCCGGGCGATGCGCACGCGCTCCTCGAGTACCGCCCGGCGGGCGTTGACCTCCCGCTCCTGGTCGAGCTGGCGGTTGCGATCCTCCAGCACCACCCGGTACTCCCGCAGCCGGCGCATCATTGCCCCCAACGGCCAGGCGAGCAGGAATGGCAGGGCGTCGAACATGGCGATGGCCGCGACCTCGACGGCGCCGATCGGGCCGGCCCGGGCCGACAGCACTACCCCGGAGCCGATCAGCCACAGCAGGCAGGCTCCACACGTCCAGCGGGCCCGGCGGCGGTCGGCGTAGGCGGCGGCGCTGTAGACGGCCACGCCCAAGATCACCCACGAGGCGATCTCGTTGACCTGCCCGACCGCCCAGTAGCGGGTGAAGTGCAGGGTGGTGACGGCCAGCACCAGCAGCGGCCAGCGGCGGCGCAGCACCAGGGGCGCGGCCAGGGCCACCGCCCAGGCCACGATGACCGCTGTGGAGGGAGGCGGCACCTGAGCCCGTGGCGCGACCAGGGCCACGCCGGTGATCGCGGCCAGTGCGGCCAAGGCCACCGCCAGGGTGACGTCGGCCAGCAGCGGCTGGCGCCGCAGCGCCGCGATGATGCGCCTGAGGTTCATCGACCGGAGGGTAACCAGCCGGGCACTGCCACTGCATCAGTCCCGCGGATGAGGCCGGCTCCCCCCGACGACGGAATGGCCCGGCGGCCGCGACCTCGGAGATAGGCCTCTGGGTGGACTGACGGATCCCGCCCCCGGGCGATGCCGGCCGGTCCTGCCTCCTCGTACGGTCAGGCCACCAGGCGTCGAGCGCAAAGGAGGATACGGTGGATGAGCCGATGGAGGGTACCGTCCGGCGGGGTGAGGTCCTCACTCTGGTGCAGCGATCGGTGCGGCGTCGTCACTACGGGCTGCGGCGAGGCGACCAGGACCTGGGGCGGCTGCGGTTCGCGCCAGGCCGACGGTCGGTGGCCGAGGCCGAGACCGAGCAGACCGGCGCCCTGGTGCTCACCGCGGGCCTGGGCGGGGTCGAGGTCCGCCACCGGGACGGTGGGACGATGGTCGCCACCGTCGAGGGTGGCCGCCGCGGAACCATGGTGATCCGCACCGCTCAGGGGCCTGCGTATGGCTGGCGCCGGAGCGGTCGCGGGCATTGGACGATCGGGGTCGGCCAGGCCGACCTGCTGCGTCTCACCGCCGCCCAGGGGTTCCTCAAGTCGTGGGTCCAGATCAGCGTCCAACAGGACCTCCTCGGACGGGCCGCGGTGCTGCTGAGCGTGATCGGCGGTTTCCTGGCCCTTCGCGAGCTGCAGGCCGAGATTGACGCGAGCGCCACCATCGGCGGGATTGTCGCCGCCGGCGCCGGATAGAGGCGTGGACGGCATGAGCCGGCTGGGCAGGAGAGGTTCTCCATGAGAGGCCATGACCTTGATGGGGTTCAGCCGCGTACCTGGACCAGGTGGCGGGTAACAGCCGCCGTTCTGACCATGGTGCTGGCCGCAGCGGCCTGTACCAACCGTGGCGGAACTCAGCCACCCACCACAAGCATCCGAACAACCGGCGTCTCCGTGGCGACGCCCCACGGCAGTTCGGCGGCACCGCCGGCGAGGAACCTGCGCGGGCTGATCGCCTACAGCACCCAGGCAGGTGACATCTGGGTGATGCACGCCGACGGGTCGAACCGACGCCAGGTCACCAAGCCTCGCGACCCGGCCTACGATTTCGATCCCAGCTTGTCCCCGGACGGTCGCCGGGTGGTGTTCCGGACGTCCCGGGGCCGGTACGTCCCCGACCCCAACGGGACCGGGGTCCAGGGCATCTTCGTCATCGACCTCGACGGCTCCCACGAACACCAGATCCAGCCGCCCCGGGGCGGCCTCTTCCCCGACTGGTCGCCTGACGGCCGGCGGATCGCGTTCAGCACCCTGCGGGCTGACGGGACCGAGACGATCGTCACCACCGATCCCGACGGCACCCATGTCCACGACACCGGGGTCGTCGGGGGTGAGTGCTCGGAATGGTCGCCGGACGGGTCCAGGCTCGCCTACTGCCACCATCCCGGAAACGGCGACTTCGACGTCTGGGTCATGGACGCCAATGGCAGCCAGCAGCGGCAACTGACCCGCTCACGCGGCAGGGACTACCCGGGCGCCTGGTCACCCGACGGCAGGCGGCTCGCCTTCAGCTCCCAGCGCTCGGGAAACTTCGACGTCTTCGTGATGAACGCCGACGGCAGTGGCCAACAGCAGCTCACCCACGCCGCCGACCAGGAAGGCCCGGTCAGCTGGCTACCAGACGGCCGCATCGTCTACGCCAGCTCCCACGGCGACCAGCCACTTCCCACCTGGTACCTGATCAACCCCGACGGGACCGACATTCAATCCCTGCCCCAGCTCCAGGGAGCCGGCGACCCGATCGACTGGCTGACCCCGTTGGATAAGGCCAAGGAGGCTACCGTTGGCCACAGTGACGCAGCCGGCTGACCGTTCCCGCCGGCGCATTCGGTTGCGGACCTACCTCGACTATCGCCTCGGTCGCAACCAGCCTTGGTGGCGCCAGACCTACAACGTGCTGGTTCAGCCCCTGGCTGCGCCATCCTTGGCCGAGTTCTGGCGCACCTGGAACCCGGTATGGAGCTACTACCTCGCCGCCTGGTGCTATCGGCCGGTGCGGCGGGTGCTCCCCCACGCGGCGGCGGTCATGGTCACGTTCACGGCCAGCGGGCTCGCCCACAACCTCCTGGCCGCCCTCCTGAGCCACCGTCTCAACCCGTTCGTGACGGTGTGGTTCATGGTCTATGGGGCGGTCACTGTAGCCAGCGAAGCGCTGCACATGGACCTGTCCCGCCTACCGGCACCGGCCCGGGTGGTGGTCAACCTCGCCTATCTGATCGGCTGCTACAAGCTGGTCAGCCCTCTGTTGCCGTAGTCGCAGCTCCTCATCCAGGAGGCCAGCATGCTCCAGCGACCGTCAGCTCCCCAGCGCAACGGGTGGGCGACGCCACGCGCAGGGCGAACTGGACCTGCTGCGGGCGCTGGTCGTCGTGGGGCTGGTGTTCTTCCACTTCGCCAATTGCGGGACTTTCACGCCCAGCTTCGTCGGTCCATCGTGGAGCACATGGCAAGACTTCCTACCTTCAGGAGGCGAGGTCGTTGGTGACTGAGGTGCTTGAGCGACTCCGCGACGCCCAGAACCGTCACGACCTGGACGCCTTCGTCGCCTGCTTCGACCCCCAGTACCGCAGCGAACAGCCGGTGCATCCCGACCGGGCATTCGTCGGCCGCCAGCAGGTCCACACGAACTGGGCTGCGGTTTTCGCCGGCGTGCCCGACTTCCAGGCCGAGCTGCTCCGCTCGGCCGAGCAGACCGACACCTGGTGGGCCGAGTGGCACTGGCAGGGCACCCGCACCGATGGGACCCGCCTGGACATGCGCGGGGTCACCATCTTCGGCGTTCGGGACGACCGCATTGTCTGGGGTCGGCTGTACCTGGAGGACGTTGAAGGCGGCCAGGGGATCGACCAGGCCGTGCAGCACATGACCCACGGCACCGAATAGGACCCGCCCTCCTTGATGATGCCGCCCGCGGGCTGAGCTAGGCTACGCCGCATGTGGTGGCTGTTGGTGCTGGGTCTGGCCGGGCTGACGGCGTGCTCCTCCGGGGGTGGCGCACCACGAGCCGAACGTGCCCTGCCCGAGCGCATCGCCGTCTCCAGCCCGGCGTTTGCCGGGGGTGCGGCCATCCCTCGGCGGTTCACCTGCGAAGGCGAGAATCTCTCCCCGCCGCTGGGCTGGTCGGGCGTGCCGACCGGCACGGTCGAGGTCGCCCTGGTGGTCGACGACCCGGACGCGCCCCGGGGTACCTACGTGCATTGGGTGGTCGTGGGCATCGAGCCGGACCGCACCGAGCTGGCCGAGGGCGAGGTGCCGCCGGGCGCCCGGCAACTGCGCAACAGCGCCGGCACGGCCACCTACACCGGCCCCTGTCCGCCCAGCGGCCCACCCCACCACTACCGGTTCACCGTGTACGGCCTTCAGCGCACGGCCGACATCGCCAGCGACGCCAGCCCCGAGGCAGCGATCGAGGCAATCGAGGCGGCCGCCGCCGCCCGTGGCCGGCTGGTCGGCACGTTTGGCCGCTGAGCGGCTCATCTGCGGCCCCAGCGCGGCCCACGGTTGAGGGTGGACCGCTTCGCCTGAGACCGGGCCGCCGCTCTAGCCGCTGGTCAGCTCGTAGACGTTGCCGTCCGGCGCGCGAAAATGGCGCCAACCTCCGCCGCGCTCATCCACCTGGCCCCCGAGGAGCTCCACGCCGGCTGCCTCAAGCTCCCGGACGGCGGCGGGGAGATCGTCGACCACGAAGCCGACGACGGGACCGGTGGAGAAGTGCGCGTGGTCCTGGTCGCGTGGGCCGAACACTTCGAAGATGCCGCCCTCCGGCAATTGGAAGGCGGCGAAGTCGGACTCTTGCTGGCTGGTGGTCAGCCCGAGGACGGCTTGGAGGAATGCCACCATGGCGGGGTACTCGCTTGTCCTGGTGCCCGCCCAGCCGATGCGCTTGACCCGCATGCCTGCTCTCCCCTGGTCAGGTGCCTTGCGTCCGCGATCCTGCCATGTCGCCGATCCCTGGATGGCCTGGGGTGCACGGTGGACCTTGGCTGTCCAGGATGGGTCGTTCGCCTCTGCTCGGGCAGGGTAGGGCGGCTTACACTCGATCGGTGCAAAGGGGGGCGGCGGTGATGGCGTCTCGATCGTGTCGCGCGGTGCTGCTTGCCGGCGTGGTTGCGGTTGCGGTCCTTGGGACCGGCTGCGGCGCCGGATCGCCGCCCGGTGCCCAGCCGGCGACGCCGTCGTCGTCGACCCCCGCGGGGCGTCCCTCGACGGGTTCTGTCACGTCGACGACCAGGCGCCCAACCTCCGGGTCGGTGGCCTGCACCACCCGTGGTGTGCTGGCGACCTGGAGTGTGCGGCGGCTGGCGGAGCAGACGGTGGTGATCCCGGTGGATGAGGGCGAGGTGGGATCGGTTGCCGGTGAGGTGGCCGCGGGCGCCGGTGGGGTGCTCCTGTTCGGCGCCCACGCTCCCGCTGACCTGGCGTCGTCGCTGGCCCGCCTGGTCCGCGACGCGCCAGGCGGCATCCCCCCGTTCGTCATGACCGACGAGGAGGGCGGCGCGGTCCAACGGATGGCCAACCTGGTCGGCTGGATGCCGTCGGCTCGCCAGCTGGCAGCGACGATGACGCCGACGGAGATCCAGGGCCTGGCGCTGCGGCTCGGCCGCCGGATGAAGGCTGCTGGTGTCACGATGGACCTGGCCCCGGTGCTTGACCTGGACGGCGGGCCAGGCCCAAGTGCGACCGACCCGGACGGCACCCGGTCGTTCAGCCCGATCGAGAAGACCGCCTCGGCCGCTGGCCTGGCGTTTGCGGCCGGGCTCCAGGCGGGCGGCATCGTCCCGGTCGTCAAGCACTTCCCCGGTCTGGGCGGGGCCAGCGGCAACACCGATCTCAGGCCGGCAGCGACGCTGCCGTGGCGCAGCCTGCAGGCAGGCGGTCTGCTGCCGTTCGCGGCCGCGGTCCGCGCCGGTGTCCCGGCGGTCATGGTCGCCAACGCCACCGTCCCCGGGCTCACCAACCTGCCCGCCAGCATCTCCCCGGCGGTGACCACTGGGGTGTTGCGCAACCGGCTGGGGTTCTCTGGGCTGGTGCTCACCGACTCGCTCTCGGCAGTGGCCCTTGCCGCTGCCGGCTACTCGGTGCCCCGCGCGAGCGTCGCCGCGCTGCGTGCGGGCGCCGACATGGTGATGTTCAACGCCGACGGGCGCAGGGTGGCCAGCCTGACGCGCCAGACCGTGCAGGCTATCGTGGGCGCCGTTGGGTCTGGTGCGCTGCCGCGCAGCCGCCTGGAGGACGCGGTGTGGCACATCCTGAATGCCAAGCACGTCGATCTGTGCCCCTAGGGTCCACCGTCGTGGCCCGCTCGGTGGCCGACCCTATTGGGGGATGCCCGCGAGGTTTGTTCAGGGTCCAGGCGGACCTCCAGCGCCAACGGCGTCAGCGTCCGGACAGGCAGGGCATCACGGACACCCTCACTCGGCCGAGCACCCGGATGGCGACGGGTGAGACCATAATCCCCGTCGGCTTGGTGTTCCGATGGGATCCATGATCGGGGTGGTG
>AR_comb_assmDRAFT_10018150_pt1 | contig 11278 bp, 9 predicted proteins | sample ArasoioldDNA_FD_10543 | JGI IMG/M metagenome (IMG submission 10543) | reverse complement strand
CCCGACGGCCGAGCATCTCGTCGTCGGCGAGCCAGACGTCCGCCATCCCGCCGCCGCCGAGCCGACCGACGAGCGCGTAGCGGTTGCCGATCCTGTCCCCCTGCGCGAGCGCCATCAGTTGATCAGCGACTCCATCACCTGGGTGGCGATCGGGCCGGCGACCTCGCCGCCGAAGCATCCCTGGCAACGCTCGAGCATGACGGCGACGGCGATCTGCGGGTCATCGGCGGGAGCGAAGCCGATGAACCAGGGACGGTTGATGCCGTTCTCGACGTCGATCTCGGCGGTCCCGGTCTTGCCCGCGAACGCGATGCCGCCGACGGTGAGGCCCGCCGCCGTGCCCTCCTCGGTGACGTGGGTCATCATGTCGGTCACCTGATTCGCCGTCTCCTCGGAGACGACGTCGGACTGCTCGTCGGGGTCGAGTTCCGAGATCGTGCGCCCGTCGGGGTCCTTGGCGGACTGCAGGAAGGTCGGCTTCATCAGCTTGCCGTCGTTGGCGATCGTCGCCGCCACCTCGGCCATCTGGATCGGCGTGGTGAGCAGGCGCTCCTGGCCGATCGCCACTCGGCCGATGTCGATCGCGTCGCCGGCGCTGAGCAAGGTGTCGCCGTCGTAGACGCCGCTCGGCGCCATGCGGTCGTCGGGGAAGTCCAGCTCCGGATCCTTGAAGAAGCCGAACCGCCCCATGTACTCGAACATCGTCTCGGTGCCGAGCTTTTCGCCGACCTGGGCGAAGTACGTGTTGACGGAGTGCGTGAGCGCGAAGTCCATGTCGATCTCGCCGAAGGTCTCACCGCCGGCGTTCTCGAGCGGGACGCCGTCGATCTCGAGTCCCGTCTCGCCGCTCAGCTGCGTATCCGGCTGAAACTGGCCGGAGTCGAGCGCGGCGGCCGCGGTCACGACCTTCATCGTCGACCCCGGCTCGTAGGTGCTCTGGGTCGGCCGGTTCACCAGCGGCGCGGCCTCGTCGCGGTTGAGCTCCTTGAGGACGCCGGGCTGGTTGACGTCGTTGGGGTCGTAGCCGGGCACGGACGCCATCACTTTGACCGCGCCCGACGACGGCTCGATCGCGACCACTGAACCGCCGAAGCCGCTCGCCCCCGGCGTCGAAGCGATCGCCGACTGCAATTGCTCGGTGGCGAGCTGCTGCGCGGCGGCGTCGAGGGTCAGGGTGATATCGGCGCCCTCCTGCGGATTGCTCGCGAGCTGGTCGATGATCGAGGCGAACTCGTTCTGCTCGCCGGCGAGCAGGTCGTTCTCCGACTGCTCGATCTCGGTGCGCCCGGCGTCGACGAAGTTGTAGCCGACGGGGTTGCCGAAGAGCGACCCCTGCGGGTAGTTGCGCACATAGACGGGATGGCGGCCGCCGCCCTGCGGGTTCGACTCGGCGATCAAAACGCCATCCGAGCTGGTGATCGAGCCGCGTGGGACCTGCTGTTCCTCGATCAGCGGCCGGCGGTTCTCGGTGCGGTCCTTGAGCGCGTCGGCGTCGAAGACCGCCCACTTCGAGGTGAAGTAGACGAGCAGCGCGAACAGCACCAGCACGAGCGCGTAGACGCGGATGATTGGCGTGTTCACGCCGGGAGCCCCGCGAGGTCGATCGGGTCGTTGGCGATCGGCTCCGACGGCGGGCGCCGGGCGCGGTCCGAGATCAGCAACAGGAGCGCGAGCAGGATCATGTTCGCGACGATCGAGCTGCCGCCGAACGAGACGAATGGCAGGGTGACGCCGGTGAGCGGGATCACCTTGGTGACGCCGCCGATGATCACGAACGCCTGCAGCGCGAACACCGCGGTGAGCCCGGTCGCGAGCAGCTTCGAGAAGCCGTCGGGCGCCATCACCGCGGTCTTGAAGCCGCGCGCGGCGATCAGGGCGTAGATCAGGATCAGCCCGCAGGCTCCGAACAGGCCCAGCTCCATCGTCACCACGGCGAAGATGAAGTCAGTGTGCGGCGCGGGCAGGATCGAGCCGCAATCGGGGAACGGCTGCTCGCAGTTCGGCGCGAACGGCCCGGGCAGCTTCAGCAGCGACTCACCGAGGCCCTGGCCGAACAGGCCGCCGTCGGCCTGGGCGAACAGCGACTGCTGCACCTGCCCGGCGCCCTCCGGCGCGTTGCGACCGAACGGATCGAGCCAGATCTCGAAGCGGTCGTGCACGTGGGTGATCGACGAGCCGATCGCGTAGGCGCCCACGAAGAAGATCACGAGCCCGATCAGGACGTACGAGAAACGCCCGGTGGCGACGTACAGCAGGGCGAGGAAGGCGCCGAAGAACATCAGCGAGCTGCCGAGGTCCTTGATGAAGACGAGCATCAGCATCGCCGCCCCCCAGACGACCAGCAGCGGCCCGAAGTGCTTGAGCGGCGGGATCGTCAACCCCATGAAGCGCCGCGCGGCAACCGAGAGCATCTCGCGGTTCTCCGCCAGGTAGCTGGCGAGGAAGATGACGATGCAGATCTTCGCCAGCTCGGCGGGCTGGAAGGCGATCGGCCCGATGTCGACGCTGAGGTAGGCGCCGTTGACCGGGTTGCGCGTGATGTACGGCGCCATCAGCAGCAGGATCCCCGCGGTCGCGATCAGGTACCGGTAGCGCTCGAGCACGTGGTAGTCGCGCAGGAACAGGATCGTGAGGCAGAACAGGATCAGCCCGAGGACGAACACCGACGCCTGGTCGAACGCCAGCTTGTCGTCGATGCGGTAGATGACGACCAGTCCGACCGCGGCGAGCAGGGCGCAGAGCGGGAACAGGTAGGGGTCCGCGTAGGGCAGCCGGATCCGCAGGAAGATGTGCGCGGCGAGGCAGAGGCCGAGGAAGTAGCCCGCGTAGATCAGGCTGACGTCGGAGACCTCGTTGTCCTTGACGATGAAGACCGCCGCGAAGCCCGCGGCGACCACCACCGCCACCGGAACGAGCGCGAGCAGCTCTCGGTTGCGGGCGCTCAATTCGAATTGGCGGAGTTCGAGCCGCGATTGCGACCGCCTGAGCCGCCGCCGCCGTTGCTCGTTGCTCGTTGCTCGTTGTTCGACTGCTGGCCGCCGCCGCTCTGGTTGCCGCCGGCCTCGGTCCCGCCCGTGTTCTGGCCCCCGGTGCCGGTGGCCGGCGTGACCGCGGCGGCCTCCAGGTCGTCCAGCAGCGAGATCGCGTCGTCGCGCGAGCGCAGCTCGTGATTGGTGAGCGAGTCGCGGCGGTCCTCCGGGATCGAGCGCGCCTGGACCGGGCTCGACTGCACCTCCGTGTAGAGCTCGATGCCGAGCGGCAGGTCGTACGGCAGGCCGCGGTAGAGCGTCACCCGCCCGCCCTCGTCGATGCCGAGGAAGTAGACCTGGCGAATCCCGAGGTAGGCGCCGGTGATCACGGCGCCGATCACCAGGAGCACGGCGAGGGTCTTCAGCGCGGTGCGCCATGGGCGACGCGGCTCGGCGCTCGGCGCTCGGCGCTCGGCGCCGGCGCGGCGCTCGCGCGAGGCCGCGGCGGCCCTGACGCGCTCGGAGGTCAGGCCGGCTTCCTCGGCGCTCGGGCCGATCAGCGTCGCGCCGTCGTCCGCGGCCGCGACCGCCTCGCCCTCCTCGAGGCGGAAGGCGACGACGGTGATGTTGTCGCGCCCGCCGGCCTCGTTGGCCGCGGCGACGAGCTGGGTGACCGCGTCGGAGAGACTCGCCGCCGAGGAGAGCACGCTCGCGATCCCCTCGTCCTTGACCATCGTGGTCAGGCCGTCCGAGCACAGCAGGAAGACGTCGTCGGGGCGGGCGCTGAAGGTCAGCGTGTCGACGTCGACGGACGCCTCGGGCCCGAGCGCCCGGGTGATGATCGATCGCTGCGGATGGTCCTCGGCCTGCTCGTCGGAGATCCGCCCCTGGCGGCGGAGCTCCTCGACCAGCGAGTGGTCGGAGGTGAGCAGGCGCAACTCGCCGTCGCGCCACAGATAGGCGCGGCTGTCGCCCACGTGCGCGAACGAGACCTCGTCGCCCTCCACGATCGCCGCGGTCAGCGTCGTCCCCATGCCCGACCGGGACGAGTCGTGCTGGGCGAGGCTGTTGATCCGCTCGTTGGCCGCCTCGGCGATCGAGCGCAGATAGGCCTCGGGCGCCTCGCTGCCCCGCACGGCGGGCTCGAACGACTCCGCCGCGATCCGGGACGCGACCTCGCCCGCCTGCGCGCCGCCCATGCCGTCGGCGACGGCGAACACCGGCGCCTCGGCGTAGTAGGAGTCCTCGTTGGCCGTCCGCTGGCGGCCGGTGTCCGTGCGGTAGGCCTGCTCGCTGACCCGCAGGGGCATCAGCCGGCTCCCGGCAGCTGCAGCTCGAAGCGGAACTCGGTGTCGCCGATCTTGATCTCGTCGAGGTCCGACAGCTCGGCCTCGCCCTGCAATCGCCCGCCGTTCAGGTACGTGCCGTTGGTCGAGTTCATGTCCTCGACGTAGTACGAGGCGCCGCGCGAGTAGATCCGCGCGTGCACGGATGAGGCGAACCGATCGTCGATCCGCACGTCCGCATCTCCCGACCGGCCGATCGACAGGCCGCCGAACAGGTCGTAGCGCTCGTTTGCGGGCAGGCCGCCGCCGGTCACCGCCACGAGCCAGGCGTCCGTGGCCGCCGCGCGCCCACCGGGCCCGATCGGGTGAAACCCGGTCGCCTCGGGCGCCGGCGCGCCGGTCTTGCGCAGCTCGCGCAACGCGCTGCGCGAGACCCAGAACAGGAACAGGTAGAGCACGGCCAAAAAGCCGAACTTCAGCGCGACTGCAATCGGCTCCGTATCCACTAGCGGCGTTGCCTCACCCGATGGCCCCGGGCGCGAGCGCGCGAACGGAAGGCCCGCGGCGTAGGCGCGGACGATTGATTCCGGACGGAAGCAGAGAAGCCATCGGCGTTGTCGTTCACTGCTCGACGTCGAAGATGAAGCGGACCGTCCCGAGCATGACCTCGTCGCCGGGACCAAGGCGCGAGGCGTCGACCTGGCGTCCGTTCACCTTCACCCCGTTTGTTGACCCAAGGTCGACGATCTGCCAGTCGCCGGTCGAGCCGCGGCGCAGCTCGGCGTGGCGGCGCGAGACGTTCGGGTCGTTGAGCACGCAGTCGCATTCGCGCGAGCGGCCAAGCGAAGCCACGGGCCCGTCGAGCACGTAGCGGCGATCGTCGAGCGAGACGATCGCCTTCGTCTCGGTCAGGTGCGCCGCCGGGCGCCGCTTGCGCGACTTGGTGTCCTTCGGCGGCACCGAGTAGACCATCGTGTGACCCTGCTCGCCCTGCTCCGGGACCTCGCCCTGGCGAGCCGGTGGCTTGACCAGCCGCGTCTGGATGCCGAACTCGCCGAGGCGCAGGCGCTCGTCGGACTCGAGGTTGACCTCGGGGCGGGTCAGCAGCGCGTAGTCGTGGCGCCGGGCGTGCTCGAGCAGATAGGCGGAGAGCTCCTGCTCGAGCGAGCGCTCGTAGCCCTCGAGGCGCTGGCGATCCTCGGTCGAGAGCCAGATCGTGTACTGGTTGGGCACGTACACGCGGGAGACCGACGCGGTGCGGTGGGCGTCCATCTCCTTGGCCAGCTTGCGGGCGATCTCGACCGGCTGGACCTGAGACGAGAAGGCGCGACTGAAGACCCCCTCGACGAGGTTCTCGATCCGTTGCTCAAGGTTGCGTAGGACGCTGATGGTTCCGTCTCTCCCGGGCACGCGAAACGCGCGGATACCCGTAATCGGGGAAGGGAAATCCTACGGAGTCGAGGGGCGAAAGCCGAACCCGCCCGGGGAACCTTGCGGTGCGGAGAAGGCTGTCCGAGCGACCCCGAACTCGATCGCGACGGCGACCGCCGCCGCCCCGACGACGGCCACCGGATGCCCGCCGAGGGCCCCGTTGCCGATCAGTCCCAGAGCGGCGTCGGCCCCGGCCGCCCAGAGCATCGCCGCGAGCAACGCCAAGGGCAGGTGGCGCGCGGTCAGCCCCCAGCCGAGCGCGACGGCCGCAAGCGCGAAGATCCCGGCGCCCAGTAGCGACTCGAGCGAGAACATCGGAGCGAGGATCTGATCGACCGCCAGCGAGGCGTCGGTCGCCCAACCGGCCGCGGCGCGGTCGGCGATCCCGAGGTCCGGCCCGGCGCCGACGGCGATCCAGCCGGCCAGCAGCCAAAACCATCCGCCGGCGCCCAGGACGGCACGGCCGATCGCGCCGATCCCACCGGCGCCGAGGGCGCTGGCCGATCCGGCCATGCCGGCGGCGGCCAGGAACGGCGCGGCGACCGGCGCCAGCGCGCCGAGGTTCGCGCCCGCGATCAACGAGGGCAGGGCGAGAGCGGCGAGCGCGAGGGCGAGTCCCGAGGCGCCGATGGGCACCGCCAGAACCGCGAGCGCGACGATCAGGGCCGCGACGGTCGCGATGCGGGCGCGGCCCGGCGCCGGTGACGGAGCCCGCTCCTCGTCGTCGAAGTAGGGGCCCGGGAGCGGGGTGACGGCATCGAGGTCGGCGAGCTCCGCCGCCAGGCACTCGTGCAGCTCGTGCGGCGACGGGCGCAGGGACGGGTCCGCCTCCAGGCAGGCGTCGATCGTGTCCGTGAGGCCCTCGGGCAGGTCCGGACGGTGCTCGCGCAGCGGCGGCATCTGACCGCCGATCCGCCGGGCCGTCTGCGCCGGGCTGCGGCTGGCGACCGGGTTGATTCCCGCCCAGCACTCATACGCGGTCAGCGCGAGCGAGTAGACGTCGGTCGGGGGCCCGGCGAGCTCGCCGTCGGCCTGCTCCGGGGACATGTAGGCCAGCGTGCCGACGACCTCCCCCGCCTCGGTCAGGGTCGGCGCCCCGAAGATCCGCGCGATCCCAAAATCCATCAGCTTCGCCCGCCGGCCGGCCTTCGCGTCATCGACGACGATCACGTTCTGGGGCTTGATGTCCCGGTGCACGACGCCGCGCTTGTGGGCATGGGCAAGGGCCTCGCACAGATCCGCGGTGATCTCGCCGACGTCGCGATCGCACAGCGCCCCACTCGATTCCAGGCCGGCGAGCGTCTCGCCGGGGACGAGCTCGGAAACGAGGACGGCGTGACCTGCGTGCTCACCCAGCTCGTAGAGGGTGACGATCGAAGGGTGGTTGAGCCGCGCGGCCGCCTGCGCCTCGCGCAGCACGCGGTCGGGGTCCGTGTCGGTCAGTTGCTTGAGCGCGACCTCGCGCTCGAGCCGCTCGTCGTAGGCCCGATACACGGTCCCCATGCCCCCGGAGCCGATCCGCTCGAGCACGCGAAACCGGTCCATCACGAGGTCTTGCACCACAACCGACATCGTTCGTCGGCCCCGCGAGCTCTCCTGCCGCGGCTCTGGCCGTGGCAGGGTTCATACTCTGCGGGCCGAAAGGCGACTCGATCAATCGTGGCTTTCCTCGACGAGGACGAACTACAACCCGCCGGATCCGGCTCGGGCCCGCGGCGTCCGGGTTCTGAGCGTCAGCGCCAGCTGATGCTGCGGCGCGTGATCGCGCTCGGCGTCGGCGTGCTGCTCATCATCCTGCTGCTGCTGGCGGTCAAGGGGTGCCTCAACGCGCGCAAGGAGCGCGGCTTCGAGAACTACACCTCCGACCTGAAGTCGATCGTCGACCAGTCCAACCAGCTCTCCAGCGAGTTCTTCAACCGCCTCGAGGACCCGCCCGCAAACACCGACCCGCTCAACCTCGAGGCGCAGATCGCCTCCGATCGCGGTAGCGCGGAGGGGCTGCTCCAGCGGGTCGAGAACCTCGACGTGCCCGACGAGCTCGCGAGCGCGCAGACGGAGCTCGTGCAGGCCTACGAGCTGAGGCGGGACGCGCTGGCGGGGATCGCCGACGACATCCCGACCGCGCTCGGCGACGAGGGCCGCGCCGACGCGATCAATCGGATCGCCGAGGACATGCGCGCGTTCCTCGCCAGCGACGTCCTCTTCGCCCGCGCTCGCACGGACATCGACGACGTGCTCGCCGAGCAGGACGTCTCCGGCGAGATCCCGGAGAGCGTCTTCCTCCCCGAGCCCGTCGACCGCTGGCTGGACCACCTGCAGCTGACGACCGTGCTCAGCACCTTCGCGGGCAACGCCGGCGCGGCGGACGGCGTCCACGGCCTCGCACTGCTCAGCACGTCGATCGGCAAGACGCCGCTGACGGCCGACGCCGACACCTCGGTCTCGCTCGGCAGCGGCCCACCGGAGATCACGGTCGAGGTGCAGAACCAGGGCGATCAGGAGGAGAAGGAGGTCACCGTCAGCTACACGCTGAGCGGCGGCGCCGTCCCGCTCGAGGGCGAGAGCACGATCACGAAGCTCGATGCATCCGGCGTGGACGAGGCCACGATGACCCTGGACGACCAGCCCGAGACCGACGTGCCGCTGACGCTCGAGGTCGAGGTCCTGCCGGTCCCCGGCGAGGAGGTGGCGGACAACAACGCCGCCACCTACACCGTCACGTTCAACTGAGCGCGCGCGGCGCTGCTGTAGCTTCGCCGCGATGCGAGTCGCCTATCTCGGGCCCGAGGGGACGTTCAGCGACGATGCCCTCACCCACGCCGCCGCGGGGACGGAGGTCGAGCGCGTGCCCGTGCCGACGATCCACGAGGCGATCGTTGCGGTCGCCGAGGGCGAGGCCGACCGGGCGCTGGTCCCGTTCGAGAACTCCACCGACGGCTCCGTGCGTCCGACGCTCGACGCACTTGCCTTCGACGCCCCCGAGCTGAAGATCGTCGGCGAGCACGACCAGCAGATCTCCCACAGCCTGATCGCGCGCACCGAGGTCGAGCTCGGCGAGATCGAGGCCGTGATCTCGCACCCGCAGCCACTGGCCCAGTGCCGTCGGTTCCTGCGCACCGAGCTACCGGCGGCGAGCGTGCGAGCGGCGCCGAGCACCGCCGACGCCGTGCGCGCGGTCGCTGCCTCGCAGCGGCCCTGGGCGGCGCTCGGAATGTCGTCGGCCGCGTCGATCTACGGCTGCGTCGTGCTGCGCGAGGGAGTAGAGGACGAGGCCGGCAACCTCACCCGCTTCGTCTGGGTCGCGCCGGGCGGGATCGAGCCCCGGGGCGAGGGGCCGTGGCGGACGACGTTCGCCTTCTCCGAGCTCGGTGCCGATCACCCCGGCGCGCTGGTCGAGGCGCTGACCGAGTTCTCGAGCCGCGATGTCAACCTCACCCGGATCGAATCGCGACCCCTGCCGGGCGCCGAGCTCGGCCGCTACATGTTCTTCTGTGACCTCGACGGGCGCCTGGACGACGCGCCGGTTGCCGATGCGATCGCCGGACTGCGGCGCAAGGCCGAGAACGTGCGGGTGCTCGGCAGCTACCCGTTCGAGGCGCCCGGCGTGCCCGGAACCTGATCGGCCGGGCGAACCGGCCCGGCGGCCCATTTACAATTCCAGCCACCATGGAGGTCCTCGCCGACCCCGAGGTCGTAACGCCCGGCCCACGCCTACGGGCGACGGGCGGGCGGGTGCTGGTCCTCAACGCGAGCTACGAGCCGATCAACGTCTGCACCGTGCGCCGCGCGGCGGTCCTGGTGCTCAAGTCCCGCGCGGAGATGCTCGAGGCCGGCGACGGCGCTCTGCACTCGGAGCGGCTGCAGCTCGATCGACCGTGCGTGATCAGGCTCGTGCGCTACGTGCGCATCCCGCGCGACGTCCACCGCCGCAAGATCACCCGCAAGGCGGTGCTCGCGCGCGACGCCTACACCTGCCAGTACTGCGGCCACGAGGCCTCGGGGCTGACCGTCGACCACGTGATCCCGCGTAGCCGCGGGGGCGATTCCTCGTGGGACAACATCGTCGCGGCGTGCGCGCCCTGCAACCGCAGGAAGGGAAACCGGATGCCGCGGGAGGCGGCGATGGTTCCGGCCCGCAGGCCGCGCGCCCCGGGGCCGACGGTGTTCATCAGGATCGCGGCGCCGAAGGTCCCGGTGGCCTGGGAGCCGTACCTGGTCGCGGCCTGATCGCCGCGCCGCCGGCTCGCCACGAATAGCGAAGGGCCGCCCCGATCGCTCGAGGCGGCCCCTCCAAGGTGCGAATTTTCAAGCTGGCTCCGGATATGCGGCCGGGTGGGACTGGTTCCGGCCTCCGGCTCCTGCCGGTGCCTGGGGTTGGATTCCGCCAGGCGGCTCGCACTTCGCCCGTCCGGTTCGACGGTCGCCCGCCGAGCGAACGAAGCTGCCGACTAGCGGCCCCGCACCTCCAGCGTCCCGAAAGGACTGTTACTCAATTTCGGACCACCTCCTTTCTCTGGTATTTCCGATTGAAGCAGACGCGGTGGTCGGGCTTCGGGTGGCCTCCAAACACTTGGGGTGGGGGTTTGGGGTTTCCCTCGATGGCGGGTGTGGAGCCGGGGTGAATCCTGGGTCCAACAACCGGTGCTCGCGTTCTGAGCGCCAGTGACGATTAATCGCCGCCGAGTGAGCGGTCTCACGTAACGAAGGACGCCGATGAAGGACGCTGAGAGCATGAACCGGGAGGGCACCCGCGAGATCGCTGAGAGCACGCTGGACTTCGGTGGACGTCCGGGGCGTCGCCGGCTGATCGAGATCGGCGTGTTCGGCGCGCTGATCGTGGGCGCCGTGCTCGCCTTCCCGGGCCTCGGCGACCTGCGCGCGCGCCTCGCCGGCGCCGACCCCCGCCTGATCGCCCTCGCGGCGGTGGTCGAGGTTGGCTCGTGCCTGGCGTTCGTCGCGGCCTTTCGCGGCGTCTTCTCGCGCCGGCTGTCGTGGCGGTTCAGCTACGAGGTCGCGATGTCCGAGCAGGCGGCCAACGTCCTGCTGCCCACCGGCGGCGCGGGCGGGCTGGCGCTCGGGGCCTGGGCGCTGCGCCGCATCGGGATGCCCGCCGAGCGTGTCGGGCGCCGCACCGTCGCCTTCTTCCTCGTCACCAGTTCGGTCAACTTCCTCGCGGTGGTGGTCGCCGGGATCGGGCTCGGCACGGGCCTGCTCGACGGGCGAATCGCGGCGATCGCGGCGGTCGGCCCGGCGCTCCTGGCCGCCACCGCCCTGATCGTCCTCGCGCTGCTGCCCGGGATCCTGGAGCGCGGTGGCTCCGGCGGCTCGGGCCGCGTGCGGCGAGCGCTGCTCGCCGGCAGGGCGCACCTCGCGGGCGGGATCCGGGACGCGATCTCGCTGCTCGGGTCGGGACGGCCATCCGTCGCGCTCGGCGCGCTCGGCTACATGGCGCTCGATGTCGTGGCGCTCGCCGTGGCGTTCGCCGCGCTCGGCGGCGGCGCACCGGCCGCCGGGGCGTTCGTGTTCGCCTACGCCGTCGGCCAGCTCGGCGGGCTGGTGCCGCTGCCGGGCGGCGTCGGCGGGACCGACGGC
>AR_comb_assmDRAFT_10067583_pt1 | contig 11282 bp, 14 predicted proteins | sample ArasoioldDNA_FD_10543 | JGI IMG/M metagenome (IMG submission 10543) | reverse complement strand
GGAATATCATTTAATCGCATGTAAACCGTGAGTTGACCGCGATGATGTACCCAGTGATTCAGCGTGACTGCGATATCTGTTCTTTTGGGAGAAGAATACAACACCTGCCCGTTAGCCTTTAACACAAATGGCACCTCAAGCGCTTCGTCATTTGTAGCCTGCAATGCAGCCCTGGCCGATTTCATGTTATCTTCAAAATGATCGACAAGCTCCTTGGTGGTCTTCGGCGTAAAATGGTTGAACGTTACAAAATCAATTTCGCCATCGGTCACCATGTGCTTCATCCATAAAGGAATTTCAGCCACCAGCAATGACAGGTAACCAAGGTTCATTGACTTAGGGTGAGGCTTGTACTCAAATAATGTTTCCGGGATTCTTTCAAGGCAGGCACGAGTAGCCGGATATTCTGCATTCAGCTCCTTCAGAAACGATTGGGTTATAATGTCGCTCATGATTTCTGTTTATCACAAATTAATTTGTCTGCAAAGAATGTAAAGTTAGCACCTTAGAATTTTTATTTTTATATTTATGACCTACCAAATAAGATCCACTATGAACTTCTTTCAACGCCTCGAAAATGGCTGGAAACTCACCATAAGCAGTTTCAAGATCCTGAGAGCAAACAAACAGCTTATTATTTTCCCGGTCCTGTCCGGAGCATCTTTGCTCGTAATCATCGGCTCCTTTGTTATTGCAGCGCTTGCCGTAAATAACTGGGAGGTGCAGAATATCGGAGAAGCAAGGGGAAAAGTGGAATATTATGGAGTCTTATTCCTGTTTTACCTGGTCAATTATTTCGTAGTAGTGTTTTTCAACATGGCCCTCGTCCATTGCACCCGCTTATATTTTAAGGGGGAAGAAGTGAGTGTGAAGTCAGGACTGCAATTTAGTATGAGTCGCGTTGGCGCAATTTTTTCATGGGCAGTGTTTGCCGCCACGGTTGGCCTTGTCTTAAGAATCATTCAAGAAAATACAGGGATAATAGGAAAGATTATCACAGGCATTATCGGAATTGTGTGGAGTGTTGCTACATTCTTTGTTGTCCCCGTGATCGCCTACGAAAAAGTGGGCCCGGTTGGAGCATTTAAGCGTTCGGCGCAAATGATGAAAGATAAATGGGGAGAAAGTTTAGCTGCAGGATTCAGCTTCGGATTGATTCAGTTTCTGGGATTCCTGATCGTCGGCGTTCCTTTGTTTTTGCTGGCTGGCGCAGTCAATATTTTTCTCGGTATAGCGCTAGCTGTCGCCGGCATGTTCATCGTCATGTCTGTTTTGAGTGCTGCGCAAACCATTTTTATCAGTGCCGTCTATCACAACATCAATGGCGATGTGAACAAGCATTTCGATCAGCAATTGGTTGATGGATTGTTCGTTCAAAAGAACAGCAAATTTTTTAATTAAGAAATATCAAGGTGATCTCGCAACCTTGACTTGATGTCGTTGCAAAATAATCAAGACAGGAAGAGACCACAGCTCAACATTTGGCATTGTCTTGCTGTTAGGAAGACAACAAAAAACCCCGCTGCGAGCGGGGTTAAATGTTCTATCGAAACATTTTAGTGACAAACGCAACCAGTTTTATCCGGGCAGTTGCCATTTTTTTTACAGTTCTTGGTGTCAGAACAGTTCTTGGGGCATTCTGTTTTTGCCTTTTTGGATTTACTCTTGCCACCACCATCTGCAAAAGCAACGCCTGACATTAGCGTTAAGGCTAATACCCCTAAAAATATATTCTTCATTTTAAGTGATTTTTATTTTAGAAAATGATTTTTTGAAAGACTTGAATCATTTCTGGTGGATGCCAACACTCGAACGCTACGCCGCATGTTTTCTTGTCGTCTCTGGTTAAGAAGTCGAAACCCAATTCGGTAATGGGAATAGTTGCTGAAAATGGCTTTTCTATCATGAAAAAATTACCACACCAACAGGCCATAAACGGATTGCAGCCGTTCGAGGCACATCCGTCCTTAGACCTCTTGTTTTTACAAGGCCTCTTACCGCCACACATGCTTTGCATTTCGCATCGGGTGCTCGAACAGGCATTGCGCAGTGGCGCCGCAAATCCCGGTTGAAACATAAAGAAGCCTGCAATGACCGCTAGTATTAGTGCAATTCCTTTCATGCATTATAAAAATAGCAATTCCGTTAACAAAGTCAAATCTTAAGTGACCAATATCACAGTAACCGGGATGTTCCGCCTTAGGAAGGGTCGAACGGAAAAAACCCGGCTGCAACTCACCGAATAAACTTTCTTCGACTGCGCCTTTTTCGTACTCGTAGAAGGCTTAAATGAAAGCGGATATCTAATGAACATATCCCACAAATCCACTCCAGGCGTGAGGTAGTATGACAGGGGCTTTACAAAATTTGTACCTTCCTTGCCAAAAAAAATAAGAGTAGCGTCATGATCTACTTTACGCAGCTTATCTATATTAAAGAAGGAGAAGAAGAAATATTTGACCAATTTGAGAAAGTGGCTATACCGATAATCTCAAAATACAATGGCCGGTTATTACTGCGACTAAGGCCGCAAGAAAACTCGTTCATTGAAAGCAATATTGACAAACCCTACGAGATTCATGTCGTTGAGTTCGAAACCGACCAGGACTTTGAAAATTTTACTGCGGATGAGCAACGAAGAAAATTTTTACACCTAAAAGATCAGTCTGTAAGGTCATCCCTGCTCATCCAGGGAATGAAAATTTAAGCTTGCAAAGTCTCTTTTTATTCCTTTGCCCATATGATGATAATCATCCCAATTCCATCGCCTCTGCTATAGATTTGGCCGTATCAAAAACGAGCTACAATGAGCGATCGAGTAATTTATCAGAACCATGGCAGTAATGCAGTGTACGGTTTGGGGCTTATTGGCTCAGCCGTTTACTATATTATGCATGCGACCAGTTTGTGGATGGGGGTTGTTGGTTTTTTGAAAGCGATTTTGTGGCCGGCATTCCTTGTCTATGAAGCGCTGAGGCAATTAGGCGCATAGCTCCGTCAACGCAGATCGGTAAGTACATCCAACAAATTTGTATCTTACCTCAATGGAACATCCGGAACATAAAAGTAAAGAGTTGCAGCGGCTTGAGACCTTCAGCGATGGCGTGTTTGCTATTGCTATCACTTTGCTGATCCTTGAGGTGATCCAAGCACTGCATTCAAGCGTCCGTGTTCCCCTGAAACAGTTGTTTTTTACAAACTGGAAGTCAATGCTGGTCTTTTTGATCGGGTTTCTTACTATCCTTATTTGCTGGATCAATCACCATGTAGTACTGACTTATGCAGAGAAAACGGACGGCAATTTTTTCTGGGTTAATGGGTTTGTATTACTTGTAGTAACGTTTACACCTTTTCCAACTGCAATTCTCGCAGAATACGTTGAAACGGAAAGCGCTCTTGCATTAGCTATTTTCGGATGCAATTACTTCATGATGTCACTTTCAGCTTATTTCTTTACGGCGTATATTCATCGGAAGTTGGCCAGTAAAGAAGATAAAGATCTGCTCAATTACTACAAAGTGCTTTATAAGTACAGCGCGATTTATACGTTCGTGGCTATTTTCATTTGCCTCCTTTCTGTTCCCGTCGCGATGTTCTTATATTTTATTTTGTTCATTCCATTTGCTTTCCCAAAGGAAGTTGTGCTAAGATTGTCACGCAGAAAATATAAAAAGAAAAAACGATCAGCAACTCACGTCTCCGTCCCCTGAGAAACGGAGGCACCGCGAAACTTCTGAGACCTGACTAAAATTGCGCGCATGCAACCAAATCTCGCTAGAAAGCTAAAAATCCTGGGTGCCATTTGTGTTTTCACAAGCTTCGCCGGGGTGATTTACCAGCTGGTCGCCGACCGCCGTGTCGATTATGGCAGCGTGGTCTTAGGATTTCCCTTAGGAGTGGCGTTTGGCTTCATGGAACTATATCTTTTTCCTAAGGCGGAACCTCGATTCCGGCGTTGGTCATTTACAAAAATGCTTGTGTTCAAATCGCTGGTGTATACAGCTGCCATTTATTTCGTGACCGCTGCCGTCATCCTCGTCGTCGGTCTTTTGCAGGGGCATACGATTAGCGAGCTTCCGAGCATTCTTTCGTCCATGGAACAATTTGCGTTGGTTGTTTATACTCTTACCGGCTACGCCTTGCTCGTATTCTTTCTGCAAGTCAACCGACTGTTGGGAGAAGGAGTTTTGTGGAAATTCATGTGGGGTAAATATCACCAGCCTCGGGAAGAAGAACGGATCTTTATGTTCCTTGACATGAAATCGTCCACCACGATCGCAGAGCAACTGGGGCATGTTCGTTTTTACGCGTTACTCAATGACATCTTCCATGAAATTTCATACCCGGTACTTCAAACAAAAGCCGAGATTTATCAATACGTCGGCGATGAGGTGGTTTTAACGTGGGACGTTCAAAATGGACTAGAGAACTCCAACTGCCTAAAAACTTTTTTTATGTTCCGGGAGAGACTGCAAAAAAATCATGACAACTATTTGAAAAATTTTGGCGTGAGACCAGAGTTCAAGGCGGGACTGCATTTTGGAAAGGTAATAAGTGCGCAGATTGGTGACCTCAAGCGCGAAATCGTTTATAATGGGGACGTAGTTAACACGACGGCAAGGATTCAAAGTGAATGCAACAACTATCAGCGTGATTGCCTGGTGTCAGGCGCTCTCATGGAGCGGTTGAGAAACATGAATGGATTTCAATGGGAAAAGATAGGTGCGGTAACATTTCGGGGAAAAGAAACGCAAGTAGAGCTTTATAGTGTGGTAAGCCAAACCGCTTAAGGGAATAATTTCCAGCGGAAATTGTTATTCCCTTTTATACGCTCCCGTCCCTGCCACAGATTAAAATAAACAGCAATTTGTGTTCTGACTCTTGATTCTTATTTTCACTCTGCATTTTCTATTATGATTAACTACATCCAAATCATCAACCAACTATTCGAAATTCAGACAAAAGTAAAGGAGAGTTGCACGTCAGCAAACTTTGAGCGTAATTTTAATCGACTGTTTAGCCTTTTTGAAGAAGAAGGTTATTTCGTGCAAGATCCAACGGGCGAAAAGTATTCTGAAACCAGGACCGATTGCGAAGCCAGCATTACTGGTCAGCTCGATTCAAAATTGAGGATCACTCGTACTATTAAACCCATCATATACCACCGAAAGGACGGTGATGTACGCCTGCTGCAAAAAGCTGTTGTAATTGCAGAGAATAATTGAGATTATGATGAAACCTGTGAATTTTGGAATCGATCTTGGCACCACCAATTCTCTCATAGCCAAATACGATGGCGGTAAGGTGCAAGTTTTTAAAAACTCAATTGGACAAAAAGAAACGCTCGCGTCGGTAGTCGCCTATCGACCGCAAAGGGTTCTGGTGGGTGACAAGGCCAGAGAATATCTTACCAAAGATCCCGTGAATGTCTTTGGCAATTTTAAGCGCAAAATGGGCACCGACGAAAAGTATTACGTGGTCAATATCGATGACAATGTAACGCCCATTCAACTGTCTGCTCTAGTCCTGAAAGAATTAAAGAATTTTGTATATACTGGTGAAACTCCGCAGGCTTGCGTCATCACCATTCCTGCTTCATTTGATACGATGCAAAGCAACGCCACTTTAAAGGCGGGGCAGGAAGCAGGATTTAAGGATATTTTTCTTCTGCAGGAGCCGATAGCAGCGAGCCTTGCCTTTTTTAATGAATCGTCCAGCAGCAAAAAAGACGGTTATTGGTTGGTCTATGATTTCGGCGGCGGCACGTTTGATGTTGCGCTGGTACACGCCACAGAACAGGAGTTGAAAGTGATCGACCATGAGGGAAATAATTTCTTGGGCGGCGCTGATTTTGATTTTGCCATAATAGAAACGATTATTGTTCCGGAAATCGTCCGCCAGACAGGCATCACAGACTTCGAAGACCAATTGAGGGTGAAATATGGGAAATATGAAAAGCTCTACTATGAATTGGCTTATTACGCCGAAGAAGCAAAAAAAGAACTATCTCAGACAAATTCGGTTGTAATTGATTTTACAGCTGAGTTTAGTGACAAGAAATATGTGTTCTCAATCCCGATTACCAGGCAGGAAATCGAAACACTATTTCTGCCAATCATCAACGAAACAATCGGGCTGCTAAAGAAAGTGATGGAGAACAACCAACTGGAACCCAATGACGTGAACCAGATTGTATTAGTAGGCGGCAGCACACTTGTTCCCCAGGTGAGAGAACAATTGTCTCAACAAACGACAATTCCACTAAATCATTCCACCGACCCGACTACAGCTATTGTGGTAGGCGCGGCTTACTATGCCGCAAATAAATACTATGATTCGCCGCAAATAGAACAGCAAGTCGAAGAAATTGCAAGTAAGATTCCTTCGCAGATTGAGCAGATAAAACCAGATCTTAAAATCAAAACTTCATACAACAGATCAAGCAGGGACAAAGAGGAGGTCTTATTGGTGTTCTGCGAAGGAGCTTACGAAAATAAATTCCTTCGTGTCATCCGCAGTGACGGTGGATTCGACACCGGGTTCGTTCCGTTGAGGGCAAAAAAAACCGAATTTCTTCCGCTCCTACCATCAGTGACTAATTTATTCACCTTGCATGTGTACGATAATAACCACGAAGAGATTAAGACTTTGACCCAAAAGTTAAGTATCACACACGGCAAGTACACTGTAGGCGGGCAACCGTTGCCACATGATATAACTATTGAAGTGGACGACGTCGAAAATAAGACGACAAGGCTTGAGGCTATTTTTGAACGTAACTCATTGCTCCCACAAAAAAGAACACTCTATCGGGAGATTTCAAAGACAATCAAGAAAGGCTCAAAAGACGCTTTGATCATAAATATTTTGGAAGGCGACAAAAACGCACGACCGTCGTCCAACTTGACTATTGGCTGCATCAAAATAACCGGAAAGGACCTGGCCACCGACCTGGTGAAAGGTTCGGACATCGAGATTCAACTTCACATCACCGATTCAAGAATATTGAACACTACAGTTTTCCTCGTGATGACCCAGCAAGAATTCAAAAACGTATTTTCAGTTTCCGAGAAAAAGATCAGTCTGGACCGTTTACGCGACCAATACAACCAGTTGGAAAGTGAACTCACTGAGACTATCAGGCAATTTCAATACAATCAAGACGATGTCTGGGAAATACAAGCTAACGCTTTGCTAGAAGATCTACAGTCGGTGAAAGAAAGGCTGTTCAAAATAAAGGAAGGCGATAAGTCCGACGAAAAATATATCGTAGCACAGAAAATAATGCGCGTATCCCAGGCGTCAGATAAGTTAGGGGGCAATGAAAGAATATCGATGCTGGTGGAAGAATATTTTGGGCAAAAGGAGCGAACGAGGGAAGCGATTAGCACATCGGATTTTCAAAGAGAAGAGATGCATAAAAAGATTCAGAAGATTGAGGCAAGCGAAACATCATTCATTCGTTCAAAAAATGTCTCGTTTATTGAAAACAAAATAAGGCAGCTTCACGACCTTCACTGGGATGCACTATGTAACACAACCAGTTTTCTGATCACGCAATACATACAATGGAGGGAATTACCGCCCGAGTTTTACAAGGATTACTCCGCTGCCAAGTCGCTTATTAAAATGGCTGATGGCTCTCTTGAAAAGGAACAGTACGCGGATTTCAGAAAACAGGTGTTCAGTTTAACTCACCTGATGGTCATCACCGATCACCGCTTCAATAAGGATTTCAAAGGAACGGGCATTGGCTAGCAAACAATATATATCAATCATCAGGCTTTTCAACCACTGCGGTATTGCCACCGGAGAGGCCTTTAACTTGTCCAGAGCAAAAAAACAATTGCAGGCCGAATTTGGAATTGCGGAAGATGAATTTATCAAAGTAGATGGTTACACGTACAGCCGACATGATGTATTTGAAGAATTGGAAGACCCAGGCATTGCGGAAAGGCTAGTTTTCCATGAACAAATTTGGAACAGTCCGCAAATCCTCCGCCTGCTTGAGAACAACGCGGCCGATCTTGGCAATATGTATGATGAGTTTACGCCTTTCTGGAACAATATCAAATTTGATCAGTTCTTTTCTCCGTACCTCGCAGGACCGTTTGCTTATTTATCACGGAGTTTTTTGGCTGAAGCAAGGTTAAAAGACGTGGGTCAGTTGATGCTTTATCAAGGATTTCTGCAGCCAGCAGATCGAGAGGAAGCTTTTCGACCACTACGCATTTTTCTTGACGAAAATTCAAGACTCCTTCGAAATGTGAATGGTGAAAACTACACCATGATGCGACCAAAAATATCGCACTGGATTTATTCGGAGTGGCATATATTTTTTAATAATCTGCCTGACGAGTTTTATGAAGTAAAGAATGATATTACTACGCGGCTTGTAAACCTTGGTGTGGAGGTTCAAAAATCTCACCGCCGGGATTGTAAGCGGGTGAGCGGGCAGCTAATATCATTACAAGACACACCCGAAAGTTTAAGAAATACGATCATAACGAACCATGCCGTTTACACCGGCTCGTCACGGAGCAAATTAGGCTGGCGAGGAATTTTCTGGATAGGATGGATCGTGATCATGGGAATACGAACCGTAAGCTCAAGTGGCTGTGGAGACAACAATGCCATTGACAACAAGCCAATGCAAATCTATTATAACAATAAGCCAATCTCTTCCGATTCGCTCTTGAAAATTGTAACTGACTCCAGTCTGAAAAATCGAGACTCTTTACTAAAAGTAAAACAATAACCAGGTAATATTAAGATAGCTGTTCCTTCATATGATGTTGAACCAAAAAAAGACCAGCCTCTACTTAGTGATACTCTGTTTGGTGTTGCTTACCAATTGCGCGACAAAGCCACCACATGAAAAAGGAAACTTTAAGCAATCCGATCTCGTGGAGTTGATCAAGCTCGATTCGACGTTCAAGCTAGATATTAGGTATGCGACCAACAACAACCTGGTTGGTAGACCTGTTTATAACGAAGCAAGAGCCTTCCTTCAGCGTCCAGCTGCCGACGCCCTGGTAAAGGTCAACAAAGAATTCAAACAACTGGGCTACAGGTTGCTAATATTTGACGGCTACCGGCCGTGGAGTGTGACAAAATTATTTTGGGACATTACTCCCAAAGATTCAAAGCAATTTGTCGCGGATCCGAAAAAGGGTTCGCGCCACAATCGCGGCTGTGCTGTCGACTTAAGTTTGTACAACATGGCCACCGGCAAGGAAGTACAAATGCCCGGTGTGTATGATGAGCAAACTGAACGATCTTATCCCAATTACAAGGGAGGCACGGATGAACAACGAAAGATGCGAGATCTGCTAAAAAGTAAAATGGAAGCGCACGGCTTTACTGTATATGAATACGAATGGTGGCATTTTGATTACCATGACTGGCGATCATACAAGATTCAGAATATTCAATTCTCGCAAATCAAGTAAACCATTTGCCCCAGATATGACAGATTTTCACAGATAATTTCTTTCGACGAGTCATCTGAGTGCTCTGTGGCAATAGCTCGTCACAAAGATTGCTTTAGCTATTAGACATGCACTCATCATCAATCGATTTCAAGTCATTAGCGAACCCATGCTGGATTAAGCCGAAGAGATCGACATGCAGTGTCAGCAGGAATAAGAAGGCTTCGGGCGAGAAGCTATATCCTTTGGGTCTTCCAATGTTAAAACCATTTTTGATGAGCTCAACACTTTCTTCATGTGACAGATGACTCAACTTCCGCAGATACAACACCACTTCTGTACCTACGTCCTGAATTTGATAGCTTTCAATTGTGCCTTTGGCATTTTTCGGTTTGATCAGTAGCAACTCGTTTGAAATGCCGATAAGTTGTCCTTTGTTTGTTTGGCACCCAATGTAGAATGGAATACATCTAAGATAGTCCATAGCGCAATATTGTATATCAGTTTCAAATCCAGTGTCCGGCCTTCAATCGTTCTTTTCAAGAATAAAAATCTCTTCTACTGGTTTCTTAAAAACCCTGGCAATTTTCAAAGCCAAAACGGTCGACGGAATATATTTGTTTGACTCGATCGCATTAATTGTTTGCCGGCTTACCGATACTTTCACAGACAAATCTTCCTGCGTCATCCCCTTAATCGCGCGTTCGATCCTTATGTTATTTTTCATCAGGCACTGTTTTGCTGTTTCTGTACAGGAGATAATTAAACCTTATGATAAAAATCAGCAGCGTCGTGAACATATTATACACCATTACCTCGACAAACGGGCTGCCGTAGACCAGTAAAAATGCAAGTAGTAGCAAGATATAGTTCACCCACACGGCCCAAAGCAAGGAAGAAAGGCGTAACTCAGCGATGAATTCATCTTCATTTTTCTCCTTTGAAAAACTTACCAGTAATGCACCAATGATAAAAGGGACTCCGATGACTGTGTCCGTGATGTTTGAAAGACGGACGCCGAAGTACAGGGTGTTGCCATTTGTTCCGTCGTTAGCAATTGCAAATACTCTGGTCCATATCCAGGCTGCTCCAAAATCATTAATGCAGAGTATTATTCCAAGAATCGTAGATGGGATTAAGATGAACCACCCCATTTTCTTGAACTTGTTCGGAAGTAAAAGCTTTGGCGACATAAAATTTGATTTCTCCAAATGTAAAGTATACTTTACAATAAGACAAGTATATTTTACATTTTGTAAAATATTTTTAACATTTGTTTCCCCCACAAGCAAAAGTGTCGCGCATCCGGACTTGTCCCGTTCGGACAAAAAAAGCTGCCGCTTAGAAAAAGGGGCTTTGTGTTCTTGCGTGCGTTTTTATCTTTCGTCCATAAAAACTGACTCAATATTCAAGTAACTTCACAGAAACAATTGCCATGTCGCAAACTGAAAAGATAAAATCAGCCGTGGAGAGAAGTACCAAAGCGCTTTCGCTGAAACCGTCGCTAGGAATAGGTACCGGCATCTCAAAAACAAAAATCAAGAACGGGTTGCTTTGCGAAACCCAGGAAGGTAAATGGAATTTCTCCGTTGATATGCCAGAGTCCTCAGGCGGCACTGCGTTGGCACCCACACCCGGCGTGTTGGGGCGTGCAGCTCTCGGAAGCTGTCTTGCAATAACATACATGATCAAGGCAGCACAAATGAATGTAGAAATTGCATCGCTGGAAGTTGAAGTGCAAGCGGACTACAATCATGGCGGGTTATTTGGAACTGCTGATGTACCGCCCGGTTATTCGGAGGTAAGATATCGAGTCACGATTGAAAGTGACGCTGCCGAAGAGGACATTAT
>AR_comb_assmDRAFT_10505594_pt1 | contig 11283 bp, 6 predicted proteins | sample ArasoioldDNA_FD_10543 | JGI IMG/M metagenome (IMG submission 10543) | reverse complement strand
TCCACGGCCAGCCAGACCGGGATGACGATGATGGTCAGGAGGATCAGCGCCATCACGGTGACCGCCGGGCCGCGTCGGCCGCCGAGGCGTGTCTGGAGCCGCCGGAACAGGGGCCAGGTGGCCACGACGATGGTCACCGCCCAGATGCCCGGACCGATGAAGGGGCGGACGACCCAGAGGCTGCCGAGCATCAGTCCGCTGATCGCCAGGATTCCCATCACGGTGCGTGGAAGGTTGACCGGTGTCGCCATGGCGTTCTCCGGGAAGCGAGGCCGGGGCACTCTAGAGGAGCGAAGGCACGGGGGCGGATGAGACCAAGGTCCGACAAGGGCCCGGCGTGGGGTAAGACCGGCCGGGTGCGGACTGCCGGTGCGATCCAGGCGGAGGTCGACGAGGTCCAGGGGTGGGTGAGGCGCATGCTCCCCGGGGGCAGGAAGGGGCTTCGGGTGCTGGAGGTGGGGTGCGGTCCCGGGGTGCTCGCGGAGCGACTGCAACGTGACGGGATCGACCTCATCGCGATCGACGCCAGCGAGGAGCAGGTGGCCGAGGCGAGGGCCCGCGGGGTCCCGGCGATCGTCTCCGACTTCCTGGCCTTCGAAGCGCCGCCGTTCGACGCGGTGCTCTTCACGCGGTCGCTGCATCACATCGCGCCGCTGGAGGCCGGAATCGCCAGGATCCGGGCCCTGGTCCGGCCCGGCGGTCTCGTGGTGGCCGACGAGTTCGCCCACGACGAGATCGACGCGAGCACCGCGGCGTGGTTCTGGGATCTCCAGGCGGTGCTGGAGAGCTGTGGAGCGCTGGCGCCGGACGTGCCCCGCCGCCACCACGGGCACGGCGGGCGCCACGGGCACGACGGTCACCACCGGAAGGACGGTCCGCCGGCGTCGGATCCGCTGGAGCGCTGGCGCGACCGCCACCTACACGAGCCTCCGCTGCATGCTGCCCGGGCGATGATCGAGGCGCTGGAGAATGCCTTCGAGCTCCGCACCCCCGAGCGGCTGCCGTACCTGCACCGCTACTTCTCGGACCGGGTCGAGCCGGGGGAGGGCGGCAGGCGCCTGTTCCTCCAGGTGCGTGACCTGGAGCGGCGGCGCGTCGATCAGCGTCTGCTCGTGCCGATCGGGCTACGCCTGGTGGCCGTCGTTCCTCGGGTTTGAGGCGCTGCTGTCCGACAGCACATGGTCGTGCGGCCCCGGGAACGACCGTTCCGTTGGCGATCGAGCGATGGATGGGTACCTCCGCGCGCGATGCGCCTCGTGCCGCCGTGGGTGACCGTGTCCTGTGCCCTCGTGGCCTGCGCAGGGCAGGTCGCGTCCGAGGATCGACGGGACGGCGGCGGCGTGGTCTCGCCCGGGGGTGGTACCGACGGCGGGATTCCCGGCGACGGTGGCACCGGCGCTCCGGACGCTGGTCCTGACGGTGGGGGCACGACGCCGGCTCCCGACGGAGGAGCACCGGACGCCGGCGCGACCCCCGACGCGGGGAGGCCGGACGCAGGTCTGCCGCCCGACGCGGGCGTGCACGACGCGGGAGTGCCGGATGCGGGGCCGCCGGTCGACCTCGGCGAGACGACCTGGAAGTCGCTGCTCGACCCGAGCCTGTCCAGGTTCTACCGGTGGCTCCCGTCACAGGGCCGGAACAAGGATCCCGAAGGTGTCTTCAAGATGGAGGGCGACGTCCTGCACATCCTGGGGCTCCCCGCGTCGGGCAAGCCCAAGGACTTCGGGTATGTCGCCACCTGGGACGAGTTCCACGACTACCGGCTCCGCCTCGAGCAGAAGTGGGGAACCGAGACCTTCGCGCCGCGAAAGAACCAGCCGCGGGACAGCGGGCTGCTGTACCACCTGCACGCGCCGGATCAGATCTGGCCCCGGTGCGTCGAGCTCCAGATCATGGAGCACGCCAGCGGGGACACCTGGATGCTCTCCGGAACCGGGCTGACCACCACGGTCGCGGACGTGCACGTGTCGCCACCAAAGTTCGATCCGCTGGGCCAGGAAGTCGTGCTCCGTGGTGGGCAGCTGATCAAGTCGTCGGAGGCGGAAACCCTGACCGGCTGGAACGCCATCGAGCTCATCGCGTCCGGGCGCGATTCGGTGAACATCGTGAACGGCCGGTGGGTGAACCTTGCGACCGACCTCGAGACCGACGACGGGAGCGGCTGGGGCGCGCTCAGGCAGGGCCGCATCGCGCTGCAGGCCGAGGGCGCGGAGGTCTTCTACCGCAACGTGCAGATGCGCCCGCTGGTCTACCTGCCGCCGCCGCCGGGCGCGACGGTGCTCTTCGACGGCTCCGATCTCGACGCCTGGATGTCGAAGGACGGCTCGCCGGCCCGCTGGCGGCTGGTCGATGGCGCGATGGAGGTCGTTCCCGGGACCGGAGACCTCTACAGCCACCGGTGGTTCGGCGACGTGCACGTCCACGTCGAGTTCCAGGTGCCCGCGTCGAGCTCGGCAGCGGCGGAGCAGGACCGGGGAAACAGCGGCGTGTACCTCCAGGGCCACTACGAGGTGCAGGTGCTGGACTCGTTCGGCGCCACGCTGTCCGGGGCCAACGACTGCGGCGCCATCTACGGGGTGAAGGACGCAGACGTGAACGAGTCGTTCCCGCCGGGCATCTGGCAGAGCTACGACATCGCGTTCCACCACGCACGCTGGAGCGGGAGCACCAAGGTGAGCCCGGCGCGGATCACGGTCGTGTGGAACGGGACGCGGGTGCAGAAGGAGGTGGAGGTCCAGGGGAGCACCACGCTGGGCGACCCGGAGGTTCCGGGGGAGCCAGATGGGCCGCTCCGGCTTCAGGATCACGGGCACCGGGTCCGGTACCGGAACGTCTGGGTCCAGCGGCTTCCGTGACGCACGGCCGCAGGCGCCCTGGCTGACCCTGGGCCAGCGTCCGATAAGATGCGTTATGTCAACTCGACGGCCGAGGCGTCCCTCCCCTCGGGTTGACCGCTTTCCGGAGGGCCTTCCGTACGCAGCGGTGTGACGCGAGGGAGCCCCGGCATGACGAGCCCGAACCCGCTGCAGTCCCGTGAACCTCCACGTGCAACGGACCTGCTCCTCCGACGGGCATCCCAGCGCACGGCTACGCTCCCCGCTCGCGGTCTCGGGGCACCGCTGTCATTCCGGGGCCGCGGGAGGGGCTCGGTGGTCGCCCGTTCCGTCGTCCAGGCCCTCGTCGCGGCGGGACTTCTCGTCTCCCTCGCCGGCTGCTCCGCCTCGCCGCCCGGGAACGAGACTCCCGATGCCGGGCCAGTCGACGAGATCACCGCCATCCCGTTCCCGAGCACCGTCCAGCTGTCGAGCTCGGACCTGAGCTCGCTCCAGCCCGATCCCGGTGATGGAACGCTGGTCTTCACCTCACCTCCTGCGTCCCTCGCCGGAGTCGACGTGGGGATGATCCTGGTCGCGGGAGTGAGCCCCGGCACCCCCGCGGGACTCCTCCGGGCCGTCCTGTCGGTGGATCGCTCCGGCGGGCAGCTCGTGCTCCGGACGGCGGAGGCCCCGATCCAGCTCGCGTACTCGAAGCTGCACGCGAAGCTGACCAGGTCGACCGCGGTCGTCGCCGGCGGTTCCGCGGCCCCTCTCCGCTCGGCAGCGCTCAGCGAGGACGCCAGCTTCGACGTCACCGTTCCGTTCTCGTACGTCCTCTTCGACGGCGATGGCGACCTCACCACGACCAACGACCAGATCGTCACCGACGGAACCATCGGCGGCGGCTTCGACTACAGCTTCGGGCTGGACTTCGACTGGGGGGGCCTCGACCGGCTCCCGCAGGTCGTCTCCGACTGCCTGAAGAGCTTCGCCGGCGTCCTGGTCGGCGACAAGCCGTCGTGCTCCATCGATGACCTCCTGCCCGAGGCCAAGGTGGGCTTCGACGTCGATCCGACGATTCACGGGAACGCCAACGTCCACGGGGCGGCCATCTACCACTTCGATCAGCCGGTGGATCTCGCCTCCACGACCCTCACCCCCATCGTCCTCGGCCCGCTGGTCTTCGTTCCCACCGTGGACCTCACCGCCGACCTCTCCGGCGGAGCCTCGGGCACCTTCCAGACCGGGATTCACGGCGGGGCCGAGTTCGAGACCTCGGTGAGCCTGTCGTCGAAGCACCCAGGGACCCCACGGTTCTCGTCGCCCGTCCTCAAGAGCACCACCTTCGACCTGAACGAGACCCGCATCACCCTGCACGCCGAGGCGCAGATCGCCGTCGGGGCGAGGCTCAACCTGCTCCTCTACGGGGTGACCGGCCCCTTCGCGCACGCGAGCACCTACGCCCGCGTCGAGGCCGACCTGCTCGGCTCACCCTGCTGGGCGCTGTACGCCGGCATCGAGGTGGATCTCGGGGTGAAGATCACCACGCCGGCGATCCCCCTCATCGGCGAGGTGACGCTGGCCGAGTGGACCTCGCCCGAGATCAATCCGTTCGAGATCAAGGTCTCCGACGGCCAGTGCGATCCTCCGCCGGACGCCCCGACGCTTCCGCCAGGGAGCGGCGCCGACGCCGAGCACTTTGCCCGACCCACGTACACGCCCTGGTCGAGGACCTTCGCCTCGTCGACCGACGGCGCGCTCAGCACCTCGCCCGGGAACTCGGTGGTCTTCTCGGACCAGCAACGGACCATCGACGGCAACTACGTGCGGGCCGGCTTCGCCCTCGAGCAGCTGGTCAAGCTCGATGACGGCGGGAACACGATCTGGGCGCGGGCGCTCCAGCTGGACGGCGCTCCGATCCGTCCGGACCGCATTCGACCGAGTCCGGACGCGACCATGATGATCGCCTCGGGCCACAACAGCACCCTCGTCCTCACCCGCCTCGCCCAGGACGGGACGGTGGTCGACGCGCGAGCCTTCGACGTCCCGATCGATTCCTGCAGCATCCGGCTGACCTCGCTCTCGGCGGACGGACCGGACGGGTGGGCGCTGGGTGGCTCCTGCGTCGAGGGGACGGCGTTCCTGCTCCGGGTCCCTGCCGCCGGCGACGCCTCGCTCGAGATCCTAGATGCCGGCGCCAGCACCCACTTGAACCTGAGAGTGACCGAGAGCCTGGGCACCGACCTCTTCGTGGCCGGGGCCATCAGCGATCCCTACGACGCCATGTTCGCCCTCCGCCTGGATCCACAGGGGAACGTGGTCTGGTCGAAGCGCTACCAGGCCTGCGACGACGCGCCGGACACCATCCCCTCGGCGGCGGTGGTCGGCTCCCAGGGAGACGTGACCCTCGCCGGCAGCGGAGGCGCCCAGCACAACGCGATGGTCGCCCGGATTCACCCCGACGGGAGCGTGGGCTTCGCGGCGTTCCCCGGATTCGGATTCGGAGCGTCCCGGGTCTTCCTCCTCGACTCGATCGCCGAGCTGCCCACCACCGGATACGTGGCCGGCGGCTCCACCGTCCAGCTCACCGACGGCGATCCGCTCGACGTTCCCGCCGCGGTACTCGCGGGCCTGGACGCCGGCGGCTCCCTCCTCTGGGCCAACCGGTACACGTTCGGACCGGCGGCCTCACACTCCGCCTCGGGGGAAGTCGGAGTCCGGCTCAGCGACGACGGAGGCATCTTCGCCACGGCGGTGGCCGTCGATCCATCCGACTCGCTGGGCGGCCTCCTCTGGGCCTTCAAGCCGTTCGCCAAGGACGGGTCGATCACCTTCTCGCCGGACACCGTGACGGCTCAGCCGCTCGACGTCACCAACCTCGCCTGCAGCCTGACCGCCTCGGACCGGGCGATCTCGGTGCGGTCGACTCCCCTCTCCGGCCGGAGCGCACAGGTCACCAGCACGGCGGTCGCGGTGCAGACCGCGACCCAGGGCGGGTAGCCCGAGCGGCGCTCAACCCTTGCGCCGGGATCGCGTCTCCTCCTCGAGGTACTGATGGAGGGACTGCACGCAGCGAGCGCCCTCGCCGACGGCCGCGGCCACCCGCTTCACCGATCGGCACCGCACGTCGCCGGCGGCGAAGATTCCGGGGACACTGGTCTCGAGCGGAAGGGGTGGCCGCTCCAGTGGCCAGCCCTCGGGAAGCTTCCCATCCTCGATCAGGTCGGTGCCGGTCGCGATGAAGCCCCAGCGATCGCGCCGGATGGCGGGCGGAAGCCAGTCGGTGGATGGCATCGCTCCGATCAGCACGAACAGCGCTTCGGCGTGGACCTGGCGGACATCGCCCGAACGCGTGTCGCGGAGCACCAGCTGCTCCAGCCGTCCGTTGCCACCACCACCCACGATCTCGACGTGGGTCGCGACCGAGATGTTGGGCGTGGCCTCGATCTGGCGGATCAGGTACTCGGACATGCTCGCCGAGAGCGACTTCCCCCGTGCGAGGATCACCACCCTGCTCGCGAAGCGCGACAGGTGCACCGCCGCCTGACCGGCCGAGTTCGCGGCTCCGGCGACGAAGACCTCGCGTCCGGTCATCGCTGGAGCCTCGGCGACCGCCGCGCCGTAGTACACGCCCGCTCCGATGAGGGCCTCGAGCGCGTCGATGCCCAGCCGCCGATAGGAGACTCCGGTGGCGATGATGACCGCTCGGCTCCGGATCTCCGTTCCGTCGGAGAGCGTCACCACCCCTTCGCCGCCTTGGGCGGAGACCCCGGTCGCCGGCCGCATCAGGTGGAACTGGGCCCCGAACACCGCAGCCTGCCGGAACGCCTGCAGCCCCAGCTGACTCCCGCTGATGCCGCTCGGGAAGCCCAGGAAGTTCCGGATCCACGAGCTGCTCGCCGCCTGGCCGCCCATGGCCTCGCGCTCGATGATGAGCGTCCGCAGCCCCTCCGAGGCGGCATTGACCGCCGCTGCCAGCCCTGACGGACCACCCCCGATGATGGTCACGTCGAAGCGCTGGTCGAGGGCGGTGTCGACGTCGAATGCGTCCGCGATCCCGGCGTTCGATGGATTCGCCATCGGCGGCCCATCGAAGACCCTCACCACCGGGAGGTCGCCGGTCGACATCCCCAGCTTCCGGAGCTCCGCCCTGCCCTCCGCCGCGCCCGCGTCGACGAAGTCGTGCAGCAGTCCGTTTCGGGTGAGGATGTCCCGCAGCTCGTGCGAGCGCGGCGCGTGGGGATCTCCGACGACGCGGACCGACTTGAACCCGATCCCCTGGAGCCGCGCCCAGTCCGCGAGGAACCCGCCGATCGCCGCGTGGAACTCCTCGTCAGGCTCCACCTTGGGCTTGATGACGAAGTAGTCGACGGAGCCGAGCGACATCGCCTCCAGGAGCGGCCCGTTGCACGAGCGATCGCCCCACTCCACGAGCAGACCGCGGCGGGCCATCGGATGCAGCTCCCGCACCCGGCCGAGGAGCTGGATCCCGGTCATCGGCTTCATCCAGTGCACGGCGAGCACGACCGCCACCGGACGATCCGCGTCCCGCCGGGCCTCGAGCAGCCGCAGCCCCTCGATGCCCGAGGAGGCCTCGAGGATCTCGTAGTCTTCCCCGTAGCGCTTCCCGAGCTCCTTCCCGAGCCGGGCAAGATCTCCCTGCTGCTCGTCGACGACGAGAATCGCCGCTCTGGCCATCAGTGGCTCACACCCGCGCCGGTCGCCCCGGGGAGCCAGGGCGAGCGCGGATCCAGCGTCCGGTCCTTCGTCGCGGGATCGATGCCGAGCCGCCGCAGCGTCTCGTCGTCCGGGAAACCGGTCTGCGGAAGCCCCTCGCTCCGCTGGAAGGCCATGAGGGGGCCGTTCAGGGTCGTCCCCGGCGGCGCATCGGCCGCGAGGAAGCCCCGCTGGCGGAGCGCGTCCGCGAGCTGCTCGCGCGAGTTCGGGTGCGGCACGTCCACCGAGTCGAACGGCGCGAGCGGCGATGTTCCCACCGCGGTTCCGGGCACGGCGACCTCCGCCTCATGCGCGCATCCACCCGCGCCGAGCGCCACGCCCACCACGACCCATCCGATCCCTCTCATCGCGAGCTCCTTCTCAGGGACGCGCTGGCCGCAGAGGCCTTCCCGGGCGCTCGTCCGTCATCTTCTCGTCGTCGAGCACGACCCGCCCGTTCACCACGACGTGGCTGAACCCCGCCGAGTACTGCAGCGGCTTCTCGAAGGTGGCCAGATCCCGTACCCGATCCAGGTCGAACACCACCAGGTCCGCCGCCATTCCGGGGCGGACGATGCCGCGGTCGAGCAGCCGGACCCGGCGTGCGGGGAGCGAGGTCATCTTCCGGACCGCGTCCTCGAGCGTGAGCACGTGCTCGTCCCGCACGTATCGCCCGAGCACGCGCGCCATCCCCCCGAACGCCCGCGGATGCGCCAGGTCCTCTGCGAACGGCCCGTCCGTCGCCTGGCCGGGGTTGTCGGTCACGAAGCTCACCCACGGCTGCTGCATCGCCAGCCGCACGTCGTCCTCGCTCATCCAGAAGCGCACCACCCAGCCCTGCGCCCTGTCCGCCTCCACCAGCGCGAGCAGAGCCTCCTCCGGCGGCTTCCCCATCTCCTTCGCGACGTCGTCCAGGCGGCGTCCCATGTACTTCTTCACCGCGGGGTTCACGCAGCTGGCGAGCAGGATGTCGCCCGGCGGCTCTCGCTCGAGGGCCGCCTTCACCTCGCGAAGGATGCGCGCGCGGATCTCGGGCTCGTGGAAGCGCCGCAGCATCGCGTCGGTCCCGCCGGCCTGGGCCCATGCCGGGACCGTCGCCACCAGCCCATTCGATGCGGCGACGTAAGGATAGATGTCGGCGGCGATGTCCACGCCCTCCGCCCGGGCGCGGTCGATGCGAGCGACGACCTCCTTCATCCGGCCCCAGTTCTTCCGGAGGCTGGTCTTGAGGTGCCAGATCTCCACCGGGACCTGCGCCTCCTTGCCGATGGTGATCGCCTCGTCGAGCGCCTGGACCACGACGTCGTCCTCGCCACGGATGTGGCTGGCGTAGAGCCCGCCGTGCTTCCCGGCCGCCCTGGCCAGCGCGATCAGCTCGGCGGTGGTCGCGTACGAGCCCGGTGGGTAGATGAGGCCGGTGGATACGCCCACCGCTCCCTGCCGCATCGCGGTCTCGACGTCCTGCTGCATGCGGGCCAGCTGGCTGGCGTCGGGCTGGGCCTCCCCGAGACCGAGCACGACCCCGCGCACCTGCGCCGCGCCGACGTAGGTCGCGAGGTTCACCGCCGGGCGCGCCTTCCGGAGCCTCCGCCAGTACCCGTCCAGGTCCTTCCAGTCGATGGTGAGGCGATACTTGTCCAGCCAGGGCTTCGCCTCGGCGATCCACACCGGGCTCATCGGCGCGGCAGAGCTGCCCTCCCCGGTGATCTCGGTGGTGATGCCCTGCCGGATCTTCGACTCCACCCGGTTGTCGACGAGGAGGTGCAGCTCGGACTGCCCGAGCATGTCGATGAAGCCCGGGGCCACGTACCTCCCGCTCGCGTCCACCCGCCGCTTCGCGGACGCCTTCTCGAGGTTTCCGACGGCGACGATCCGGTCGCCGCGCACGCCGACGTCGGCCCGGAACCACGGGGCGCCGGTCCCGTCCACCACCCGGCCTCCGGCGATGATCAGGTCGTAGTGGGCGGCCCTGGCGCTGCTCGCGGCCAGGCAGCCGGCGAGCACCAGGCCGAGCAGCATCCGCGGTCGAGGCATCGGAACCCTCCCGGGCGCGGGACCGTAGCCGAAACCTGGCCTTGCCGGGCGGCCCGGACGGGCTTCAGCGTGATCGGCGGAGGATGTAGTCGAGCCCGCCCACCCGGAACCAGCGGTACCCGTAGCCCTCGAGCTCCACCCGGTGCTGCCCTCTGCCGTTGGCGCGGGAGTGGTCGTCGGAGAGCACGTTGGCGAGGAAGGCGCCATTGGCGCTCCCCGCGCCGAAGGTCACCGACAGCGCGTTGGGGTCGAGGTTGTGGAGGAAGAGCACCGCGTTGTTCCGCCAGTCGTAGCGAAGGGCGAGGACGCTGGGCGCGCTGGTGGGCAGCACCTTCCACGTCCCCCACCCCACCTCGGGGCACTCCTTGCGCGCGCGGATGATCCGCTCCGTCCAGTTGAGCAGCGACGTCGGATCGCGCTTCTGGTCCGCGACGTTGACCCTGTCGTAGGCGAATGGCCCATCGGAGACGACGGGCAGGACGGGGCGGCGCGCGGTGGAGAAGCCGGCGTTCACCTCGGTGGACCACTGCATGGGAGTGCGCACGGCGCTGCGCTCCGGCAGCGAGAGGTCCTCTCCCATGCCCAGCTCGTCGCCGTAACGGATGACCGGCGTTCCCGGGAGCGTAAAGAGGAGGCTGTACGCCAGCTCGAGGCGGCGCCGGTCTCCGTTGAACATCGGGGCGAGGCGCCGGCGGATCCCCCGGTCGTAGAGCTGCATCGTCTTCTCCGGACCGAACTGAGAAAAGACGGTCCGGCGCTGCTCCTCGGTCAGTCGGCCGAGGTCGAGCTCGTCGTTGTTGCGGAGGAAGTGCGCCCACTGCGAGGTCTCCTCGCTGATCCGGGTTCGCTCCAGGGCCTTGCAGAGCGGTCGAGGGTCTCCCGAGGCGAGCGCATAGAAGACGCTCTGGTTGACCTGGAAGTTGAACATCATGTGCATCCGGTCGGCCTCGTCGCCGAAGTACTGGCGGTCCTCCTTCGGAAGGACGTTGGCCTCTCCGAGGATGATCGCGTCCCCGGTGCGCCACTGGAGGAAGCTCCGGAGGCCCTGCAGGATCCGGAACTGCTCGGGGTGCCTCTGGATCGGCCCCTTCTTCTGGATGACGAAGGGCACCGCGTCCATCCGGAATCCCGACACCCCCAGCTGCAGCCAGAACCCCATGATCCGGCGCACCTCCTCCTGCACCTGGGGATGGTCGATGTTGAGGTCCGGCTGGAAGTCGTAGAACCGGTGGAAGTAGTAGGCCCTCGCCTTCGGGTGGTACGTCCAGGTCGAGCTCTGCACCCCGGGAAACACCATTCCCTCGTGGGCGCCCCTGGGCTTCCGCTTCGACCAGATGTACCAGTCCCGGTACGGGGAGCCGGGGTCCTTCACCGCCGCCTTGAACCAAGGGTGCTGGTCCGAGGTGTGGTTGACGACCAGGTCGACGAGAACGCGGATCCCGTGCTTCTTCGCCTCGTGGGTGAAGTCCACGAAGTCCCCGAGGCTCCCCATCGCCGGGTCCACGCCGTAGTAGTCGGTGATGTCGTAGCCGTTGTCGCGTCGCGGCGAGGGGTAGAACGGCAGGAGCCAGATCGCGCCCACCCCGATGCCGGAGAGGTACGGCAGCCGCCGGGCAAGGCCCTCGAAGTCGCCGACCCCGTCGTGGTTGGAGTCCTGGAAGGTCTTGACGTCGAGGCAGTAGACGACCGCGTTCTTGTACCAGAGGTCGTCGATCAC
>AR_comb_assmDRAFT_10421416_pt1 | contig 11283 bp, 8 predicted proteins | sample ArasoioldDNA_FD_10543 | JGI IMG/M metagenome (IMG submission 10543) | reverse complement strand
TAACTTTCCTCCCGTATTGTGAAACACCAAAAGAATTCTTTATTGCGTGCCGTAAGGCTACAGTCGTGGAAACCTAAAGTGCACTTCCCTATCGGTTAGCAGTCTGTGCAAAGCCTGTAATGCTGAAAGGATTTTGGCTCGCTAAAGCCGTTAACACTTGGGATTTATTACACTAATAGAAGCCCACTGTCAACAATCATTTGGCCGGAGTTTGCCACAAAACTGTGCTTTTTTCGGCTAGTCCGAGAAGATAGCACTTCACTTCAGGCTAGTCCATATCTTTTGCGTCTGAATGGCCCATGAAATCACCGCTGAGGGCCAATTCGTCGACTTCGAGTGCCGGCTTTTACCTGCCCCGGGTCTGGAACCGCAGCGGTCTTTGAGGACTTCTCATCTAACTCTGTCTGCTCGTAAGGATCCAGCCGCGCGAAACAATAGAAAACCTCGACCGACCTGACTGAACCTAAATACCTGAATTTATTGGCGATAACCTCTCCGACCTTCAGATTCGCCGCGACGGGCGGGTGCTCAAAAAGAAGGCCGAATTCCGTGGGCGCCACCGCTTCCAACTCCGGCAAGTAGTCGTTGTGACTCTCCCGGGCCAGGCGAATGGCCATTTGCCGTAAAGCTTTTATTCGATTTGAATTCCGCCGATAGTAGGTGGGGCTAATCTCCCTCCGGCTAACCCGGTCGTCAACTACTTCCTGTTCGTCTCGCAAATAACCCAGGTAAGCTCGCACAACTGGTCCAAATTCATCATCGACCGACTGCTTTTGGTGGGATTGAACTGATTGAACTGAACAGAGTGGTAGAAGTGTCAGCAGAACAATGACCAAAAGTCTTACCTTGAAATTTGACATGTCGGCGGGTGGCCTTGTCGGAAGTATTGTCCTATTTTCGTTGTCGAGTCGCATTATAACGCGCTTAGCTGCTCGTAAAATTGCACCGGTCTTTCGCCAATGTTACATTGATCTTCGGAATCCGTTAAGCAGCAATGTCTGAGAATAATCGACCAGTAACAGCAAGAGTCGCTTTAGGAGTTAGTGGTGGCATTGCCGCTTACAAGGCCGTCGAAGTTCTCAGGGGACTGCAGCGCGCAGGTTGCGAGGTCCGAGTCGCAATGACCAAACGGGCCTGCGAATTCATTCAACCGCTCACCTTCCGCGCACTCTCAGGATCACATGTTCTAGTCGACGATTACGCCCCGGACAATCCCGATCCAATTGCCCACATTACGTTTTCCCAGTCTATTGACTTGTTTGTCATTGCTCCCGCTACAGCAAACATCATTGCAAAGTTCGCTAATGGCGTCGCGGACGACTTCATTACCTCAACATACCTCGCCAGTACCGCGCCGGTTCTAATTGCTCCTGCAATGAACACTACGATGCTGCAGCACCCGGCGACTCAGAGAAATCTAGCTCAACTGAGAGCGGACGGAGTCACGATTGTCGAGCCTGATGCCGGCGAGATGGCCTGCGGCACCGTTGGTCCGGGACGACTCAGTGAACCCGAACAGATCGTGAATGCGGCGCTCGAACTTTTAGAATGCAAGCGCAAAAGAGATTTAGAGGGAGAGCGGATGCTGATCACGGTTGGCGCTACTCGCGAAGAGATCGATCCCGTACGGTTCATATCAAATCGCTCGTCCGGCAAGATGGGTTTCGCGCTTGCAAAAGCTGCCCGATCAAGAGGCGCTGAGGTTACGGTCATTGCGGGAGTCACAACTATCGAAGCTCCGTCCGGCATCAAGCTGATCAACGTAAAGTCTGCGGCCGAAATGGCCGACGCAGTAGCGCATGAAATCGATAATGCGACCGTCTTTATTGGCGCCGCAGCGGTCGCCGATTACAGACCCAAAAACGTCGCAGAACAAAAAATAAAGAAGAGTGATCCCAGCCTCACTCTCACGCTCGAACGCACTACGGATATCCTGGCGCAGGTTGGAACTTCGCGCACTAACGGATTAATCGTGATAGGGTTTGCCGCTGAAACTGAAAACCTTCTCGCGAACGCACAACAGAAACTCAGTTCCAAGAATCTTGATGTTGTCGTCGCCAATGACGTGAGCAGAACTGATTCCGGTTTCGATACACCTACCAATGCGGTTACCATAGTCACCAAAGACAAGGTAATGGAGTTGCCATTAATGGCAAAGACAGCCGTTGCTGATCGTGTCCTGGATGTAGCAGCTGAACTACGAAATAAAAATCCTAGTTAAGGAACGAAATGGAACCGTCTGATAATGATCTTGCGCGTCTCGCTGAAGAGACACGAAAGTACCTCCGTCATCTGGAACTGCTGGGAGTCGAAAGCATCCAGGTGTCGACTAGCGATATTTCCAAAATTACAACGCTCGTTCCACCGGCAGCAGTGCGAACCGCGGAAAGTCCTGCGAGCGATCCAGTGCGAGCTATTCCTGAACGCGAGCCGGTTGAAATTCGCAAACCAGAACCAAAACCACGAATTCTTACTCTGGAAGAAACATCTACTTTGTTCGGTGAAGCTGCGGCAGAAACGCTCACGGCCTCGGATGAAACTTTCGAACAGATCTGGAGTGACATCGGCAATTGCACTCGCTGTCCGCTTCATGAAGGTCGCACCAACATTGTCCAAACAGAAGGAAATCGCAAAGCACGGCTCATGTTTGTGGGTGAGGCCCCGGGCGCCGACGAAGATGAACAGTCACGACCTTTTGTGGGCAGGGCTGGCCAATTGCTCACCAAGATTATTGAGGCGATAGGCTTGAAGCGCGAGTCGGTGTTAATTGGGAATGTCAATCGTTGTAGACCACCGGGAAACCGACCGCCAACTCCACAAGAAGCTTCAATGTGCAGGCCATTCCTGTTACGAGAAATAGCAATTGTCCAACCGGAGGTTATCGTAACGCTGGGAAACACGGCGATGAAAAATCTACTGGGCACCAACGAAGGCATCACCAAGGCTCGGGGAAAGTTTCAGGACTATAAAGGCATCAAAGTAATGCCAACGTTTCATCCTGCTTACTTGCTTCGAGATCCATCGAAGAAGCGCGAGACGTGGGAAGACCTGAAGAAGGTGAGAGACCACCTTGGGTAGAGGACCGTTTGGATTATTTGTCTTTGGTCATTTTCGATTTTCCATTTTTCATTTTCGGACCGCGTCAAGTCGCCGATTGAAATAGGCACTCGTCGAAAGAGTAATCGATAGACTCTATAGGTCGCATGGGTCCTATTCTCGACAACATCCAACTGATAAGGTTCTATAATTTCTCCGGTGTCAACTAATCCAAAGCTTCAGACAATTCCTCAGCCCTCATTTGCAGAGGTAGCCGTTCCGGTACACGTAAACCAAACCTTCACCTATAAACTTTCACTAGAACAAGCTGCCATTGCTAGCCCTGGCGCGAGAATCGTCATTCCTTTTGGAAATAAATTTCTCACCGGCTATATCGTTGGTCTAAAAGAAGAGTCTGATCTCGATCCTTCACTGCTTGGAAAAGAGATAAAAGAAGCCAGAGAAGTAGTCGATAGCTTTCCTGTCTGTACCGAAGAGATTCTCACCGTCACAAAATGGGTCTCAGAATACTATTCGTCACCGTGGGGAGAAGTTATTAAAGCAGCGCTCCCACCTGGCATCTCGCCCGCAATTCATGAACTCTATTCCCTTACAGAAAGCGGTCGATCTCTTCTTTCACAAAATTTGGAAGACACAATCGAGTTCCAAATTCTGACCCGAATTCATGAGCTGACGCAGATTCAAAAAAAACAACTCGCCGACATTGCCGGTACCAAGCTCTCCCGATTATTGCGAGATCTCGAACAACGAGGACTAATCGAGCGAACTCAAAACTCAAGTAGTAGATTTGTGAGGACTAAAATCAGCTCGTTTGTCCGCCTCATCGAGCACAATTCTGAAGCAACACACAAATTCACCGACGCTCAGGAGCGAGTTCTTGAATCACTCAAAAGTGGTCCAACAGCCTTGCAGTCGCTGTTGAAAAATGCTCGCGTCGGCGTAGCTACGGTTGGGACACTTGAAAAACGAGGTTTTGTCGAACGCTACCCACAGAGTGTTCGCCGGGATCCACTCGGAGATTTCCAACCGGCGGACGATGCAGGGTACGTGCTGACCAACGCCCAGAAAAATGCTCTGATGCAAATTGAAACAGCATTAGCAGCAAAAGAGTATTCGCCGTTCTTACTTCACGGAGTTACAGGTAGCGGAAAAACAGAAATATACATTCGGGCAATGCAGGCGGCTATTGATCAGGGCCGCTCAGCAATGATGCTTGTACCCGAGATCGCCCTCACTCCGGTTTTTTCGCGACGCTTGAGGTCTCATTTTGGGGATCGGGTAGCGATCTTTCATTCTTCGTTACAACGAGGTGAACGCTTTGATGAATGGACCAGGGTGAGAAACGGTCACGCCCGGGTGGTAATCGGCACTCGCTCGGCCGTCTTTGCCCCGGTTGAGAACCTGGGACTGATCGTAGTCGACGAAGAACACGAGTCGACTTACAGACAACAGGAGTCACCTTATTACAGCGGACGCGATACGGCGATTGTCCGTGCGCAAAGAGCTTCGGCCACGGTGGTATTGGGTTCTGCAACTCCTTCGCTGGAAAGCTATTACAACGCCAGTAACGGCAAGTATACGTACCTGAGTCTGCCGGAACGTATTGGAGCCAGACCGATGGCCCAGGCAAGCCTCATCGATATGCGAGAGGTATTTGCCGAGGTTGGCAAACCAACAGTCTTTTCTTCACAACTCATTGACGCCATTCGCGAGACACATCAACGAGGAGAACAGTCGATCATTCTGTTGAATCGACGTGGTTATTCCAGTTTCATCCTCTGTAGATCTTGTGGCGAAACGGTCCAATGTCTTAATTGCGATGTCACGCTCACCTATCACCGCAGCGAACGAGTGATCGTCTGTCACTATTGCAACCACCGGCAATCAGTGCCTTCTTCTTGTCCCCATTGCGGCAAGAAATACATCCATTTCGTCGGCGAAGGTACGGAACAGATCGAGGAAATACTGCAGCAGTTAGTGCCCGAATTGCGGATAGCTCGCATCGATCGTGATACCACCACTCAACGTCGACGCTTTGAAAAATCTCTACAGGATTTCAGTGAAGGCCAAATCGACACGCTAGTTGGAACACAAATGCTGGCCAAGGGTCATGACTTTCCAAACGTTACGCTGGTAGGAGTGGTTTCAGTTGACGCAGGCCTGGCTCTCGCAGACTTTCGAGCAGCGGAACGGACATTTCAATTGATAACTCAAGTAGCCGGACGGGCTGGTCGCGGCGATCTACCGGGACGTGTTTTGATCCAAACCTATCATCCATACCATTACGCCCTGCGACATGCCTGCGCTCAAGATTACGAAGGGTTTTACAAAGAAGAGATCAGATATCGTGAGAATCACTCGTATCCACCATTTGTGGCACTGGCCAGCATCATGGTGCATGGACAGGACCTGAACCGGGTTCGCGAGGACTCATTAACCGTTCGGCGCGCATTGGACCGAGCAAATAATGAACGACAGATTCGCGTTCTTGGTCCCGCTCCGGCTCCCCTTGCGAGATTAAAAGGTGAGTATCGATTTCAATTGCTGCTGAAGTCGCGCACTCGTCGAAGGCTTCGGGATCTGCTGGACACAAGTTTGAAGCAGTTAGTGAATGATGGGCTAAACCTCAGGTCGGTAAACCTCGAGATTGATCCGATCTCGATGATGTAGTAGTAGCTACTGTTGATGGTTATTTCGTGTGATTTTGTGGATCGCTTTTCTCGGCCCAAATGACCGATAAACTTCAGTTTGTCGACCGGTCGCTACCCAATAGGTTGAAAATCAGCAAGACCCGACTGAAGGAAACGACAAGCTGATGAAGCTTATCGGACATAGGCAAACAACGATGTGGACGCACACGCCTCGACAGCTTATGTTCTGCTAAAGTTCCCGTATGAAACTTTCAGAACTTGCGAGCCTAACCGGGGCTCAAGTTGCAGCCGAAGTAGTCGACATTGAGATAACGGGAGCAGCTGGTTTGGACGAAGCTCGCGAAGGTCACGTGACTTTTCTCGCCAATCCTCGCTACACACCCAGAGTCAACACGACCCAGGCCACCGCCATCTATCTTGGACCCGACGTAGAAACCGACAAGCAGATATCAATCCTGCGTGTAAAGGATCCCTATCTTGCGTATACGCGAGCGCTACGCATCTTTTATCCCGAACCGGCGGTTGAACCTTTTGTCGATCCTTCCGCGGTTATTCATCCCTCGGCTAAAATCGCAAACAATGTGGCGATTGGAGCCTGCGTGGTCATTGGAAAGAATGTCGATATCGCCGAAGGAGTTTGTATTCATCCAAACGCGACCATTTATGACGACGCGCAAATCGGTCGTGACTCGGTCATTCATTCGGGTGTCGCAATTCGCGAACGGACAGTGATCGGCGACAGAGTAATCATTCACAATAACTCTGTTATTGGCTGCGACGGCTTTGGGTATGCAAAGGATGAGGATCGACGGTGGCTGAAGATTCCTCAGGCTGGGCGCGTCGTGATTGAAGACGACGTTGAGATTGGTGCCGCGACAACAATAGATCGAGCATCAGTTGGCGAGAGTCGAATCGGCAGAGGTTCAAAAGTTGATAATCTGGTCCAGATCGGACATTCCTGCACAATTGGTGAAGATACGCTCCTTTGTGCCCAGGTAGGACTCGCAGGCAGCTCACACATTGGGAACCGGGTAATCCTCGCTGGCCAGGCAGGTGTTGCCGGTCATCTCACAATCGGTGATGACGTCGTACTCACCGCGAAAAGTGCGACGAGTCATGATATTCCAGCGGGAAAAGTAATCTCGGGGATTCCGGCCTTTGATAATCGTGATTGGCTCCGAGCGACCGCCGCATACCGTCGACTGGGCGACATGGCCCGCACCGTGCGCGACCTCGAAAAACGACTCAAGGAGCTCGAATCGAAGTAGGGGCGGCACTCCGTGGCCGCCCTCTCTTAAATATCTTAAACTTTCTGCCTATTCTGTTCTATGTAATCGCCCCGCCATCAACAATCACAACTTCACCGTTCATGAAACTATTACGCTCGCTCACCATGAACGCAGCATATTCGGCGAGCTCTTCAGGTCTTCCTAATCTTCCGGCAGAGGTCCAAAAATCGTGCATTTGTAACAGCCGATCAGGTAGAGCTTGGGCCAAATCTGTGTCAAAAATTCCGGCTGCTATAGCGTTCACTTTGACGCCAAATGTTCCGGCCTCTCGTGAAAGACACTTTGTAAAACCAATCATTGCCGCTTTTGAAGTTGCGTAGTGCACAGACGTAGGCAACGCTCTCATCGCTCCAATGGAAGTAATGTTGAGAATCGTTCCCTTCCGCTGCCGGATCATCTGTTTGTAGATTGGCTTCGTAACAGCAAACAGACTGTCTACGTTCGTATGTATCACGTCATCCCAGGCGCGGTCCGTGGTGGTGGCAAAGTTGTCGCCACGGTTAATGGCAGCGTTGTTCACCAGAATGTCAATCCCGCCCCATTTTTCGACCAGCTCGCGCGTAAGTTTCTTCATTCCAATGCGGTCGATCACCGAAATCTTGGCGAAGAAAGAACGACGTCCGTGAGCTTCAATCTTCTGGCTCATTTCATTTGCCAGATCATCGCGTGAATTGTAACTAAAAGCGACGTCAGCACCTTCACGAGCAAAAATGTCGCAAAGGGCAGCGCCAATGCCGCGGGTACCACCTGTAATAAACGCTCGCTTACCTTCGAGTAGCAAACTCACTTAACTTTGATTCTCCTCGGGACCCATGCGTAGAAGCGCATCGTCAGGTGCTAACCAGATGCAAAGCCTGCACCCTGAACATTTGCTGTTACCTGGGAAGATTGGTGCCGGGAGATTAAATCGTGAAAAACGCTAGCAGTCAAACTGAGAGGATCTAGTTATATGACCTATCTGACCAAGGGGACAAATACAATCTACTAAATCAAGCTGAAATGACTTCGCTGAGGACGGGTTGTTCGGGTTGCGGAATTAAGGCAGCAATCTCTTCGACAATTTGTCTCGTAGCGTTCGGTAACGCCAGCCCCGCAGTCGCGTTTCGCAAACGAGAATAATGCACCTCATCGTCAATCATTCGCCGGATTACCGGGACTACGTCGCTGCAGCGTTTCAGCATTACACCGGCCCCGCGCTCAACAATTAGGTTAGCTGTCCCTGCCTCTTGCGGCATTGGCTCAGTGACCATGTCGCCAATAATCGGTAAGCGACAGGCAAGGGCCTCAAAAGTGGTTAGCCCGCCTAACTTAGAGACCATAACGTTGGCCGCACTCATCAATTTCTCGATTTCGTCTGAATACCCGATGACCTTGATCGGAAAGGGCGCATCGAGTGCGAGCGACTCGGCAGCTACACGGAGATCCTCGTTTCTGCCGGCCAGAAAGATCGCCTGAACCGGAAGCTCACCACGTACGAGTTCGCGAAAAATCTGTGGAATATTCCCGCCGCCAGCCCAACCAGCATTAACAAACACGGTAAATTTTTCTGGATCCAAACCGAGCGCGCGACGAGCCGCCTGCGCCGCTTCTTCACCGGGATAGGCAAATTTCGGATGGACTGGCATTCCCGAAATCTTGATGCGGGCTGGATCGACTCCATAATCGATCAGTTGCTGCCTGGCCTCTTCGCTCGCCACTAGATAGAGCGTCACCGCATCGCAGGCCCAACCCTTCCAAAATCCATAACAAGGATCGGTAACCACGGATACGAGCGGAACACGTTCAGCTAGATTTAGCTCTCGCAAGACTCGAGCAAAAAGGTGTTGGGTTAAAGGGTGAACACTGACGACGACATGAGGACACCAGCGTTCGAACAACTCGGCGACATAACCGATACACCGCTTATGAAAAAACTCGCGTCTCTCTGGTCGAATGTGATTCACGCACCAGTAGAAGTACTTCATCCAGTGTTGGCGATTACGCAAAATCCAGTTGTAGAGACGAACGAGTTTGGCAGTCAGATGGTGCGATTCTTCGATCGCCTTGACCACTCGCACCGCATACGATTCGCCCTCAAGAAACTTTTGCACCCCGGCCACGATTGCCGCCGCGGCAGATCGATGTCCGCCACCCGTATCAGACGAGATGATGAGAATTTTTGGTATTCGCTGCGAAGGGATAGTCACGGTTAGCGATCAATCTTCGAAACTGGGTTCATTGGGATTAAAACTCTCGAACATGCACTCCGTCTGGTGCTGGAGTCGATTTGTCAATCGATTTTCGGGCTTTTTTCATCTCGCGTTCCAACTTCTTGATTTGGATCAAGTGCCCGGGATTGAATGGAAGCGAGGGGTAGTAGCTGTTTGACTCGTGCGTACAGAAACAGCCGTCAGCAGCTTTTTGCCGGCGCTCTTTCATTGCCGGAGACAACCACAACTTCTGAAAGTTCCAGTTGAAGTCTCGCAAGTTGCCTATAGGCGCGAGATTCTCACAAGAAGAAACGGTTCCTTCATCGTAGATAACGCCACCCGCTGTGCCTGCGTAGCACTTCATTTGCGCCGTCTGGGTCTCCTGCGTCTTAGCGATCAAGCCATGCATATAGATGTCGATGGCAGCTTTGAAAAATCCTGCTTTACCACCGTAATTGTTCTTGATTGCGGCATTTCGAGAATCGTCCTGAATCATCTGGGCCAGTTTGGCGTAACGGGAATGATCGATCTCCAGTTCATGCGGATCGGCTGACGGTGGACGAATGTAATTGAAGTTCACCTTGTCAGGCTTGAGATCGTATTTGAGAAAATCGTACCACTCGAAAATGCTGTCCTGATTGGAGTTCATGAAGCAGGTGCAAGTTTGTACATCAAGTCGGGGATATTCCTTTTTGATCCTCTGCAATTGGCGAGCAGTATCAATGGCAATATCCCACGAACCCGGTTTTTGTCTGATTTTCTCGTGTTCGATCTTCGGTCCATCGATACCAAGCGCGACAGTCACATTAAGATCTGGGCATTCCTGGAGAATTCTGGTCACATCCGGAAAAATTCGCTTTTGAATCTGACCGTTCGACATGATGTAGATGGATTCGAGTTTATTGTTTCGATAGAACGCACTCGTGATTTCGGGCAGGTCTTTCCGTGTAAAAGGCTCTCCTCCAGCCAGGATGAGTACTCCGAGATTTCCGCCGAGAGTTTCCGAGATCTGCTCGATCTCGTGGGTTTTCATCTGCAGTTTCTTCCGCGGTCGATCATCGAGCTCATCAGTAAAAAAACAATGAGTACAACGCATGTCACAGACTGAAGTGACGAGAATATTAAGCAATACCGGCGAAAAAGGCTGCCCGAGTGCGAGTTTTGCGTAACGTTTGAGTAGTTCTTTGGTGGTAAAATCCATCTTAATTATTGCTTTCTTCACCGTCGCACACTGCTGCGACTCAACAAGTAAACAGATAAGCTATTTGTTTTCACCTGTCAACGTAAGTTTCTGATGGGCTTGGAACTTAGAGCGTTGCACTAATAAGTATGTTGGGTGACATCGATTCGCAACTGGTGGAAGGAGCGAAGACGGTCAGAGGGCTAGGTAGAAGTTCAACTAACACGTAGCTGAAGCCGGTGGTGTGGAAGCACCGAAGGTGGTCAGGGGAGCTAGGTGTAAGTTGAAGAACTACGCCCCAACGGTGGTGGGGTCAAAGCGATTTCAAAGGACGCGAGCGAAGTAAACAATCCGGGTTATCGCTCGGCGGTAGCTCTTGATATCTGATTCCTATTCGGATCAAACCGCGGGCGTCGGCGACAATAACGTCAATAACCCTGAATCAACCTCCCGATGGAAGCTCAAACCCAACGTCGAGATAACCACTCTTACTCTCGACAACGTCAGAGACGATTTCGCTGGTACGCTCGGGTTCAATCGTTCCGGTCGATCTGGCGCCACCTCCAGCATCGCCAATGGACCAATTTACCAATCCTCGCGAAACGCTAACACGCGCATAAAGCAAATATCGACTGTTGGCCCTCTGAACTCTTTGCCAAAGTTTTCCGCCCGCCAACGCGGCCAGCGTCTGCCCCCCGGAGACTGTCATGGCTTCGATTGGTCCAACTATTGACCAGTCATCCGCAATTGTGTCCGATCGACTCGTCATTCTAAACGACGGATTGCGGGCCAGGTTGCTGCCGCTAAATAACCCAAGGTCCTCGGCCCGTTGATGGATAAACGCACAGCTCGCAACCGGGTTACTGACCGCTGATTTACTTGTTCTGTATTCCAAGAGCCCGCATCCGGCGATACAA
>AR_comb_assmDRAFT_10234576_pt1 | contig 11284 bp, 9 predicted proteins | sample ArasoioldDNA_FD_10543 | JGI IMG/M metagenome (IMG submission 10543) | reverse complement strand
GATCATTACCGGCAATGGAAAAAAGATTTTTCGTTATTGCAGGAACTTGGAATTGAATTTTTAAGATATGGTCCTCCATATTACCGCACACATGTTTCACCGGGTTGTTATGATTGGGGCTTCAGCGATGAAACGTTCAATGCCTTGAAGGAATTGAACGTAACTCCTATCGTTGATCTGTGTCACTTCGGTGTGCCGGATTGGTTAGAAAATTTTCAAAATCCTGATTTTCCTTTTTATTTCGCTGAGTATGCAGGCGCTTTTGCAAAACGTTTTCCTTATCTGCAGTTATACACACCGATCAACGAAATATTTATTGCCGCAATGTTCTCTGCGCAGTATGGTTGGTGGAACGAAAGACTGAAATCGGATTATACATTTATAACGGCTTTGAAACATTTATGTAAAGCGAATGTGCTTGCGATGCATGCAATTTTAGAAGTGCAGCCAAACGCATCATTTATACAAAGTGAATCTTCGGAATATTTTCATGCAACAGATCCTTTGGCTGTTCCGCTCGCACGATTTTTAAATCAAAAAAGATTTCTTTCACTTGATCTTACTTACGGTTATCCGCTAAATGTAAGCATGTATGAATATTTATTGCAACATGGTTTTACAAAAAAAGATTACTCATGGTTCATAGAAAACCAGGTGAAGGCGAGATGTGTAATGGGTAATGATTATTATGTAACAAATGAACACCTGGTACATCCGGATGGTTCAACGCAAGCCTCGGGGGAAATATTCGGTTACTACGTTATAACGAGACAATACTACAGCCGTTATAAATTGCCCATCATGCATACTGAAACAAATATCAGGATGCCGGCCTGCAAAGAGTGGCTGATAAAGCAGTGGGCAAATGTGCACAGACTGAAATACGACGGTGTACCCATTGTTGGTTTTACGTGGTATAGTCTTTTACACCAGGTTGACTGGGATTCCGCATTGCGCAATGATGCAGGCAATGTGAACGAATTGGGACTTTATGATCTGAACAGGGAAATTATGCCGGTTGGAATTGCTTATAAAAATCTTATTGCCCAATGGGGGGGTATTATTGAAGAGGAAAGTTACGGACTTGTGTTTCACAATTGGTAAGCGAAACAAATTCATTTGTATCACTTTCTTAAAAAGCAATATGGGAAATGATGAACAAGATTCATTGTTTCCCATATTCCTTATAGCGGTTCATTCTTTAAAATGAGACCACCGCAAAACATTATTCAAAATTTAGCGATACCATTTCACTTTTTCTTTGATCATATTTGCAGTGAACATTGAAAAAAGAGAATGTGGATCTATTCTTTTTTCACCATCGTTGCTATCGGGTTTTTCTGTAAACTGAACATCCTCGTATGAGACGGTTCTGCATTTTTTGCCCATTACGTTTATACGTTTCAAAAGCTTTTTCGTGTAGTAAAATTTGGGAGTGTTCATGTATTTGCCTATTGTGTTTTAAATAATATAATTTCTGCTTTGATGTTCAAAGAAACCGGTTAGCATAGTGCTCTTAAAGGATAAAGTTGTGAAGAGCATTAAAGATACATTAAAATACAGTTGCAGTAATCATGCCCGCAAAAAATATTCTTATTCAACCTGAATTTGTTTATTCACATGTTTCTTTTCTTTAACATGGGGAAGTATTGATGAAGAAGTGTGAAATATTTTTCACAATAAATGTCAATAGAGCGTATCAAAAAAGTTAGGGATACTCCTCCTTAGGTCTACCCGCACTTTCTGAATTTCCCTCCTTGAAATAAATTATTTCATAAAACATATTACATTCGTCTTTCTTATACAATTGATGAAAGGTTATTCCTGATTAAACCAAAGAAAATATTTCAGCCATGCAGATTTGGAAAGATTACCAGCAAAAAAATAAGGACAGGTTTTTAAATGAATTGCTTGAATTATTACGTATTCCAAGTGTAAGTGCCCGTAGCGAACACAAAAATGATATGCAACGTTGCGCCGAGGCAGTGAAACAAAAATTATTAGAAGCAGGCGCAGACAAAGCAGAGGTTTATGCAACAAAAGGTCATCCTGTTATTTACGGAGAGAAGATCATTGATCCTGTAAAACCAACAGTTCTTGTGTATGGACATTACGATGTGCAACCGGCCGATCCGTTGGAGTTGTGGCGCAGCGGACCTTTTGACCCTGTTATAAAAGATGGAAAAATTTTTGCTCGCGGTGCTTGCGATGACAAAGGGCAATTTTATATGCATGTGAAAGCTTTGGAAACTTTAGTGCAAACAAATTCGCTTCCGGTAAATATTAAATTCATTATTGAAGGTGAAGAAGAGATTGGCTCGGCTCATCTTGCTGAATTTGTAAAAGAAAATAAAGGATTGCTGAAAGCGGATGTAGTTCTTATCAGTGACACTGCGATGATAAGCATGGATGCACCGAGCATTGATGTAGGCGTTCGCGGATTAATTTATATCGAAATTGAAGTAACGGGTGCAAACAGAGATTTACACAGTGGAACTTATGGCGGCGGGGTCGCAAACCCCATCACTACTCTTGCGCATATGATTGCAAGTTTGCATGATGAAAATAATCACATTACTATTCCGCATTTTTATGATGATGTGTCAGAAGCAACTCCCGATGAAAGAGCACAACTTGCAAAAGCACCGTTTGATGAAGAAGAATACAAAAGCGAACTTGGCGTAAAAGAATTATGGGGCGAAAAAGGTTTTACAACAAACGAAAGAACGGGCATTCGTCCAACGCTTGAACTCAATGGAATTTGGGGCGGTTATACAGGCGAAGGTTCTAAAACCGTGTTGCCTTCAAAAGCATTTGCAAAAATCAGTTGCAGGTTAGTGCCTAACCAAAGGAGCGATAAAATGGAAAAACGTGTAATAGATCATTTGTATAAAATAGCGCCACCTTATGTACAGATAAAAGTTACGCCACATCATGGCGGCGATCCTTACATGACGCCTGTAAACAGCATTGAATATAAAGCCGCGGCAAAAGCAATAGCAACAACTTTTGGCAAAGAACCCATCCCTGTGCGCGGTGGCGGCAGTATTCCTATTACAGCCCTCTTTGAAAAAGAACTTGGCTGCAAAGTTGTGTTTCTTGGTTTTGGTTTGGACAGTGATAACCTGCATAGCCCTAATGAAAAATATGAACTCTATAATTTCTATAAAGGCATAGAAACAATCCCCTATTTTCATAAGTATTATGCTGAAATGAAGAAGTAATTTTTGAATTTTTATTTTTGGAACGAGCTTATGTGGTGAGCTTGTCGAACCATGTGGCACCGCCTGTTGCTTCCGAAAGCTTTCGGAACAGTTCAAAGTTCTGCTTTTATGGGAACTGAGTTTAGCAGTTTATCCTGAGTTTTGTCGAAGACTGTCCAACTGAGTCATTCAGGCGGGAATCACTCACTTGTGCTTTCAAAATTTTAATCAACTATTAATCCCGAAAGGTTAGTCGTATAGACTGAAGTCAGATGTTTGTTGATTATCTTAGCTTTCATAACCCAAAAATCCAGTTTCTATGTTTTTACAAATTGATGAACCCATTCTCATTGAACGAAAATTTGAAAAAGTTTACATGAAGCGTGATGCGGATGATTACACAACTTACTATTACAAACAAGGCATTTACATAAAATTTTTCTTTGAAGGTTATTATGATGTTTATAATAATGAGATGGAATTAATAGGAACTGTTAATAATATTTATCACCTTGAAATATTACTTACTGCCTTCAGTTACCCTTTAAATACGAACTGATGAAAAGCTGAAATAAACTTTCAAAAGCGTAACAAAAAATTTCTTTCAAATTTTTTTGCTTATTTCCTGCTTTATTGATTTTCATTAACACCTGTTTTAAAACCGCATCCTTCAATCTTTGTATTTTTGCGTACTTTGATGAAATATGAAGCAATTTGATATTCCGAATATTTACCGCAGTTCATTGATCAGCGCAATTAAGAACAAACGCAGACAGCAGGATAAATTAAAAAAAGATTTTTCTCCCACACTATTGGATTTTGGCCCAATACAAATATTTCTTGCGAGACATTTTGGCTTTTGTTATGGTGTAGAAAATGCTATTGAAATTGCATTTGAAACGATTGAAGAAAACATAGGCAAAAGAATTTTTTTATTGAGTGAGATGATCCACAATCCGCAGGTGAATGCTGATCTTGCTGAGCGAGGCGTTCAATTCTTGCAGGATACTTACGGAAAACAAATTGTTCCGTTTGATGAATTGAAAGAAGATGATGTTGTTGTTGTTCCTGCATTTGGTACAACGCTTGAAATTGAGGAGTTGTTACGTTCAAAAAATATACAAATAGAAAAATATAATACTACCTGTCCGTTTGTAGAAAAAGTTTGGAACCGCAGCGCACAGATTGCAGAAAAGGGTTACAGCATTGTTGTTCATGGCAAACCAAAGCACGAAGAAACAAGAGCAACATTTTCACATGCATCATCACATACGCCAACAGTTGTGGTAAATGACATGAAAGAAACAATTGAGCTGGCAAAATATATTACGGAAGAAAAACCTGCCGAAGAATTTTACACAGAATTTAAAGGGCGTTATTCCAAAGATTTCGATGTTACAAAAGACCTGCAGCGAATTGGTGTGGTTAATCAAACCACACAGCTTGCAACGGATACCCAAGCCATAGCGGAATATTTGAAAAATGTAATGATGCAATATTATGGTTTGAATGAAAAAAATATCAGTGAAAGATTTGCTGATACAAGAGACACATTATGCTATGCAACCAACGATAATCAATCAGCGGTAACAGGCATGCTGCAAAAAGAAGCAGATCTTGCAATCGTTGTTGGTGGATATAACAGCAGCAACACTTCTCATCTGGTGGAATTATGCGAAGAAAAATTGCCAACATATTTTATCAACTCTGCAAACAAAATAATTTCTGATAAAAATATTCTTCATTGCAATTGGAGAACGAAAGAAGAAAAAATAACTTTTGATTATTTACCAGATAAACAACCTGTAAAAATTTTAATTACCAGCGGCGCCAGTTGCCCTGATGCTATCGTAGAAGAAGTTATTGAAAAGCTTGTTGGTTTTTATAATGCTAAAAACAGACTGCAGGAACTCTTTGATTATTTTCAGTGATCAGCTTTTAGGAATTGTTTTCCTTTTACGATAAGTTTATAGCTACGCCTTCTTAAAGAAATTGCACGTTTAAAGATATCTTCCTCCTTCCTGCGTTTTCTGTATGCGCTGAATATGGCTCTATGCGTTAATATGCCTGCAACTTTTCTTTTATTATTTCTGTCAACAACAGGTAAATAATCAACATTGAAACGATCCATGAGATCAACTGCGAAACTTAACTGACTATCATTGTAAACATAAATGTTTTGTTTTTGCATGAGTGCAGCGATTGGTGTATCAGGCGGTAATTGTGATTCCTGAATTTTACTTAACCTGACTGTCCCCATCAAATTATTGTTTTCATCAACCACAGCAATTGTTTCAATTGATTTTTCCTGCGAAGTATTTTCTATCCATTCTTTCACTTCCTCTAAACTATTGTCTGCACTAAGTACTTCCATATCCTCATCCATAACAGCTTCAACATTTACTTTTTGAAGAATATCAGGTTCAAATACATCAGGAGTATATACACCCCGCCGGTTAATTTTTTCGGTCATAATAGTTCCATGCTTCATCAAAAAGAAAGAAACAAAATATGCAGCTACGCATGCTCCAAGCAAAGGCAATACTCCATGCGGTTGCATGGTTGTTTCAAACGCAAAAACTATTGATGTAAGCAATGCTCTTGATGCGCCTGCAAACATAGATGCCATGCCGATCAATGCACAGGTTGGAAGATTAATATTTGTTGAAGGAAAAATATTTTGTACACCCATTCCCAACAATACACCAAAAGCTCCACCGATTGTTAACAGCGGTGCAAGTGTTCCGCCTGATGTGCCACTACCCAAAGAAATTGCCCATGATAAAAATTTCAACAAACACAATCCAAGAATAAGCTGAAGCGAAAGTGTACCTGATAACACAGCCGAAATATTTGAATAACCTACGCCTAAAGTATAGGGAGCAAAATATCCAACTATACCAACAACAACAGCACCGATAGCGGGCCACCACATCCAATGAACAGGTAATTTTTCAAAAGCATCTTCAATCAGGTAAATACTTTTTGAAACAAGTGCGGCAAGAATACCAATCAAAGCGCCCAGCAAAATATAAGTAATCAATGCAGATGTTGTAGGTTCAGGAATATCAGGAATTGCAAAAACCGCTTCAGAACCAAATAACGCAAAGTGCATTCCCGCACCGGTTACACATGCAAGCGCCACAGGAATAATAGAACGCGGAGAAAATTCAAACAACAACAATTCAATTGCGAGCAACACACCTGAAATAGGCGTTCCGAATATCGCAGCCATACCTGCAGTGGCTCCTGCTGTCAACATCACTTTTCTTTCGCTTGCAGTAATATGCATGATCTGCCCGGCAACAGAACCTAAAGCGCCACCTGTGGCAATGATTGGACCTTCTGCACCAAAAGGTCCGCCTGTTCCAATCGAAATGGCAGACGAAATAGGTTTGAGAAAAGTAATGACAGGTTTTATTTTACTCTCATTGGTTAATACCTGTTCCATTGCTTCGGGTATTCCGTGACCGCGAATAGCAGCAGAGCCGAATCTTGCCATAATACCAACAATTAATCCCCCGATAACCGGAACGATTATTACAAACCAGCCTAAGTTATTTCCCGCAGGACCAATATTTTCAAAAGAAAATGTTTTATAGAATGAAAGATTGGTGATAAGGTTGATGAGCAGTACAAGAAATTTTGCAACAAAACCAATAATGATCGCATTGGCAATTGCTTGTATACTTAGATAAAAAACTCTTTTGTCAACTATGTCTTTTTTCGATTCCAATGCATCAACCGAAGAAGTAGTATCTAATGAAACTGAAATGGGAATCGCGTCTGATCTTTTAGGATCTTTCTTAGGCCGCATGTAAATTGTTTAAAGAACATGAATAATACAACAGCAGGAATGCTGTTTTTTAAAAAACGCTGCAAAAGTAAGACCTGATGCTTAAAAAGCAATCAGTAAGATGATTACTCTTCAATAAATAAATTCTTTAATTCAGGTGTAGGAATCCAGCATGTTTCTTTTTTGCCAAACCAGTTATAACGTTTGCGTGCAATCAGATTATAAACTGAATCACGAATAAAACGCGGAACAGCTATAAAGCAATAAGACAAAGACCATAATCCTTTCAATCTTTTCGCAACTTTTAATGCACCTGTTGAGCATGTGTAAATTTTCCCATCTTCCAAAAGAATAAAAGAATTATATTGATTAATTGATAAACGAAAATGTTTCATTACTTCTTCACCGAATTTGCTTTGTAAAGAAGCGAATCTGAATAATTTTTTGTGATCATGTTTTATAATGAACTGAACAGCTCCGCTGCATAAATTGCAAACACCATCGAAAAGAATTACGGGATGGGATCGCTCAGGCAACATAAACAAAATTCAACTGGGGAATTCTTTTGAAGATATCATCGGCTGAAAATAAAGTGAAGTTCTTTGCAATTGCGGTGGCAGCGATTATTGCATCGGGAACTTTTAAATTGTAATTTTTTCTTATCGTGATCGCGCTTTTTTTGATCTCTCTGGAATGTTTACAATAAAACATTCTGATAAAAAAGAACTGAATAAGTCATATTCTTCAAAATCCAGCCGTGGCCATGATAATAATTCAATCTCTGTTACTACAGAAACTACAAATTTTATTGTTTATAATATTCTTACATTCTTCGTCACCCTTAAAGGCACGAATTACAATATTAGTATCAATAGTTATAATTGGAATCATCTCTCATTCTTCTTTGCGTTTCAATTATATCTCCCCTTCCCACTTTACTTTGCCGAAATATTTCGTCATATCAATAGGTTTTTTATTACCGATCTCATCTTCGGAAAGCATTGAAGGCGGAAGTTGTTTCAGCAACTCATCAATTTCTTCCTTCGTCATATCTTTTGTAATCGTAAGCGCCATAGTAGAAAAGTTTTATATAAAATTATACAATCATCTGTAAAGAAGAATTACCCCATATTATGAAACACTTTGCTTACATCATCGTCTTGCTCTAAACGCTCAATTAATTTACTTACATCTTCTGCCTGCGCATCATTTACAGGAACTGTTGTATTAGGTATCCATTCTATTTCCGCGCTGACAGGTGTAATGCTTCTGTCTTCAAGAGCCTTTTGAAGTTTGCCAAAATCAACAAATGCACAGCGAAGCACAAGAATAGTATCGCCGTTCTCGTCAATGCTTTCGCCCATTTCTTCCAAACCAAAATCTATCAATTCAAATTCAAGATCGTCCACATTCAAGCCTTCAGGCTTTAGTTTGAACACCCCCATTTTTCTAAATTGAAAACTCACGCTTCCACTGTTACCTAAAGTGCCCCCGCCTTTATTAAAATAACTTTTCACATTCGCTACTGTGCGCACATGATTGTCTGTTGCAGTTTCTACCAGCAATGCCACGCCATGAGGCCCATAACCTTCATATAAAATTTCTTCATAGTTCTCGATTTCTTTTCCCATTGCACGTTTGATCGCCGCTTCAATCCGGTCTTTGGGCATGTTCACGCTTTTTGCATTCTGCATTGCACGGCGCAGCGCAGGGTTAGTTGCAGGTTCAGGTCCGCCCGCTTTTACAGCAATCGCAATTTCTTTTCCAATGCGCGTAAATTGTTTTGCCATTCTGTCCCAACGCGCAAACATTGTGGCTTTTCTAACTTCAAAAATTCTTCCCATTCGATTTTTATATTTTCAATTTTATATTTACGATTTGATTTATGCTTGTTATTTGGTTCTTAATTTTTTTATAATACCAACCATATCTCTTTGGTGATCGCCTGTTGTGTTCACTCACTTCACCGTTCAGAACTTTGCTCTTCTGTTTTACCACACAGTAACATAGAGGTTATCGAGAGCAGCAGAAGATTTTCTCTGTGGTTCTCATTTTCTCTAGGTAACTCTATGGTCTATTATTGCTCCGCAAAGAACTAAGCGCAGAAGAGTGCGACGCAACGAAAGCTCAATTAATTTTCAAAAGCCGAATTCAAAAAAATATTAAATCAAAACATAGAATAAAACCATATAGTCATTAAATAAAGCGCCGCAAAATTAACAGTTATAACATAAGCAAACAACCGATTTAAAATGTGCACAAAAAAACCGTCCGGAGACGGTTTTAATTTTTATTCAAAGTCTGATGATTTAGTCAGAATGTCTGCAGGGTTTCGAAGTTTGCTATGCCTTCTGCTGTACATGAAATAGATCACCAAACCCAATATCATCCACACAAAAGCGCTGATCAAAGTTTCTCCCGGAAGACCGACGATCATTGCGGTACATACAATCATTCCAAGAATAGGCACCAAAGGGACCGCAGGCGTTTTAAAAGGGCGTCTCAGATTGGGTTCTTTTTTTCTTAAGATCATTACACCAAGACAAACCAGCACAAACGCGAATAAAGTTCCGATAGAGGTAAGGTCACCTGCAACATTAACAGGAACGAATGCGGCAAATAATCCTACAAAAACAAACAATACCATATTGCTCTTATAAGGTGTATGAAATCTTGGATGAATATCTGAGAAAATTTTTGGAAGTAGTCCATCACTTGACATGGTGTAAAATACTCTTGACTGCCCCATCAGCATCACCAGTATTACTGATGAAAAACCAAGCAGAATAGCAAACGAAACAAGTTGTGCAAGCCATCCATATCCTGTCATATATGTTTGAATAGCATAAGCGACAGAAGCTTCTTTACCTGCTTTTACAAAATCAGTGTAAGGTGCCACGCCGGTTAGCACATAAGAAAAAAGAATATAAAGAATGGTGCAGATAACCAATGATCCAAGAATGCCCATCGGCATATCTTTCTTTGGATTTTTTGCTTCCTGCGCGGTGGTCGAAACAGCATCAAACCCAATAAATGCAAAGAATACAATGCCGGCTCCCGTTAACACGCCGCCCCATCCATGACGAAAAAAATCAGTATACGAATATTCCGAACCATTGGGCGATATGGCAGGTGGTGCATCTGCGGGAATAAGATAAGGTGTGTGATTTGCAGAATTGATGAAGCCCCAACCTATAGCAATAAAAACAAGAACAATACTCACTTTTATAATCACAATGATCATGTTCACTCTTGCAGATTCTTTTGTTCCTTTTATTAACAGAAGAGACAGCAACAATAAAATAAATAATGCCGGTATATTCATAATGCCGTGATGCATAACTCCGGCCGCATCTTTTAAAGATTCGAATGGCGAATGACACCATTCATACGGTATTCGCTTACCTACCAATATATTTAAATATTCACTCCATGAAATAGAAACGGTTGCTGCACCTAACGCATATTCAAGAATTAAAGCCCAACCAATAATCCACGCCACCAATTCGCCCATTGTAGCATAAGCATAAGTGTATGCGCTACCTGCAATCGGTATCATTGAAGCAAACTCTGCATAACATAGTCCTGCAAAGGCACAGCCGATAGCAGCAATGATAAATGATATAGTTACAGCAGGTCCGGCATGCTCACCTGCTGCGGCTGCCGTTCTTACAAACAGACCCGCACCGATAATTGCTCCGATACCAAGTGCTACAAGATTGCCGGCATTGAGGGTTTTCTTTAAACCTTTCTCTGAACTCTCTGCCTGCGCAAGAAGAGATGATATAGATTTCTTGACGAATAGACTCATACTATTGATTGTTTTAAAAATACTGCGCGGCAAAGTAAGAATTTCTTTTTGTTCACATTCAATTGTTTTACAAAAGGACAAGCGTTTTGCGTTTAGTTTAAATATTATATTGCGCCATTATCATTCGTGCATGAAGAAATCGAACAGGCTTACATTTTATATTTTGATCGCAATGATTGCCGGTGCCATCACCGGCTACATTGTGTTTACAACAGGCACGGATGATTTCAGAAAATCTTTTTCCGATAATATTGAATTATTAACCACCATTTTTTTAAGGCTTGTGCAAATGATCATTGCGCCGCTTGTGTTTTCTACATTGGTTGTTGGCATTGCAAAATTGGGCGATCTGAAAACTGTTGGAAGAGTAGGCGGAAAAGCGATGTTATGGTTTGTTTCTGCATCGCTTGTGAGTTTGTTCCTGGGAATGATTATAGTGAATCTCGCAAAGCCCGGCGCAGGATTTAATCTCGA
>AR_comb_assmDRAFT_10128506_pt1 | contig 11284 bp, 11 predicted proteins | sample ArasoioldDNA_FD_10543 | JGI IMG/M metagenome (IMG submission 10543) | reverse complement strand
CACACGATTTAGTTCTAGTCCCTTCGCGTTTCGTTCTTTTTGAATGTCTCACTACAATTTTCGTATGACTGCATTATTTGTTTTCGCACTAATCGTCGCGGCCGTCTGGGCTGGCAGCGCTATCATCAAACTTGACTAGTTAACGTGGAACGCCCTGATTGGCTGCGCCAAGAATGGTCAGAATGTTTCAGAATTTCCACAGACGATGCCCTGCAAATGGTGCTATTTGAAGGGCTTCTCGTCGACTCAAGTACGTGAGACAATAGCTGCATGACACAAAACAGCCTGCCCCAGCCGCACGAGCAGCGCAAGGTGGAAGTACTGCTCCTGAGACTCTCGAAAATGCAACCAGTCTCGGCTAAACCGGCCCCGATTGTGTTCGGAAAAGCTGCCATCCCTGCAGCCTACCCAGCGAACCCGCGAGTCTTTTTCTCTACTTAAGGGAATAGGTGGACCCAACCGTGCCACAGCTCGGGCTGTGGCTTTTTGATTGCGCGCCTGCCACACCCGTAGGGATGAGGCGGAGCGAGCGCAAAGAGAAGACGGCCGCCATCACCGGTACGGACTGGTGAGTGCTGCCGCGTTCCGGTGAACGAGTGGTTCACTCCTTCGCGTCCGCGACCTTCTCCCGTTCCTCGTTGTACGTTCCGAACTTTTTCGCAACCGGCTTGACCGTCGGATAGAACTGCACGAACGTGTGTTCCACCGCCGCGTGCGCATCGTGGCACGACCAGCAGCTGTTGCCGTGCGCCATGGCCCCGGATGACTTGCTGTCGGCCGCGAACCCGTAATACGCCCACTTGTCGGGATTGCGGGTCGAGTCTTTGACCTCAACCGCCAGGCCCATCAACTCGGTTTGATAATGACCCTTCTGGTTGATCGAACTGCGGCTGGTGGCGTCGCGTTCGTCGATCACGAACATGCTCTGCTCGGGCCACTTGCCCGACTTCATGAACTCGTCATAGGCCCAGCGCTGCACGAAAACGTTGGTGAACATCTCGTGACTGCCGGGCTCTGGGCTGTAATTCATGCCGAATCCGGCGGACAGAAACATCCATTCGCGGTAGTCGGTGGGACGCAGGAGCTGGCCCTTCTCGTCGTACTGCGGCTTGGGCATCTTTTCTTCCGGAGCGGCGGCCAGCAGCGTCAGGCAAATCACCCCGAGCACCATTACGCACAGAATTCTCTTCATAAAGGTCTCCCCATGTGAGCGGCAGCTTAGCTTACTGCATGGGGACTTGTCTTGAACGGATTAAACATCTAGAGCTTTTTTTCTTGCTCTAACCTATAGCGATGTCATCCTGAGCCGCGTCTTTTGCGGCGAAGGACCTATGCAACTCGCTAGCAGCACCGGCGCAGCGATGGAGTTCATAGGCCCTTCGCGGCAAACAACGTCGAAACACTGAACCGTTGTTGACCATTTTCCTCCGGCGCCGTCTGATCATTCGTGCCCGAGTCCGCCCAGCCCGGCAAGATCCTGCGAGGCGGCGAGTTCTATTCACCGGTTCAGGCTCGCCTCAGCGCGAACGATGTCGTTCTCTCGGAACTTTGTCAACCCTGCGCGCGCCTGGTGCCTCGGCACGAGCATGAACTCGCCTATGTCACGCTGGTGCTGGACGGCCACTATCGTGAGGGAGATCGCGGGAGACTCGAAGAAATGCGCCCGCTCACTGCGGTCTTCAATCCAGTGGGTATCGCGCACTCCACCGTCATCGGTCCGGCTGGGGCGTCGCTGTTTACCGTGGAGTTTCGCACTGCGAACATGCGTGCGCTGGACCTGAAGCTTCCGCCCAGCACTACCTGCGATTGCGGCGCTGGGTCCATGTTCTGGCCAGGCATGCGGCTCTTTGCTGCCTTCAAGACTGAAAGTTGTGACTCGCTCACGCTGGAAGGCCCTATCTTCGAACTGCTGGGCGCGATCACTGATTCAGCAGATGCGTCAGAGAAGACTGCGCCGCGATGGTTGCGCCGGGTGAAGGAACGCCTGCATGCGGAGTTTCGCGACCGCCTGCGCATGAGAGACCTGGCCCGCGACGCCGGCGTGCATCCCGTTCACCTCGCCCGCGCATTTCGCAAGTTCGAGAGGCGTTCTCCGGGAGAATATCAGCAGCGCTTGCAGCTTCGTGCCGCCTGCGAACTGCTGCGTGATCCCGAGTGGCCTCTGGCGGAGATCGCCGCCGAATGCGGGTTCGCCGACCAGAGCCACTTTACGCGGATGTTTCGAAGGATGACAGCAACCACACCGTCACGGTTCCGGCACGCGATTGCCCCGAATGCAATGGCAGCTTGAAAGGAACGGTCGCTTCGGGAACCGACCCCTGATCGTCAGTGTTGCTAGTGTTGTGTCCGCCTGCTTTAAAAGGGCACGGCTTCAGCCGTGCCGCAGGAGACTCTGCAAACAAAGGGCTTAGTGTGTGCGTGAGACCGGGATATTCAGTGACGCGCTGGAACGAACCGGTCCTCCTTTAGCCGCGAAGCGGCGTTAGGACGCAGCCCATGGCGTAAGCCGTGCGAAAAGTGGGACGCAGACAAGCCCCAGCGGGGCGAAAGATGAGTTTTCCCCCACACTCTTTAGCCCCTGAGGTTATGTCGCTCGAAATCTGATTTGCGCCCAATGCTGATTGCGCGTATTTCCGGGACACCACACTAGCGATTACTTAACAACGATTAGCGTGATATTGGTCTGACGAGTGAGCGACCCCGACGTTCCCTTCACCAAGAGGGTGTAAGTGCCGGTCGGTGTTCCCGAATCCTTCGGGCCGCTCGAGCTGCCTCCGCACGAGCCGAGCCAAATCGTCGAGAATCCCAAAACCATCAGGAGACCGAGGAAGCGAACATCGCGCAGCGAGCGTTTTCGCGAAGAAGCGACGAACACGATTCCGAGAAATCCCGGCATCAGGGTTGCATAGAAGATGCGTGAGGCCCGGTCGAAGGGTCGCTCAAGCCTGGCGGTCGGAGCTTTCGTGGTAATGAGAAAGCTGGCGTCCTGGGTACTATCGATCGCGGTGGCAGGACCAGTACAGGTCGATTCCGTAACGGTCCCGCTGCAGGTATAAGTCACCTGGCCAGTGAACCCATTGACCGCCGTCAGATGTACTTTCGCGGTAACGCTCGATCCCTGGGCAACCTGGTAGCTGGCAGCGGCAGGAGCGAGCGTGAAGCTCGGAGCCGTGCTCATGGCCTGTGCCAGGGCGAAGCCATCCACCGAACCCAGACCTGTGACTCGATCGTATCCCGTACCTGCTGAGAAGCCGATTGACGTAGTGCCCGTCGGACAGTTGGGAGTACCGGCGGTGCAGGGGACTTTATTGTCGCCCGTGGTCACATCGTGGAAGACTGCAGGATGACTCGCTGCTAATTCATATAGTGCGGGGTTGACGGGAGCGAGTCCGGTGGGCGGAGTGTTACCCAGGAATTGATTCACCAGTGCCAAGATGGCGGCGAACGTTGGCGCAGCTACTGAAGTTCCGCCGACGAGGCCGAAATTACCACCTGCGCTGTCTCGAAAACCAGCCGCGCAATGACCAAATTGGAAATCCTCGGAGCAGACCAGGTAGGGATCATGATCGGGCGAGGAACTGAGAGCGATGTCGGGCACGTTGCGAGTTGTGCCCGACGCTCCCGTCTGCCAAGTCGGCTTCGTGAAGAATGCGCTGGCGCCGCCACCGGAGGCCGACAAACCAAATCCGGCAGCGATTGACGCTGCCGTATCGTTCCATGCCTGCTCGGGGATGTAGGCCAAAGCCGAGGAGATGGTATCGCTACCCGCGCCCGAGCCACTCCAATAAGGAAGGTCAGCCGCAGCCGTGTTGCCCGTAACAACCCCGGCGGTGTCACCAAAAAACACGCTGCCGCCTGCGCCGGTCACTTCGGGAATGGACGCGGGAACATCGACTGCAAGACCCATCGTTGCCGATTGGTCGCTGTCGCAATCTGCAGCGCCCGCGTCACCTGAAGCTGCGACGATGGTCTGTCCCTGCGTTTGACCCTGCTTGGCCCACCCCTCCACCGTTCCATTCACGCCACCGAAAGCGGACCCTAATCCCGCTTCACAAAATCCATAGCTCGTACTGATGAACGGCGCAACATTGTGCTGCACGGCATAGTCGAGGGCGTCCCAGACGCTGTTGCTCCTCCCACCTGTGCAAGTGTCCCCGCTTGTGAGTCCGGCGTAGACAAACGTAATACTCGCGCCTTTTGCTACACCGCCTGCCCATTCCAGGTCCAGATCTGATTCTCCTTCATCTCCCTGGCACTGAGTTGCGGTACCACCTTGCAGTGTCATCGTGACCGTACTCGCCGGTAGTCCGGCAGCGCTCCGGAAATTGTTCAGGTCGGTCGTTTTGACTGTGCTCTGGCCGATGACCGCGATTTTCTGCCCCGTTCCGTCAATACCGGCTGTATAAAACTGCTGCAGGTTGTAAATAGTCGCAAAATCTCCGGGCGACAAGAAATGACTCCCAGAAACATAGGAAGTGAGATGGGGCTGTACTTTGGCACGCGGTTTAGGTGCGAAATCGTGCAGATGGCCAACGGATATCACTGATTGTCCGATGGCTGCGGGAATCGATGGCTCGCTGGCATTTGCCAAGTGAAGCTCGCCATTCACCAAATAATGGTGCATCTCAATATTAAAGAGCGCTTCCACCTGCCCAACCGTGCCGTCAAACGAGATCTCATTCCTGCCGTTCGCAACCTTGATGTTGGTGAAGCCTTCTGATTGCAGCCATGCAATCACCTTGTTCAAATCGTTCCAGCTCATCCCAAACCGCTGGCCAAATTGCTTCGGAGTCAGATATTTGTGGTAGTTCGGCGAGGAGCGGTCTCCCAGTTCGGCGATGAACCGGTCCAAGTCTTTCTGCTGCACCTCCGACGGATGAAACGCGACGATGATCCCCTGCATCGGCCGGCTGCCATCGGCTCGGCCGAGATCGTTCTCGGGCTTGGCAAAACCGTGGATATTGCCTCTAAGAGCCACCTTCGGACCTGCGTTCAATGGGCCATGGATCCGGTCGGGCGAGACGGCATAACTGCAACTCGATAAAAGGACGGCAACGCATACGAGACGCACACAGGCCCGACTGCTCTTCACCATAGACGTTCCCCTAAGTTTTCTTTTGCAATGAGTGGCTTGCCTACCTTAACGGCTTATGTCTGCTTCGATCAAGTATCAGAGGTGAAGGTTGTATCGTCACGGGAACCGGCAAACTTTGACATGTCGAAAAAAACCAGCTTTCCCTGATAAAGTCTGCAGCTAATCCGACGAAAAAACGCGGTAAATCAGGGATGAAAACGGGATCTTCACCTGTACTTCCGTGTAAACTTCCTGCGTTTTCGGCTTTCTGCTGCCGTATACTGCCCTCGCAAACCGAGCATGCCCGCGGCCGACGCTCCCAAAGCCCGCCTCGCCTATATCGACTGGATGCGCGGACTTGCCTGCCTGCTGATGTTCCAGACTCATTGCTATGACTCGTGGCTGGGCGGATCGGCGCGCCAGAGCCGGCTCTTCATGTATTCGCAATTGGGCGGAACGTTTCCTGCGCCGCTGTTTCTATTTCTGGCGGGAATCTCGTTTGCCCTGGTCACAGACAAACTCCTGCATAAGAATCTCGCGCCGTCACAGATCGCGCGCAGCACAATCCGCCGCGGCGCGGAAATCTTTGCTTTCGGCCTGCTATTCCGCGTGCAGGAATACCTGATCTCCTGGGGATGGGCGCCCAAGAGCGACCTGCTGCGCGTGGATATTCTGAACACCATCGGTCTCTCGATGATGCTGATGGGCGTCCTTTGCTGGATCGTTCTCGGTGTAACGCAATCCGCAAAGATAAAGATTATGTGGGGACAGGCGCCGAAGCCTGCCCTGAGCGAAGTGGAAGGGGCTGTCCGGCCGGGCGAAGCCCGGCAGGAGGCCGCCGGAACCCTTAGAAACCGTTTCGCTCTGATCTTCGCCGCGTCCACGACGGCAATCTTGATCTCACTCCTCACCCCGCTCCTGTGGACCACTTGGCGCCCGCGCTTTCTCCCCTGGCCGCTCGAGACATATATCAACGGTGTTCACAACCTCGGCACTCCGCAACCCTGGCTCTTCCCCGTCTTTCCCTGGACTGCCTTCGCATTCGCAGGCCTTGCTGTTGGATTCATCCTGCAAACCTCCTGGTCGCGCGCACATGAGGCGCGAGTTTTCGTCTCTCTCGGAATCATAGGCGTGGTGCTGATCGAACTCTCGCGCTGGCTCGACGCGATGCCCCGGCACATCTATCCCGTTTACGACTACTGGCACACTAGCCCTGAATTCTTTCTGATCCGTGTGGGAATGTTGATGGTGATTCTGACCGGAACGTACATCTGGTGCCGCTGGGGCCTGGCCCAGTGGCGATTCAGTCCGCTGATCCAGCTGGGCCAGGCGTCATTGGTCGTCTATTGGGTGCACATCGAATTCGTGTACGGACGCGTATCGATTCTCGCCAAGCACAGCCAAACCATCGGCGGCGCGACGCTGGGGCTGGTAATCATTTTCCTGGCGATGCTTGCGCTGGCCTACATTCGCACGCACGCGAAGGGATGGTTTAGACGAACAGGTCCCAGAGGGACCACTGATAGTAGCCCGCCAGTTTCACTGGCGGGAAACAAGCCGTCTGCAACCCTCGTGCCGTAGGCACGACTGAAACTTAATATGGAGTGGTTCAGCCGTCCCCGCCGGGACGCATCCCCTTTCGCTCGAGAATACCCGGCGTTTGAAACGGGCTACTATCAGATGTTCCTCCGGAACATTCAATCCAGAACCCGGACCGCGTTAGCTCGCCACTTGCTTTACGAACTCCACCACTTCCCGTTCCGCCCAGTGACCGTCGTATCCGTTGCCGTCTGCTTCGCCGATGAAGGAACAATGCCCGCCATCGGCGGTTTCGATGTAGGTAAGATTCGGATTTCCAGCGATCTTTCTCAGTGTCTCGGGCCGCACGCGAATGAAGGGATCGTTGGCCGCATGAAGGATCAGTCCCGGAACGGCGATTCGATCCAGAACATTGGTGGCGGCGGCGCGGGCATAATAATCATCGGCGCCCGCGAATCCGCAATAATACGCGGTTACGCGATCGTCGAATAACCGCAGGCTGGTTACGCCGCGCAGACGGCGGACATCGAAGTCATTGGGAAACAGTTTCGCCTTAGCTCGAAGACGGCGGTGCAACTGTAGCAGGAAATACCACTCGTAGAGACGGTTCGCGGGCTCATGCAGCGCATCCGCTGATGCCGCCAAATCCATGGCCGGACAGACCGCCGCCACAGCCTTGAACTGCGGCGGCCCCTCGCTGCCCCACTCCCCAGCGCACTTGAGCACGAGATTGCCGCCCATCGAGAATCCGATCAGCGCGAAGCGCGATACGCCGTCCGTCTCCATCACGCTTTTTGCGACGGCGGCAACGTCGGCCGACAGGCCCGAATTGTAGAGTGTGGGCGCGCAGTGATCCATGCCACCGCAGTTGCGCTGGTTCATCCGGACGACGTTCATCCCTGCGGTCAGCCCGTTGCGCGCGATGCCGGTCATATACTGCGACTCCGACGATCCCTCAAGGCCGTGCACTACGATCAGGGTCATCGCCTGGGCGCGGTCTTCCTGCCAATGACACCAGCAGCGCACTTGGATGCCGGGCGCAACCTCAACCAGCCGCTCCTCCGCCGCCGGCAAATCGATCCGCCGCGACAGCAGAAAGCTGGCGATGGTCTGCACATGGCCTCCGCCGAGCCAGCGTCGCGGACGGAATGGCGAGTTCACCCGCCAGGAATTCCCCCGCTGATCTTTGGACGATTCCCCAGGGGAAGATTCCCCAGGATGCGACTGTGAGATTTGCGAAGTGCCCACAAATTGATTCTAATAGAGCGGAACAACCTCGGAGTCGACAATGCCTATCTTTGAATACATCTGCAAGGAATGCCACCACCAATTCGAGGCGCTGGTTTACGGCAAGGAAAAGGCCGAATGCCCCAAGTGCCACACGAAGAAGCTCGAGACGCAACTCTCGGTTTTCGCGGTTTCCGCCAAAGGGTCCTCAAGTACGACAAGGGCAGCTGGCCCCTGCGGTTCTTGCGGCGATCCGCGTGGCCCCGGCGCCTGCTCGTTGGGCGACATGAACTAAAAGACCGGGCTTGCCGCCGTCCGAAGAATTTCTTTGGCCGCGCGCAAAACCATTCCCGTTTAACCACGCATCTAGGACTGCAAACGCCCGCTCGGAGGAACCGATGAAACCACTCCTCTTCCTGATCGTGGTGAGTGGAACTCTGCTCTCTCAATCACCCACCAAGCATGTTTCCGGTCAAATCAAAGGAACAGTCATCGACCAGAACGGTAGCCCGGTCTCGTTCGCCACGGTGTATGCGATCCCGCAGGGCCTGACACTCGACGATGTCACGCCGCATTCCGTGACGACGGATAGCAACGGCGCATTTGATTTTCATGGAGCGCTCGAGTTTCGCTCCTACAAGCTCTACTCACGAAAGGACGCGGATGGCTACCTCAATCCGCTAGACGCGTTTTATGCAGATGGAGAATACCGGCCTGTGGAAGTGGTGCTGAGCCGGGAACATCCCTCTGCTGCCGTGGTCGTGAAATTGGGCAAGCAGGCCGCCGTAATCTCCGGAAAAATCATTGATGCTAAATCAGGCATGCCTCTCAAGGCATATCTCGGTCTGCAGGATGAGGAGGGCAATGGGCATTCCGTGGTTGTAGACGGCGATTACAACGTGGTCGTGCCGTCGGAAAGGAATGTCACATTGATGGTGACCGTGCTCGGAACACGTCGGCCGCTGGTTCCGGTGTCTCACTTCCGGCTAGAGCCCGGCCAGCGCGTCTTTATGGATATTCCGATTTCTGCGGCTGAGAAATAAAAGGAAAAATGGGGAGGGCGGGAGAAGGCTGAATCTCTGCACCAACGTTGAGGCACCTGGAGTATGCCTCAAGTGACACTCCGCAGGCAAGCATAATCCTCGCCCCACCCTCGCCAACTGCACACATTTTCACTTTACCCGCATATTCCGCGCACAAAAAACTATGCGAACGGATCCGTGTCCGCGCTGCGACCGTAGATCACGGGCAACGGCACCTCCAGCAGTCGCAGATACACCGACAACTGCCCGCGATGGTGATACCAGTGATTCAGCAGGATCGTCCGTAGAATAGCGGTGCGCGGCTGACTGAAGAGTTCGCGTTCCCCTTTCATCAGGCGGAAGGTCCCCGCTAGTTGCTCCTCCGTCAGGCTCTGCAGGATTTGCTCGGCATCGCGGATGCCCTGCTCGAGGGTCGAGAGAATTTCTTCAAGGCTGGCCGGTTGCGCAGGAACAAACGATCCCTTCAGGACATCGAAGCTATCCTGCTGCGCCATGCGGGAAATTCGGCCAGGAATTGCCGCGATGTGCCCGGCCAGTTGACCGAGCGTCATTGACTTCGCATGCGGCTTCCACGTCAGCTTGTCGGCCGGAACGCGATCGAGCACGCGTTTCGTGATCGCAGCCTCTTCGCGAAATTCGTGCAACATTGGAGTCACCGTATTTGTAGAGCTAACCATCGTCGCCATCTCTATATCTCCTTAAAGTAGTGCCGGTCTTTGCCGGCTGTCGCGGGGGTCGTCTCGCCCCGCACCCTGCCAGCATCTATTTCGCAATCAGCTTGCCCACATCCACCATCTTCCCATCACTGTACCGGTCATGATGCCGCACCCACGCCATCTCATGCGGCTTCACCCCTTCCTCGTGGCGCCCCATCGCCGTAAGGTCGATCCAGTTGTACATCGGCAGCAGAATGTCGAGCCCGCGCGCGTAAGTCGAGTACGTGTGAAAAATCTCGCCGTCTTTCTTGACGAAGGCACTCGCGCCGGGCGCTTCTTCACCGTAAGCTGGGATCGTCCCGAAGTTGTAGAGCGGCTTCCCGCTCGCCGTGTCTTCCTTCGAAAACGAAACTTTGTAGTCGTAGTTAAAGTCCGTTCCGTTCGACGACACCCACTTGAACTTCCATCCCATGCGCTTCTTGAATGCATCGATCTCCGCCAGCGTCGCGCGAGAGATCACAGCAAAACTAGTGTCCCGCTGCGCCATATGAATGGTGACGGCGTCGAAGGCATCGGCCAGGAACGAACAACTCGGGCATCCTTCCTTCCATCCGGGGCCAAACATGAAGTGGTAAACAAGCAGTTGTTTGCGTCCGTCGAACAGATCCGCCAGCGTTTCTTTGCCGTTCGCGCCGTCAAATACGTATTTCTTCTCAACCTTCTCCCGGGGTAGTTCTCGCCGCAGCCGGCTGAGTTCGTCCCGCTGATGCGTGAATTCTTTTTCCTTGGCCAGGAATTTCTTCCGCGCGGCAAGCCACTCCTCGTGGGATACAACTTTCGCCGCAGTCTTCTCTATCGTTGCTGTCGTCATCGTCTACTCCTTTCCTTCGAATTGCTTTTCTCACCCTTCTTCTTACGAAGAACTTTCGCGACCAGCGCCGTCAACCCTCCGGTTGAAATGACGCTGCCCACCACCACTCCCGCACTGGCGAGACATGCTGGACACATATCTACCTCCTTACTTCTTTCGCTCCGCTCGCTGCTTGATGCGCTGGTTCACGTTGGTCCATCCCGGCGTGACTCCGCGCCGGTGCTCTTCCTGGATCACTCCGAAGGCTTTGTGATGGAACCGGATGACGGTCTCGCCGTTCTCTTCGCTCAGGCGGTATTGCACGTTCGACACCACCGCGTTCGACATGAACAGCGGCCCGGTGATCTCCAGCAGTGTTGGACGCTTGATGGCCTGCACGTGCCCCCACAGATGCCCGTTCCCATCGCCCAGGTCGCGGAACCATCTTCCGCCGGGCCAGGGTTCGATCTTCATCGGCATCTTGCCCTGCTCGCTCTCGTTCTCAGGACCGATCTGTTCGAGCAGTGCCTCGAACGTCGTCTGCAAAGTTGCCTGCACGTGAATCTCTTGCGTTATGGTCAGGGTCAAACTCTCAATTCCCGGAATCGTTGGACTGATGCTCATTCTTCCTCCTTAAAAAATTGTGCTTTACTTGCCCAAAGGCCGCAATGGCGGTCTCTCCCATGGCGGATCAGATCCGCGCCCTACTGTCGGATCAACCGCTACTGCCCGAACCCATGGAGACCACTACCGATTAACCAAGACTTGCTGCCGAATCAATGGAGACCACTACCACCGGATCAACCGAGACTTATTGCCGATCGACCGTGACCGCTGCCGGATCAACTGTGACCCACTGCCGGATCAATCGTGACCCACTGCCGGATCAACCGTG
>AR_comb_assmDRAFT_10361346_pt1 | contig 11286 bp, 11 predicted proteins | sample ArasoioldDNA_FD_10543 | JGI IMG/M metagenome (IMG submission 10543) | reverse complement strand
GCAACGGATCAGTGACGAGCCCACTGCAAAGTCAGGCCGGTGTAACGAATTTTCGTTATCGGGCAGCCCCCGTCCAATGGTGGACAGGTGGTCAGTTTGCCGATAGCGCGTTCTGGATTCACGCGTAAAGATGGTGCGCGGTAGAGGGCTCGAACCCCGCCCGCAACGCTTCGCATAGCGATGCGGGCGCGGTCTGACTTCAATTTTCTCATATTCGCCGTTTTAAATACGCTCGGCCGAAACCGGTCTTGAGCTGCTCACGCTTGCGTGCATGGGATTCGGAACGACAAGCTTCGTAATATTCCAACGTGACCGGCAGTCGATAAGCGGTTGCTGTGACAACGCCACGGTGGTGCTGCTTCATTCCTTTTCGCAGATCGACCGCAGAACCGATGTACAAATTCCCATCAGCGCATCTCAGCACATACGTGTAAAACATCGGCGCAAGAGCAATGCGCGGTAGAGGGCTCGAACCTCTGACCCCTACCGTGTCGACGTGCTCAGATCCCTCGACAAAAAAAATTTCCCTCGTGGACAATTCCATATGAAGCCATGCAGACCCATGAAAAACGGCCAAGTGTGACAGTAAAATGTGACATTAAACACAGCATCAGCGTGAAAGGTCACGGTAGGGTACTTTTTTGATGTCACACTTTTTCGAGGTCACTGCAGGCCCGCTGAAAGAACTTCTCTCCGAAAATCCACTGTGACACTGAAGTGTCCGAAACGCGCACGGTAGGGTACATTCGGTCTGTCACACTTTTCTCGCGACTGCTGCACCATTTCAAAGCTGTGGTTCGGATCGAAAACACGTTTGCTGCTTGAGCCTGCCTACAGCCGAGAGGTGGAGGTCGAGCGAGACTTTCCTGGCACATTGGATGGATGCTCCCCTTTTGGAGCGGAGCTAGAGCGAGGACGTCGCAACATGCCGCCGTGCTCAAGGGACGAGTCAAAGGTATTTATCTGCGCGGCGACACGTATTGGTTTGCCAAACAACTGAATGGTCGCCGAAGCTTCATCTCTCTGGAAACCAACGATTACGTTGCGGCTGTCCAGCGGGCGCGGGAAATCATGGAAAGCCCGGAGTTGCAGCCAGCGCAGTCGTTTATTGCTGAGGCCGAACGATTCCTGAAACATAAATACGAGACCAATCGTTATAGTAAAATGAGTGCGCAGAGTAAGCGCTCCTGTCTGAGCATGTTCGCCGATAGTGTTAAAGACACGCCGCCCGCCAACGTCACCACATCCGATTGCAAAGCGTTCTATGACGCAGCTAAGATGCGCGTCGCTCCGAGCACGGCCGAGAGCTACATGTTCACCCTACGCTCCTTCTTCAATTGGTGTGCTATGGAGAACCTTTGCCGGCGTAATCCCGTCGCCCAAGTGCAGCTGGATCGCATCGACCGCAAGGGCAGAACCCAGTTCGCCGAGTTAGACCTCGCTCAACGCCTGATCGAAAACGCGCCTAACGACGATCTTCGATACGTCCTATTCTGCGGTTTTCACGTGGGCATGCGAAAGCTCGAAATCGTGGAAGCCGTTCCTGAGTGGTTTAACCTCTCGCGGCGAACCGTTGAAATCCGCGTAACAGCGGCGTTTCGGCCGAAGGATCGCGACGCACGAACTGTCCCATTGACGGACCAATTCGCAGAGTTTTTGAAGAGATGGGGTTTGCGCTCTCCCTATGTACTGCAACCGCACGTTGTTCAGGGAAGTCATCGCTACCGGTTCGATTTTCGTCGTGCTTTCGATGAGTATATGAAAGCCCAGGGCGTGCCTTGGATCAGCCCACACGTGATGCGCCATTCCTTCGCCTCAATCTGTGCGAGCAAAGGAATCGATATCTACAGGATTGCGACCTGGCTCGGCGATGACGTGCGCGTGGTTCAGCGCCACTACGCCAAGCTGCGGCCGGATGATCGCGAGATCATGAAAGCGTTCCGAGTGTAATTACGCTGTGTTCGCGCGCGAAAGCAATTCGCCTGCTTTCAGTCGGTCAATGCAGCCATCCAAATCACGAATATCGAACCGTGTCAGACGATTGCCACGAACGAACGGTTTCAACCATTTCGCATGTTCAAATTGGCGTAATAGTTCCTTGCTGCCGACATATGCTGCTGCCTCCTCAGGAGAAAGACCGCGTCTTAGCTGAGACTACTTCATTCAGCGCCATTGTGCAGCGGAAGCAGGGCTCGCTGTGCGCCGGATGTGGAGCTAAAACACAGCGACTTGATTCTAATGATGTCGATAGACGTTGCAGGGACCTAAACGGCTCGCCACCGACGACCTATTTTGCTAAATTACCTTGATTGAAAATCTTTTCCAAAAGTATGCAAACCGAAGAAGCAGCCTCCCAGGAGTTGGCTGCAATAGCCCGCCGCGTTTGCTGGTGGGAACCGGCTGTCTCTACGCTCAAAGATACGCCGTTGTTTCTCTGCCGGATCATGGCGCTTGGAACATGGGAAGACACTTGCATCGCTCTCCAACATTATGGCAGGAATGCTTTTCGCGAGGCACTGGAGAACGCGCCTCCCGGACTGTTCGATCCTCGGTCCTGGTATTATTGGCACCATCGCTTGGAGCTTCTGCCTGTTCCATCTTTACCAGAGCGCGCAATTCCGGCATGAAGCCTCAGCTGGATGTCTTGCCGCCGCCGCAGCGACGTTTCTGGCCTCTGTTTGCCCAGTTACCTGAACATTTTGTTCTCTACGGAGGAACAGCTATCGGTTTGCGTCTTGGCGGCAGACAATCCGTCGATTTCGATTTTTTCAGCAACCAGCCCATTTCCGAAGGCGCCTTAAGCCGGAGTCTGCCATTTCTGCGCGGAGCAGAGTTGCTTCAATCAGATCGCAACACCTTAACCTTCACTGTCCATCGTGAAGGAGAAATCAAAGTCTCATTTTTCGGCGGGCTCACGATCGGCCGTGTTGCCGATCCCGACCCTTCCGAAGACAATGGTGTTTTCATCGCCTCGCTTCTCGATCTCGCCGCGCAAAAGATGAAAGTAATTCTAGCGCGGGCGGAGGCTAAAGATTACCTCGATATTCACACGTTATTGAAGTCCGGCATCACGTTGCCGCGGGCTCTCGGAGCGGCCAAAGCACTCTATCCCGAGTTCAACCCTGTTCTCTCCCTGAAAGCTCTTGCTTACCATGGCGAGCCCAATCTTGCGGCCATGCCGGCGGACGTTCGCGAACATTTAACAGCCGCAAGCGCAAAGGTGGAATCGATCGACACGATTCCTAAAATTGCAATCGAGATCAGTCCGTCCGATCGCAACAAGCGCGCTCAAACGCAAAACAAAGGCATTCAAATTTGACTCTCTTCCTCATCGAGTGCGAAGACGGATAAGACATCAGTTCTCTTTACAAACTTCTGTCGAATTCCCACGAGATCTTCATTCTTCATCGCGCCACCCACACCCAATCGTGTCAGCGCGATGACCCCAATGCCGCAAAGACATTGAGCTTCTCCGTTCGGTCCCTCGCACGGCATGCACGCAGCTCCTCTCTCCCGAAGGCTCAAAGCCTTTGCTGTCCCTTTTCCAAAGATGCGGTGATCGCGCATTTGTCTTCCCTTCGGCCACAACTCCGCACGCTCCGTTGCGCCCTTTCATTCCGACAAGCGCGCGATCACCGCGGCGTGCTTAGAATCTCCCTGCGCTGGCAACTGTGCGTGAAACGCTTCTTCGATTTTAAGCCTCGCTGCGCGCCGTAAACGTATTGCTCGCCTTCCTGCGCTCCACGTTGACTGTGCTCGCTCCGCCTAAGAACCAGGTCGCTATCGGTTTCACACGGAGAAATTGTCGCATCTGCCAAAAAGACCGGCAAGAGCAAGCTATTTCATCACAGCTCGCGACTGCAAAAGCTGCCAGTGACTTCTAAACGAGATGTTCTGGAGACTGCCGATTCATGTTTACCGAGTCGGTGCGCATTTTCGGGGATAACATTTCCGCACTTAGCGCAGCGAGCGTTCCAATTTGCTCGGGACAGTATGGCGGAGCAATGAGCAGGGGCGCCCTCAAAGAGGGCATCGCAAAGCTGCTTCAACAGGTTTTGCCCACGGAAGAAACCGTGGGCTTTGATAGAAGGGACGCCCTACCCCTTAGCCAAACTAAGGAATTCTGACCTGTCGCTAACCCGCTCGCAAACGTGTCAGCGAACCGGCAAATATCGCAACGCGCGCGCAGCGGTCCAACGAAGTTGCGTGCGCGCATTCACGCCGCCGTGACGGGTGCGCCACGCAAAATTGATACCGATGAAAGGCGGCATATTCGAGCTGCGGCAAAAAGCCGCATCACTCCGACTAACCCGCTAGTTATTCGCAACTGCCGGCGTGGCAGTTGGCATCGACATGATTGCGCCGCTTCCTCGCGGAGGTGGCAACGATTCAGGGTCACAGCATAACGTCAGCGATTCGCTTGCGCACGCACTTCCCGGCTCAGAACACGATCCGAGTGCAATCTACCGCCATTTCGCCAGTGATCGTCACGACGGCCCCCAGTCCACCGCAGCCGCTAGCTTCCCGACGAACGCCGAAATGCTCAAGGGCATTCCTGGTTGCGCATTCAACCGAACTAAGGACGCGGCGGCGGGGTGGGACGAGATCTCGGTGTCAGGTTGGGCCTGGCGGTAGGCGTTGGCCTGGGCGTCGGTGTAGGACTAGTTGTTGGTGTAGCGCTGGGCGCGCTAGTGGGCGTGGCGGTAACTGTCGCTGTTGGTCTCGCAGTAGCTGTAGCGGTGGGCGTCAGTGTTGGCGTGGCGGTGGGAATTGTAGTTGAAGTAGCCGTCGCGGTTGGTGTTGGCGTCGCTGCGGCTTGCGCGCAATATCTCCCGCCGGTGTCGAAGAACAAGTTCTGCTCATAATTGTACCCACCCCACACGATCATCTGGCTGCCGGTCCATACTGCGGTGTGATCGTACCGACCAAAGGGGACGTTTGCGATGTTGGTGGCTGTCCAACCGTCCGTGCTTGCATTGTATCTGCCGCCGGTGTTAAAATCGATGGTCGGGCAGCAAAAAACGCCGCCCCAGACAATCATCTCGCCGCCGGTCCACACCGCCGTGTGATAGTATCGCGGCGACGGCGCGTTCGCGGTGCTGGTGGCCATCCAGCTATCCGTGCTCGGGTTGTATCTGCCGCCGGTGTTTGTGTAGTTAAACGTTTCATCGACGCCAGCCCAGACAATCATTTGACTGCCAGTCCATAGCCCGGTGTGACCGTAGCGACCTAGCACATCATTCGGGACGCTGGTAGCCGTCCAACTGTCCATGCTCGCGTTGTATCGGCCGCCAGTGTGCAAATAGTTTGTCAAATCAGTTCCACCCCACACGATCATTTCGCTGCCGGTCCACACGGCAGTGTGCCCCCATCGCGCCTCGGGCACGTTGGTCCCGGTGCTGGTCGCTATCCAACTATCCGTAGCAGGGCTGTACCTGCCACCAGTGTTGAAGCCTGCGTAAAGTTATAGTTGTAGCCACCCCAGACGACCATTTCGCTGCCGGTCCATAGCGCGGTGTGTTTGACGCGTTCCGTCGGTGCGTTGGCGGTGCTGATAGCTGTCCAGCTATCGTCGGTCGGGTTGTATCTGCCGCCGGTGTTCAAAAAATCGTTGGTACCACCTCCCCAAACAATCATTTCACTGCCCGTCCACACCGCGGCATGACGCCATCGACCAATGGGCGCGTTGGTCATGCCTGTTGGCGTCCAAGTGTCCGTCGCGGGATCGTATCTCCCGCCCGTGTTAAGGAAATGGTACACGTTGTCGGTGAAAGCCCCACCCCATATAATCATCTCACTGCCGGTCCAGACTGCGGTGTGCCCATTGCGCGCGTCGGGCGCGTTTACAGTAGCGCTGGCGGCCCAGGTGTCATCGGTACACTGCGCCCAAGGGGATATCTCTGGCAACCTGTAGCTCGCTCGGGGTATCTTCATCGTTAGTAAATCCTCTGCAGTGTCTCGCGATGCCTCCACGATTTTCGCCACGCTTTGATTATGCGCACCCAAGCCGGCAATAGCGCGGTCCGCCAAAATCGGCCTCGCCAGACATTCCGCGATAACAAAAGGATCGTTTCCCAGCGCTTCAAAGAGTTCGCGCAACACCTCAGGCTGCTTCGTGTGCTGCGCCATGCGATCGATTTCTGTTTGCAACTCCTCGACAGTGATCGGCCGTTGCCAATAATCTGCCAGCCCCTGTGACTTGCGCAGATACTCTTCCACTTTCTTTTCCAACTGCGCCTGCGACACAATCACATCCAGCGACGGTTTCGGCTGCGGGTTGTCGTTCGGCCAGATCCGATGACGCCAGCGCACTTCCTCGATCGCCCGTTGATAGGCGACGCGCTCCGCAAAAGTTAATCCGGCAACGGTGGGGCGTAACGTCGTGACGGCACTGCTCGATGGTTTGTCAGACCGCCCGCCTTCGGAAACGGTCGCCGGCGTGCGTGTGATTTCAGACGGCCGTTGCGTGTCGAGCGGGGGCGGGAACCTTCCTGGTTCGTATGCAATCTCGAGGTAAACGTGGTTCGGATCGTACGTGATGCGCGCACTAAGGCCTTGATCCATTAGCCACTTGATCGAGACAAGAGAGAACACGCCCATGAGGCCGCCGCGCGCGTGCAGCAACGTGTATCGCGATGGCCCGTCGCGTGTAAACCGGCCCGTCATTGTCACCAGCAATCGGCCATCGAGCGTCGCTACGCCTGAGACCGCGACGTTGTCGCTCTGCTGTGAGGCGACTTTGCATTGCATCGTCGTCAGCGGCCTCACAAAAAGATTGCCGTTGACTGAATAGTTTCCTCTCGGCGCGAACGTGCCGCTGACCTGCGTTGTTGTCTGCCCGAGCACGGCTGAGCTGGATAGGGCCAAGAGCGTGACTGAGAACAGGCCGACTAGGAACCGACGTGAAGCAGCTTTCGTTTTCGTTGTAGTTGTGAAGTGGATGTAGTTCGGGATGCGAAACCCTGCTTGTACCCAAAACGCCAAACGCACGCCAATATTTTCTTCCGTTTTTTTCGTGTTTTGAAAACGCTGTTTGAGATACACGATCTGCCGGCGACACGACAGAGTCGTCGAGCGTTATTAACAGACCCGTTAAAAGGCGCAGTCAAACATGGCGCAGCTGATCCAGCCGATGGTAAGAACGTTGTTCTCCACGAATTTGCTCATCAGCTCGACTTTGAAAATGACGCGGTTGACGGGGTGCCAGGGTTGGCGACGCGCGAACACCCAGTGGCCTGGGCCGACGTGATGAGATCCGAGTTTGCGTCGCTCCGTGCTGCCGACGAGGGCGGTATACCAACGCTGCTCGATACCTATGACTGATCCGGCCGAGTTTTTCGCCGTATCAGTAGAAGCATTCTTTGAGCAACCGCGTGCGTTGCTGGCTCCTCATCGGAAACTGTGCGCTGAGCTACGAACGTATTTTCAGCAGGACCCCGGTGGAATTTTCCGCTGAGAGTTTCGGTGAGGAACAGCGATCTTCATTCTGAACGCAGCGCAGCGAAGTCGAAGGATCCCGTGGCGCTGCCTCAGCGTAATGTCACGGGGTTCCTCGACTCCGCTCGGAATGACCGTGTAATGTAGCTACTGCGGCTGCGGCACGATTCGAATGTACGGCTTCGGCGCTTTACAGCCTTGCGGATACCGTCTCTTCGCCTCTTCGTCGGAGACAGAGTCGGCGATAATAACGTCTTCCCCACGGAACCAGTTGACCGGCGTAGCGACCTGGTGCTTCGCGATCAGCTACAGCGAGTCGATCACTTGCAGCACTTCATCGAAATTACGCCGAGTTGCCGAGGCGAGAATCGAACCAACCGGAGCGCGTCACGTCAGGATATCGACAATTAGCTAGTCGTAATGGTATCGAAAGCTACGGCCGTGGTGGCGGGGTGGGACGCGGTCTCGGTGTTAGGTTCGGCCTGGGAGTAGGCGTTGGCCTGGCGGTGGGCGCAGGAGTAGTTGTTGGTGTAGCACTAGGCGCGCCCGTGGGCGTAGCGCTAGCTGTAGCTGTTGGTGTCGCAGTTGCAGTAGCTGTGGCTGTCGGCGCCGCAGTTGCACTTGCAGTTGTAGTTGGCGTGGGCGTTGGTGTTGCGCCGGATTGCGCGCAGTATCTACCGCCGGTGTTGAAAAAGAGATTGTGGGTGTAGTTGTATCCGCCCCACACCATCATTTCGCTGCCGGTCCATATCGCCGTGTGATTCTCTCGGGCAAAAGGCACCTTAGCGACGCTAGTGGGTACCCAACTGTCGGTGCCGGGATCGTATCGGCCGCCTGTGTCAAAGTCGACGCACGGAAAACAAAAGATGCCGCCCCACACGATCATTTCAGTGCCGGTCCACACTGCGCTATGAGAGTCTCGCGGCGACGGCGCGTTGGCGATGCTGGTGGTCATCCAACTATCCGTGCTTGGGTTGTATCTGCCGCCAGTATTGCAATCGCTAAATGTCGAATCGACGCCGCCCCAGACAATCATTTCGTCGCCGGTCCAAACCGCGCTGTGACCAGCCCGCCCCAGTACATCACTCGGGACGCCAGTGGCCGTCCAATTGTCCGCACTTGGATTGTACTTGCCGCCTGTGTTTAAATAGATCGTTTCATTAGTTCCACCCCACAAGATCATCTCGTTGCCTGTCCACTCTGCAGTGTGGTACCATCGAGCCTCGGGCGCGTTGATCGTGTTGGTGGGGATCCAAGTATCCGTAGCGGGACTGTACCGCCCGCCGCTGTTGAAACGCCCGTTGGTGTAATTGTACCCGCCCCAGACGATCATTTCACTACCGGTCCATACCGCGCTGGCAGAAATTCGGGCGGTGGGTGCGTTGGCTGTGCTCATAGCTGTCCAGCTATCGTCGGCCGGGTTATATCTGCCGCCACTGTTAAAAAACTCGTCTTCCCCACCATATCCTCCCCAGACAATGATTTCATTCCCAGTCCACACGGCGCTGTGACGCCATCGAGCTGTTGGCGCGTTAGTGGTGCTCGTGGCGGACCAAGTGTCGGTAGCGGGATCATATCTCCCGCCGGTGTTAAAGTAATGATATACGTTGTCAGTAAAGGATCCGCCCCAGACAATCATTTCACTGCCCGTCCAGATGGCGGTATGGCCCCAGCGTGCGTCGGGCGCACTGAGGGTCGTAGTGGCCGTCCAGGTATCGTCGCTGCAGTCGTCGAGGATTTCTGGAACTCTGTAGGTAGACATTGATACTGTAGAGGCAACTGTATCGGCTGCAGGTAAACTTCTCGGCGCAGACCATGCGCCTTCCATTATAGTTAAACCAGCAAGCAGCTGCTCGGCGACAATTGGTCTGGCGAGACATTCAGCGATAACAAAGGGATCGTTGCCAAGCGCCGCGAAAAGTTCACGCAGCGTTTCAGATTGGTGGGTGTGTTTGGCCATCCGATCCATCTCGGCCTGCAACTCGCTCGTATTGATTGCCCATCCGCGTTTATCCTCAACAGCCTTCGCTTTCCGCAGATAATCTTCGACTTTCTTTTCAAGTTGGCTGCGCCGAACCACTGCGTTCAGCAGCGGTTTCGGCCTCGTATTGTCTTTGGGCCAAATCCGATGACGCCAATACACCGCTTCGATCGCGTACTGATACGCTACCCGCTTTGCGAACGTGAGTCCGGCAACCGTGGGACGGAAAACTGTGCGCGATGCCTGCTCGTCAGAAACGGCTGGCGTGCTGGGTTTGATTTCAGGTGCGGGTTGTGCCGGCAATGGAGCCGGGAAGTCTTCTGACGCGGACGCAATCTCGAGATAGACGTGCTTCGCATCGTAGGTGATGCGCGCCTTCCAGTCTTGATCTGTTGGGCAATTGATTTTTACCAACGAGAACCGGCCAGCCATCAGCCCACCGTTTGCCTGTAACAGAGTTCGTCGCGTACTGTGCGTAAAGCTGCCCGTCATGTTCACGATCAAGCGGCCATCGAGCATTCCTACTCCCCACACGTTGACGTTGTCACAGGACGTGGGCGTCACATTGCAGGTCGTCGTAGCAAGCGGGAGCATCTCTAGATTGCCGCTGATCCGCAGCGTTCCACTCGGCGCGAGCGTTTCCTTGTTCTTGATCAACGTGATCACCTGCGCCAGCGAAACCGAACAGCAGAACGCAAACGCCAGCGCTACAAGCAGACCGATCGCAACCAAGCGGGCAGCGGATTCCTGTTTCATATCCGGGCGACTAAGCTCGCTTATACCAAAGACGTCACAGGCACGTCAATCTCATTCCGCTTTGTTGACAATTTTGTAACAGGCAAAATGTTAGCGGGACGACGTGCTGCAAACAGCCAGCACTCACGGGGCCGGGGATCATCGCTCCCGGCTACAGCTTCCGATCTCGACAGAAAGACCAGGAATTTACATCGCGTATGCTTAGCGATATGATGTGAAGTCATGAGCACGATGACTGAAATTCAGCAGGCCATTTGCCAGCTGTCGGAATCCGAAAAACGACAGCTCGCCCGCTGGTTTGAGGAAGAGCTCGAAGATGCCTGGGACGCCCAGATCGAGGAAGACATTAAAGCGGGCCGGTTGGATCATCTTATCGCGCAAGCCGAAGCCGACATCGCGGCTGGCCGGGTGAAGCCGCTCGATGAAGTCCTTGGCAACGGCTGAATTCTGGCAGCACTTCGCAGCCTTGCCGGCAAGCGCCCAGCAAAATGCGCGGAAAGCGTATCGACTTTGGAATCGCGATCCGCAGCATAATTCGCTCCGCTTTAAGAAAGTCCGCAGTGTGTGGTCGGTGCGTGTCCCTCGTGGCTATCGCGTGCTTGGCCTGCTCAAAGGCGATACGGTTCACTGGTTTTGGATCGGAACGCATGACGAATACAAACGAATTCTTGCCGGCAGATAAATCGGGGTTTCCCTCGCGAAAAGCGTTCTTGTTTTGGCTGGATTGACGCTGCCTTCGGTTAGATCGTCGCTGGCTCGGGCGAGCCCGCGGACAAGTGTCCACGCGACCGCGCATTTATTCTATCGCTCGCTGCGCGCCGTAAGGTATTGCTCGCTGCGCTGCGCTCCACCTTGACTGTGCTCGCTCCGCGTTGGAGCGGGCCTTTATCGGTTCGCGGCGGAAACAATTGTTCTTTTAATTTCCGCATCGAAAGGCTCGAGCCCATAATCGACATTTCTCGCAGTGCGTCCGCCAAAAGTGTGACAGTAAAGTGTTACAATCGGATCCTAAGCTTGCCGACAGAAATGCATAAGTCGTTGGCGCGTAGTGATGGGAGATGGTGCGCGGTAGAGGGCTCGAACCTCTGACCCCTACCGTGTCGAGGTAGTGC
>AR_comb_assmDRAFT_10176565_pt1 | contig 11289 bp, 12 predicted proteins | sample ArasoioldDNA_FD_10543 | JGI IMG/M metagenome (IMG submission 10543) | reverse complement strand
TGCCCGCACGTGTCGTTGACGACCTTGAACTCGTCGAGGTCGAGGTACAGCACCGCATGCCGGTTCGAGTGCTGCCTGCGGTCGCCCAGCGCCGCTGTGACGCGGTGCTCGAACTCGCGCCGATTGATGAGTCCGGTCAGCGCGTCGTGGCTTGCCAGATGCGCGAGCCGCATTGCGTATTGCCGCTCGCGGCTCATGTCGTGGAATACAAGCACGACACCGGTGACATGCCCGCCGCGGTCACGGATGGGTGCTGCCGAATAGTCGATCGCGACCGGGCCGTCGTGGCGGCTCATCAGCACGATATTGCCGTCGGAAGGAACCGCAGTTTCCTCAGCGAATGCGCGGGCGACCGGATCGTCGACCGGCTCCCCCGTCGCTTCGTCCTGAACCCTGAACACCGACGGCAACGGGATGCCGTGCGCTTCGTCGTCGGAAAATCCAGTCAGCCGCTCCGCGACCGGATTGATGTATTCCACGTTGCCGGCGGTGTCGACCGTGATGACGGCGTCGGCGATCGACGCAAGCGTCACTTGCGCGCGCTCCTTTTCCTGCAGCGTCTGCGCCTCCGCGCGCTTGCGGTCCGAAATGTCGGCGAGTGATCCGGCCATCCGCTGCGGCTTGCCGCGCTCGCCCAAGACCGAGCGGCCCCGCAGCCGGAACCAGCGATAGGCGCCGCCGGCAACGCCCAACCGGCACTCGAGATCGAACGGATCGCCCCGCGCGAGGTGCTCGCGCAGCGTCGACAGCAGCCGGCGGCGGTCGCTCGCGTGCATCCGCCGCAGGAACGTTCCGGCGGTCTCGCGGAGCGTTCCCGGCGCGTAGCCGAGCAGCCCCTCGAACCGCGGCGAGTAATAGAGCTCGCGTTGCTCGAGGCTCCAGTCCCAGATGCCGTCGTTGGTCCCGCTGACGACGTAATCGAACCGCTGCTGGCTCGTGCGCAGCGCCGCAAGGAACGCGTCCTCCTTGCGAATGAGCCGCTGCGTTCGCAACAGCGCTCCGAGCACCAGCACGACGCCCAGCGCCAGCGTCACGATCATCAGTGCCGATTCGACCTGTCGCGCGGCCGTTGCGAACGTCGCGGCGAACGACCGCTCGAGCGCCGTCAGCGCGCGATCCCGCGTACGCATCTCGATCAGCGCAGGCTCGAGATCGCCGGCGTTGCCGCGGCCGCTGCGGATCGACGCGTGCATTTCCTGCGCAAGCGCTTCGATCTGCGCGAAGAGCGCATCGGCCTCGGTCCAGATCTGCACGCCACCGGCCATGAAGCCGACCGGGCGAAAGCGGCGGAACAGCGTGATCATGCCGTCGATGTCGGCGGGATCGTTGCGCGCGTCCAGCAACCCGGCGCGCGCGACGTCGAAATCGGGGAACGGCTTTTCGAGCTCGATCCGCGCGGTGCGCGCGCCGGCGACGACGCGAGCCTCCTCGACGTAGCGGTCGAAGTGATCCTCGTTGCGCGTCTGCGCGTACTGCTCCAGCGCCTCGACGGCCGCATTCTGCGCATTCGACCAGGTGCTCTCTGCGGTGATGTAGGCGCGCAGGCCGCGGATGACCTGCAGGCTGGTTGTGCCGAGCAGCAGCAGCAGCAGCACGATCGCCATGAACGGCCATATCAGCCGGACGAGGCGTAGGCGGTCCGAGGGATGCGTCGCGGTAGGGGGCATCGTGGGTAAGGACGCGCCGTCACCGGCGGGCGTAGCGCGCGAACTTCGGAAAGCAAGGCATGGGCCATCGGTCGGCGAACCCGCTGCAGTCCGCTTCCGGCCGCTGCGGCAGGCCCGTGACTTGCTAGAGGCTATCGGAAGGGGTTTTCCCGAGACCGTTGATTTGACTATGAAACGCACGAATTTTCCGACCGGCGGCGCAGCCGGTTTCCTCCGCGGGGCCAAGCCGTGATGCATTGCCGGATGTGCAGCCAGAGACTGCCCCGTCCCGGCAGGCTGTGCCGCGAATGCGAGCAGGAACTCGACTTCGCGCGCTCGGCGCGGCCGCCCGGCGGGCTCGCGCCGGGACCGCAACTCGACGAGGTGCTGCTCGCGGAAGCGAATCACTGGACGCAGCGGTTGCCAGGGCGCCCGATTGCGATCCTTGCGGCTTTCAGCGTCGGCATCGCCGCGGCCGCTACCCTTTACGTCGTCCGCGCGTCCTGGACGGCGCCCCGTCACGAGTCGGTAATGCTCGATCGTGACCTGGGCTCGCTCAAGGTTCGTTCGCAGAACGCCACGGAGTGGCCGCGGGGCGGTGCACCGGCTACGCAGTCCGACGTCACGCCCCGCAAGGCGCACCGCGAATCCGTTTCGCGGGCACCTGTGGCAACGCCGATCGTGTCGGCTGCAGCGGCAGCAACCGTTGCGACTGCCGTGAATGACCCGCCGAAGGACCACGCGGCCACCGCTGCGCCGCACGCTGCCACATACGATCGCGTTCTGGGCCTCGCCAATGCGCTCGATGGCTGTGCGAGTGAATCGTACTTTGCGCGCCTCGCATGCGAGCAGCGCGCGCGAACGCGCTACTGCGAAGGCGCCGAGGGAAGGATCCCGCAATGCGCCGAACCGTCGTCCCGCGAGGTAGGCCAGTAGCTAAGCCGCTCGTGGGTCAAATCGTTCGGTAGGCTTCCGCCAGGTGCGCCGTATCGGAATCACGTCGAGTTCACCCAGCCGTTGACGGTAAAGCGCGCGTCGCCGAATTCTCCCGACGGCATGTGCACCGGCATCACTTCGTGCATCGTGCGCGCCCAGAACAGGACGAGCCGGTTGTGCACGGGCTCGATCGTCTGGAACGTTTCGCCGCGCGCCAGCTTGCCGTTGCGCAGCACGTCGTCATACACGCGCAGCTCGCCGCCCGAGAACGCCTTCGGCTGCCGGTTGAAATAGTAGACGTACGTCAGGTAGCGCTTGGGGACCTTCAGGCGGTCGGCGTCCGTATGCACGCCGAAGAAGCTGCCATCGATGCTCGCCGTGACCTGCGCTTCGACGATGCCGACGGTGATCGGCTGCACGCGCAACTCGGGCAGCACGTCCGGCGTCAGGCTTCGCACGCGCCGAACGACCGGCTCGACGAGTTCCGGCGGTGGATTCAGAACGAGCGAATGCCGGTAGTCGGCACGTGCGTCGTGCGTGGCCGACGGCTGGAACTGCGCTTCGCTGGCCAGCACGCGCGCGAGCAGCGACGACGACTCGCCGGCATCGAGCAGCCCGTCGATGATGACGACCGGATGACGGATTGTCCGCGGTGCGGCGGCAGTCGATTCCACGAACGAACGGGCCTTTCCGGCCGGAAGTCAGCTGCGTCCATTCTATGCCACCGCTGTGGCGGCTGGCCCCATACTTGTCAGCCGTATCCGGCGCCCCCATCTGGCGTCCATTGCGTCGCGCGAGCGACGCGCTCCGCGAGACTGCATGCCACCCGTCACCACTGCGCTGATCGTCGCCAACGTCGCGCTGTTCCTGTTGCAATCGGTCATACCAGCGCTCATCGGTCCGTTCGCGTTGTGGCCACTCGCCACCGCGAGTCTTGGCGCAGGTCCTTCGTTCATGCCGTGGCAGATCGTCACGTACGCGTTCCTGCACGGCAGCCTGTTGCATCTCGCATTCAACATGTTCGCGCTTTACATGTTCGGCGGTGCGATCGAACGCGTGTTCGGCCCGCGCCGCTACGCGCTCTTTTATTTCGTGTCGGTGATTTCCGCAGCGATCACCCAGCTCGTCGTCGCGGCGCTGTCCGGCGCGATATATCCGACGATCGGCGCGTCGGGCGGCGTGTTCGGCCTGCTGCTCGCGTACGGCATGTACTTCCCGCACAACCGGGTGATGCTGCTGTTCCCGCCGATTCCGCTTCCTGCGCGCGTGTTCGTTACGCTGTATGCGGCGATCGAGCTGTTCCTCGGCGTGACAGGATCGCAGGAAGGCGTCGCGCACTTCGCGCATCTCGGCGGGATGATCGGAGGCTACCTGCTGCTGCGTTTCTGGCGCCAGAGTTCGCGACGTCCCGTGCGCTGACGCGGTTGGTGCGAAGTGTCGGCGCGCTTTACGATCACGTCGACGGGTGCGGTGCTCGTTTCGGGTGCGCTCATTCGGCGGATTGGATGCCGTCGGCACTTGGCAAAGTTCTTGCAGCATCAATGGCGTCGTCGGTTCAAGCATCGCTTGCACTTTTGCGGTGATGCTGGTGCAATCGCCATTCGCTTCGCGCATGGAGGTGCGCAATGAAATCCATACTCGATCCCACGTTTCGCTACACGTCGAGCGCCAATACGGACCTGCGTAAGACATTTGCTCGTATCCGGCGTGAATCTCGCCGTCAAACGCAGTCAACGGCGCGCGACGAGCCTGAAGCGCAGCAAAAGGTGACGCCGATCTTTCGCGGCCAGCGGCCTGCCGCCTGACTCGAATTCGGGCGTTGGCCATGGCGACTCGTCAGCGTCGCCGACGGTAGCAGCCCTCGGTTCGTCAACGATCCTCGGCAAATATTTCCGATCGCCGGTGTCGCTTGTTACGCGGTCGGCCGGTCGGTGCCGCATCTAACGATCGGAAGCGGGTCGTCGCGTCCGGGATCGCGCATCCGCGCCGACCGTGGTAAAACGGCGCACGACCGTCCTTCTGCGACCTCGCCATCGTGCATCTTCACTGCCGCGCGCACTGCGGTTGTGCAATCCTGCCGCCGCAGATGCTTCGCCGTATCGCAGCGCGTGGCACCGCGCCGCAACGCGAGGCCGCACTGGAAACGCTTGCCACCGACCAGACGATGCGGCTTGCACGGGCGACCCACGAGTTGCTCGAGGCGCGCGCGCATCGCGGTTTGCTGAGCGTTCCTGCCACTGCCAAGCAACGCACGGTCTACGACGCGCAGAACACCGAGACATTGCCGGGATTGTCGGTGCGCGCCGAAGGTTCGCCGCCGCTCGCCGACATCGAGTCGAACGAAGCCTATGACGGGCTCGGCGCGACATTCGATTTCTTCGCGGGCGTCTACGACCGGAACTCGGTCGACGACGAAGGGTTGCATCTGGACGCCACCGTTCATTACGGTCGTCGCTACGACAACGCGTTCTGGAACGGGCAGCAGATGGTGTTCGGTGACGGCGATGGCGATCTGTTCAACCGTTTCACCATTTCGCTCGACGTCATCGCGCACGAGCTCACTCATGGCGTCACCGGCGACGAGGCGGGACTCGTTTACCTCGGGCAGGCCGGGGCGCTGAACGAATCGATCTCCGATGTCTTCGGCTCGCTGGTGAAGCAATATGCGCGCGGCGAAACGGCCGAAGAGGCGGATTGGCTGATCGGCGCCGGGCTCTTTACCGCGAACGTCAAAGGCGTTGCGCTGCGTTCGCTGAAGGCGCCCGGCACCGCCTACGACGATCCGGTGCTTGGCCGGGATCCGCAGCCGGCGGCAATGTCCGGCTACGTGAAGACGTCGACCGACAACGGCGGCGTCCACACGAACTCGGGCATTCCCAACCATGCGTTCTACCTCGCCGCGGTTGCGCTCGGAGGTCACGCGTGGGAAAAGGCGGGACGCATCTGGTACGAGACGCTGCGCGACAAGCGGCTGAAACGCACGGCGACGTTCATGCAGTTCGCGCGCTACACCGTCGCCAACGCCACGCATTTCTTCGGCAAGGCCGAGCGCAAGGCGGTCGCCGGCGCGTGGGCCGCCGTCGGCATCAAGGCAGGCTGACGAGCACGACGCCGGTTTTCGCCGGCGCAACCGTCGGGAGTTCCGATGCGGATCGAGTTTCGAATGGACGGCGGAATTGCTGCGTTCCCCGGGCTTGCCAAACCCGTTTCGATCGATTGCGAAGCGCTGCCGCCGGCCGAGACGGCACGATTGCGATCGCTGGTCGAGCGTGCTGGAATCCTTTCGCGGCGGCACCGGAAGAGCGCGCCGCCTACACCGGACGCACGCGCATACACGATTGCCGTCGACGATGGCGGCCAATGTCGGACGCTTACTGTGACCGAGCCTATAGCCGACGATGCGCTGCGCGATCTCGTTGCCGAGTTGCGTGCGCATGCCGATGCGCTACGGGGTCGCCGTTGAAGGTCAGCCGCACCGATGACGGCGCTGCCGTGGCGCTCGGCGCGCAGCGCGCAGCACTTGTTTTCGTTGCGCTTCTCGTGGCTGCGTGCGGCGGCGTGCCCCCCACGGTTCCCGGCCTGGCCGGCAAGCCGATCGGCGAGTTCTTTGACGACGTCAAGGCCGAGCTTCGCGACGTCCATTGGCGCGTGCGCAGCGATCGCGCAGCGTGCGGAACGGCCGATCGGCGTGAAGTCGACCTGCGCAACGCGTCGATCACGCTCGATCTGCAGCGGATCGGCGAAGCAAGCGTGGATGGCGCGATCCGGATCGTCGCGCTTCCGCTCGCCGGCGCCAGCGTATCGCCTTTCGCCTCGGCGGCGACATCGCGAAAATCCACGCAGCAGATCGTGCTGAAGCTGGACGTCGCCGGACCCTCGCGACTCCACGACGCCGGTGAATCGGGGAGCGCAGCCGGATCGATCGCGCGTAACCTGAACGCTGCGATCGACGGCTTCGTCCGATCGAGTGCCGACGAGCCTTGCATCAGGCTTGCCGCGCTGAAGCTCACCTATGTCATCGACGTGCGGCAGGAGGCGGGCGGCGGCTTCAAGCTCGTCATCCCGCCGGCGGAGCTCGGTCTCGATGCTACCCGGCGCGACGTCAATACGCTGACGCTGAGCTGGGACCGGATCGAGTCCAATGCATTGCGCTGACGCGCTTCGCGCAGGTTATGCGGAGGCTCCCTGGTGCCCGAGCAGCGCCTGCAGCACATCGATCGAATCGGCTTCCGACACGTCCTTGTCGACGCGCCAGCGCAGGATTCTCGGGAAGCGCACGGCGATGCCCGACTTGTGGCGCGGCGAGCGCTGGATGCCTTCGAAGCCGAGCTCGAACACCAGCGTCGGCGTCACGCTTCGCACCGGGCCGAATTTTTCGACGGTCGTCTTGCGCACGATCGCGTCCACGCGTCGCATCTCGGCGTCGGTCAGGCCCGAGTATGCCTTCGCGAATGGCGTCAGCCGGCGCTCCCCGTCGCGAGAATCCCAGACGGCGAACGTGTAGTCGCTGTAGAGGCTTGCCCGGCGGCCGTGGCCGCGCTGCGCGTAGACGAGCACCGCGTCGACGCTCATCGGATCGATCTTCCATTTCCACCACGCGCCGGCGTCCTTCGTCCGTCCCACACCGTAGCGCGCATCGCGATGCTTGAGCATGAAGCCTTCGACGCCATGGGCGCGCGATTCGTCGCGCAGCGTGGCGTACGCATCCCACGACGGCCTTTCGATGAGCGGCGATAGTTGCAGCGAAGGCGCGTTCGTCGCGGCGACGACGCGCGCGAGGCGCGCTCGGCGCTCGTGCTGCGGATGCGTTCGCAGGTCCTGCCCGTTTTCCTCCAGCAGGTCGTAGGCGAGCAGCACCGCAGGAGCGCCGGCAAGAATTCTCGGCGACAGCAGCTTGCGCCCGATCCGTGTCTGCAGCGCAGCGAACGGCGCGACGTGGCCGTCCTTCATCACGACGATCTCGCCGTCGATCACCGTTCCGTCGGCGACGCCGGCGCCGGCCGCGGCAAGCTCCGGAAAGCGGTCGGTGACGAGCTCCTCGCCGCGCGACCAGATGCAGGTGGACCCGCCGCGGCGGACGAGTTGCGCGCGGATGCCGTCCCACTTCCACTCGACGAGCCAGTTGCGTGCGTCACCCAGTGTGGCAACGGGCGCGCTCAGCGGGTGCGCGAGGAAGAACGGATAGGGGTGCGCGGCAGTGGCGGGACCGGTGTGCTGCGGCGCGATCAGCGCTCGGAACCCTGCTGCGTCGGGACGCCGATCGACGCCGGTGTAGCCGATCAGCCGTTCCGCGACGAGCTTTGCATCGACGCCGGAGACGGCTGCGAGAGCCCGCGTGACCAGGAGCCGCGACACGCCGACGCGAAAGCCGCCGCCAAGGAGCTTCAGCAACAGGAAGCGGCCGGATGCGTCGAGCTCGTCGAGATAGCCGCGCAATCGCTCACCGATCGTCTCCGGCGCGAGCCCGCGCAGCGGCAGCACGCGGCCGATCATCCAGTCGGCGAGGCCAGCGCTCGACATGCGTAACGGCGGCGGCAGCACGAGCGCAACGGTTTCCGCGAAGTCGCCCACGGCGTCATAGCACTCGTCGAACAACCACTGCGGCAGGCCGGCTGCAGTCACCGCCACGTCGCGCAGCACGCGCGCGGGCACGAGTTGCCGCGGTCGGCCGCCGGCCAGGAAATAGATTGCCCACGCCGCATCGGCAGCTTCGGCCGCGCGAAGATAAGCGTCGAGGGCTGCGACTTTCGCGTGCATCGACGTCGACGCGTCGAGTTCGGCATAAAGGCGCGCGAACGCTTCCATCGCTATGAGCTCGAGGAACCGGCGTCGATTGCCGGCGAGTGCGCGACGTCGGTTGCAGCCAGGCGTTCAGCACTGGGTGCGGTTGCCGCTTCGTCGTCGGCCGCACCGGCAGGAAGCGCCTCATTCTCGCCGCTGTCGTCGAACTCGGTCTCGAACGCCTGCGCGCGCAACCCGCGCTCATTGAGCCAGCGCACGATGATTGGCACCTGGCCGTGCGTAACGATGATTCGCGATGCGCCGGTTGCGTCGATTGCGGCATTGAGTCCGGGCCAGTCGGCGTGGTCCGACAGCACGAAGCCGCGGTCCACGCCTCGTCGTCGCCGCGCACCGCGCACCTGCATCCACCCCGATGCGAACCCGTCGCGGAGATCGCCGAAGCGACGCAGCCACGGTGACGCGGCCGCCGACGGCGGCGCGAGCACCAGCGCGTGCCGCAGTGAGGTCGCGTCGACGTCGGTGACGCGACGCCCGGGCGGCAGCATGACGCCGGTTGCACGATAGGCGCGGTTCAGCGGCTCGATCGCGCCATGGAGCACGAGCGGGCCGGTGTCGAGCGCGCACGACTGCGCAAGCCCGGCCAGGATGCGTTGCGCCTTGCCGAACGCGTAGCAGAACAGCACGCTCGCGCGTCCCGCGTCGGCATTGGATCGCCACCAGGCGCCGATGTCGTCGATGACGGCGCGGGGGTCGCGCCAGCGATAGATCGGCAATCCGAACGTCGATTCCGAGACGAACGTGTCGCAGCGCACTGGTTCGAACGGATCGCAGGTCGGATCGTCGTCGAGCTTGTAGTCGCCCGAGACGACCCAGACTTCGCCGCGATGCTCGATGCGCACCTGCGCCGACCCCAGCACGTGGCCCGCCGGGTGCAGCGACACCGTGACGTCGCGCAGACGCAGCGGCGCGCCGTACGCGAGCGTGTCGAGCGCGATGTCGCCCAGTCGGGTTCTCAGCACATGCTCCGCCGATTGTGCGGCGAGATAGCGCGCGCAGCCGCTGCGCGCATGATCGCCGTGCGCATGTGTGATCACCGCCCGGTCGACGGGCCGCCACGGATCGATGAAGAACTCGCCGGCCGCGCAGTACAGGCCTTCCGGGCGAACGGCGACCAGGTCCATCGCGGCCGATTATCGAATGAAGCGCAGCGTCGCCATGACGGGATTGTGATCGGACGACGTGACGGCAATCGCCGACGACTCGACAACGTCGAGCCCGCGCGTGTAGATGTGATCGAGCTGGTGGCCGAAGAACAGGCGACGCCGGTCGTCGGTGAACGCGATCTCGGTGAGAGCGAGCCGCCGGGCCGCGGCGTCGACGACGGCGATGCGGTCGACGGTCCACGTATTGAGGTCGCCGGCGAATACGATCGGTCCCGGATGCTCGGACAGCGCATCGACGACGGCGTCGAATTGCGCGCGATACGCGCCGAGTGACAGCGAGAAGTTGATCGCGTGCACGTTGACGACGGCGAGCGTCGCCGCTTCGCCGCGCAACGCAAACCACGAGATGACCGCCGACTTCGGCAGGCGCAGCACCGGCTCGACGATGCGCTGCGTGCAGCTCGCGAGCGGCTCGATGCGGGAGGCGGTCAGCACGCCGGTGTCGATGTTCGCGTAGATGAACGAGCTGGCCATCACCCAGCGCATGCGCGCGTCGTCGATCATCTGCTGCAGAGTCGCGTCGAGCACGGTTTCCTGCAGCAGCAGCACATCGCTGTCCGCCAGGAACGTCCGCAGGTCGTCTTGCCAGCCGCGGTCACCCTGCTTGTGGATGTTCCAGGTCAGGATGCGAATGGCGGCCGGGTCGAGCCCGGTTGCGCGCGGAGCAGTGCGATCGGCGGCGGCGAGCGATACGGTCCGTGCACAAGCCAGCGACTGCACCTGCACGGTGCCGTCGCTTCGCTGCAGCAGGGCCCGCGGCTCGGCGGTCAGCGTGACGCAGCCAGCGAGCAGCAGTGGAAGCAGCATCAGACAGCAGCAGCGCGTCCACCGCGCGCTGGCCGCCGCAAAGAAAATCGGCGACCGTTGCTGCCGGTCGCCGATCATCGGAACGCCGTCGGTCAATCGCCGCTGCGCATCACGCGGCCGAGCAGGTAGCCAACGGCCGCAGCAATGCCAATCGCCATCAACGGGCGGGCCGTCACGGTATCGGTCATCGCATTGACGAACGCCGCGTTCTTGTCACGTAGCGTGTCTGCCTGGTCGGCTGCCCAATCGAGTCCTGCCTTCGCCGTGTCCGTCGCCTTGTCTACGCCGCGACGCGCGGTGTCCGCGACGCGGTCCATGCCGCTCGCTGCAGTTTGCGACGCGCGATCCAGATAGTCCTGTGCGCGATCGCCCGCATCCTGCAGTTGAGCTCTTCCTTCCCGTTCGAACTTCGCCGTATCCATCGTTCGTCTCCGCTAAAGTGAATCGCCGTGGCGATCTCGTGGAGTATGCGCGCGCCGCAACGGCGGTGCCATCGGACTAGCACGGCATTGGCTGTCGGTGAATGACCGACGTCGGTCTTACTTGCCGCTGCCCCCTCCGCCGTTGCCACTGTCGCCGCCGGTGCCGCCGCCCGTCGCGCCCCCGGTGCCGCTACCCGAAGCGCCACCGGTCGCTCCAGTGCCGTTGCCCGAGGCGCCGGCGGTGCCGGCGCTGCCGGACGTCCCGCCACCTGTCGCCGAGCCGCTGCTGTTGCCGCTCTTGTCATTGCGCATCGAGTTGGTGGTTGCCTTGTTGGTCTCGGACTTCGATCGCATCGACGCCGGATTGTGGTCACGCACGCAATCGCTCATTGCGCGGCCGGTCAGGTTGGCGCACTCCTTGGGAATGTCGCTGCGCATCGTCGATCCCGGCGGTGGTGTGGTCGTCGACGGCGCCGTCGGACTCGTCGTCGATTGCGCATTCGCGGTTGCCAT
>AR_comb_assmDRAFT_10017483_pt1 | contig 11289 bp, 6 predicted proteins | sample ArasoioldDNA_FD_10543 | JGI IMG/M metagenome (IMG submission 10543) | reverse complement strand
CTTAGCTTTTCAAGCTCTTTTTGTTGTTCGAGAGTTACCGAGAGATGCCGAATGACTCCAGTCGCCATTTTTCCTCCTTGGGCGAATAAGTTTTGTGTATGGTCTAAGCAGCCGTTTTGCGCTTCAATTTCTTTTCCTCTTCGGTGGCGCTCTTGCCGTGCACGTGCGCCTTCTTGAGAGCGGAAGCCTTTAGGAGTTTCAGTCCCAGTGACGCGCTGAAGCCATGAATTTCCTTCACATCAAGTTTGCGCATGAACTCGATCGTCTCAGCGGTAATTACCTGGCCGGGGACCATGATGGGGAAGCCGGGAGGGTAAGGAATCACGAAGGTCGCGGAAACCAACTCCGGGCCATCCTTGATGCGCTTGTCGATTTCAGGGCTCGACATTTTCACGTGCTCGCACTGCTCTTCCCGATATGCTCCGAAGAACGCGGACCGCATGTCGCCTTCGCTGGTGATGCTCGAGGGATTTTCTCGGAAACTCTCCTGGAAGTAGCTGAAGTTCGGAAGATTTGGCACATCCTCCATCAGGGACTTCACACGAGCTGCAAATGCTTGCTGAGCAGACTTGCCCCCCTGTGCCAGTTTCTTCTCGATTCCTTGCGAGATCTCCACCAGAACCTTGATGAGCTGAGCGATGTCACTGCGAGTGTTGTTGATGTTGGTTTGCAGCAAGATGCTGTTGCGTGAAGTCTTGTTGAGTTGAATGTCATACTCGGACGCGAGCAGGTTCTTGAACTGTGTCCCATCGAATCCAGCTGATCCGCAAACCAGGGTCAGGCGCGTTACGTCTAAAGCAAATTCATCTTCTCGAAGCGCTTTGACCGCAGTGGCCCAGTTGGCACCCGGGGTGAGGTAGTCAACAAAGCCAGTTCCACGGAACTCAGAAGGAATCAGTTCATCGGCACCGAGCACGCGGAAGTACTTCGAGACTAGCGGATGAGAGTTGACTTCACGACGTACATCGAGGGCCAACTGGATGGCCCTGTTCACCATTTCGTAACCTTCGAGTTCCATCTGTCGTCGAGCTACGTCGAGCGATGCGATGATTTGCAGGTTTGGCGACGTGGATGCGTGTGTGAATACGGCCTCGTGGAATTGCTCCTCGACGGTGTGATAGTCCTGGTCCTTCACCAGGACCATCGATCCCTGCCGCAGACTGGACATCGATTTGTGCGTTGAGTTGGTCTGATAGACGCGCAGGTGGACCTTATCCGGGTTGGCCAGGAGCCGTGTTTCCAGCAGCTTTGGATCTTTCGGATCGAGATCCTCGCCAAATTTCTTTGCCTGCGCTTCGTATGCCTTGCGATATGCCGGATCATTGAACTTGTTTTCCAGAATGGCCGCGGCGCCCATTGCGGTGCGACGCCGGTAAAAAGGACTCCAGCGCGCAAACCCAAACCAAGCCTCATCCCACAGGAAGATCAGATCCGGCTTAATCGCGAGGCACTCTTCCATCACCCTTTCGACGTTGTAGATATGACCGTCAAAGGTGCAATTGGTAAGGACAAGCAGTCTTGCACGATCCAATTTCCCTTCGGCCTTCAGATCTAAGAGAGCCTTCTTGATGGTGCGCAACGGGACCGCACCGTACATCGAGTACTTCGTGAGCGGATAAGCCTCGACGTACAGGGGTAGGGCACCTACCAGAACAGCGCCATAATGATGAGACTTGTGGCAGTTGCGGTCGACCAGCATGATGTCACCCGGTGCCAGCAAGGCCTGCTCGACCATCTTGTTCGATGTGGACGTGCCGTTCGTCACGAAGAACACGTGATCCGCGCCGAACGCCCGCGCCGCCTTTTCCTGAGCGAGTTTGATGTTGCCAGTCGGCTCCAACAGACTGTCTAAACCGCCGGTGGTTGCTGAGGATTCAGCCAGGAAGAGATTCAGACCATAAAACGTTCCCATGTCGCGAATCCAATTCGACTTGAAGATGGATTTGCCTCTGGCCACGGGCAGCGCGTGGAATGTGCCGATCGGCCGCTGAGCATATTTCTGGAGGTTGTCGAAATATGGAGTCTCGAATCTGTCTTGGATCCCATCGAGAATACTCAAATGCAGTTCCAGAGGCTCCTCCACCTGGTAAAAGATTCTCCGGATACAACCGGCAGAAACATCACCAGCTGCTTTCTCCACCTCGCGGTCGCTCAGCAAGAAAATGTCCAGTTCGGGGCGAATCAGTTTCAGCGCCTTGGCGAGTGATAACGCATACTGGCCTGCGCCGTCCGCTCTCCCGGTCGCAGCAAGGTGCGCCGTAAGGAACTCATGCAAGACAGGGCTGTTGTGTGAGGAAGCGAACGGAATACCTTCGTAGATGACAACAGCTTCCAGGCTTCCATTGAGAATCGCGCCGAGTATTGCGTCTTCAACATTTCCGACAAAGACCGGCTCGTAGACAAACTTGTCTTGCGGTCGCCGCAGTTTGCGCAAGTCCTGAGCGAGTTCCAGACACACTGCCGCACGGGCAGGGCTCACAAACAGCACTTCGAAATACGGTCGATGATGCGCGCCGTTCTCGCCGCCACGTGGCAAGCGGTCCCCGAGACTGGTCGGTCCTTCATCGCTCTCCCAATCGCCCGCGTTCGTGCGGTAAGAATGTGTGAGCAGAGCTCCGCTGATGGACTGAGCCAAGCGAGATGTTCCCGTCGCATCGTTCGAATCGATACGCTCCTGCAGTGTCCTAAGCAGGACGGGACCTGGGTACGCGAAGAAATCTTCCCATTGACGCAGGTCCTGAAGAGATTTGGACACAGCCGCCTGCCCTGTCTCCTTGTTGGCGTGATCTTCTTTCTTCCAGCTTTCCCATGTCCGTGCTGCCTGCAGCAGTGCACGCCAGCGGTCGAACCGCGCTTCCGCGACCGTATAGAACTGATCGACTCGCTGAGTGTTTGTCGTCGCCGTACTCATGATGCCTCCAAGTTTTCCGATGAGTTATGCGAGTCGCAGACCCGCAACTTCAAAACTGCATCTATTTCGCCTTCTTTTCCGCGCCCCTGACAAAGTTGTATTTGGCGCTGAACATGATTCGGGGTGCATTTCCCGACGATCCGTCTTTGTTTACACGCCAGCCATAGAGAAATTCCGCTCCAACGTTCAGAGAGCCGATTGCGTTCCAAATGAGATTGCCGGCGGCGTAGTTACTCTGGTGGAATGCAGTGCCACTTTGGAAGTCGGTATTCTGTACCTGGACAAAACCGTAGATAACCGATGAGCGGACTTTGGGGATCCAATAATGCTGGTAGGCCCCGTAAGCACCGGTAACAGGTAGTGGCCTCAGGCCGGGATTCGCTGCACTCATCAGAGCCGCATCGCTCGCAGTTCCGGAAGTGTCGTTGATGTAGCGTTCGATACCGTTACCGTACTCGACTTGGTACACCGCTGTATCTTTGCCAAGCTTGTGCGAACCAGTCAGATTAAATCCCCACGCGAACACCGAGTCTGTAGGACCACTAGTAGCACCGCTCGGGCTGGTTGATAGAAAAGCCGACACACTTCTGAACAAGGCGGCTAACTGCACGTGTCCGCTCTCCATCTCTCGGCGAAGTTGCAGAGTCCCGTCGGGACTAGGACTGTTCGGCGACGCTGTGAAACCCGGGACTTTGACATCAACGTCGGATGAGGGCTTTTCAACCGCGATAGTCAAGGTTGTTTTCGGTCGAATCTTGAAGCCATAGCGAATTTGCGGAGTTCGAATTGATACTTGGGCATTAGGTCCCTGAAAGTCCAATTGATCAGGCCCGGAATCCGGATCCATGAAGTTCGAGAACGTTTGGCCAATCAGGAAGTTCTTCAGTTGCGCGTACGCGTGACGCATGCGAGGTGTGGTGGCATTGGATCCGAAAAGATCTCCTTCAAGGAAAAATCTGACATTGCCCTTCTCAGTAGGAATTAAGAAGTCCAAGTTCAATCGCGTAGGCCGAATCGACACTGTATTGTTGTTTACACCAGGTTGAGTTGCCGTAGTGGGGATGCTGGATGGAATAAACCTCTCCTGATCTCCAGCGGGTTTCAAGTCATAGATGAAGTCGGTCTTGAAATAGCCACCAATCTTCAGAAATGTTCTGGTGCCTGGCAGTCGAAAGTATCCTGGATATCTCGGGTCCAGCGGTTCGTTATCGATTCTGGGCGCGGCCACTTGATCTTGAGAATTTGTCTGGTACGTCGCGGTAGCTTGCCCGATATTCTGCTGCGATGTCCCCAGTTCAGTCCCTGCATCTGATTTTCCACCGGGCTGCTGCGTTTCAATCGCGCCACTGCTGGCCGGCGTCCCTGGCTGGCTTGCCGACAGCTTGTTGATTTGTGCCTGCACTTGCGACATCTGACTCTGCAGACTGTCGAGCGTTTTTTGAAGTGCTTCAATTTGGGCGGCTGTGGATTCTTGCGATTGCGCTCTCGGTACCACTAAACCAACGATGATGAAAATGACGATTGCAGAAACAAAGACTGTTTTCCGTATCAAGGCCGCGCCGATCCAATCACCACAGGAGCGAGGCACGACCCTACGACCAGGCATCGAGCAGGGATGTCTCATAACTGACCTCGAACGCAGTATCGGGACCTCGATCCCAGCTCAACTTAGAGTTACGAAGAGCGAGGAACAACTGTCAGAACTGCCAGACCTCGCGAGAAACGCTGATGTTTAACGTTCAAATCGAATGGAACTAGTCACCAGGGACCCAAGCCGGTGCTCAATATCTGGGACTAAGTCTGGAACTGCAACTTTCTATCGTGAATCTTCTCAACTGAGCCTTTGGCGAGTTGCCCGAGGAGGCAGATATGTATCTGAACAGCCACAAAGCGCTTCGTTGTCTGCTGTTCATGCTGACAGCCACTTGTGTGGCACGTGCGCAGAACCTTGATGTCAAAGCACCCAGCGATTTGTCGAGCCGCAACCGAGAAGCAGTCGAAGTGACCCGTGATAAGGTACGCAACGACCGTAAGGACCTTGTGGCCAAGTCGATGAAGCTGACGGACGATGAGGCGCAGGCATTCTGGCCCATCTACGATCAGTATGCTAACGAGCTATCTAAGTTAAGTGACCGCACGGTAACTCTAATCACCCAGTTTGCAGACAACTACAAAGATCTTGCCGACCGGGAGGCCATTCGTATGACTACAGAGAGTCTGGATATCGAACAGCAGAAACTGTCGATCCGGCAGCATTATGTCCAACAGCTTGCTACCGTCCTACCTGGGAAGAAGGTTGCACGTTTTGTTCAGGTGGAAAAAAGACTGGATGCGGTTACGATCCTCAACGTGACACAGGCAATTTCGCTCGTCGAGTGAGCGGTTTGGCTACTCTTCTTCCAACGCGTGCAAGATTCTTACTGCTGCCAGCCACCACCCAACGCGTTGTAAAGCTGCACGAGGGCCAACCGTTCATTCAGGCGCGCCTGCGCCAGCGCGATGTCAGCATTGAAATAGCGAGTATCACTATCCAATACTTCGAGGTAACTGGTAACTCCACCGTTGTAACGAACATTGGCCAGTCGCGTGGCGTCCTGCGCTGAAGCCGTGAGTAATTCCTGTTGCTCGCGGAATTCCTGATTTTTCCTGTATGCGACAAGCGAGTCTGAGACTTCGCGAAATGCCTGCTGAATCGTTTGCTGATAAATCAGCACGGCTTCCTGCTTTTGCGCTTCAGTCAGCCTCACACCGGAACGAATCCGGCCACCTGCGAAAATGGGCTGGGTCAACTGGCCTCCAAAATTCCAGAAGCCAGCCGGACCAGTAAAGAGGTTGCTGAGCGCCGTACTCTGATAACCGGCAACGGCGGTCAGAGTGATTTGAGGAAAATAGGCTGCCTTGGCCACACCAATTCGAGCATTGGCAGCGACTAAGAACTGCTCGTTCGCCTGGATGTCCGGACGCCTGTCCAATAGCGAAGAAGCGAGACCGGCGGGAACGGTAGGAGAAAGTTGGTTCTCAACCAGTGGCCTTCCCCGTGTAACGGGTCCAGGATTCTTACCCAGAAGAATGCTGATGAAGTTCTCCTCCTGTTCGATGCGGCGCTCGAGATCAGGAATCGATGCCGCCGCCGTGTACACTAACTGCTCCGATTGCCGAACGTCCAGCAAGGACCCCGTACCGCCCTTTTCCCGCACCTCCACCAGGTGCAGCGATTCCCGTCGAGAGCCTAGCGTTCGTCTCGAAATCTCCATTTCTAAATCCAATTCCAGCAACTGGAAGTATGAGGAGGCAACATTGCTGACAAGGCTTGACATGACTGCCTTTTGCCCCCATTCAGTTGCCAGAAGATTCGCTCGCGCCGCCTCGGTCGCCCTTCGGAACTTGCCCCAGAAATCCAGCTCCCAGAATAAGGACAGGTTGACCGCGGTCGGGCTGAACTCTATCGGTTGCGTGGCTTGTGTTTGCGGGAGTCGCTGGTTACTCGTGGAAACCCCGCCAGATATGGTCGGTAGTTGGTCTGCGCGGGTGATGCCGAGTGCCGCCTGGGCCTGAAGCACGCGGGCCGCAGCAATGCGGACATCATAGTTCTGAGCTAGCGCTTCCCGGATCAAGGCCTGCAATTGTTGATCCTGGAACACTTCCCACCATTTCTCATCGGCGAGCGATGCTGTTGTCTGCTGACCTGCCTCAGGAGCCAATCCTCTATATCCATCCGGAGCGGTCACAGGAGGACGTTTGTAGTTGGGCCCTACCGCGCATCCGGTTAGCGTGAGCAGAACTATTAAGAGCGAAACGGAGCGAGTCATATCAATCCCCCGCCGTCGGGAGAGTCAGGATCTCCGCGGGTCGAGGCTTTTCTTTCTTCTTTCGATGAGCCAATCGCGCGACGACGTCGAAGCTTACCGGAATCAGGAAGATGGCCAGGATGGATGCAGCAAGCATCCCGCCGATAACAGCGGTGCCCAGTACACGCCGTGAGATCGCACCCGCGCCGGATGAGGTCCACAGCGGAACGCATCCGAGGATGAAAGCAAATGCTGTCATGAGGATTGGGCGCAGCCGCAACTTGGCGCCGAGTAATGCTGCTTCTTCCGCCGATTTGCCCTTGTCATATTCCATCTTGGCAAATTCCACAATCAGAATGGCGTTCTTAGCAGCCAGTCCGATCAACATGACGAGCCCAATCTGCGCATAAACATTGTTTTCAAGGCCCCGCATCCACAAAAACAGAAATGCGCCGAAGACCGCGATCGGCGTTCCCAAGAGAACGCTGAATGGTAAAGACCAACTTTCGTATTGCGCCGCCAGGATGAGAAATACAAACAATAAGGACATGCTAAAGATCACCGTCGGCGAGACTCCTTGGGAAGCCTGTTTCTCCTGATACGACATACCCATATAGTCGTAGCCCATTTCCGACGGCATTGTTTGCGAGAAGGTCTCTTCCAAAGCCTTCATCGCCTGTGCGGAGCTGTAGCCGGGCGCAGCGCTGCCGTTGATCTGTACGCATCGATAGAGGTTGTAGCGGAGTGTGAACTCAGGGCCGGCGGTAGGTTTGATTTTGGTTAAAGCGCTCATTGGCACAGCTTGCCCAGCATCATTGGTTATGTAGAACTGCCCAAGGTTTTCCGCTCGAGTGCGGTAGTCTCCCTCGGCCTGCACATAAACTTGCCATTGCCGCCCGAAGCGATTGAAGTAGTTCACCAGCACTCCGCCCATGAAGGTCTGCAGGGTTTTGTAGACATCTGAAAGTTGCACTCCCTGAGCAATCGCACGCGGTCGGTCCACATCTACGTACACTTGTGGGGCAGCCGGAAGAGCGGTCGTGCTTATGCCTGCTAATTCTGGTCGCTTACGCGCCGCCGCGAGGAATGTCTGCAGGTTCTGAACGAGGAATTGTGGGTCCTTTCCAGCACGATCTTCCAGCATGAAGGTGAAGCCACCTGCGGTACCAACTCCAGGAATTGCAGGAGGTGGAAATGAGAAGGCGACCCCCGCAACGATCTTTGAAAGCTCCTTGTTTAGGTGGACTTTAATGGCCTCATACTGCTCTTCGGGAGCTTTGCGTTCACCCCATTCCTTGAGCGTAATCCAATAAAAAGAGCTGTAGGTATTCTGGGCGCCACTCAACATGCTGAAGCCGAGTACTGCCGTGACCGCATGCACCCCTGGCGTCTTCAAGATCATGTCTTCAATCTTGCGAGATGCCTCATCATTGCGCTGCAACGAGGCTGCGTCAGGCAACTGCAGACCTGCGAATACGTATCCTTGATCTTCATCTGGCAGAAAACTATGAGGCAATCGAGAACCAAGCAAGCCTGCCAGGATCGCGATCCCCAGCAGCAAGAGCATGCTGAAGCCCGCCTTACGGATAAGGCCACCGCAGAGACTTACATAGCCATCGGTGGCTCGACCGAATACCCTATTGAACCAACGAAAAAAAGCACCCAGCGGTCCTCGGCTTTCCTTCTTTGGACGCAGCATCAGCGCGGCCAGGGCAGGACTCAACGAAAGCGCATTGAATGCCGAGAAGATCACTGAAATGGCAATGGTGATAGCAAACTGTTGGTAGAGCCGGCCAGTGATGCCAGGAATGAAAGCGGTGGGCACGAAGACGGCAGCCAAAATCAGAGCAATCGCAACAACCGGGCCCGAAACTTCCTCCATTGCCTTGTAGGCAGCGTCCTTGGGGGACATGCCATGCTCGATGTGGTGCTCTACAGCTTCCACCACCACAATGGCGTCGTCCACCACAATACCAATGGCAAGTACCATCCCAAATAGTGAAAGCGTGTTGATAGAGAACCCGAGGAATGGGAAGACACAAAAAGTAGCGATCAGTGAGACCGGTACCGCCAGCAGCGGAATTAATGTCGTACGCCAGCCCTGGAGGAAAATGTAAACGACAATGATGACGAGTACGATGGCCTCGAACAGCGTGTGTTGGATCTCCTTCAAGCCTTCTGTCACTGCCAAGGTGGTATCCAGCGCGACGTCGTACTCCAGATCCTTCGGGAATCGCTGTTTGGCCTCTTCCATCAGCTTTCGAACGCCAGCCGCAGACTTCACCGCGTTGGATCCGGGAAGCTGGTAAACGGCCACAACCGCGGCCGGCTTGCCACTGTAGCGCCCAATCAGGTTGTAGGTTTGTGCTCCAAGTTCCAGTCGAGCTACGTCCTTTAGCCGCAGGATGGAGCCATCTGAATTGGCACGAACTACGATCTGACCAAACTCCTCCGCTGATGGCAGTCGACCTTGCGCGCGAACCGCATAGGTAAAATCCTGGCCCTTCGGAACTGGTTCCCCACCAATCTGTCCCGCTGGGTTCACTGTGTTTTGAGATTGAATGGCCTTAATGATCTCTGGCACCGTGACATTAAGCTTTGCCAACATATCTGGTCTTACCCAGCAGCGCATCGCATACTGTCCTGCGCCGAACACTGTGACGCTGGCTATACCGGGGACACGTGTCAACTGATCGTTTAGGTTGATATAGGAATAATTGGCCAAGAAAATGTTGTCATATGTCCCGTTGGGCGAGTACAAGTTGATCAACATCAGTGGGGCAGCGGTAGACTTCTGAACAGTAACTCCGTAGTTGACGACATCAGCGGGCAGCTGCGAATTCGCCTGGTTCGTTCGCATCTGTGCCAGAATCTGATCGGTGTTTACATCTGTCTTGATGTCAAAGTTAACCGTCAGGGTCATCTGGCCATTGTTAGCATTGTTGGAGTACATGTAATTCATGTTGTCCACACCGCTCATTTGCTGCTCAATAGGTGTGGCAACGGATTGTTCCACCGTTAGGGCGTCTGCTCCGGGATACGTGGCTTTTACCTGCACTTCGGGCGGAGCAATATTGGGGAATTGCGCGGTCGGGAGACCGACCATGGCCACCAATCCCGCAATTACCATGAGGATGGCGATCACCATGGCCACGATTGGCCGCCGAATAAAAAAATTGGCCATTGCTTATCCTTTCTGGCCCGTGGCACTTGCTAACCTGGGTTGGACAGGCGTTCCTTCTCTGGCCTTCTGGATTCCTTCCACGATGACCTGCTCTCCTGGTTTCACTCCCTCGTTGATGATCCACATCTGGCCAACTCGCTCCCCAGCTTTCACTGGACGGATGCTCGCCTTACTGTCGGCACCCACCACAACGACCGAATAGGACCCTTGCGTTTCAACCACAGCTCGTTGCGGCACAAGCAGTGCCCCCTTTTGAATGCCAGTGACAACGCGAACGCGTCCGAACTGTCCCGGCCGCAGAAACCCATCCGGGTTGTCGAAAGCGCCGGCGACTCGGATCGTCCCTGTCTTCACGTCCACTTGGCGGTCTGCAAGCACGAGCCATCCTTTAGTTGGGTAAACGCTGCCATCGGAGAGCAGCAGCTCCAAGTTCTTCTTGTGTGGTGTCTCAACCCTCTTGCCCTGACTCGCTGCGTTAATCCTCGCAGCCGCCTTCATGTACTCCTGTTCACTGATCGAGACATACGCCTTGATTGGATTCACTTGGGAAACAGTAGTGAGCACGGTGGTTGGACCAACCAAATCACCGATTTGTCCCTTTGCTAAACCGGCAATTCCGTCCACCAGCGAGCGGACCTTCGTGAACCCGACATTCAACTCCGCTTGATCCACTTGTGCTTTGGCCGCCGCTACGACAGCCTTTGCGGATGCATTCGCTTGGATGTCATTGTCTAGTTGAGCTTGTGGAATTGCTCGTTCTTTAGCTAAGGGAGTATCTCTAGCCACATCGAGGTCAGTCCTGGCCAAGTCAGCTTGTGTCTGAGCAAGCTGTCCCTTAGTTTGTTCGAGAGCAGCCTGAAACGGCCTTGGATCGATTTCAAATAGCACCTCTCCCTGATGAACCACAGACCCTTCTTTATAGTTCTGTTTCATCAGATAGCCAGTTACCTGTGGCTGAATCTGTGCGTTCACAAATCCATCGAGCGTGGCAATCCACTCCCCGTAAATCGGAACGTCTTGCTGGACGACATCAATTACCTCAACTTCCGGAGGAGCTGCTTGCACAGTGACTTCCTTTTTGCCACAGGCGAAAAGTGGCATTAGGAGAAGCAAACCCAAAACTGCGACGGCCGGCGGCATGCCCGTCGTTGAGGCTGGGACTATGGGTTGCTTCAAATCCGCCGTGCACTGTCCATACCGTTGAACTTCAAATTGTGATTGCATTGCCATTACTCCTAAATGATCAGGCTCACACCGTTGCCAACGGTCGAATCAGGTAAGTCGACAGCCGAAAGACACCGTACGATTTGACGCACCGTAGGCTAGGGGCTGTCGTGGGTTACGCAAACTGGCAGAAGTGACAGTTTCTGGCGTCGGGGCCGAGCTCGTGGGCTCGTGCCACTACG
>AR_comb_assmDRAFT_10649026_pt1 | contig 11292 bp, 13 predicted proteins | sample ArasoioldDNA_FD_10543 | JGI IMG/M metagenome (IMG submission 10543) | reverse complement strand
AAGGTGCGGCGTCGGCCCCCCCCGACTCATCAGCGAGCGTTCGTCCGTCGATGAAGACCACCGACGCCGCACCAACCCACGTCGACACCTGGCTGGCGCCAGGCACGGTGACCCTCCCCGGCAAGTTGCTGAACGACAAGGTCGTATGGGCAGGCGGCGCTACAAGCGATCTCGTCAACACCATCTTTGTACGCGACCTGACCAAGCACGTGACCTCGGTCCTCGCGATTGCCCAGCTTGGATGGCGGGCCGATTGGGTGAAGGGAGACGGGCACTGGGTCGTTTACATGGAGGCGACCGCCGAGGCCACTGAAGATGCACCGTCGCCGCCCTGGCGGATGTACGTGATCGACCTACGTGATGGTTCCAAGCGCTTACTGACCTCTTCGAATGCCGCGCACGGCGGGGTGCCCCCCTCGCCACAGGTCGACGGTAACCTTGTGATCTGGGTGCAGGGGTCGGCGGCGGGCCGCAACCTCTCGGACATCATGCTCGCGGATCTGAGCAAGCCCAACCCTTCTCCGAAAAGACTGGTCAGCGGTCGCACTATCCTCGACTGCGGTCTGTCAGCTAGCCAAGTGGCCTTCCTCGACGTGACCCGAGGTCGCCAAGACCTCATGGTCTTTCCCCTGTCGAACCCATCGCATCTCCTGCGCATCACCAAGGACGGCCTGGTCGGTCGTGTCAACGTCGGAGAAGGGCGCGTGACCTTCGAGCAAGGCCCGCCCGATGCGGATCCGGTTAGTCAGTTCCAGGTGACGCTCAACCCGCTGGGGCATCCAGTCCGGGTGACTGGTCCGCTGCAGCCGGGAAGTGTGCCGGCCTCCAACATCACGCCGGGCCGAACGATGCTGGCGTGGTTCGACGGTCAAGGCACCGTGGTCGCCGCCGCGTCCTCCCCGAGACGCGCGCTGAGTCTCACGTCGATGCCAGACGTGCAACTCCGGCTCGACTGGAATGACGACACGTTGTTATGGGGTGAGACGGTGACTGACGCAGCCGGCCTACACAACACGTTGCACGTTTCGCGCTTCGGGCCGACCTGACGTCTGGCCGCCGTAAAGGGGGGAGCGGCCCGCAGTTACAGGGCCCCGCGTTTGCGCGTCACACCAGGAGAGCACGCGCAGTGAACCGCAGCTACAAACCTATGAAGGGAGAGTCAGGGGTTGGCCAGCTATCGGATCGTTTGCACTGATCAGAGCAACCCGCCTGCACCCGGACACGGGCACATCATCTCGGTGGGCGTCGGGAGTGACCCAGGGAAAGCCTCCGACAAGCACAGCGTCGACACTGTGCGCACGAACCTGCGCAACGGAGACAGCTACTACACAGTCGGCATCTCGAGCGGCCGGACGGCGTACGTCGATCCCTACGACTGCCGCTGCGGCGTGAAGACGATCAAGTCTCGACCCGACGCGGTGACGGACAACAACCTCGATCATCTTCGTCTCTGTAATTGGAGCTAGCCGCTCGGAGCTCGGTTGCGGGGCCCTTCGCGGCATGAGCGGAAAGCGCGCTCGATACGAAACACTCGAGGGCGTGGCCGAACTCGTGAGCCTGGAGCGCGTTCTCACGATGTGCGACCTGCTCGACAGGGCGGGCATCCGTTTCTGGGTCATGGGTGGTTGGGGCGTCGACGCTCTGCTTGGTGACGTCACGCGCAGACACAAGGATCTGGACCTACTTCTCCTCGTCGCGGACCTGCCGGCCTACGAGCGTCTTGCCTCCGCCCGCTCCTGGACGCGCAGCTACACGTGGTCAGAAAACGTTGAGTTTGAGCTCGACGGCAGGCGCTATGACTCGGCCTTCGTCGACGCCGATCCGGAAGGTGCCGAGTTGGACGTGCACGTCATCGATGTCTCGGAGGATGGCAAGCTGATCCAATATTCATCGGACCCATGGCCGCTGCCGCCGAAGGCACTAGCAGGGATGGGGCAGCTTGCTGGTCGATCCATCCGATGTGTGTCTGCCGACGCACAGTTGGCCATGCACACTGGGTACGACCTGCCGGATGCCCAACGTCATGACCTCGAGAGGCTGCGCCGACTTCGGACGGAACGTTAAGGAGAGCTCGCAGCGCCGCGTCACTGCGGCATGAGCGGTGTTCAGGTGAGCAGCGTTCGTATGGCGGTAAGCGTCGAGTCAAGGCTGTTGGCGTTGATCCATCTCGCCTGAGGTCGTATGACTCGAAGGGTCTCGATCGATGCCACGAAGGCCTCCACGTCCGCTGGCCCGACGAGTTGGTTGTTGATTGCGTGTTCCGGCCGGGTTGGGGTCTCCGAACGGTGGGCGAGCCGGGTGGCAAGGGAGGGATCGTCGAGTTCAAGGACGACCTCCACGAAGGTCGCTCCAGATCTACCGGCCAGGGCTTCGAGTTCCTCGATGAAGTCGGGGCGCGCGAGGTACTGCCCGAGAACCACGTCGGAGCCTTCTAACAGAAGTCGAGTGATCTCGATGAGAGCGAGGCGACGTGCCTCCAGACCCGCCCCGTGCTGGTCGGTTGTCCAGGTCGGTAGAGCGTGCTTGATCGCGTCCAAGTCCAGAACTGACATCCGACCTGAGACTGATTGGCGGACAGCTTGAAGATCAGACACCTTTCTGCGGTTGCGGTTGTTGCGGCGGCTGCATTCATTGTTTCGACTCCGGGCGTAGCAAATGCAGCGCAGATGCATAATCCTATTGAGGGCTACACTTACACCGATACTTCATGGCGTCTCTACGCAACGCTTCGCCACAAGACCGACCCTGGATTGATCAGCTTCACACCGAATAACCTTGCGTGTGGCGGCGTGGGGCTCCGCCTCTACGATGACTACAAGGGATACTTTAACATCAATGGCACGAGCGGAGTCCTGTGGACGGACCACTCAACGAAGACTCTGGCGACCGCCGCCAACACTGCGCCCCTGCTCACTTTCCAGGTGAGCGCACGGCGACTTTGCACTACTAATGTCGATACCTTCTTTAGTGGCGATCTGTTCTACTAGAGACGAAGGGAGGGCGGCGGTTGCCTGCCTCCCTCCCTTCCGCAAAGGCAGAGAGGAAGGGAATTGAGAGCTGTCCTTGTCCTGCTTCTCGCGGGTCTGCTGCTGTGCTCGTGCACTGAACATGGACAGCAGCCGCGTACGAGCTTTCAGGACTACCCTGCCGCAGTGAAGGAATACCTCGATGCCGAAGGGCGCCTTGACCTGCCGAGCGGCAAATCCTGGCCAGCCTCCCCTATTCCGCACAATGATTCGGAGAGGGAGGAGTATGAACGTTTCGCAGGAACGGCTCTTGCGGAACTATTTTACTTTTGTGCGTGGGCTGACACGTACCGTGTGACGGGCGGCTCGATAGAGGCTGCAACAAGAATCTCACAAATCAAGGGTATGGATGTGTACAGGAACCGCAGCGATGCGGAGACGAAGAGACTCTTCGGAGTTGCGGCGGCAGCAGCCAGTCGTGGGGACTCTGCTGGCGTCCTCGACAGCACGCACCAATTGTGTGGTTAGTCGTCGACGGCAATATGCAGACACCCAAAGGTGGCGTTGGCAGTATCAAGAGCTGCTGGACAAGTGGAGGGCTTCCAGCGCCGACCTATAGGCGCGTCTGATGAGGGCCGAGTTTCCGAGATCAGCGAACCCCATGGTCGGACACGTCTACGATGCCAAGGGACGGCCGCTCGGACCCCCTGGCCGACGGCGAGTTCAACCGGGACTACATGCGCGTGAGGTACGGCCTAATTCGTCGCGCCGTCCGTTGTAGCAGGGAGAGGTCGCGTTGAGGGCAAATGCGGAACTCTGGGATCCCCTCGAGCGAACTGCTGCCTGGTTCATTTCGTATATGATGGTTGCCATTTTGAGTGGGTTCACCCATGCAGATTTCGTTTGGATAACGCCCCTCTGCGCCTCGCTTGCAGTCTTGTCGAACCGAGTGGTTGAACCACCCGTACATAGACTGCGAGTACGCGTCGATTTACTCAATAGTGAGGAGCGACAGTTCCTCCTGATACTTACTAGCGTTCTTCCAATTCTTTTGATCGTGGCAATCTGCGCGCTCTAGAATCTCCCCGGGTCGGACTCAGGGGCGACGCTATGCTCGCCGCCCAAGCAAGGCCAGCCTATGCGGGCCGCGCAAGGGGAGCAGGTTGGGTATGGCCTGGTAGAGAGCACCTCGCGGGCGTCCGCAATGCTCGCTCTAGCTTGTGAAGATGTCCTGAGCGCAAGATCCGGAGCGGACCGCCTAGGCTGCACCCCAGCGCTCGCTACCAGCCGCCGTCGTCTTTTCAGCCAAGGTGCCCAATACCCATGACCGCGACGCCGACCCTTGCGGCCCGCGAGAACGGCATCCCTGAATCGAACGGTGGCCTGCTCGGATACGTTCCCGCCCTTGATGGGCTCCGCGGTTTGGCCGTCGTCCTGGTTCTGCTGTTTCATTTCGTGGGCCACCAGGGACTTCCCGGCGGGTGGGTGGGCGTCGATGTGTTCTTTGTGCTCTCTGGATTCTTGATTACGACGCTGCTCGTCCAAGAACATCAGGAAAAGGGCCGCATCTCACTCTCCCAGTTCGCCAGCCGCCGAGCAGCCCGCCTCTTCCCTGCTCTGGCATTCATGCTCGCCATTTGGTGCATTCTCCTCGTGATCTTTCACGATTACGAATGGTTCGGGGAGACTCCAGCGCGAGACGCAGGTCGGCCCGTGGACCCTCAGGCAGCTCTTTCGAATGTGTGGCACGCGCTTGCTTACGCAGCCAATTGGGATGTGATTCATGGCGGAATGGCCGCCCCGTTGGAACACCTTTGGTCCCTAGCCGTTGAGGAGCAGTTTTATCTGGTCTGGCCAGTGGTGCTTCTCGCGCTGTCGCGGCGCTCTCCGCGAGTGTGCGTTGTTGTTACTTTGCTGTTGGCTTTGGCGTCCGCCGCGCTCCCACTGCTCTATTGGGACGGGGGTCGCGGAGCGGAACGGATCTATTTCGGTACCGATACGAGGGCTGTTGAGCTGCTCGCTGGCGCGCTGACGGGTTGGGCGGCCCGGAGTTCCCGGGGGCGGTTCTGTCGATCTTTCGCCGCTGCAGCTGTGGGATGGTTTGGGCTCATCGTTATCCTCGCGATCGCCGTCGACCCTCCCAGCCAACGTTGCAAGTCCCTCTGGTCAGCCTCGATTCTGGCCATCGCGGCAACCGCCCTCATCCTGGCGCTCCTGCCAGAGAAGGGGCTGCTGCCTTTGATCTTCTCCCATCCAGCGCTGAGGTGGACCGGTCGCAGGTCCTATGCCCTGTATCTGTGGCACTACCTGTGGGCGACTTGGACGCATCCGATGACTCGGACATTGGCGTTAACCCTCGGCGTGACCGGCACTGTTCTCTGCGGTGAATTGTCCTGGCGCCTCGTCGAGCAGCCTGCGCTGGCAGCGGCGAAGCGCCGGTTGCGCCCGATGAAGGCGGAAGTCAGATCATCATGAGCCCAGTCACGGCTTGGGCACCCCTCGCGAGACGCGCTGCGTTGCTTGGCCTTGCCGGCTCGTGCGCGCTCGCACTTGCTGGGGCAGAGGTGGGCGCCATCCCACGCCCAGCTTCTCCTGATCCTTTGGCGCGCCTGTTCGGTCTGTATGAGCTCAGGGAGAACTCGATTGCGGGCGCTTTGTGCTTGCTGCTCGCGGCGACAGGGCTCGGGACCCTTGGCTGGGCATGGGCAAGCGTGGGTAGGCATCTCTCAGGTGTCTCTCCCGGTCAGCTTTGGCGGCTGGCCGGTTTGTGGGCTCTCCCGCTGGCTATCGCCCCGCCCATGTTCAGCGGAGACGTCTACGCGTATGAGGGCCAAGGGCGTCTGGTTCTGCACAACATCGACCCCTACGAGTTCGGCCCCGGCTCATACGAACCGACTAGCCCGTGGTCCTACAACATTGATGGGCAATGGCGGTTCGCCCCTTCGCCCTATGGGCCGCTATGGCTCCGACTCGCCGCCTGCTTGACACAGTTGTCCGGCGAGCGACCCATCCTGGCCATGTTCATGGTGAGGGCCCTATGCGTGCTGTGCCTTGTCGTCTGCGGGTGGGCACTGGTGGGCCTTCTGCCAGGCGGTGCTCGCGCCGCCGGACCTTCGCTTTGGTTGTTCCTGTGCAATCCACTCGTCTTGATCCACGGCATTTCCGGCGCGCACAACGATGTTGTGATGTTGGCGCCGTTGCTGCTGGGTGTGAGTCTGGCGCTCCGACACTCGGGGAAGTCAGCGGCAATCGGCGTTGCGACGGTCCTGGTGGTGGCGGCGAGCCTGGTAAAAGCCCCCGCACTAATCGCTCTGCCGTTTCTCCCTCTCGCGGCTGTCGGAATTCGCAATCGGATCCGGGCGCTGGTGACGGTGGTCGTCACAGGAGTCGGAGCTCTACTCGGGTGCAGCTCGCTGCTTCATCTGGGTTGGGGCTGGGTAGCCGTCATTATCGGAGGTCCCGCGAAGCCGTCCATTTGGTCCCCTGCATCGGCAATAAGCCGAATCGCGGATGCCGAGGGGCAGGGCGATGCTGCAAGCCTGCTGCTGGGGGTGCTGCTCTTGGTCGGACTCGTCGCGTGTTGGGTGTGGGGCGCGAAGGGGGGAGCCGTCTCCCAGGCAATCGGATGCGCGCTGCTCTTGGTCCCGCTGGCGACCGTCACGATGCAGCCGTGGTACCTCTTGTGGAGCCTTCCTTTTCTGGCTCCGGTCTGGTCGCGCAAGCCGCATGGTTACGCCGTCGGCGGGTGCATGCTCCTGACCTTCATGGTCATGCCGAACGGTCGGAGCTGGATCCGCCCCCCTCTGTATGGATTCCCGTTCCTGCTTCTCGCGGTGGTCCTGCTCTCCCTGCGTCTCTTCTACCGGCGCGCCCAAGGGCAAGAGCAGTTACCGCGACCCGCCGAAACGGCCGCCGCCGCTGTTGTGGCCACGGACTAACGGTTCACGGAGTGCGTCCGCCCTAGGGATCCAGCCCTCCCAGGTAAAGCCTTGCCGAGGACCAATCCGCACAATAGGCGCTAGTTCGGACGTGCCCTGCGCCAGAGTTCAACGTGCTTGGCATTCGTGCTACTGATCCATACTCGTTCGAAATGTGTGAGTACGAACTCTCTGGTGCGTTCTGTCCATTCCGGAAACTGGCTTGGAGTCGCCCTCAGTAGGAGGAAGTCCGCCTTCGACATTTGATCTACGTTTGTCTCTTGCCAACGCTCGTCCGCGACGAAACCGGCAGGGTAGAAGTTCACTCCTCGCGGCCAGGACGTATTCTCGGTCAATGCTACGCCTCGCCCGTCGATGAAAGAGGGACAGGCATTGGAAGGCGTCTGGAACACATCGGCCGCGATCGTGAGGCTCACGGCGTCGGAATAGACACAGCTGTGGTCAGGAATCATGCGAGCTGCTTGTCTCAGATCGCCTTGGCCGCCCGCGTGAAGCAGCCCTGAGCCGGTACCGACTGCAAACCCTAGGAACAGGACGCCCAGTAGCGCCCCGGGAAGGAGGGGAAGCTGCGCGGGTCCCGCCCTGCCGGCGACGAGCGCGGCGAGCATGGCGATGGCTGGCGCGAGAAATGCGCCGTAATGCAGGAAGTAGGTCGGCCCCTGCAAGATGGCTACTGAACTCACCAAGAGTACTGTGAGCCACAAGCTGACGGGTGATCGCCATGTTCTCCGCTGACCGTATAGTGCAGCGGTCAGCAACATCAGGAACAGACACGCCCCGCCCCACGCGCTTGCGTACCCGAGGCCAGCCATGCTTGCAAGACGTGCAATTCCGTGGTCGACACCGGTGTTTTCCGGTCGTGACAGTTGTGTCACGACGATGTCGTGCCACGAAGAAGCTGGCGCTCTGGCAACGAACGGTCCGAGGAGGACAAGGGATCCACTCGCCAAGCCTGCAAAGTATGGCGTTACCAGGCGATACTGCCTCGTTGAAAGGACCCAAACGAGCACGCCCATTACGTAGGCGCCCGCGAAGAGCTTTATCCCGAGCCCCGCGACGATCAACACACCCGCCAAGAACATGTCCCGGCGCAAGGGTGCTTGGTTGCGCAGCAGCAGGTAGACGGCGCTGAGGCAGGCCACGTTGACCAGCGGTTCGAGCAAGACTGTGTGCTCGGCACTCACGGCGTTCGGCATGACCGTGTACACCCCAGCCGCCACGAGCGCCGCGCGCGGGCGAACCCGCACTGGCAGCGGAAGGAACTTGGCCAGACGATAGACAAGAACCACGTTCGCTACTGCGACGGCCTGCATCAGGACGCGCGCGCTTGCCATGCCGATTGGGTCGCCGAAGAAGCGACCAATAGCAGCCGCTGGCATCAAGACGACGGCGAGAATGGGAGGGTGCACGATCGTGAAGTCGCGGTAGGGCCAGAGGCCTGCCAGAAGGAGGCGTGACGAGCTGTAGTACACGCCGTCGTCGTACTCAAGAACTCCTAAGAACGCATGGGACGGCCACCACGTTGCGGTGCGCAGCAGGATCGCCAGCACGAGCAAACCGTGCAGTGGCGCGAGTCGCAGATGCCAGCGTTGTCGGTGTGGCTCTTGAGTATCGCGAAACTCGTTAGTGCTCTGCGGAGCGTCGGCGATCATGTGGGGGCCCTCGCAGCGCGCTACAACGGATAACAGAGATGAGCAGGCAGGCCCGTCGCGATGGACCCGCTCCCAGCGAGGCTAGCAGCCTGCCCTTCTCGCTGCCTCTGTGACGGGGCAACGAGAAGCGCTGACAGGAAGGTAAGAGAACGTGGCTTGCTTCCAGTTCGCGGGTTCCGCCGGCGACACCAGAGCGGTGAGGTTTCGCATATGGGGCGAGGGGACGACTAATGATCGCGTCTGGTCTGCGACCGCCTTCTAATAAGGCGGAAGCCCCTTGTACTCGATACCCCACCCGTCGATCGCGTTGAGGGGTGAAATCGTGCCATCTTCAGTATAGGGCGCCATCCACTCGTTGTGACAGATCGAGGTGCCACAATAGTAGTAAAGGAAAACCCCGCATCCTGTGCGGTTCCTGACGGACTCGACTCTGTTTCGGTATTGATCCGCAAGTGCTACGAACTGTCCGTGGCCGTCGCAGCTGCCAACAATTCCGACCTGCCACAGGAAGTTGTTGAAATTCGTTGAATCATAGAAACAGATGAAGCCCGCGTTCGGCAGGCATCCGGAGGCGTAGGCGGGCGCCGCCGTTGCTACGCCCGAGCCGAAGATCAAGGCCAGGATCACTAGCATGCGCTTGAGCATGCTGCCCCCTTCCGTCAGGGTTCCAGTGCGCCGCAGGCTACGCGCGGGGCGGTCGCCGTCAAGGGAAGGATCGCGTTCTTGACGCGGCTGTTGGCAGGACGAGTTCTTGGCACCACACTGTTGGACTTTCTGTAGAGCCGACGACGTCCTTGGTACAGGCGCCCTCTGATCGGCTCCGGCGCGACCCGGTTCATCCCCTGATCAGTCATGCTCGAACGGCGCCGGCGCTAGCCACGTCCCGTCTGGAACGGCTGCTGGGCTGCTCTGTGCCCGGAGCCGCGTCAGCCTGACCAGCGGTAGATGTGGGTGCCGTCGGCGCTGATCTCGTCGGGCGGCTTCACGCGTCCGCCCTCAACGTCTTCGACCGTGCCGCGCCCCTCGACGGTGCCGCCGCGGACGCCGCCGTTCAGGAACCGACCGTCGACGTGCAGCGATCCCTGGCAGCGGCCAGTCGCCGCGACCTCGACAAGACCGCCCTCATCGACGTGGATGCTGCCCTGCTGACGGCCGTGAATCTGCACATGGCTACCGCGCTCGACGTGCAGCGATCCCTGGTGCCGCCCGAATATCTCCGCGACCGCCCCGTACTCCACGTGCAGTGATCCCCGCAGCCTGCCCGTCAGGCGCAGGTGCGCCCCCGATGCGACCTCAATGGAACCTCGGTGATCCACCGCGACCGTCTCCTCCCCACGATGCGCAGCGGCGGAACCTCTCGACCGTCGATGATGTCCACCCGCTCAACTTAACGCCGCGGTGCGACAGGACTGCGCGTTGGCGTTCTGCCAGGCGGTGGCCACGACCTGCGCGTCGGCGGGCACCTAGCGCGCCGAACCACCTGCTTGCCCAGTGGCGCGAGCGCGTGAGCGGCTTCCACCCACACGCGAGTCGCCGCTGACGAGCGCCGACCCTCTGCTCGTGCTGACCGAAGGCTGGATGCGCCGTTCGCCGACCCGGGTCAGCCACCGCCGGCACTTCGCGCATCGTGCTGGCCCGCACTCAGCGCCGGAGCGTGCGCAGGTTCCGAACGAGGTCCCGGTCAGCCGCGCTGCGATGCCGTGCCTCAAACGTGCCGTCAGCGGGCGCTCTGCGCGCGACAGGATGGTGCACCGCTGTACGGTCGAAGTATGACGCCGCGCCTCCCCCGCGCCGCAGAGTCGCTCGCCCGCGCCCGCCGGCTTATCGATGACCTCAAGTCCGAGCAGCACACGGGCGAGTCCCGCTTCCGCGATCGCCTGCCGGCAGTGCTCGACCTACTCGACGGTGTGTCACGCGGAATCGATGAGCAGAGTGCAGGCCAGCGGACGCCGGTGTTCAGCGCCTGGTGGAAGACCCAATGGACGGCTGAGCGGCGAGAGATTCGCGAGCTCCGGAACGCCGAACTCAAGCGCCTCGAGACCAAGACCAGGGCGCACTTCACCGTCGTGATCAACGAGTCCCTGAACACCGGACCTAGTGGGACCACGGGCGCTACGACCTCCACGCTGGCCGGCGCGTTCTTCTTCGACGGCGGGCACTTCGACGGCGAGGAGGTCGTGCCGACGCTCCAGGCGTACGCCTCGCATCTGGAGGCCGCACTTACCGAGGCGGAACGCCTACTCGCCGTTCCGGACTAAAGCCCTGCCTGCATCGTCCGCCGCTCGCGGCACCCTGGACGGATAGGTGCCGATTCCGATCTGGCCCAGAGGCCGTTGCGGAGGCAGGGCAACGACAGTTCAGTAGGTCCGCTCATCGCCATGAGCGGGCACATCGCGCGTACGTCCCGGTGGGCATCCTGCCTGCTCGCTGATGACCCTTCGGGGGCCGCAGGCCCGCCCTAACCCGTTTCTGCCACTCACAGCGCCCGCGAACCTTAACCACCAATGGACCGAGCAGGGGGCCCGTCGATAGGTCCCGTCGCCATCTAACGAGACGTCTAACCAACGTGTCGCTTCTCAGCCATACTCAAGCGGTCAGGACGGCACCGGACCCGAAGGAAGGCGTTTCAGGACAGCACGCGACCTGCCGAGACGGGCCCCACCCAGACGTCAAAATCGGGCTTGTAAACAGCAGGTCGTCGGTTCGATCCCGACCGCCGGCTCTCTACTTCGGGTA
>AR_comb_assmDRAFT_10601075_pt1 | contig 11296 bp, 10 predicted proteins | sample ArasoioldDNA_FD_10543 | JGI IMG/M metagenome (IMG submission 10543) | reverse complement strand
ACCCACTAGCGTGCGAACCTTCACATCGTTTGGGACGAGCCGCTCGCGAACGTCCCGCAGATGCTTCTCGGCGTCCATGTGCAAGTAGCGTTCGTACTCAGGAACCTTGAAGACGTAGTTGGGATCGGGAGGCAAGGGTGGCACGGTTGGGACGACATTCACCAGCAACAATTCGGCGTTGAAATGCTGCGCAAACTCGCTTGCCGTTTTGATGCAGGTGCAAGCGGGTCCACTGAAGTCGGTAGGGCAGAGGATGCGTTTCACGGGCAGCATGAGCAAGTCTCCGAGGCGGGCATTATAACCGCAATAGCCATCTGGAAAAGAGATTGCCGGGAGGATGTTCTTTGCCTATAATCTAACTAACCGGTTAGTTAGATTTGGAGGGGGACAGGCCTATGACGGCGACGCAGAGCCGCAAACGGCTGGGCTCGCGGGGCACCCCCGATGCGAGCAAGGCCGCAATCTTGCAGGCCGCAATCCGCGAGTTTGCCCGAGAGGGAATCGCCGGTGCGCGAACCGATGCCATCGCGCGGGCCGCCAAGGTCAACAAAGCACTTCTGTACTACTACTACCGCGATAAGCAGACACTCTACGGAGCCGCGCTCGATCATGTGTTTCAGCAGCGGCTGGATTTGCTGCTCCCCGTCTTGCAGGAGAACGTACCTCCCGGTGAGAAGATTTTGCGATACGCGGGAGCGCTATTCGACTACTTCGCACAGAATCCCTCACACCGCGAGATGGTGCAGCGCGAGATCCTGATGCTTCCCCGTCACTCGCACATGAAGCGTGTGATGAAACGCTATTTCCACCCGCTGTACGACGAATTGCTCAAGGTGCTGAATGACGGAATCGACGCGGGCATTTTTCGGCCGATTGATCCGATGCAGTTCATCCTGAGCATGGGCGCGGTGATCGTGCAGTATTTTGCCAGTGCTCCGATCGTGCGCCTGGTCACCAAGGAAGATCCACTCGGACCGGAGCGGCTCGGCGCGAGACGGGCCGCAGCCCTGGATTTCATTGCCGCCGCTTTATTCCAACCGAGTGCCATCAAGCCCGAAGGAGCACGGACGTGAGCCCGCGCAACCGGATTTTCATCCTGCTGGGAATCATCTTCTTGATCTCGGCGGGCTATTACCTGCTCTCGACACCGCGCAGCCAGGACCTGGTGATGATCGGGACGGTTGACGCAAACCAGGTCATCGTGAGCCCCCAGGTTCAGGGACGGCTTCTCAAGCTGCTCGTGGACGAAGGAACTGCCGTGAAGGCGGGCGAGCTGATCGCCGAACTTGACCCGTCAGAGCTGGAAGCTCAAGCGGCAGCCGCTCAGGCGACGATCCGGAGCTTGCAATCGAAGGTCTCGGAGATGCGCTACACCGAACAATCCACGACGGGATCAACCACCAGCGATGTGGCGAATGCGCGCGCAAAGTTGTCGTCGATGAAAGCACAACTGGCCCAGGCTCAGGCCGCTTTGGAACGGACGGAGAGTGATAGCCGTCGGATGGTTTCGCTCGCGCAGCAGGGTGTGGCGTCCGATCAGGATCGGGTGCAGGCCGAGACGAACTTGACTGCCGCTAAGGCGAATGTGCAGTCCTTGAAGGAACAAGTTTCTGCCGCGGAAGCCGAGTTGAATTCCGCCACGGCAAAGACTCACCAGGCGCGAGCCGCGCAGAGTACGGTCGCGGCGACACAGGCCGATCTGGCCAACGCCGAAGAGCAATTGCAGCAGGCGCAGGTGCGGCTCGGCTATACGAAGATCTATGCGCCGGTCACCGGCACCGTGTCGGTTCGTGCCGCCCGCCAGGGAGAAGTCTTGAACGTCGGTCAGCCGATTTGCACGATCGTCGATTACACGGATACGTGGGTACGGGCGGCCTTGCCGGAGACGCAGGCCGATCACATCGGAATGGGTGAAGCACTGAAAATCCGGCTGCCCGGAGGCACGCTTACCATCGGAAAAGTATTTTTTAAATCAGCGGAAGCAGATTTCGCCACGCAACGCGACGTGAACCGGCGGAAACGCGACATCAAGACCATTGTCCTCAAGGTGCGGCTCGACAACCCAAATGGTGCGTACGTTCCTGGCATGACCGCGGAGGTCTTGGTGACGCCGAACCAACTCGAGGGCAAAACGAGCGCCCAGAACGCAACGGCGGAATCGCAAAGATGACTACTGGCAATGGCAACTCAAGTCACGCGAACGCCATCGACGTACTTCACATCGTGAAGAAGTACGGCGATTTCACGGCAGTCGATGACGTTACCTTTCATGTCGGCAACGGCGAGATTTTCGGGCTCCTCGGGCCAAATGGCGCCGGGAAGTCGACCCTCATCCGCATGATGACCACGCTCATTCCCATCACGGCCGGCAGGGCCGTGGTAGCGGGATATGACGTGCAGAAAGATCCGGATGGTGCCCGGCGATGCATCGGCGTGATTCCCCAGGCATTGACCAGCGATATCGACCTCACAGTCGAAGAGAACTTGCTCATCTACGCGAAACTATACGACGTTCCAGCCAAGCGACGTAGAGAAGCAATCGACGAACTGCTGGAACTTGTCGATCTCACCAAGTGGCGTGGAGCGCAAACCAAAACGCTATCCGGTGGTATGCGGCGGCGATTGGAAATCGCCCGCGGATTGGTGCACAGCCCAAAGATTTTCTTTCTCGACGAACCAACCACCGGACTGGATCCGGTGTCTCGTGTGGCGGTCTGGGAGATGTTGACCAACATCAAGAAGCAGCGCGAACTGACCGTCCTGATCACGACTCACTACATGGATGAGGCTGACCGGCTGTGCGACCGGATCGCAATCGTAGATCACGGCAAGCTGGTGGCGTTGGATACTCCCTTTGAACTAAAAGCCAGCGTACCCGGGTCGAACGTGATTGAAGTGCAATTCGAAAATCCGCCTGCAGATTGGGAAGCGCGTCTTGGGAAACTAACCGACGTGAAATCCGTACAGCATGAAGCCGCCGGCATGTTCCGCGTGATGACCGCTAACGGATCGCGCACGACTACCGCACTGGTGGAGATGGCGGTGCAAGCAGCTGTTCCGGTGAAGTCGTTGATGGTGCAGAACACAACGCTCGATGATGTGTTCGTGCACTACACCGGGCGGCAGTTGCGCGATGAACTCGTCAAGCCTGTGGGGTTCATCATGCCGCCCAGGCCGGGTATGCAGCCATGAATCGGATGCTGGCGATTGTTGAACGGGAAATGCGCAAGTTCTTTCGCTCGCCCGCCCTCATGTTGGTCTCCATGGTCTTTCCTCTGGTGCAGCTCATCGTGCTGGGCAACGCCTTTGGAGGGAAGATTCGCGACGCAAAGCTGGGAATCGTCGACCAGGATGGCGGCACGCAGGCACTCAAGATCCGCGAAGCAGTCGATTCGGTGCGGGCGAATATGCGGACGTTCCTGCCCATCTATTACGACAGTGAGAAGCAAGCCGCCGAGGACGTACGGAATGGCAAGATTCAAGGCGCGCTGATCATTCCTCCGCAGTACTCACGGCGAGTCTATGAACAGAATCATCCGCAGATCGCGCTGATTGTCGACAACAGCGACAACTTCATGAGTTCGACGCTGCAGGATTCTCTTAGCCAGATTACTGCTGCCCTGAATCAGCCGACAGTCGAGCCTCGGATCTTGCAGCAGACGATTCTGCAGGTCGTCGAACTCTATCCCTACATCGAGTACATGAAGTACTTGCTTCCGGGCTCGATCACCCTTGCGATGTACGTCTCAGTGATGATCGGCGGTGGCATGCTCTACATCGATGACAAGGCCCGCGGCGTGCATGAGGGCTACCTCGTGACGCCGATCACAAAGGCAGAACTGGTCTTTGGAATGAATCTGGCGGGTGCGATCAAGGCAGTGCTAACCGGGGTCGTCATTACCGTAATAGGGTCGCTGCTGGCTGGAGTGAATACCATCTTTGATCCGGCGACCGCGGTGGGGCTTTTGCTGATGATCGTGTTCACATCGATTGCATTCAATACGATGATGTTTTTGCTGATGGTGCGTGTGGACGATCCGCTCGTACCGCGCGCCATGTTTGGCATCCTGAATACGCTCCTGTTTTTCCCCAGCGGATCGATTTACCCGGTCCAGGCGTTTCCTGCCTGGCTGCGGTTTATTGCGAAGATTGATCCGTTCACGTACGCCGTCTCCGGTTTCAAAGGACTGTTGCTAAAAGAGGCATCCTTCACCGCCATTGTTCCCGACATGCTCTATCTCGCGATTTTTGGAACCGCGGCACTGGCAGTGGCCACACCGCTTTTTAAGCGAACCCTGTAGAGAGATTCGCGGGAACTTTTTGTCTTCTGCCGGTTTCCGATATTCTAGAGACCTATGACCCTGATGGATGCGAAGGAGTACGACCCGGTCCGCGAGCGGCGCCGGAGGCTCCGCATCTGGACCGTTGTTTCGCTCGTGCTTGTGATTGCGTTCCTCGCCTGGATGTTTCGGAACTGGCCCGAGGAGCGCATTGTCGATCATTTTTTTGCGGCGCTCCAGCAACAGCAGTTTGAAAAAGCCTACGGGATCTGGTTCCACGATCCGGATTGGCAACAACATAAGCAGCAATACACGCAGTATCCCTACAACGAGTTCTATCGCGATTGGGGTCCGGGCGGAGAATACGGCCCCATCAAGTCGTACCGTATCTACGCGTCAGGCAGTCCTAAGGGTGGCGGCACTGGCGTGATCGTCGAAGTCGTGGTCAACGAGCGATACGAACACTCGCGTATATGGGTAGAAAAGAAGACCAAAACCCTCACCTTTTCGCCGTATTGAGGAACGTATGAGCATCACCACGGAAGAAGAACTTGTGGGCATGCAGGCAGCTGGTGTGATCGCACGCAAGGTGCTCGAGGCTATGAAGCAGCAGGTGCGGCCAGGTGTCACCACGGCGCAACTGGACGCGATTGGCAATCGTGCCATGCTGGAACATGGGGCGCGTTCAGCGCCAGCGATGGTGTACGGATTCCCCGGCGGCTCATGTATCAGCGTGAATGATGAAGTCGTGCACGGGATCCCGGGCGAACGCGCACTCGCGGCTGGCGACTTGGTGAAGTTGGATGTGACCATTGAGAAAGATGGATTCATGGCCGACACGGCAGCAACGGTCGCGGTGGGCGCTGTTTCTCCAGAACGTTCGCAGCTGATGGAGTGTGCGGAACGTGCCTTTTTCAAAGCGATGCTGGTAGCGCGCGCCGGCTTCCGGGTATTCGAAATTGGACGAGCCGTGGAAAAGGAAGTGCGTCGTTCTGGTTTTTCGGTGGTGCGACCGCTCTGCGGGCATGGCATTGGACGGACAATCCACGAAGACCCACAGGTCCCCAATTTTCTCGATCTTCAGGCGCGTTCGATTTTGACCGAAGGCTTGGTGATCACGGTGGAACCGATTATCGCCGCCGGAACGGGCGAGGAGTTTCTAGCGGAGGATGGATGGACTGTGCGGACAGTGGATCAATCCATGGCCGCGCACTACGAGCACACGATTGTGATCACCAGAGGAAAGCCGATCGTGTTGACGGCGGCGTAAGAAGTGCCTTGCGTCTCGCAAATAAAAACTCTTGCCAGGGCGAGCTGCCATTGCGTTACGCCTGCGACAGCTTCTCCAGTGTCTTTGCCAAAGATGCTTCATCTTCGACATTGACCGCGGTCTTGGCGCGATCAATCTGGCGCATCAGGCCGCACAAGACCTTTCCAGGGCCGACTTCGACGAACGTATCTACGCCTTTGGCAATCAGCGCGCGCATCGATTGATCCCACTTCACCGAGCCGGTCACCTGGCGAACCAAAGCGTCACGGCCCGTGTCGGCGGTCGCGACCAATGCGGCGTCGACATTGCATAGAACTGGCACGGAGGGATTTTCAAACTTGAGCGCTTGCAGGTCGCCGGCAAGACGATCCTGAGCGGGTTTCATTAGCGAGCTGTGAAAAGGTGCACTCACTGGCAGAATTTTTGCGCGTTTTGCGCCGCGCTCATCCGCAAGTTTGGTGGCGCGCTCGACAGCCGCAGTGTGTCCGGAAATGACAATCTGTTCGGGAGAGTTGATGTTCGCGGGCTCGCACACCTCGCCTTGCGCCGCGTCCGTGCACACCGCGGCCACTTTCTCCGGAGCCATACCCAGTATCGCGGCCATCGTGCCCACACCAACCGGAACGGCCTCTTGCATATATTTTCCGCGATTCCGCACCGTGCGCACGGCATCGGCAAAGGACACCGTTCCCGCGGCTACGTGCGCGGAATACTCTCCAAGGCTGTGACCCGCAACAAACGCCGGACGAAGGCCTCTTTCCTGGAGGACCCGCCACGCCGCTACCGACGCTGTGAGGATCGCCGGTTGGGTGATCTCGGTCAGTCGAAGTTGATCTTCAGGGCCTTCGAAGCACAGTTGCGAGAGCTTGTAGTCAAGCGAGTCGTCGGCTTCGGCGAATGTTTGTCGGGCAACGGCGTAGTGTTCCGCCAGATCCTTACCCATGCCAACCGCCTGGGAGCCCTGTCCGGGAAAAAGGAATGCAATCGTGGTCATAGATTTCGAAAAATACTGATAGGTTCCTTATTTTAAGAGTGAGCTTGACCGGAAATTTGTCTCACGCCACCTTCACGAACCGTACAGCGCAGTCGCTTGAAACGAAGGTGCTGGCGGCGTGAGAACCTAGTTTCCGACGCTCGCCGCTGCGGGATGGATAGCGGCGAGCCCTTTCTCGATCCGTTCGTTTACTCCGCTGGCGGCAAATTCGCCAGCCACTCGAATCGCATTCTTGATGGCGTTCGCGTTCGACGAACCATGGGTGATGATGCACACGCCCTTCACGCCGAGCAATGGCGCGCCGCCATACTCCGTATGATCCAAGCGCTTCTTGAACTCGGCGAATGCGCTGCGCGATAACAGTGCGCCCACCTGGCGCGTGATTGTCGCTTTCAACGTGTCTTTCAAAGTCGCCCGTACGAGATTGGCCACGCCCTCCGAGGTCTTCAGCGCGACGTTGCCGACGAAGCCATCCGCGACGATCACATCCACTTCGCCGTTGTAAATGTCGCGTCCCTCAACATTGCCTACGAAATTGAGCGGCAACTGCTTGAGCAGATGGAATGATTCGCGGGTGAGCTCGTTGCCCTTGGATTCTTCCTCGCCGATCGAGAGCAGCCCTACGGTAGGCTTAACAGTTCCAAAAATAGCGCGGAAGTAGATCTCGCCCATCACCGCGAACTCTTCGAGGTTGTTCGGCTTGCAATCGACGTTCGCGCCCACGTCGAGCAGCATGGCGCCAGTTCCGAGCGCTGTCGGAAATACCGCGGCGAGAGCAGGACGGTCCACGCCAGGGATTGCGCCCAGTACCATCTTCGCCGTTGCCATGGCGGCTCCAGTATTGCCGGCAGTAACGAATCCTGCTGCCTTACCTTCGCGCACCAGACGGACACCGACTCGCAGAGAGGAGTCGCGTTTGGCGCGCACGGCCTGCACGGCCTTGTCCTCCATTGTGATCACTTCGCTTGCGTGCACGATGTCGATGGGCAGCCGGCTCGCACCGCGATGGCGGTCGAGTTCGGCGCGGACGACCGCCTCCTGCCCGACCAGCAATACGCGAATTCCCAGCTGGCGGGCAGCTAGGATAGCGCCTTCAATCTCGGGCTTCGGCGCTTTGTCCGAACCCATTGCATCCAGAGCTATAACGCTTGGCATGGAGTGCGGGGAAAAGGCTAGCTTGCTTCTTCAACCTCGAGAACTTCGCGGCCCTTGTAGTACCCACACTTGGGGCAGGCACGATGGGGCATCTTCTTTTCGTGACAGTTCGGGCACTCCGACAACGAGTGCTTGGAGAGAGCATCGTGTGCACGCCGTGTGGAAGTGCGCTTCTGTGAATGTCGCCGTTTCGGATTTGGCATGTTTCAAAACCTCTCAGGGCAGGCCTTTCAGCCGGTGCCGAGTTCAAAATGAATCTTATCTGCCGGAACGGTAGCTTAGTGCTCCAGCTTTTCGCGAAGATCTTTCAGTGCGGCCCAGCGCGGATCTTCTACCAGTTGCTCACAGGAACACATTTCCGCGTTCCGATTTTTGCCGCACGCCGGGCATAACCCCTTGCAGTTTTCGCGACACAATACCTTCAGCGGAACCGAGAGCAGAACTTGCTCGCGAAGGGCATCTTCCAGTAGCAGCCCGTTTCCCTTGTAATACCCAATCTCCGCTTCCGCGACGGTCACAGAAAGTTCCTCGTGACCTGCATCCGTGCCCTGCGGACGGTACAGCAATTCGAAGCTGCGCTTCACATCCTGCACCACCGGGTCGAGACAGCGCGCACAAGGGAGTTCCAGACTTGTCGCCAGATCTCCGGTCAGCCGGATATCCTTTACGACCTGATGTTTGCCATGGTGTTCTTCGACCAGTTGCGCGCGTCCCTGGGTGGTCAGCGTGGTTCGTTGACGCACTTCGGTTCCGAGATCAATCGCCTCAGGAGGAAACTCTTCCCGGAAATCAATGGGATGCAGCTCCAACTCTCGGATTTCGATGAACATCGGGAACCTCCGCGCCCACCTAAGATTACGATACCGCGAAGGCCCGCGGAAACACGCCCAGTGGCGTAAGTTCTCCAGGGAGCAATATTTAAGGATAAAGGGCAGGGTGGGGAGTGTCAAGAATGGGCCTGCAGGCGCCCAGTCCTCACTGAGGAAGCGTGAAGCGAATCGTGATGCTGGTGCGCATGCTGACCGGTTTTCCGTTAAGAAGATAAGGCGAGTACCGCCACTGCGTGACGGCCTGCCTGGCGGCGCCGGCTAGAACCGGGTCGCCACTGACCAAAGTCAAGTCACGGACCGTGCCGTCCACTTCAACGACGGCTTGAAGAACGACATCGCCTTGGATCTTCTGACGCTTTGCTGTTTCTGGGTAGGTCGGAGCAACACTCCGCACGAGCGAGCCCCCGGTTACTCCCTGTGATACAGGTAGGGTATTGACCGGCATCTGAACGGAGGGCGTAACGATCGACGAAGAAACTTGTGCGGAGTTCTTCTCCAGCTCAGCGAAGGCTTTGGAGACTTCGTTCTTGTCGACGGCTACGGCTGCAGGGCTCTCTTTGAGGGGCCCTCGCGATGCATCGTCGCTTTTAATCGATTGCCGCGTCGTCTCCTGGCGTAGTGGATGAGTGTTCGAAGCACGCACGACGACACTGTTCGCAGTGGCATTGAATTGCTGTTTCGAAAATCCGGGTGCAGGTGTGTAACTCGGCGGAACGACAGCTCCCGCAGGGTTCGATGTGTTGGGAACCTGGGCCTCCGCCGTCGTTTTATTCGCAGGTCGCTGGGATGCAGGGCCACGCAACGTTCTCACCGCAACCCATCCAAACGAAACGACAAGTGCCAAAAGCGCGACCGCCAACACCGCCAGCTTGACTGAGCGACTCGGCTTGGTTTCGGGCGCCGGCTCTTGCAAAACACGCTCAGCGATCGATGGGATCGGTATCACAGCCTCTGCCGAGGTTTCCGGTACATCGTCCGCGACGGCCACGATCGCACCGGACGCCGGCTTGCGAGTGGAGAACGCTATCGCGGCCAGTTGGCTCAGCAACGTTATATGCGACTCTTCGAATGCGCCGGCATGGTCGGAAAAGACTTCGAGTATTCCGACGACACTGTTTGCCTCGAGCAATGGCACAACCGCGAGTGATCGCACGCCCAGACGCTCAGAGGCTTCGGCGTCAACCCGCGAATCAACTGCCACGTCAGGGCAGTGCTGAGCCAGTCCTGTCCGGAAGCACTCTCCTGAGATGCCGGAGTTTGTACCTAGCACCGTCCCCAGAGGTGGAGCGGTCTCGCCGGCACGGGCGAGACAAACCACGCCCTCTTCTGTTTTGAGTGCCAGGGCCGCTCCCGTCGCCTCCGTGAGTTCCAACGCCGCCACGGTGATCGCGGAGAGAAGTGGATTCTGTCCTTCACTGGCGTTCGATCCACCCGAAATCATCAGGCTATGAACCGTTTCAGAGACATGCGAAGGCGGAATCAGCTCGGCGGTCGGGGGATCGCACACTTCGGAGCTATTCTGGCGTGCAGTACTATCCGAGTGATCCGGAGAAGGGGGTGTAAGCCAGGCACTCGCCATACGAATACGTCCTCGATCGGGCAGACGCTGAATCCGCGCTGCTGGCGCGATTTGGGGAGAAGTCTCTGACAAACCCGAGACCTTGTCAACGGGCCAGAACGGCCAGACTCCGCTGTTCGTTGCGTGCACAACGTTGATCGCAGCCATCGCCAACCCGTCGACTCATGTGCTCGTAAACGTCGCTATCTCAGCTCAGGAGTGGTGTATGCAGACTCGCGATGCCTGGATCCCCAATGCAACACGTTGCACACGCTCTTCGTTTAAATCCTCGCGCCTCTACTAGAGAACACACCTCCGAATCTGCCAGTTGATAGCCGAGCCAGGCTGGCATTCGGACCCGGCAGCAACGGCCATCTGTCATTCAAATCTTTTCCCCAACGTAACCAAGAAATCCTTCCACCTGTGGGGCAACCGCTGGCATGATCGAATGAATCTTCCTTGAAGCGGTGGCCGTGGAGCAGGGGGCAGTTCCATGATGAGGCGAAAGATTTGTTGCGCAATTGCGTCAGGGGTTCTTTGCCAGTTCTTGCTTGGATGCGGTTCCAGCGGAATCCAAAATCTATTGCAACCGCTCCGTCGATCCTGACTCAGCCCTCTAATCAAGCCGTAGCGCCCGGTCAAGTCGCGACCTTTTCTGTGACTGCAAATGGCAGTTCTCCGCTCGCATACCAATGGCAAAAAGGGAGCGCTACGATTTCGGGAGCGACCTCGCCGACGTATACCACTCCCGCAACCACAACCTCGGACAACGGCTCCTCCTTTCAAGTTGTGGTCACAAATGCGGCTGGCAGTGTCACCAGCAACGCTGCGACATTAACCGTTAGCGTGCATTCGACCACGCCCTCAATCACAACCCAACCGGCAAATCAAACCGTGAGTGTGGGGCAGACCGCCACGTTCAGCGTCGTTGCATCCGGTACATCGCCGCTCTCGTACCAATGGCAAAAAGCTGGTGCGCCTATCGCTGGAGCGACGTCGGCCTCCTACACGACTCCGGCGACGACTTCGTCCGACAATGGAACGCAATTCCGAGTGGTGGTGTCGAATTCCGCTGGCAGTGCAACGAGCAATACTGCGACGCTCACCGTTACGACAGTTGCCAAGGCGACCGACGTCCTCACCTACCACAACGACGCCGCACGAACCGGACAGAACCTTACCGAAACCGCGCTCACAACAACCAACGTT
>AR_comb_assmDRAFT_10055181_pt1 | contig 11296 bp, 6 predicted proteins | sample ArasoioldDNA_FD_10543 | JGI IMG/M metagenome (IMG submission 10543) | reverse complement strand
ATCCATAGCGACGCGCGATTTCGCCATCCACAAGATCGGTAATTCCAGCCAGTAAAAAAAAGACCAACGCTGCCGAATGTCCGTAGCTCCAAGTTGAGTTGAGGGCTGCGACAAATAGAATCGTCAACACCAACCGGCTGACAGTAAGACGGTTCGCCCAATTCATCTGCGTGTGGATGAAGAATGCAAGCCGCTTTGCGCTTCCACTTCCGCCTTTGCGCCTGAAGCACTCTCGCCTTTTTCTTCCTTAAGCACTGGCCGTTTCCAGATTGGCACAGTCCGCTTTAGCTCATCCATGATCCATTGGCTCGCCTTAAATGCAGCTGAACGGTGCGGGCTCTCCACCCTAACCACAATCGATGGTTCCCTGACCGGAACAAAACCGACTCGATGGTGAATGATCACCTTTGTTAAGCCGAAGCGGCCGAGCGCGGCCTCCCCAAGTTTGCGCATCTGATGTTCCGCCATTGTAGCGTGTGCTTCATATTCAATGCCGGCAATCTCTTTTCCGTCTTCGAGCATCCGCACCGCACCCCAAAAATCGACGATTGCGCCAGCCGCGGCATCGTGGGTCCGTGGCGGCAAGTCAACCGGTGATTCGGTGATCAAAACTTCACAAACTGAATTTGCCATGCGCGATTCAGGCCAGATACTCTATTTCCACCGCTGATTCCATCAGAGACCAAGGAGATACTTAAAATGAATACGAATCAATGCGATATCGGGCTGATTGGTCTCGCGGTCATGGGCGAGAATCTTGTCCTCAACATGGAGTCGAAGGGATTCTCCGTGGCCGTGTTCAATCGGACGTTTGAAGTAACCGAAAAATTCGCCGCTGGAAAAGCAAAGGGGAAAAAAATCCAGCCGACGCGGACAATGGAGGAGTTCGTCGGGGCGTTGAAGCGTCCCCGCAAAGCGATGATCATGGTCAAAGCTGGACAACCGGTGGATGCGGTCATCGGCCAGCTCGCCCCGCTATTAGAAAAAGGGGACGTGATCATCGATGGGGGCAATTCACTTTTCACTGACACGCAACGACGTTGCAAGGATCTAGAGGGTCGCGGCCTGCACTTTGTAGGCTGTGGCGTTTCCGGCGGTGAAGAAGGCGCCCTGAAAGGCCCATCAATGATGCCCGGCGGTTCAAGGGAATCGTGGGAAATAATCAAACCGATCTTCACCAAAATCGCTGCGATGGTCGACGGCGAACCCTGTTGCCGATACATGGGGCCGGATGGCGCTGGTCATTATGTAAAGATGGTGCACAACGGAATCGAGTATGGCGACATGCAACTCATCTGCGAGGCCTACGCGATTTTGAAAGATGTTGCCGGCCTAACGCCTGAAGAACTAGCCGGAATTTTCGAGGAATGGAACCGGGGGGAACTCGATAGTTATTTGATTCAGATCACGTCCCAGATCTTTCGTAAAATCGATCCCGAGACCGGTAAGCCGATAGTCGATGTGATTCTCGATAAGGCGGGACAAAAGGGAACCGGTCTTTGGACTTTGCAGTCAGCATTGAGTCAATCAGTTGTGATTTCTACCATCAACGCCGCGGTTGAAGCCCGTGTTATCTCATCGCGCAAACAAGAACGAGTTGAAGCGTCGAAGATTTTGCCCCAACCGAAAGTAACAAAATTCACCGGTAATCGCGCTGATCTCGTCACCGCAGTACGCGATGCGTTATACGCGTCTAAGATCATTTCATATGCGCAAGGAATGGAACTTCTTGGCGCGGCCAGCGTCGGATCGCATTGGGATTTAAATTTCGGCGATATCGCCACAATCTGGCGGGGCGGTTGCATCATTCGGGCGAAATTCTTGAATCGGATCAGGGAAGCGTATGAGCGCAATCCGAAGCTGCACAATCTGTTGTTGGATCAATATTTTACCGGGATTATCGAAAGGACCCAGGATAACTGGCGGGTTGCCGTTGCTACTGCGGTGAAGCAAGGCGTGGCGGTCCCGGCCTTTAGTGCTTCTCTCGCTTACTTCGATAGCTATCGATCAGCGCGTTTACCTTCGAACCTGCTTCAAGCGCAGCGAGACTTTTTTGGTGCGCATACTTACGAGCGGGTTGATCGGCCGGGTGTCTTTCACACGGAATGGCTTGAACCGACTAAAGAACCGAGCGAGAAAGCAGCGAAACCGAAGGCTCCGCAGCGAGCTGGGGAATAAGAGCAAGATGCCAATTTACGTCTACGAAACCACTGACGCTTCGAAACCAATCCGGCGTTTCGAATTGAAGCAGAGCATAAAGGATGAACCACTTCGAGTGGATCCTGAAACAGGCGAACCTGTCCGACGGGTAATTTCCGGCGGCTACGGGGTGCATGTAGCTGGAGGTGCGGCGCAATCGAGCGCGCGACCAGCACGATCGCACGGTTGTGGATCTGGCTGCGGGTGTCACTGATTGCAGGCATAGGACGCATATGTCCTATAGGACCTATCAGTGAAAATCGTGCGAATCAGTCCCGACCAGCTCGGGATGGATCAGTGGTTTGATTTTCTGTGCTTTGATTAAGACCACATTGTCGGTGTTTTGGACTTTGCCTTCGATAATCAGAAACGGTTCTTCCGTGAGCAAAAGCCGGGTCCGTTCAAATAAGGCCGGGGTAACAATTGCATTTGAAACCCCGGTTTCATCTTCAAGACTGACAAAGACAAAACCTTTCGCTGTTCCAGGACGTTGACGGCAAATCACATTGCCAGCGATTTGGATCGTCTCACCATGACGGGCGGAGGGGAGATCGGTTGCGCGCCAAATATTGAGCAACTCGGGGCGAAGCAATTTCATCGGGTGTGGACCGGTCGTTAGGTTCATGCCGTCATAATCTGCTTTCACCCGTTCCGGCATTGTCATTGGCCGGAGAGGAACATCGAAGTCAGGATTTCTGTAACCGGTCTCGCTAACTCGCGGAGGAAGCAACGGGACCATTGGGCGGCCAAGATCAGCAACTTCAGGTGCAGTCGCAAAAAGCGGTTCAGGCGGCGATTCTTCCACTCGCCACATCGCCGCACGGCGATGGCCTGCAAAACAATTGAAAGCTCCCAGTTCTGCCAGCGTCCGTAATTCTTCTTTTGTGAACCTCCCCCGTCGTTTCAAATCAGCGAGCGATTTAAATGGCGCGAGATTCCGCTCTGCGATTAGCGCCTCCGCATGTTCTTTCTGCAATCCTTTTACCATGCAAAAACCGAGGCGAACCGTTTCATCGGAAACAACCTTGCACCGCCATTCAGATTCCTTCACACAAACTGGCTGAATTCTAAGGCCATGCCGGCTGGCATCTTTTACAATTGTGGCCGGAGTATAAAAACCCATTGGCTGATTGTTCAACAAACTCGCGTAAAACTCGGCCGCGCGATGCACTTTTAAGTAAGTGCTGCCATAAGCAAGGATCGCGAAACTGATCGCGTGCGATTCGGGAAATCCATAAAGGGCAAATGATGCGATCGACTGAATAATCTTCTCGATTATTTCTGGCTGGACATGATTCCGCATCATTCCAGCACGCAATTTCACGCTGACTTTCTCCATTCGCTCGTGCGACCGATGAAAACTGAGAGCGCGCCGCAATTCTTCCGCTTCGTTTCCTGAAAAATCGGCCATGATCATGGCGATCTTCAACATCTGTTCTTGAAATAAGGGGACGCCAAGAGTGCGTTTCAGAACTGGCTCAAGTCGTGGATCGAAATAAGTGATTTCTTCACGTCCGGCACGTCGAGCCAAATAGGGATGGACCATGTCACCTTGGATCGGTCCCGGGCGAATGATCGCGACTTCAATCACGACATCATAAAAACATTTTGGTTTAAGCCGTGGCAGCGTTGCCATTTGAGCGCGGCTCTCGATTTGAAAAACGCCAATCGTATCGGCCTTCTGCATCATGGCATAAGTCTCAGGATCATCTTTGGGAATGTGTGCTAGATCGAGTGGTCGCCCGCGTTCCCGACAAAGTTCGAAGGCATCCTGCATCACGGACATCATCCCAAGACCGAGCAAATCGACCTTCACGATGCCGAGGTCTTCACAATCTTCCTTATCCCATTGCGCGACGACTCGGCCAGGCATGGAGGCATTTTCCAAAGGCACAAAGGAACTGAGTTTCCCCTGACAAATAATCATCCCGCCCGAGTGCTGCCCGAGATGGCGCGGCAATCCGTAAATAGCTTTATAAAGTGAAATGAACGCCGGCATGCGGGGGTGCCTTTTCGGTAAACCCGCCTGCTCGATCTGTGCGACCAGATCAAGAGTATGCGGAAAATCGCCATGACCAAAAAGATGCGAAAACCGGTCCAAAATATTCGCCGAAAAATTTAACGCTTTACCAATCTCGCGCGCTGCGCTTCGTCCTCGATAGGTAATGACGTTGGCGGTCATTGCCGCCCCATGTTTACCGTAGCGCCGGTAAACTTCCTGAATGACACTCTCACGCCGATCCCCACTCGGCAGATCGAGATCAATATCCGGCCAGCCTTTTCGGCCTTCGCTCAGAAATCGCTCAAAGACGAGATGATTACTGACCGGATCGACCGGAGTAATTCCGAGGCAATAACAAACAGCGCTGTTAGCCGCGCTGCCGCGACCCTGAACCATGATGTTGTGTTCACGGCAAAAGTTAATGATGTCCCAAACGATCAAGAAATAACCGGAGAACCCGAGTTTTTGGATGAGGGCTAATTCTTCCTCGATCTTCAATTTCACCGCGGTGCTGATTGCCTCGTAACGCTGTTGTGCGCCAAAGAGTGTGATGGTGCGGAGAAATGAATTCATGTCGTGTCCCGCAGGAACCGGAAAAGTCGGGAATTCGTAACCGATATTCTCGAGAGAAAATTCGAGGCGCTCCGCAAGACGGGCGGTGTTTTCAATCGCATCAAGGTGATCGGGAAAAAGGGCTCGCATCTCGGCGTCTCCCTTGAGATGTCTTTCTGCGTTGCGAGTTAGCAATTTCCCAGCTGCATCCAGATGAGTGTGTTCGCGAATGCAGGTAAAAACATCGAGGACCTGACGCCCGCTCGGACGAGCATATTGGACTCCATTCGTTGCGAGAAGGGGAAGCTGAAATTTTCCGGCGAGATCGATCAAGTTATTATTGAGCCGATCTTCACCGCGCAAAAAATGACGTTGAATCTCGATGTAAACGTTTTCGCGACCAAAGAGATCAATAAGAAACTGGAAACGATCTGCGCTTCGGAGATGAGGATCTGAACCGACCAATGCGATCAAGCCGCTGGTAAATTCTCTCAGTTCATTCCTGCGAACTAAGCAACTCCCTTTCGCACTCCGGAGATGGGCTTGAGTGAGGAGCTCGCATAAATTTTTGTAACCAGATCGGTTTTGGACAAGAACGGGGAGAATAGCTCCATCATCCATACTGAGTTCGGCGCCGACGATGGGTCGAAGATTGTGTTCGCGAGCAGCGACTGAAAAACGTTGAGTGCCATAAACTCCGTTGCGATCGAGCAACGCCATCGATGGCATTTGGAGTTTCGCTGCGGTTTCAGCGAGTTCTTCTGGTGAAGAGCCTCCCCGAAGAAAACTGAATGCGCTGCAGGCATGGAGTTCGATGTAGGGCATGGGGATTGAAGGGGTTGAAGGTTACATGGTGGGATCGTTAAATCGTTAGGGTGACTCCTAGTCATAAATTCCATCCAGTTGCCATTGGCCTTCCTGCAAATGGCATTGGCAAAGGAGGCCATTCTCCAGTTCCAAATCCCATTCGGCACGATCCCAAGCTTTTTCGCCCCACCAATTTCCTGAAGCTGAGTAAGGACCTTTTTCTCCGACGACTTCGCCATGAATCCGAGTGCTCTGGAGATAAGCCGGTTTGTTTTGGAGAAGTAAAATCGAAGCGGGAAGCGACGAACGGAATCGTCTTAGGGCAGAGGAAGGCAACGGCTTAATGTCGTTCATTGCCTCCTGCAACTGCCAGACAAACGGTTTCATCTGAAAAGCATCAGGCCGATGGGTCTCTTCCAAGATCGGGGTACCGACTCGATCGGAGCCAAGCAAGCCGGTTAAACGAGCAAGGGTTTCGGAAAGTCGAGTCGGATCACGCAACGCGGTCTCAAAGAGATTGAATTGCTGATACGAAGGTTTAGTTGGCTCTGCCTTCAGAGCGACGGCAACAATGGGAAAGGGAGAGGTAAAATTCTCCAGATGGGTATGGAGCATCCGAAAAAGAATTTCGCCATTATTGGTTGGTTCCGGAATTTTGAAATGATGCTGATAAAGACTCTTGTTACTGAAAGTAATTTCAAGTCGAAGTTCACTGGCAACCAGGTAAAGCGCGTCGAGACGGAGGGATAATTGCTGGAGGAATCGGCGGAGAATAAAAAGGAGAGGCTCGCTCGTTTCGATTTCGTTTTCGAATTCGAATGCTTCCTCAAAAGATTCCGGTGGTGGAACTAATTTTAAGAGACGCGTCTTTTTTCCCTTGGCCCGATCCCACAGTTCCAGACCGACGGCACCGAGGCGAGCTCCAACTTCCTGCTTTTCCAAGGCAGCGAACTGACCCAGGGTTTGGATTCCCCATTTATGTAGCAGTTCGAGGATACGAACGATCTCAGTGGCCCGTTCCTTTGCTTGTTTGGAATGAGGCATTTTGGGCATGAGAGTTCCCAAATTAACTCCTTAGAGGGTTATGTTCAAGTGAACTTATTGCAGCGCTTCCAAGCCGGCAAAATGTTTAAGAGCAACCACGTCCCGCAGATTTGGAAATCCGCGATACAGCAGACTTAGAAGTCTGCGCTACATCGTTACCTGGTCATCCCTCGAATCAGGCCTAGCAAGAATCCGAATAGGCTCCAACCTATTACGTTAATGAGGATGTTCCAGAATGAGGCAAGGAGATCGTGCGTGGACCATCCGGCTAGCAACATCGGCCAATAGGCTAGGCAGACGAGAAATGTAGAGACTAAGGAAGGCGAATCGTAGCCAGATTGCGAAACGACAACGATTAGAGCAAGCATGCTCAGCACCGCTCCCACCAGCGTAGCATAGAGGCAATATCGACCTACTGCTCCTAGGTTTGGCTTCATCGAAGGATGTACCTCCAGATAAAGACCCTTCGGCCAACTCGGCTATGCCAGTTTTTTCGCTCCAAGTTAGCGAGACAGAGCGCGAGGTTACGGTCACAATTCGCCTCGCAACTATTCTCCTGTTTTCTCTGGTTCCTGTTTGGTCTGCCGTTCGCGGTGCATCCATTTTTTATCCGACAAAGCGAATAACAGAGATCGTGTTGCATATAACAATAATCCTGCGGGTCGATCGGCGGAGCGAGGTTTGCTATCTCAGGTAGACCTAATGCCTCGTACGGTCGCCACTGGCCGCCGGTCCATCCTGGTCCACCCCAATTGCCGTAATATCGGAAATCTAGAAGACCCAGCGGATCGACCCGGTTAACAGGATCATTCCGAAGCGCCTCATAAAGATTGATCCCCATCCCTTCTCCAAGCGGATCGCGGCTGATCCACCGTCCAAGCTCCGAATGGTAGGCGCGGTAATGAGTGAGATTCAAATCGCTGCGGGCATGGTGATAGTAACCAGCGTAACCAAAATCGATTTCAATCTTACCAGGTAAGACTGTCCTCTTACCGAATGGATCGTAATCGTACCGCGCCAAAGGTTGCCCCTCGGGATTGATTGCTTCGCGGATGCTTCCTAAGTGGTCGCGGGTGTAATAATAATTCCGGAGCGCATCGCCGGAGACCGCCCGCTGTTCGCCTTCTGCAAAATACCGTCGCGTAATACTGTTAGCAGCATCCCGCTCCTGAACGATTCGGCTTCCAATCCAAACAAAGTTTTTTGCGCTTGTGACAGTGGCGCCGTTCTTCTCGACGATTCGAACGCGCCGATCGAGCCCATCATAGGTGAACTCGGATCGATTTGAGGTGCCGGTATAGTTAATTGCGATCAACCGACTGGCGGCATCCCATTCGAATGTCATCCGCTCCCCATCATCGATGAGGTTACCTGCCAGATCGTAAATGAGTTCGGACTCGACCGGCAGGCCGTTGTCGATCCGGACTGAACGGCTATCAAGCTGATTAAGGGCGTTAGCGGTAAAAGTTGTAAATGTTCCAGCTAACCATTCGGTGCCGGGAATAGGATGCGGATCATAATCTGATGCGGCGATTCGATTTCCCGCATCATCGTAGCCGTAATTGTAAAGCTGAGATGCGCGAGCGGGATCGAACGCATCGCGTGCCCCTTCGAGTTGTTGTGCATCGTCAGATTCAAACCAAAGCCCCGATGATGTTGTGCCTAGCAATCTGTTCCAGCTCGTGATTCGACCGTCCAAATCGTAGGTGTAATCGAACTTGGAGAGGTTGGCTCCCCCGCCGCTCACATTCTCTATCGTTTGTACCCTGCGATCACGATCGTTCCCGTAGTAGGTATAGGTAGTTCGCGGTCCGTGCCGGGAGGTAATCGTATGGAGCCTCGACGTGACTCCGTTGTATTCGCGATCAAATTGCCCAAGCACATTCCCCGTTGTTCTCAGCCGACCAAGTGAATCGAATCCCGCTGTTTCAAACACTCCATTGATTGATTGTTCGATCGTTCGCCCCAACTCGTCGTAGGTAAAACTGATCGTGTCATTTCCTAACGGTCCATCGATAGTTGCTAATTGTCCGGCGCCGAAGTTCGAGTAGCTGACTGGATAATAACTGTAGGTAGTAGCGCCGGTGCCATCGGTCATCATTACCATTCGATTGTAGAAAGGATCGTAGCTGTAGCTGACCGGTGGCGTCGGAGGATTAAGCGGGTTTCCTGATGAATCGGTGTAAGTTATCTGCTCAATATTGTCGTCGACGGAATACGAGTAATTGATCCGTCGATTCATAGCATCGGAGATGGACTTCAGGCGGCTTGTTGTGCCCACGGTGTTTGGGGTCGTCTGACCTTCGAAAAGGTAATCAATGGTGGTCGTATCTTGAAAAATCTTCTGAAAGACGCGGCCTTGAAGATCGTGATTGAAGGCAGTGACGTTCCGATTGGGATCGATAATGCTATTCAACGAACCGCAGATACACCAATCATACTGTGTCGTGTGACCGAGGGGATCGGTTACTGAATCCAACTTTCGATTGCTGTCGTAGTGACGAAGCGTCCAGCGGCCAGAACGATCTTTGCTCCCGGTTAAGTCGAGAGTCATCACACCGGTAACATTATCGGTGTATGAATACTGTTCGTAGCTCTTATCGGGATAAGTGACTTTTGTTTTACGGTCGAGATTGTCGTACTCAAATGTGAGAGCGAATTGGTCGGCCGCGTTAATGACTTTTTGGACACGATTACAACTATCGTAACCGAAGAGCGTGATAGCCGACACGCCATTGAAGGCTGGACCCGTGATCGACGCGAGGTAACCAGAGGGAACAGTACCTCCATATGCATAGCTGGTTGTTTCACCTTTCGGGTTTGTCTGGGTCAAGGTCTGACCGGCACCGTTGTAGATATAAGTTGTGACTTGTCCCGCGGCGTCGGTTTCGGTCAGCGGTTTGTGTAAAGAATTGTAAGTGAATGCCACAATCTTGTCGGCATGTTCTCCGTCTGGATCGAGGCTCAGACCGATTGGGTTACGCTGGTACACTTCAAGGACATCGATGTTATTCGTGTCGTAGAAATAACTCGTTACGCGACCAGCGGGGTCACTTTCTCGGATGAGGTTTCCAAGTGCGTTATAACTATATTCTGAGAGTTGAGTTGCGCCATTTCCAACGAACCTTGCCACTTTGATTGGCATCGCGTTTCTTCCGACCTTGGTAGGATCGGTTTGATCTGAGTACATGTACCAGAGTCGTCCTTCTAAGGCTTTCTTTTCGCTGTGCTTGATACCCGAGATCTTTCCTCCAGGTGTGGCGAGCCAATGGAACAATTGTGCTTTCGTATAATCGTTTGGCGCGTCTGCCATCGCCTCCTTATCCCAATAGAAGGTATTTCGAAATTGCAGACCATTGTTGTAGAAGCCTGCTGGCGCTGATGCCTCTGCGGGAGCAATGTCTGGCGCAGCATTATTGTATTCCACCCGTTCCTTGCCGCCGCGCGGGTCGGTCGCCTCTACCCACCGGGCGACATCGCCTGCATCTCCTTTTGCGAAAATTGTTGTGCCATACGGCGTTGTCATCGAATCGATGAAATCCGATCCGGTTGCGTAATTAAACTCTGATTGGATTCCGATTGGATCGGTAATTCGAGTCAGCTTGCCCGAAGTGTATTCAAAGGTGGCAAACCGGCCGAATGGATCGGTTACCTTTGTAATCTTAGAAGGATCGCTAGAAAGGCCGTAGGTAAGTGTGATCGCTCGTCCGAGACAATCTGTAATCGCAACGATGCGAAAACTTGCATCGTAAGTCAGTGTAGTAGCGTTGTTCGCGGCATCGACGACATTCGTAAGAAAGATTCTACGTGGATAGCTAGTTGCTCCATCACTTTGCGCGAATACTTCCTTCGTTCCGTCGGGGAACCGCTTTTCATAGGTACTGCCTGAAGTCCGCACCAGGATGGCGAGCGTTTGTTTATCGGCCCCATAGCTCTGCGTCCCGGAATCAAATCCCGTATAGAGTTCAGTGCCACCACCGCGGACGTAAACAGTTGCACCGGCTGACCCAGTGGGAGAAGCGTCGTCAGTAACATAGGAGAGCCAGTTAAAGGTCCATTTGTGACCGAGGTTCCCATACGGAAACGTAGCCGGCTGATTAGCTTCCCGTTGATTGTAAGTAACCTTGAATTTAGTCGGCGGGCCGAGCGGAGAATTGTAGGAGATTGGTGTGTCTTCGATATGCAAGCTCGCCAGCATTAGATGGATGGAATAGCTCGCCATCGGTTCGTTCCCGCAACTCGAGCATCCTGTTTTAAGGTCACATTCCCTTGTCAGATTTTCATCGGGCGCCAGCCCTGACCCAATGATTACTTCGATTATCTGTGTGTAAGTGCTGATAGTCGTACAACCGTACTCGCAGCAACAATCGTGGTAACCATCGATCGGATAAAATCCGGCACTCGTAGGCGATGGTATATAGACATGCTCGCTCCCGGTTACGGTCACGACTCCGATCACTCCGGGCCCCCAAAAGAAACTTGGGGTTTGCCAGACGACCCAGTCTTGTCCGAACGTGACGATTCCATTTTCAACCGTTACAGAATAGTTACCACCGCCGGTTCCATCGGCAGTATACGACCATGCATACGATCCATCGGGAGCTCCATCTGCGACGGTGAAATGAAGCATAACACGTCCGACATCTCGATCGGACGACGACTGAAACCCATCGGTACAGGCCGGGGGGGTTG